>Ga0170475_106974019_pt1 | contig 21333 bp, 19 predicted proteins | sample Soicark_Litter_5_FD_111474 | JGI IMG/M metagenome (GOLD analysis project Ga0170475, IMG submission 111474) | Avena fatua rhizosphere microbial communities from Hopland, California, USA. Combined Assembly of 48 SPs
CCAGCACCCGGGTGCGGAAGCCCGGCGTCGTCGCCAACGGTGATCATTTGCTGCGTGCCCTGCAACCAGCGCGCGCTCTCTTGTCGTCCGATCTCCCGCGGATCGAGCTGGCGGGTGAAAGGCCGGCGCAGGACTTCCGTCAGTTTGGCCACCGACAGCAGCACCTTGACCGGGTCGCGGTGGACGAACACGAGACGTGCGTCCGGATAAACGCTGCGCAACGCATCCAATGCAAACAGGTGATCCGGACACTTCAGTATCCAGCGGCCGCCGGGTGACTGATGCTGCAGGTGCTGCAGGAAGCGTCGGTGCACCTGATACGCCGGGAGATGGCCGGTCCGATCAAGCCATCGGCGGTAGCTTGGAATGCGATAGGTCGTGTCGAACCGCAGGCTGCGGAATGCGTGCGCCGTGATTTCGCTGCATTCCTGGGGGGAATCGGCATCCAGGGGATGCAGGGCGCGAAACTCAGGCGCCAGCCGCTCGAATGCCCGGAGCTGGCGAGAGACGTGACGCACCCGACGATCCCGACCCCGTTTCGGCGGGTATGGATCGATGGTCTGCCAGACGCGCGGGCCCCTGTTGACCGGGTCCTCGAGCAGTAGTCGGTGCAGGAAAGTGGTGCCGCTGCGCGGCAACCCGGTGATGAAGATCGGGCGGTCGATACGCTGCTGCATGATAGCGGGCGCACGCCGCTCCTCGTCATGCAGGCGCAGCAGATTGCTCAGAAACCGCACGACATCCCACCGCGTCGCGATCCGACCTACCAGAGAGAGACTGGCTTCCTCGTGACACGCGGTGAGCAGCCGCTGCAGCGGATCCAGAAACTCCATCTCGCCGAACTGGTCCAACCCGCTGCGTCGGCGCGCGGCTGCCAGCAGCGCCTCCGGCTCCAGCGGCCGCCTGAACAGGCCCAAACCGCTCGCCGTACCGTCGGCGAAGGCGAGCATCGAGGTTTGCAGCGGCATGCACTACCTTCCTGGCAGCAACGGACACGGGATCGTGACGGAAGGATGCCGGATCGTCGCGCATCCGCCACCCTGACACCACATTTCAGCAACAGCACGGCTCGGTTGACCGCACTCTCGATGAAGAGATAAGCGAGACGTTTCGCTCCGGTGCTCCGGAGCAGGCGCTTTTCGCATATCAGCGGAACGAGGAACATACCATGTCGCTAGCCACCATTGGCCGCCGGCGCTGTCTCGAGACCGCTCTCACCATTGCGGGCGCGGCGCTTGTTGCACGCGGTGCGAAAGGTGACCCAGGCGCTGTGCAACCGATCCGGCAACTGTCCGACGGTCTGTTGCGCATCATGCGCGCGGGCTCTGGCACCCCCTTCCCGCAACGATTTTCGATGCTTACGCCGGAAGTGGATCGCGCGTTCGATCTGTCGGCGGTGCTGCAATTGTCGGTGGGACCCACCTGGTCAACCCTGCCGCCGGATCAGCAGAGCACTCTGCAGGCCGCCTTCCGTCGTTACACCGTCGCCAATTACGTCAGCAACTTCGACAACTACAACGGCCAGCGTTTTGACATCCAGCCAGATACCAAGAGCCTGCCGAACGGCGAACAGCTGGTGCAGACGAAGATCATCTCATCCTCGGGTGACTCGCACGAACTAGACTACGTGATGCGCCGGACGTCCGGTGGATGGAAGGCCGTTGACGTGTTGGCGGACGGCTCCATCAGCCGGGTCGCGGTTCAACGCTCCGACTTTCGTCGACTGGTCGCTCGCGGCGGTGCTCAGGCGCTGATCCAGAGCCTGAACCAGAAGACCAATGACCTGTCAGGTGGAACGCTGACATAGCTGCCACGCCTCAGTCCTTGTAGTCCGGCTCCCGCCTGTCAAGAATCCGCTTCAGCGCCGCAAAGTGCCAATCACTCGGCGACCGGCCGCCGTATTTTTCACCGTTGCGATAGGACGCGATGGTTGTCTGGATGACATCCTCGGGCAGGAATTTCAGCTGGCGGCCGCTCGACATCGCAAGTAGCTGCACCTGCGCGACGCGCTCGGTGTAGTACAGCAGGTCAAACGCCTCGGCCACCGACATGCCAACGGTTGCTATGCCGTGACTTGCCATCATCAGCACCTTCTTGTCGCCGATCACGCCAGCGAGGCGTTCGCCTTCGGCGGGATCGAACGCCAGTCCCGTGTAGGTGTTGTCGTAAGCCGTGACCATCATGATGCCGAGTTCGGTCTGCCCGATGGGCAGGATGCGCGGGTCTTCCAGACGGGCCAGGGCGCTCCCGTATGGCATATGCGTGTGAAACACCGCGGCGGCGCCAGGCAGCAGGCGGTGCATCGGCGCATGGATGCAATAGCACGAGCGTTCGATATCGCCTTGGCCGGCCAGCAGCGTGCCGTCGAAGCCGACCTCCATGAAGCAGCTGGCAGTCACTTCCGACCAGTGCAGCCCGAACGGGATCTGATAGTAGCGGTCGTTGCGGCCAGGCACCCGCAGGGTCAGGTGGTTGAAGATGCCTTCGTGGAAGCCGTGCATCACCGCTAAACGATGGGCGGCCGCCAAATCAACACGCGCCTGCCACTGGACGGCAGCCAGGTCGGTCTCGATACCGCGCTCAATCGACTCTAGAGGCATGACGCTTCCTTTCATCCTGCTCTCGTTGCAACGCAGCATACCGCTCCGTTAAGCCTTTGTCATCCGTGGCACTTCGGCTTGCATTGCACCGAAATTCCGCTATGCCCGCCGCCCGACGGGGGAACCAGGAAATGGCGGCTGGCGTCGCAGGACAACCTGTGCTGATCGAGATCGACGGGCTGACGAAGCGGTTCGGCAGCTTCACCGCAGTGGATCGTGTCAGCTTCAACGTGGCGCGTGGCGAAGTGCTGGGCTTCCTCGGCCCGAACGGCGCCGGCAAGTCAACCACCATGCGTATGTTGGCCGGCTTCATGATCCCCACCACCGGAACAGCCCGCATCTGCGGCCACGACGTGCAGGGCGACGGGGTGGCAGCGCGGCGTGCACTCGGTTTCCTGCCGGAAGGTGCGCCGACCTATCCTGAAATGACCGTCTCGGCCTTCCTGACCTTCTGCGCCAAGATACGCGGCTTTGCCGCCCGCGACCTGACGCAGCGAGTTGAGCGTGCGGTCGGGCTGACGCGGCTGGACAGTGTCCTGCTGCAGCCGGTCGAAACGCTGTCGAAGGGCTTCAAGCGTCGCGTCGGGCTGGCACAGGCGCTGCTGCACGATCCGCCGGTGCTGGTCCTGGACGAGCCGACCGACGGCCTGGATCCCAATCAAAAGCACGAGGTGCGTGCTCTGATCGCGCAGATGGCGCCGGAAAAGGCAATCGTCATCTCGACCCATATCCTGGAAGAGGTCGATGCCGTGTGCTCGCGCGCGATCATCATTGCCGCCGGACGCGTCGTGGCAGATGCGACGCCGGCCGAACTGCAGGCGCGCCACCCGTCGGGCAAGCTGGATGACGTGTTTCGGCAGATGACCACCGAGCCGGTCTGACATGCGCAACGTCTTCATCATCGCCGGGCATGAACTCTCCGGCTACTTCGCGACACCCGTCGCATGCGTATTCATAGTGATCTTTCTCGTGCTGCAAGGTGCGCTGACCTTCAATCTGGGCGGCTTCTTCGATCGCGGCCAGGCGGATCTCAATCCGTTCTTCACCTTCATCCCGTGGGTTTTCCTGCTGCTGGTGCCAGCCATCACCATGCGGCTGTGGGCGGAAGAGCGCCGGCTTGGCACGATCGAATTGCTGCTGACGCTTCCGATCACGCAAACCCAGGCGGTGCTGGGAAAGTTTCTGGCGGCCTGGGCGTTCTGCGCCATTGCGCTGGTGCTGACCTTCCCCTTCGTCATCACCGTCAACATCCTGGGCAACCCCGACAATGGGGTGATCGCCTCGGGTTATGTCGGTGCGCTGCTGGTCGCCGGCGCGTTCCTGTCGGTCGGCGCGGCGATGTCGGCGCTGACCAAGAACCAGGTCATTGCCTTCGTCCTCGCTGTCGCCGTGTGCTTCGTGTTCGCGGTGGCGTCCTATCCTGTGGTCACCGATTTTCTCTCGCGCAACACACCGGTGCTGGCCGAGATCGCCCGCCGCATCGCGGTGATAGACCGTTATCAGGACTTCACCCGCGGTGTGGTCAGCGTGCGCGACCTGATCTTCTTTGCCACCTTCATCGGCTTCTGGCTGTTCCTCAACGCCGTCCTGGTCGAGCAGCGGAAGGCAGACTGAGCCATGCATCGCCGCATCTGGTTTTCGATTGTCGGTGTCGTGGCGGTCTTTGCGATCGTGGTCGGCATCAACATGTTCGCCGATGCGCGGCTGGCGAACGTGCACGTCGACCTGACGCAGCACCGCATCTACACGCTGTCCAAAGGCACCAGGCAGATCCTTCAGGGTCTGAAGGAGCCGATCACGCTCAGGCTGTTCTACTCTCGCAGGCTCGGCGCCACCGTGCCGGTGTACGGCGCCTATGCCGACCATGTACGCGAGATGCTGAACCAGTATGCCGCGGTGTCTGACGGCAAGATTCGACTGCAATTCTTCGATCCCGAGCCGTTCAGCGACACCGAGGACCGCGCGCTGTCCTACGGACTGCAAGGGGTGCCGGTCGATCAAGGCGGAGCGCAGGTCTATTTCGGCCTCGCCGGCAGCAACCAGGAGGATGATGAACGCACCATCGCCTTCTTCCAGCCCGAGCGTGAGCGATTCCTGGAATACGACCTGACCAAGCTGATCTATGATCTGTCGAATCCGAAGCGGCCAGTCGTCGGCGTGATGTCGTCCCTGCCGGTCGATGGCGATCCTCGCATGATGATGATGGCAATGCGCGGACAGCAGGTTCAGGGCGGACAGCCCTATGCATCGATCATGCAGCTGCGGCAGACCAACCAGGTGAAGACGGTCAGTACCGACGCGCAGGTGATCGAGCCCGACATTCAGGTGCTGCTGGTCGCCGAGGCGCAGAACCTGTCCGATGCGACGCTGTACGCGATCGACCAGTTCGTGATGCGCGGGGGCAGGCTGATGGTGATGGTCGATCCGTGGAGCGAGGCGATGGCCTCGTCACCCACGCCAGGGGGTGCACCGCCGACCGACGCCGGCGCGAACCTCAAGAAACTGTTCGACGCCTGGGGCATTCAGTTTGACCCAAGCAAGGTGGTCGGCGACCTTACCGGCGCGTGGCGGGTGCGAGCCGGCGAGGACCGGATGCAGGCGGTGAACTATGTCGCCTGGTTCAACATCCGGGATGGCGTCAACCACGAAGATCCGGCCACTGCGGATCTGCAACAGGTCACCGTCGCCTCGTCGGGTTCGATCACCAAGGCACCGGATGCAGCCATTGAGTTCACTCCGCTGTTGCGCAGCAGTGCGCGCTCGGGCGAGGTCTCGGTCGATCAGGTCAAGATGCCGGATCCCGCCAAGGTGCTGGCGAACTTCAAGCCCGAAGGCGGTCCGCGCGTGATCGCTGCACGCGTCCGCGGCGCGCTGAAATCAGCATTCACCGGGCCGCCCGAAGTGGCAAAGGATCAGAAGCGGCCAGAGAACTTCCCGGAGTTCAAGCCGCAGACCGATGGTGCAGCGAACCTGGTGGTGGTGGCCGACAGCGACATCCTGGCGGATCGCTTCTGGGTGCGGATCTCCGACTTCTTCGGCCAGCAGACCGCAATGCCATTCAGCGAAAACGGACCGTTCGTCGCCAATCTGGTGGGCACGCTGGCGGGCGGGGATGCATTGATCGGTCTGCGCTCGCGCGGCGACAGCAATCATCCGTTTGTGCTGGTGAACGCGATGCAGAGTGAGGCGGAAGCGAAATTCCGCCAGACACAACAGGCGTTGCAGAAGCACCTGGACGACACTGAAAAGCAATTGCGTACGCTGCGGCAGGGTCCGAGTGGCAATGAACAGACGACCGCAGCGGCGGTGATCACGCCAGAGCAACGGGCAGCGATCGATGCCGCGCGGAAGGATATCGTTGACACGCGCCAGCAGTTGCGCGCGGTGCAATACGATCTTAACCGCGACATTTCACGGCTGGAGACCGTGCTTCGCGTGTTCAACATCGTGCTGGTGCCGGTGTTGGTGGCGATCGTTGCGATCATCCTGGCGGTCACCCGCAGCCGCCGCCGCGCGCGGGGACGGACATGATGGAAGATCGCTTTGCATTCCCCCTCCGCTCGCCGGAGGGGCCTGCCCCGGACTTGATCCGGGGGGCTAGGGGGAGGGGGCGCCGCTCATGAGGCCTCAAACCCTCATCGCCCTCGTCATCGTCGGCATCCTCGCCGTCACCGGCGGCTGGTATTTCGGCGCGAGACAAGAACCCGGCGAGCAGCAATCTTATAGCGGCGGCAAACTGATGTTCCCCGATCTCGCTCCGAAGCTGCAGGACGCGGCCCGGATCGAGATCGTGCACCAGGACAACACCACCACAATTGCCAGGCACGACGACATCTGGGGCCTGGCGGACCGCGGCGGCTATTCAGTGCAGCCGGGCAAGTTGCGTGGCATGCTGACGGCGCTGACCGAACTGCGTCTGGTTGAACCGCGCACCAGCGACCCCGCACAATTCAGCCGCCTCGGCCTGGAGGATCCAAAGGAGAAAGCGGCAACCTCCAATCTCTTGCGTGTGCTCGACGCCTCCGGCAAACCGATTGTGGCTCTGATCGTCGGCCATCGCCGCGTTCGGACTCAGGGGAACGTGCCCGAACAGGTCTACGTGCGGCAGCCCGATGACAACCAGACGTGGCTGGCCGAGGGCAGCCTGCAGGTGGATGCCGATCCGCAACTCTGGCTCGAGCGCGATATCATGAATATCGACCACGCGCGCATAGCCTCGGTGGACGTGCAACGCGGCGATCAGAAGTTGGACTTTGCGCGCGATGGCCAGAAGCTGGTGGTGAAGGATCCTGCCGATCACCCACCGCTGGATGATTACAAGGTGGACGATGTCGATCGCGCCCTGGAGTTGCTGACCTTTCAGGACGTGCAGACTGACAAGCAGCCGGTTGGCGACAAGATCGGGCAGTCGGTCTACACCACCAGCGACGGTATGGCGGTCACCGCCACGGTGTTCAAAGGCGACAAGGACATCTGGGCGCGCTTCTCGGCGACTGGCACCGACAAGAGCAAGGACGAGGCAGGCAAGTTGAACGCGCGTCTGGCCGGTTGGACCTATCAGCTGGGCTCCTGGAAGGAGAAGGCATTGGTGCCATCACTCGACGACCTGAAGGCGCCCGCTCCGGAAAAGCCCGCCACACCGCCGACCGAGCCCCCCAAGCAATGACGGCCGGGCTCACGCCGGGAACGCTGCATGAGTGACCGCGAATATCCCACGCGACCGATCGTCGGGATCGGCATCGTGGTCATCAAAGACGACCGCGTTCTACTGGTCCGCCGAGGAAAGCCGCCCAATATCGGCGCATGGACATTGCCGAGTGGCGCGCAGGAACTTGGCGAAACGACCGAGCAGGCGGCCCGCCGCGAGCTGCTGGAGGAAACCGGTCTTGAAGCGGGTGACCTGCATTTTGCCGCAACCGTGGACAACATCCGGCGAGACGAGACCGGGAGGATTCGCTTCCACTACACGATCATCGACTTCGCCACCCGATGGGTCGGTGGTGATCCTGTCGCCGCAACCGACGTCACCGAGGCAACCTGGGCATCGCTGGACGCTCTCACACACTACAATCTGTGGAGCGAGGCGCATCGGGTGATAGCAATCGCGCGCCGATTGGTTGGTTCCCGCTGATGCTGACGCTCAGGGTACCCGGTAGAACGGGTCGGGCAACAGGAACAGCTTCTCCGCGCGGCCACCTATCAGGTCAGACGGCTGGTCGCCAACATTGGCAATGATTGTGTAGCCCATTTGCTCGATCTGCGCACGGATCGGCGCCTTGAAGTCGACCGCCGTCGCGAAATGCGACCCATCCGGCACGAAGTAGGCCGTGGAATAACCCCGGTAACCAACGTCGGACAGATTGCGCTCGGTCGCTGCTCGCTGGCTCTCCGGCCGACCGGTAATGAAGAACACCGCAACGTTGAGCGACCGCGCGAGGTTGAACAGCTGCAGAGTCGGTTGGATCGCTGGATCACGTCCGAGCAGATCCCAGGCTGCCCAGCCACAGGGTGTATCCAGTCCCGGAGCACATGGACCCGGCACCGGACGACCGAAATCATCGCGCTTCAGCACCTCCCAGTTCGACAGCGATGTCTCATCGATGTCGAGCACCATTGCCGGTTTAGCCACGCGGCCAGCCCGGTCACGCACCCACTCCGTCGCCTTGTCTGCGACCATGATCAAATCGCGGTCGTATTCGCCGCTGTCATGATACGCCAGCGCCGCGATCTTCGCGTCGCCGACATTGGCAGGCTGCGTCGTTACAGTGACGAATGCCGCGGCTGGGTCAGGCTTGGTCGGTTGAACGGCGCAGGCACCTGTCGCCAGCAACAGTGCGCCGATCAGGAGAACGCGGCGCTCGGTCAACTGCGACGATGCGACCGGTGCGCTGACTTGCGTGTCGACAACGACAGCGACGTCCCCCCACAGATCAAGCCGATCGCTGCCGGCACAAGCCATGCCGGGCGCACCAGCACCGGCACCATCAGGTAGTCCCACAGCCACGTAGCCAGGTGGGACCCGACGAAACCGTGCGCCGCTTCCATCAGGTCATGGTCGACCATGAACAGCAGCTGTCCGAGCGGCACCTGGGGCGGGCCAAGCATCGCCAGGGCGATGGCTCCAACCAGCAGCGCCGCCGACACGACGGCAAGGACACGTTGCGCAATCACATGAACAGTTTCTCGTTTTTCCGGTCGGTGTAAAGCGATGCGACGAACTCACCATAGCCGTTGTAGATCTGCGTGGGCACCATTTCGTTGCTGCCTAGCAGTCGCTCGCGCGCCTGGCTCCAGCGGGGATGCGACACGTCCGGATTTACATTGGCCCAGAAGCCATACTCCGAAGGCTGGAGCGCCTGCCAGAAGTTGACCGGTCGCTTGTCGGTAAAGCTGATCTTCACCACTGCCTTGCCTGACTTGAAGCCATACTTCCAGGGCACAGTCAGGCGGATCGGGCCGCCATCCTGCGGCGGCAGCGCCTTCCCGTACATCCCGGTGGAGATGAATGCGAGGTCGTTGGCCGCCTCGTCGATCGCCAGCCCCTCGATATACGGCCAGGGATAGAATGGTGACGACAGGCCCGGCATCTTCGGATCCTGCGCCGTCTCGAACACCACATATTTCGCCGACCCGAGCGGCTCGGCAATCGACAACAATTGACTGATCGGGAAGCCGGTCCACGGCACCGTCATCGCCCAGGCCTCGACACAGCGATGGCGATACACCCGCTCCTCGAGTTGCACCTGCTTCAGCAGGTCGTCGATGTCCAGCGTCCGCGGCTGTTTAACCATTCCCTCCAGGCTGATCGACCAGGGACGCTGCTTCAATGCCTGCGCGGCCCGCCAGAGGTCCTTGCCTTCGTCGAACTCGTAATAGTTGTTGTAGGTCGTGGCGTATTTTTCGTCAGTGATCGCGCGGCCCGCCGCATATTTCGGGTTGCGCTGAACGCCGGCGCGGACACTGCCCGCGAGCGCGATCGAGCCCGCCCCGGCAAGCGCGGTGCGCCGCCCCAGCACAAACGCTTCCGGGGTCGCCATCCACTCCGGCAGTTCCCAGCCACGACGTCGCAGAACGCGCATCACTCTCTCCACAGTCAGATCAGACGAATCTGGGGGTTTCCGACGCTTTGTCACGGCAACCCTTCCGCATTGTGGGACGCGGCAGGATGCGGGACATTACAGCCATTCCGCGCCGTTGGGAGGAGATTTCATGCACCTTGCGCGCTTCCCTCGAGTCCGACTGTTTCCAACGCCGACACCCCTGGAACAGCTCACCAATCTCAGCCGTCACCTCGGCGGCCCTGACATCTGGATCAAGCGTGACGACTGCACGGTGGTGGCCACCGGCGGCAACAAAGTGCGCAAGCTGGAATGGCTGGTCGGCGAGGCCCAGGCGCAGGGGGCGACCCATCTGGTGACCCAGGGGGCGGTGCAGTCCAACCACGTGCGCCAGACGGCCGCCGTGGCCGGACGCTTCGGCATGAAGTGCACCGCGCTGCTGGAGCACCGGATAGAGACCAACGACCGGGATTATCTGAACAGCGGCAACGTACTGCTCGACCGGTTGTTCGACTGCGCCATAGAGTACCGCCCCAGCGGTGCGGACATGAATGCGGAAGCCGAAGCCAAGGGCGAGGCGCTGCGGTCGGCTGGCGAAAAGACCTATGTCATCCCCGGGGGAGGTTCCAATCGGGTGGGAGCGCTCGGCTATGTGTCCTGCGCCCAGGAGCTGCTTCAGCAAGCCGATGAGATGGGGCTGCAGATCGATCGCGTCGTCACCGCAACGGGCAGCGCGGGGACGCAGGCAGGGCTTGTGGTCGGGTTGGACGGCTGCAACGCCGGGATCCCCGTGCTGGGGATCGGCGTTCGCGCACCGCAGGACCGCCAGGAGGCCAACGTCCATCGCCTGGCCGAAGAGACGGCCGATTTTGTCGGTGCGCGTGGCGGTGTTTCCCGCGCGGCGGTCGTGGCGAACTGCGACTATGTCGGCCCCGGCTATGGCCAACCGACCCCTGGGATGACCGAGGCCGTGCTTATGGTGGCCCGGCTTGAGGGCGTGCTGCTCGACCCGGTGTACTCCGGCAAGGCGATGGCGGGACTGATCGACCTGATCCGCAAGGGAGAGTTCCGGCGCGGCGAGACAGTGGTGTTCCTGCACACCGGCGGCGCGGTCGGGCTGTTCGGCTATACCGGCGTCTTCGAGCAGGCGATGACGCATTAGAGGGCGCGCAAAATGCTCCGTAGCCAGGACCGGATCTTAACTACCCACACTGGCAGCCTGCCCCGTCCGGCGGCGCTGACTGGGCTCTATGTCCGCCGTTCGCGCGGCGAGCCGATTGACACTGCGGAACTGGACCGCGTCGGCAAGCAGGCAGTGCGCGATATCGTGTTGAAGCAAGTCGCCGCAGGTATCGACGTGCCGAACAACGGCGAGCAACAGCGTGAGGCGTTCTTCCTCTATGTCCGCCATCGCATGAGCGGTTTCGGAGGCAGCTGGACCCGTCGCGTATTTGCGGATGCCACCCGTTATCCAGAATTCATGGCATGGAAGACAGCGCACGACGCGGTGAATCAATCGATCAGCAATCTCGGCGGCGTGCCGGAGGCGATCGGCGAGGTACGCTATCTTGACCGCACCGCAACGGAGACGGAGTGCATCGACTTTCAGACCGCACTCGATGCGGTCAAAGGCCGGTATACGGAACCGTTCATGACCGCCCCTTCGCCGGGCATCATCGCCGCCGCGATGCGCAATCACCGAGGCCTATCTCGCGGCGGTAGGGCGCGCACTGCAGGTGGAATACGAAGCCATCGTGCAGCATGGCTTCGTGTTTCAGATCGATGCGCCCGACCTGGCGATGGAGCGGCACATCTCCTACCAGGATCGGCCGTTGGCCGACTTTGTCGGTTTCGTCGAACGCGTGGTGGCGACGATCAACGATGCGTTGGTCAATGTGCCGCGCGAGATGGTGCGGCTGCATGCCTGCTGGGGCAACTATGAAGGCCCGCACGATTGTGATGTCGCGTTGCCCGAAGTGTTGCCCGCGATCCAGCAGACCAAGGCGGGCGGGCTCGTGCTGCCATTCGCCAATCCGCGCCACGCGCACGAGTACCGCTGCCTGAAGGATCTGCCGCTGCGCGATGACCAGGTGATCGTCGCAGGCGTGATCGACCCGTTGACCAACTTCGTCGAGCATCCGGAAGTGGTGGCCGAACGCATCGAACAGGTAGCGCGGGCGGTTGACGATCCTCACCGCGTGCTGGCGGGTACTGACTGCGGCTTCGATACATCAGCAGGTCGAGGTCGTGTCGCGGATGACGTGGTCTGGGCAAAGCTGGCCGCGATGGCAGAAGGCGCGCGAATTGCGACGCGGCGCCTGTTCTAACTTAGAACTACAACTGGCTCATCCACTGGCAGGCGGGCACCGCGTCCAGTTCACCCTTTCAGACTATCGGGCACTTTGCCGCCATTCTCCTCCAGCTTGTGCATCACTGCCTTATGCAGCGCGATATTCTGCTCGGCTGAACCATCGGCACCTGCGTGTATGTTCAGTTCCTGTGCCAATTCCTTCCGTGCGGTTAGGCTAGAGTCGAGTTCCAGCAGTGTCAGGAGATCGACAATCGATGTACGCCAATTGCTTGGGCGGCCTTTGGCTGTCGCCATGGTGACCAGGATCGCTTCGACATCGACCTGACTCAGCGGCTTCGGTGCTGATGTTGCCGAGGACGTTTGAGGTGCTGATGCGGTCTCCGCGCTTGGTGACGGTTGCGCGGGCGCACCTGCAACCGGCGGTGGCGCCGCATCCGGATGTCCGACGATCTTGTTCCAGATATCTCCGAAGATGCTCACGGGTGTGCTCCGTCGCTTGGGCGGTGGCACAGGTAACACGTCCTACCGGCCATCACCATCATGCCGTCCCACCTCCAGCGGACGAAAGCGATCAAATAAGGTCGGGCGCAAGACTTCCGCCAGCGAAGCATCGGCGCGGTCTGAGTGCGCTTATCTGGTCAACTTGTTGTGCAGTATGCTGTTCCGGCTACCGACACAGCGCGCGAAATCCGCGCCGCGTTCGACGAAGCTGCGGTATCGTCCGTAACTCGGCGCGGCGGGGGACAGCAGAATGACGCCGCCGGTTGGCGTGATTCGCCGCGCTTCGCCGACCGCGTCGTCCATCGTCTCCACCGCCGTGCCCAAACCAAGAAGTTCGCCGATGCGCCTGCCACTGGCATCCATCAGTACAAGACCAGGCCGTGGTGATGCGCGCAGCCGTTGGACCAGCGACGTGTAATCGATGCCACGGTCGTGGCCGCCGACGATCACTGTCACCGGACGATCGCGATACACATCCAGTGCGGCGATCGTCGCCTCCGGCGTGGTCGATATGCTGTCGTCCACATACAGCACGCCTTCGATCTCGCCGATTTCCTGTTGTCGGTGCGGCAAGGGGGCAAAGTCCTCCGCGGCGCGCAACGCGGTGGGCTCGTCGATACCCAGTTCCTGCATCACCGCCAGCGCAGCCGCGAGATTGGCCAGATTGTGCGGTCGGGAAAGATAAGGGTTGCTCACACGCAAGCCCGGAACCACCGCAAATGTCCTATACGACAGGCTGCTCAGATCGAGCGTCTCTCCGACCACGCCGAGTGCATCGCGACTGATCAGCATGCGCCGAGCACGGAGCAGCAGGTTCAGCTTATCGCGTCTATAAGTAGCGAGGCTGCCGTGCCAGTCGAGATGCTCCTGAAACAACGACGTCAGCACGGCGATATCGCACTGTCCGGCAAAATCCGCGGCCTGATAGCTGGATACCTCGATCACCGCCGCATCCAAACCGTCTCGCGGCAACTCGGTCACCGGCACGCCGATATTGCCCGCTGCCATTGAATGCAGGCCCACGCCGGACAGCATATGCGCAATCAATGCCGTCGTTGTACTTTTCCCTTTGGTCCCGGTGACACAGATCGTGCGATACGATGCAGGTTCAGCAAACCATAGATTGAGCAGCGAGGTGAACTGTACGCCTGCACCCTTCGCCCGCAGCACCAGCGGATCGTACAGGCTGATGCTTGGTGACTTGACGACGACGTGGAAGCCGCCGATTGCCTCGGCGATCGCCGCGCGGCCGCTGATCAGCGCTGCCTGAGCATCGCGCGCATCTCCATCGTCCAGCACCGTGATATCCAGCTCTGGATCGCGTTCCCGCAGGAAACGCAGCGCGGCACGGCCTTCACGGGCGTATCCCCAGATCGCTACACGACGCCCGCGCAGCTCAGCAACATGCATCGAGCATCGCCAGGTATCGCTGCGGTACCAGATGCGGCCCACGCATGGTGAACAACGCCTCGAAATCACCGTGCGGCAGCCGCGGCCCCAGCGCCGATACCACAACGGCATCACGCCACGCCGGTATGCCTGTCAGACGCGCCATCACAGTGGCACTCTCCTCGATCTCGCCCACGCACTCGAATGGCTTATGCCGCAACAGTCCGCATAGTTCGGCGAAGCCGTCGATCTGCCTCGCATCATCGAGCATGTTGCAGCCAAACGTGTCCACAAGGCGATGGCGTTCGACGAACGGTGCCAATGCGAGGAACACGAACCGGCACTTCGGACAGTCGCAGCACCAGTTGCTGCCGCGCCGTTCCACAACCTGGCGGAACGCCGTGTTGCAACTGCGGAACACTGGCAGGTACTCAGGATGGCGTGCGAAACGTCGGGCGATGGCAACCTCGGACAACGGTCGCAGCAGCGAGAAGTATCTCACGCCTTGCATTACATGCTGCTCCAGCAGCCGGCTGAACGACTGCTCGAATTCGAACGATTTGCTGTACTGGTGGTTCACATCGGCAATATTCGGCACGCTGGCCGAATGCTCGTTGGACATGGCGATGGTGTCGAAGCCATGCATCACAGCGCAGGCGAGCACGATGATGCTGAGAATGCCGGTGATCGGCACATGACCGTTCAGCGCACCTGCCTCATTCAGCGCGAAAAGCGCGGGATCGAGCCTTCGCGTCACCCGTATCGCTGGCAAGCCCGCCTGGGCAATCGTTGCCTCGATCGGCGAGGCAGTTCCCAGCGAGAACAGCACCACCGGGTCGCTCGCCTGCTTCAGGCATTCGATCGTCACGATGGAGTCTTTGCCGCCACCCACCGGCACGCAGGTCAGTCGCGGCAGTTTCAGTTGCAAGGCCGCGGCGGGTGCCACTGTCTCCGAGACGACCTCGATCCTGGAAAGATCGACGCCATTGCGCCAGGCAAACTCGCCCAAACCCTTTAGGTAGAACTCCGTGAAGAACTGCGCGGTGACCGGGTCCAACGCAAACGCCGTGCAGCGGATCCTGTCCGGTGCAAAGGCTTTATAATAGCTTACCCCGCACGCCAGCAGGAGCAGTCGGAATATTCTGTCCAATGCTTCACTTGGCTGAGCGCCAGCAGCAAAGGCAATGCGCTCCTCGAAACGCTCACCGGTGCTGAACGCATACTGCAGTGAGAGGATGCCACTCTCCGGTACAAAGCGATAAGCCTCGCAGACGAACTCACGTCGCTGCATGCGCCTCCACCACGGACCGGATCGCTTGCAGCTTTTCCTGGTGCACTTCGGTCGGCAGGCTGTCGACCGTCAGCGTGCGCTGACGCGTCACGCCATCCACCGCCGGCCCGTCATTCACGCACGCGCGCAGGATAGCTGCATCGCGCGTCGGATCCAGGGAATCGAGCAAAGTCTCTCGCCAGTCCCGCCGCAACACGGCCAATGCGCCGATCAAGGCGTACGCGCCCCAGTTCGATACCCCGGCGACTATCAGGTGCTCGGCCGGTGTGGCGCAGGCGATCGCCGCACCATGCGCGATGTCCGCCCCGATCAGCGACGCGGGCAACGAGCCCATGCCTATTTCATTGCCCCCGTCGCCGATCGCGATCTTCCGCCACCAGGGCGCCAGGAACAGACTATCCAGGGGCGTGGTGAAGGCACCGATATCCTCGCCACGCATGTTGCGGGGTGCACCGTCTGCACTGCGCCCGCAGCGCTCTATTGCGATGGCATGCGTCACGCCAAAGCCGCACCAGCGCGCGGTTGCCTGTTCGACCGTTCCATCGGAAGGCATGACATCCATCGGGATGTCGATGCCTTGCAGAGCCGCTGCGCAGGTCGCCCGGCAGGGTTCGTCCATCGCCATCCGACATGGTGCACCGACGCGTCGCAAGGCTGCCGCGAGCATCGCGGCGCCAACCGGTCCGTCGGTTTCCGCCGCAGGCGGCGCACCAAGAGGAACATAGAAGCCGGTGATTAGCCCAACAGACAGCCGTGGCGCCGAAGCCAATGCCGATGCCGCGCTCCACAATCCACCTCGCGCTGCTTCGAACAGCCCCGTTATGTTGCGCCCGACTTCCTGCTGGACCAGCGCCTCGAGGCGATCGACCGTCTGGCGCGCCGGTGTCGTCAAAGCGCCGCCAGTTTTGTGTTGCGCAGGTCGGTGATCAGCATTGAGCCGGGAGCATGAGTGATGCAGAACTCAGGCTTCACTGCCGCCACCGCCGCCTGCGGTGTCACGCCGCAGGCCCAGAACACCGGCAGCTCTTCCCGCCCGATCGGCACTGCGTCGCCGTAGTCCGGCTTGGCGATATCCCTGATGCCAATCATCTCCGGCATACCGAGGTGAACCGGTGCGCCGTGCACCGAAGGGAATCGCGACGTGATCTGCACCGCGCGAATTGCATCAGCCGGTTTCAGCGGGCGCATGGAGACGACAAGTGGCCCGTGGAACACGCCAGCCGATACGCACGGGATCGAGGTCCGGTACATCGGCACGTTGCGGCCGCAGGCGATATGACGGACCTCAATGCCATCCTCAATCAGTGCCTCTTCGAAAGAAAATGAGCAACCGATTGCAAAACTGACAAGATCCTCGCGCCAGACGTGCTTTACCTCCGTCGGTTCTTCGGCAAGCTCGCCATTCCGCCACACGCGATAGCGTGGCAGGTCGGTGCGGATATCGAGATCACGGGCGAGCGTCGGAAATGTCGGATCACCAGGTTCCGAGACCGCCAGCACTGGGCACGGTTTTGGATTCGCCTGAGCAAATCGCAGGAAATCGTTCGCCAGCGCGCGCGGCAGTACTACTAGGTTCGCCTGCACATTTCCGGGAGCCAGGCCGGAGGTTGGGCCAGTGAATGCACCGGAGCGAATTCGCTGGCGTTCTGAACGGCCAAGCGAAAATCCTTGGTCAGGCAGTGCGTCCATCGCAACCTCCAGTCCGAATCACCGAAAGGACAATATCAGTCCGGCACGCTTCACGGCAGTTTGCAACACCTTCGGAATCGTTCTCGGCAATCTTGTCAACATGTCGCCTTGGGTCGCCAACCTCCTCGGCCTTGCAATCGCTTGTCTCGTCGGTGGTGAAGCACTGTACGTCGCGATCGCCGCACGCGATGATCTGCTTCGGCCGCCCGCCGCCGTCGCGGCCCCAGCGGCAGCACGGTCTGGGGCGACGCTCAGCGAGCAGGTGCCTGCCCGCCAAGTGGTAGTGCCGCCGGAAATCGTTCAGCCGGATGCGGCAGCGCTCCCGAAGGTTTATCCCGCTCCCACGCCGCAACTGCACAGGCCCGGCAGCGGCATCGCCGGCACGGGCTTCTTCGTCGCCGCCGATGGCAGTCTGCTCACTGCCGCCCATGTGGTTGCAGAGTGTGCACGCATCCGCATTGCCTCTCGCTGGGTGCAGCCCACCACGGCCGAACTCATCGCCACCGATGGTGTGCAGGACATTGCGCTGCTGCGCGCGCACCAGGCGGCGCCTCCCGCCATCCTGCCGATCGGCCGGCCGGCTGGCACCGGCGGTCGATTGTTCGTTCTCGGCTATCCTGAGACCGGTGGCCCGCTGGTGGCGACCGAGACCTGGGCTGCATTGGAAAACCTGCAATTCCAGCCAGGACCGGCCGAATTGACTGACCCGCGCCGGGTCATCTGGGCGGCTGCTCCCGCCGTAGGGCACGGCTTCAGCGGCGGCCCGATGCTCGATCCGCGCAACGGACAGGTGGTCGGCATCGTGCGCGGCATGGTCGACAGCACGCGCCTGCACAGCGTACGAGCGACCATCCCGGCATCAGGTATGGTGATCGGCCCCGGGTCCTCGCCGTTGCATGCAATGCTTCGGCGCGAGGGGGCCGCTGGCGACGTGCTGCCGGCTCTCGGCGATGCCGCGTTGGACAACGCGCGACGCGCCACAGTTCATGTGCTGTGTCTCTACTGAGCCGCACGGGCGGCAGCGTCAGCCGCCGACCTTCTCCTCGGAATTGACCCCCAGCTGCTTGAGCTTCCGGTGCAGAGCGCTCCGCTCCATGCCGACGAACTGCGCCGTGCGGCTGATGTTGCCGCCGAACCGTACCAACTGCGCTTGCAGGTATTGGGTCTCGAACAGATCGCGCGCTTCCCGTAGCGGCAGTCCCATGATGTCCGCGGTCGGATCGATATTCAGCAGTGCCGGCGCGTTGGCGCCGATTTCCGGTGGCAGCATGTCCGCGCGGACCGGATCGGCTGCGCTCCCCGGCGCCATGATCAGCAGCCAGTCTATCAGGTTGCGCAGCTGCCGGGCATTTCCCGGCCAGTCATATGCCTGCAGCGCAGCAAGCGTATCGATCGACAACTCGCGTGGCTGCATTCCTGCGTTCTCGGCGGAACGCAGCATGAAGTGCTGCGCCAGAGCCGGCACATCCTCGCGGCGCTCTCTTAGCGCCGGCACCTTCAGCGGCACCACGGCCAGCCGGTAATACAGGTCTTCCCGAAACCGACCGGCGGCAATCTCGTTGTGCAGGTCCTTGTTGGTGGTCGACAGGACGCGCACGTCCACCTTCACGCGCGACGAGCCGCCGAGCCGTTCGAAGGTGGAATCCTGCAGCGCACGCACAATCTTGCCCTGCGTCTCCAACGGCATGTCGGAAACCTCGTCCAGCAGCAGCGTTCCACCATGCGCACGCTCCAGCACCCCTGTGCGACGCGGCTGCACTGCAGGGTCTGGACCGGCTTCCAGACCGAACAACTCTTCCTCGAAGCGGCCAGGTGCCAAGGTGGCACAGTTCAGTACAACGAACGGGCCGTCGGCGCGGCGCGAGCGCGCGTGCACCATGCGTGCAACAACCTCCTTGCCGCTGCCTGCCGGTCCCTGGATCAACACGCGCGAGCCGGTTGGCGCCACCCGCTCTACCCCAGCCCGCAAGCCTCCGATTGCCGCACTCTCGCCGGTCAGCGACGTTTCCGAACCGACGCGCAGACGCAATTCGGCGTTCTCACGCTCCAGCGCCGCCGCCTCCAGTGCGCGCCGAACCACCAGGAGCAGACGATCCGACTTGAACGGCTTTTCGATGAAATCGTAGGCGCCTTGTTGAATCGCCTGCACCGCCATCTCGATGGTGCCGTGACCGGAAATCATCGCCACCGGTACGTGCGGCTCTTCACTGCGAAACAGTTCCAGCAGCGCCAGCCCATCCATGCGCGAGCCCTGCAGCCAGACATCCAGGATCACCAGCGATGGCCGCCGCACGCGGAATGCATCTGCTGCTGCATCAGCGTCGCCAGCGCCGCGCGTTTCGTATCCTTCATCGCGCAGGATGCCATCCACCAGCATCCTGATGTCCGGTTCGTCGTCGACGATCAGGATGTCATACGCCATCCGACACCTTCGCAGGCAGGATCAGCGTTGCCACGGCACCAGGACCGTCGTGTCTGTCATCGAGTGTCAAACCTCCCCCGTGGTCTTCCATGATCTTCTTGACGATCGCCAGTCCCAATCCGGTGCCTTTGGGTTTGTGTGTTACATAAGGTTCGGTCAGCCGTGCACGATCTTCCTGCGGCAGCCCGATTCCGTCATCGGTCACGATGATGCGAACATCGTCGTCGGCCTGCTCGACCCGAACACTGATGCTGCCCGCCGCTTCACGCATGATCACGGCGTCAGCGGCATTCTGCAGCAGGTTGGTCAGCGCCTGGCTGACCAGGCGACGGTCGCACGCCGCTGTTGGCCCGCGCTCGGGTATCTCGCTTTGCCAGACTATCTGGGGCCTGGCGGTCTTTTGCAGCACGAGAACTTCACGAGCGATGCGACCGATGTCCTCGGTCTTGATCACCGGCTGCGGCATGCGTGCAAAGCTGGAGAACTCGTCCACCATGCGGCCGATGTCGCCGACATGCCGGATGATCGTGTCGGCGCACTGCGAGAACGTCTCTGGATCCGAGGTGATCTCGCGCGCGAACCGCCGCTTCAGGCGTTCGGCAGCGAGCTGAATTGGCGTCAGCGGGTTCTTGATCTCGTGCGCGATGCGGCGCGCCACATCCGCCCACGCCGCCTTGCGCTGCGCCGACTGCAGTTCGGTGATGTCGTCGAACGTCACCACGAATCCGTCGGTGCGGCCAGCCGACAGATCGGCACCGATACGGACCAGCAGTGTTTGCCGGCGGGTCGGCGGACCGATCTGGATTTCCGCGGTGCGCGCACGCTCCGGCGAGGCTGCAGCCTCATGCAGCAGATCGGCAAACTCTGGCACGACATCGGCCAATTCACGTCCGATCGCCGACAACAGATCGCAGCCAAGCAGATCGTCCGCCGCCCGGTTCGGCAGTTCGATGCGGCCCGATGCATCAAGCCCGATGACGCCAGCCGAGACACCAGACAACACCGTTTCGGTAAACCGCCGGCGCTCGTCAATCTGGCTGTAGGCCTCCATCAGCTCGCTGCGTTGCGCCGCAAGCTGACCGGTCATGCGATTGAACGCCCGCGACAGACCGGCGAGTTCATCCCCGGTGGGCGCCTCCGTCACGCGCACGCCCAGGTCGCCGCTGCGCACCCTTTCGGCTGCCTGGATCAATCGCCCGATCGGGCGCGCGATCTGATTCGCCAGGACCAGTCCGATCGCCACCGCTGTGAGCAGCACCATCAACGCCACGATCGCAAAGATCCAGGCAAATGCGACCTGCAACCAGGAGCGGCTCGCATCCAGTCGCTGATACTCTGCGACCGCCTGTTCCGTGCGCTTCATGTGGTCGAGGATCGCCGGGTCCACCGGCCGTCCGATCATCAGCATCAGCGGTGGCGTCGAGTCGAGCTTCGCGATCGCCTGCACGCGCGTGCCGTCGCCGGCCGCGAGCACCACGACGTCACCGCCTTGCGCCTGCGACGTCACTGACTGTGCTGGCAGTTCAAAACCCATACCGGCGAACAGACCCGCGGCCGCCAGCACCTGACGGGTCAGTGGATCATAGATCACTGCCTCGGTCAGACCGCGCAGCGTCGTCTGGGCCGCCAGGATCTCGGCGAACACCGATGGATCTGCGGTCAGGAACTGTCCGGCGCGCGTCAGATCATTTGCCATCTCGAGCGCGACCGAACGAATGTTTTCGCGATGCTCGTCGAGATAGCCGCGCGAGACCTGCAGCGATTCGGTCACCGCCTCACGCACCGGATCGTTGAACCAGCCCTGGATGCCGAAATGGAAGAAAGCGACCGCGAAGCACGCCACCATGATCGCCGGAGCCACGGCGACACCGCCAAACAGCAGAACAAGCCGCACATGCAGTCGCGAGGCCGCCGAGCCACGACGCCGCTCGACCCAGACGCGGGTCAGCCGGCCGGCGAGGACTGCAACCAGGAGCAGTACTGCTGACAGGTTGGCCAGCACCAGGCCCACACTGACGCCCGGCCTGAGGCCCAGTGGCGAGCCGTTTGCAAGAATAATGAACGTCGCCAAC
>Ga0170475_112840935_pt1 | contig 21311 bp, 17 predicted proteins | sample Soicark_Litter_5_FD_111474 | JGI IMG/M metagenome (GOLD analysis project Ga0170475, IMG submission 111474) | Avena fatua rhizosphere microbial communities from Hopland, California, USA. Combined Assembly of 48 SPs
CGGGCGCCTCCGCCGCCGCCGGCGCCGCCGGCGCTAATGGTGCCACCGGGGCCCAAGGACCGCCGGGACCAGCGGGAGGGACTGGACCGGCGGGGGCCTCCACCGGCCAGATCTTCCTCGGGAACTACAACAACCCCGCCGCCACGATTCAGCAATTCATGGCGCTCAACGGTGGCGTGGGCTTCGTCGCCGCCACCAATGCCAACTGGGACGTCACCGCCGCGCCGATGCCTTCGTCATGCACCTTCGATTCGTTGCGAGTCAAGGCGACGCCGACCAGCGCGGCGCCGGCGGCGGACACCATCACCGTCACACTCTACAAGAACCAGGTCGCCACACCGCTGACCGTCACGCTCACCTCGTCGACCACCCAATTTTCAGGAACGAATGCAAGCGACACGGCCCACTCGTTTTCGGTCCTTGCCGGCGATGAGGTGGCGATCGGGATCACGCAGACCACGGGAACGCCGATTATCCGGCTCACCGTGGTTTCGAGATGCACGCCGTAGCACCAAGTCGACCACACGACGAGATGACCAGCCGGTCATCCCTGAGGCATGAAAGGACTATCGGAATGGCAGAGCCGTACATTGGAGAGATCATGATGTTTGCCGGTAACTTCGCCCCGCAGGGATGGGCGCTGTGCGACGGCAGCTTGCTGGCAATTGCGCAGAACACGGCGCTCTTTTCCATCCTCGGGACCACCTACGGTGGCAACGGACAGACCACGTTCGCGCTGCCCGACCTTCGCGGCCGCGCGCCCGTGCATCCCGGACAGGGACCTGGCTTGAGTCCGTACGCGCTCGGGCAGAATGGCGGCGTCGAACAGCTTTCGCTCACCGCAGCACAGATGCCGGTTCATACGCACGCGGCGACTGCGACGGTGTCGATCAACGTGAACGATTCACGCGCCGACGCCACGTCACCCAACGGCGCCGTGCTGTCGCAACCTGAAGCCGCGAGCTACGCGGGCCAGCCGGACGGCACCAGCACGTTGAATGCCCGCGCGGCGACCGCGGCGGTAACCGTCGGCCTGGCCGGCAACAACGCGCCCGTTGCAACGCTGTCCCCGTACCTCTGTGTGAATTTCATCATCGCGCTCCAGGGCATCTTCCCTTCACGTCCCTGACACGGGCCAGGTCCGGTGCCGAACGCTCCAGACGTTACGACGCGGGCCGTCGTTCCCGGGGACGCGCAGTTCCTGCTGAACCTCTTTGCCGCGAGCCGAATGGGCCCATGGTCGTTCCTCGATGATGCAGCCGGCGCGGATGTGCTCCGGCTGCAATTCTCGGCGCAGCAGGCCGGCTATCTCACGCAGTTCCCGAATGCCTCACATCGGATGGTCCTAATCCACGACGAACCAGTCGGCCAGGTGCGATGGGCGGAGCGCGCAGCCGACGTTCTCATTATCGAGATCTCGGTTCTGGCGCAGTACCAGCGGCAAGGTGTCGGAAGCGCGATCTATCGCGGCATTCTGGCGGACGCCCATGCGGGTGGCAGGAGCGTGACGGCGTCCGTCGTCATATCAAACGTGCCTTCGTTCGCGTTTCATCAACGCCTGGGATTCATCGTCGAGCACGAGACGGCGACACATTATTCCTTGAGAGCCTGAGCGAGAACCTGCCGCGTCCGACCTGCGGTCGGTCGTCGCCAGGTCTTCGTCAACGACTACTCCGCCTCCGGCTCAGTTGAAAACGTCGCTTTGTCGACCCGCAGCGGACCGCGTGCTGGATTCTTCAGGCGCAGCGTCAACGTGACGGTCGTCTTGCCGGCGATGACTTCGTTCGCCCGCGCGTTCAGAGGTACCACGAGCTGCATCTTCATGAGCGGTTTGGTTGGCGATGCCTGGGATCGGCCGACCACGCCGGTGACCGCCAGGAGAATTGGCTTTCCCTGCCCTTCGGCTGGCGCCGCGAGGATGGACACCGTGAACCCCTCGCCCTGTCCCACTTCGACACCGTGCAGGATGAGGACGGGGCCGGGAGCGTTCGCGTCGACCGTGAGCCTCGCCGCCGCGGCGCGTGCCACGCCCGGTGGCACCGGGACGCGAATCCGCGTGTCTCCAGTCTCCGGGAGCCAGGCGACGCTCAGCAGCGCGATGATCGCGGCGAAGATCATGGACTTACCGGATCAATGATACCTCGTCGGCGACCACCGGAATCCCTGCGGCGGCAGTCACTCCCTCCGCAGTCAAGGGTGCCACGAACAGAGGGGTGGTGCCGTCCATGAGGTCAGTCGTCTTGCCGGTGATGTTCAGCGCGGCGCTCAGTGGACTCGTGTGGGGGTGCTGTTTGCTGAACACACGTGTCACCTTGCCGAGGTAGCCAGCCTCGGGCGTGGCGCGCGCCCCCGCCGACACCGGCCGCGAGAACAGGCCGAACTCACGTGTCGTTTCCGCGAATTTGTCCACGTTCTTCAGGTTCGTGATCAGCAGGAACACCGGTCCTTCAGGCTCGGCCTTCATCCTCGCCATCGTGGCCGACGACAGAATGAAATTGTTGTTCTGCCGGCCCAGCCGCTCGCTGGTCATCGACCGCACCGGGCGCACCGGCTCCATGAGGGTCGAGTACTTGTAACCGAGCTTGGCCTCGTCGCGCAGGTCGTTCAGAAGGATGTACCGCCATGTGCGCGTCTCGTCGTAGAAGTACACCTTCGCAACGCCGAAGTCGGGATTGGGATGCCCCGCCGCCACCCATGACGACCAAAGACGATCGATGTTGGCATAGTGCGAGCAGAAGACGGGATCGCGTGGCGACAACTGCAGGTCGGCCATGTCGCCGGGATCAAAATTGTTGTGCACGTTGGCGTGCGGACCTGAAAAGATCGCCGGCACCGGTTGACGCTGCGCAGCTGTCCCGCCGAATCGCTTGAAGTCTGGAATGGCCAGCAACCCCTGGACGTCGACATCCTCGTCGCTCAGCGGCCAGCTCGACCCGCTGAGATCGCCGCGGTTGTCGTAATACAGCGGCTGTCCCGGGGGCGAGAAGATCGTCGGAAGAACGCGGCTCGCCGGATTATCCCAATCCCAATACGCCAGCCGTAGGTCGTCGCCGCCGCCACCCACCGGACTGCGCATGATGCGCTCGAGAAAATAGAGATACGCACGGTGCCACCCTACGAATTGCCAGTCGAAGTGGATGTTCTTGGCATTGGTCGGCGCGCACTGGATGCAATGTTGCGCGATCTGCTTGGTCCAGCCAATACGATCATTCGCAGGCAGCGCGCGGACCTTGCCAACAGCCGTCCGATAGTTCTGCAATTGCGTCGCGTGTGCAGGTTGGCCCAGTTCGGCGGCGGAAATGCGGGTGCCCACCGCCGGCTCCATGGGGATGAAGCGCGTCGCCGGTCCCGGTAGCGGCAGCGTGCAATCGTCCTGCGACGAGGCTGTGCCGGGGTCGAAAATCAACGTGAGCGATCCCATGACAATCGTGGTGGTAAACGTACGTCGAGATGTCTTCATGTCAGCTCTCTAGTCCTGTTTGACGGCGACGAAGGAGGCGACGTACCCGGACGGCGCGCCGTCGTGCGGCTTGACGCGGATCACTGATCCGACGATCGTCGGACGTTGATCGACCCCGTTCGGCCACTTCTGCGTTAACCACCCGTCGTAGTCGTAAAACAACATGGCCGTGCTCGTCCCGGCACGGCCCTCGCCGACGATGTGGGTATGCACGGCGCCCGATGCGTCGGCGGTGATGCTCCCCTTCAAGTCCATCACCTCGCCGGGTCCGAACCGCAACTGACCGCGGAACTGGTCGGCAGGCGCATTCTCCACCAGCCACTGCGCCTCCGCGAACAACAGCGACACGAGCCGCGATGGATCCGTGCTCACATCCCCAACCGCGATTGGATCGTTGCGAAAACTTCGATACAGCCAGCTGCCGGCGAGTGGATTCCCCGCGGTCATTGCTTGTGCCCCATCGTGGTCTGCACGCCGCGCGGCGCGATCAACACGTTCTGCATCATGCCTTGGTCCTCATGATCGAGGATGTGGCAGTGCAGCACGAACTCGCCCGTGAACGTTTCGTAACGGGTCCGCACCTTGAGCGTGTAGCCCTGCTTGGTGAACAGCGTGTCGCGGTAGACGCCGATCTGATCGCAATACTGCGTGTCCACCGTGCCGTCGGCATTCCTATCGACGCACTGCCCGGTGCTGTCGATGACCGGCGTGCCGGCGGCGTCGAGGATCTGTTCGATCTCGAAGGGATTCACGTGGATATGGAATGGATGATTGACGAACTTCGATGTCAGCGCCCATTCGTCTACCCCGCCGAGCGTCAGCTTCCGATCGATGCGCGCTGGATCGTAGGAGTGGCCGTCGATCTCGAAGGTCGGGGGATTCGTGTTCCGATCGATAAAGAACGCGAGCGACTGCTGACCGGTCACCGCCTGCGATGGAATCGGCGGGAGCGGCGCATACGACACCAGAGAGAGGCTGTCGATCTCCTGCTTGACCACCGACGGCAGCTCCGGGTTCGCGGCAAGCAACTGCTGGCGAAGATAGTCGCGCGGAGCCGTCGCGATTGCCGGCCCGGTCACCTGCACGAGGCAGAGCAGCCGCTGGTCCTTCGCTTGCTCATTGACCGTCTGCCCCGGCGAGGCCTTGTCGTCGAGCACGCAATACGTGCCCGGCTGGTTGAAGAACGCCAGCACGTCGCTCCGATAACCGGGCTGCAGGGTATTGACCGCCTTGCCCGAGAACGCTCTGCGAGTGATGCCGTCGGCGGCGAACTCCCACACCGGCACGGGCTGATCGGCCAGACAGTTGTTCGACACCCAGCTCGCCTGCGCGGCGAGCGACATCTGACCAAGACCGGCCATCGTCGCGCGCAGCAGGGGCTTGGCCTTGACGATCGACATCAGAACCGTATCCCGCACGCCTCCGTGGATTAGGCGCCAGCGCTGGATCCTTCCGGTCGTTGCCGTCCAGGTCGGCTGCACCATCCCGTTGATCAGCGTGTAGCGTCCCGACGACGGCCACGTGCCGGGGCCAAACTGATCGCCGTATTGTTCGATGACGCCCGTCTTGCCTGTGCAGTCCCAGTTCACGTCCCCGCTACCCGTCGTGCCGCACGCGTAGGCAATCTGCTCCAAGAGCATCACGTGCTCGTCGAAGGCGCGGCCGCCGGGATACTTCAGGATCGTGTCGACGTCGGCGAGGCCGTTCACGGTCTTGTCCTTGACCGGGCGATCGCCCTCGACGATGAGTGCGCCGACCATGCCGCTGGAGACCTGCAGCGCTGTCGAACCGTGGCGGTGCGAGTGGTACCAGAACGTCCCGGACGGATGATTCTTCGGGATATTGAAGATGTAGCCAAATTCCGCCGTCGGACCGATGTTCAAGAGCACGTTGTCGCTGTTGCCCGTTGGCGATACGTGCAGCCCATGGGTGTGCAGGTTCGTGGTGTTGAAGCAATTCGGAATATTAGGATTGTCTTCCGAGGCGAGGCAGCTCGGATCCGGGTTCGGCAAGCTATTCATCAGCCGAACGTTCAGTGTATCGCCCGGATGGACACGGATCGTCGGCCCGACCAGCGCGCCGTTGTAGGACCGGAGGTGAACCCTGTCCCGGCCACCGGTACTCGGATTGTCGATCTCGTTGTCCGCATATCTGACGTCAAGCGTGACGTTCACGTCACGGCCGCGCACCGGCCCCATGGTCCGCCGGATCTCTGCCGGCTCGCTTAAGGTGCGGATGCTCTGCGCCAGGCCACTACCCGACAGTAGCACGCACGATCCGAGTAATCCGCTGCATAACACCTGTAATTTCATCATCGCCCTTCAGCGCAGCTGTCCCCACCCTGACATCGACCAGACGGTTTACAAGAAACAGCGCACAAAAGACACCGGCGTCCGACTAACATAGATGGGTGGAACGCGCCGATTCTTCTTCCCCTTGAGCGAAAAATCAAGAGGAAAGAATGCATCGCCTCTACTTGAGACACTTTTGCCATAGACGGTTGCGCGCATTTGTCGGAGTTTGTCTGACATCGCGCATCAGCACGAGGTGGCCCCAATTGGACCGAGAATGCGAGAAACCACAGCGAGTCTTTGTCTGCCGTTATTGTTGTATTACCACTGCGGCGGTTCGACAGGATTGAACAACGCGGCAACGAGTCGGGACCGCTATCATCCGCCCGAGGCGTCATGGGGCTTGGGGAATCCGTAGAAAGTGGTGCGCGCGCGAATGCCACGACCGTCGGCGTCGCCATTTAGTCTGGATAAAGCAAGAGCAGTGAGCGACAACGAGTTTGGAGCAGAGCAGGTTACTGACAAGGACGGCGCGCACGCCAGGTCCTCAGACGCGAAATGCGTGAGGCGCGTTTCACGGACCCATATCTCCAGCTGTGGGACCGCTCGGACCCCACGCCACCTATTCCGTCCAGTTGGGCGACGTTCTTCGCGGCAGCTGGTCCCGGCGGCACTGCTTCTTTCAGCAGGGCCGCCCGATCGGGCCCTCGATTCACAGGCGGATCTGCGCTGGGGACGGAAACGGAAGCGGTTTGGATGCCTGCTGCACCGCAACGGTGCCTGCCATTCGGCGAACGGCACCTCACCGAGCCGAGCACACCACATACAGCGACGACTTCGCGAGCGGGCGCGCGGCGCTCGTGATGGGCCGCTACTCGACTCCTGCACCCCGACCCAGATCCGATAGCCCGCACAGAAACGAGAGCCCGTGCCTCGCCAGTTCACGCGACACGTGGCCGGCGACGTGCGAAAAGCGCCGCCATGATCGGGAAGACACCGGACGATGCCGTAGTTCCCCTCGTTCAGGCGAATCGCGGACAGCGGCGACGAGGAACGGCTCTATACCTCGGCTTCCGTTCCTGTTGAGCCTCCAGGCGAACCAGGAACCCGCAGCCGGTATCGAGCCTCGCGTTCTGTTCCGTTGCGCGTCGCGCGCGGGACGGCACCCCAAATGCGGCACAGTACGGGCGGACGCGGCCCGTACGCGAGGTTTACCGGATTGTCTGGCGGTGATAGGTTGCCAGAGGTGGGAAAGCACCGGGCCTCATCTCACCTCTTGGCGGCCTGTTTCCCTGCCTTCAGCTTCGCCCATCGGGCCTTCTGGGCGGTGCTGATTCGTTTTCTCGCCGCCGCTGAGAGTGTACGCCGGCCCCTCTTCGAAGCAGCAGCGCTATCGGGCGATGACCGCACGGCACGTGTGCGGCTTCCACCCGTGCGCCCGGCCCGAACGCGTAGCTCGGGAAAGCTGCGGTGGATTGCCGCCCTTTCCATGTCAATCTGCTCAAGCCGCTGGGCCGCGCCCCATAGCGCCCACTCGCGAACATCGCTGTGCTGTCCCTTAGCCATTCGTGCTCCACATCTGTCAGCCCAAGACTGACCCGAATATTAGTGATGCCCGTCTCACCAGGACGCTCCCTCGCATCGTCCCGCTTTAATGTGTAACACAGCCCCACACTTACTCACGAGGCATTCGCGTTCCGGGAAGACATCACAGGGTCAATCATACCCCCGTCCCTGCCGCGAACGGTCGTTCACCTTGTCCCGGACGAGATGCACCTGCACCTGAAGCCTCCCGTTTCGGTCAACCTATCAGGCGCTCAGGTCGCCTACTTTCCGCCCGGCGAATGGCCTGCGTTCCGAGCGGCGCGCCCCACACGTCGTAGAGCACGTTCGCTGTGATGGTCGTTTGCTGCTGAAAGCGGTCCTTGCCTGCGCGTGAGGTTGGTAGCCGTACCAATGCGACGGCAAGCACGTAACGTCGAGTTCACAGCGGGTCGTGAGCGCCTTGCAGCCTTACGCAGCCTCTGCAATCGCGCACAGGCCTTCCGCCATCTCGCTCGCGGTCTGCGGCCGAACGGACAGATCGAGCCCGAGAGCGCGCTCGAAGTACGCCGCTAGATGAGGATACCCGGCCAATTGAACAAGATTGATTTCGATGTGCGCGTCGCAGATCTTGCGTAATGTCTCGTCTACCGACCGACCACGAAAGGGATGCTGCCCCGTGACCGCCTCCAGGAGCAGAACGTTGAGACTCCAGAGATCGAAGGAGGTCGCCGGATGCTTCCCGGAAATCGCCTCAGGCGAGAGGTACAGCGGCGTGCCGACGAGCCCGTGCGTAAGCGTCAGGCCGCTCAAGTCGGTGAACCGATCGGGTATCCCCGCGTCGCTCGGCACAACCTCGCCTGACGAACCCTGCGTCAACATGTGGACCAGCCCGAAGTCGAGCAGCTTTGGCACCCATTGGTGTGCGTAGCCGATGTTGCTCGGCTTGATGTCTCGATGTAGCAGGCCCGCGCTGTGGATCACATGTAACGCCCGCGCGAGGTCGATGCCGAGTGCGATGCCCTCACGCGGGGTCAGGACGGTCGTGGCGAGGCGCCTGGCAAGGGTACCGTGCGCCATGTATTCGCAAATCAACATCGGGCGCCCCCGCCATGATTCGGCCCCGTGAATCGTCGCCAGATTAGCGTGGGTCACCGCCGCCATCGCCCGCGCCTCGAGCTGCAGCCGCTGCGAGTACTCTGGCGAAGTGCTCGGAAGAGTCTTGATTGCGACAATTCGGTCTAACAGCAAGTCTCTGGCTTGGTACACCACGCCCATCGAACCGCGGCCGATCCGGCGATCGAACCGAAACTTCCCGAACATGACGTACGGAACCTCTGCTGGTGTGAGAGACCAGTGACAATCTGGACAGAGCGACGTCTCAGCGGATTCCAGTCGCCCGCATCGCTCGCATTCGTTTGTCTCGATCCGCGTGGCTACGCCGACGTTCCACCAGTCATTCGCCTCCTCCGTGGAACCGGTCGGTCGTGCCGTGTGGCTCTCGATTGTCAGAGCGCCGGAATCCGCGATTGCCTGTAAGAGTCGCTTGTCCTCTCCGGTGAACGGCAGCTGGCTGCGTCGCTCACCGAGAGTGAGCAGCCCAAGCAGACTCCCGTTCGACGCCCGGAGTCCGACCAGCAATCGCGACCGGTTGTCGACCAGCCACTGTCGTTCTTCGCGAGGCAGCCATCGCAATATGCTCCCCGGCTCGAGAAGGACATCCAGTGGTTCGCCGAGCTTCCCGAGCAGACCCGCTAACAATGACGCGCAACTCAAGGGCTCGACCGAACCAAAAATCGACACGAAAGACGAGAGGTCCTGGTCGAGAACCATCACGGCGACGCCGTCGGGACGCAGGGCACGGTCGATGCCCGCCGTCATTACGGCAATCAGTTCGTCCAGCGTGCGCACGCGCCGGCTCTCCGCGCTCAGGCCGACGAGCACCTCCCGGGCGTCGTACACCTCGCGGAAAAAGCGACGATCAAGAAGCCGCAGGAGGTCTTCGCGGCCCAGGAGGAAGACACCCGCACAGATCGCAATCGCGACCAGCCAGGTCATATGTCCGGCCGAGGCGTCGACAATCGTCTCGTGCCGGTGCGTGTACACGAGTGTCGCCAGCGCCACGGTCGGAAGCACGAACGCGGCCGTAATCAACCAGCGCGCGAGCAGGTAGCGGATGGCCTGACGCAGCGCGAGCTTCGCCGGCAGGACCTGCTTGACCAGGACGGCGTAGGCCACCGAAACCGGCAGGGCGCTGAGAAGCAAATGGAGAAGCCAGTTCATCCAGCCTGCGATGACCCAGTGCGTCAGCCGCGGACCGACTGTCGGCACCGCGCCAAGCACGACCACCGACACCAGTGGACCGAGGGCCACGACGAAGGCAGTCCAAAACAGGCGGACGCGTCGGCGTTCTTCCACCTGCAGATGCCGTAGGCCCGTCAGCGCGAGCGGCAGGAGCAGCAACACCGGAATGAACGTCGCCGTCCAGTACGCGGTGCCGCCCGCGCTGCGGCGCATCAACGAGACGGTCCATCCCGGAATCTGCGGCAGGGTTCGCCATCCGCCCACGGCGTTGGCGACAAAAAGGACCAGTCCGGTCATCCCAGCCACGATGCCAAGAAATCGAATCGCACGTCCAATTCCTGCATCCGAACGTCGTTCCGGAAACGTCGCGATGAAACGGGCGAGGTAGTAGCCGAGAAATGCGTCTGGATAGAGGGGCCCGAGCCAGCCGGCCCATGACATAAATGCCGATAGATCGGAGTAGTGGCTCGTCGCGAATGCCGAGGCCACTAAGAGAAGGACAATGCCAAGGTGCGTTGTCCGGGAATCACGCGGCTGGGCCAGCAGCAGGGTCCAGCCGGTAACGCCAAAGCTGGTCAGCTGGACGGCGACGAACGGGAGCGGGACTGATGACCCGGCAAGCGAAGGTGACGCCGGGTGAACCGCCAGCATCCCCAGCGCGCCTGCGACCTTGACGGACGACAGCAGGATCAGTGCAGTCGTTAGCCATGATACCCGCCGGCGCTCGCGCAAGTGCGGCTCGCCGTCGCGATCGAGGTCGAAGTCGGCCACAGCGTCAACGCACGCGCGGAGATGAAAAGCGTGGGGACGAGCCGGATCGCCGACGGACGAGATCACCATTGGGATATGGCGCGAAACCAACGGACTGGCCCAGTGTCACGACACTCGACAGCACACGTTATCTAAAAAGCCCCGGCCCCCGCAACTCAGCGTCGCCAGCACGCTGTGGGCCCTAACGCGACAAACAATCGAGCGCCGGAGGACCCCCTCGATCAAGTTACCGCCTGCTTCCGGCGATCAGCGCCTGAAGCCTGTCGAGAATCCGATTCACGGTCATGCGCGCAGCGGCTGCTGAGGGCTTTCCTAACAGGATCGCGATCTGATCATAGCTATAGCCCATCTCGAATCGTGCGACTAACGCCTCCCGCTCTTGACCCTCCAGCTCGGCCATGAAGCGGGCGCAGCGCGCGAACAGTTCGCCGCGGGCGGCGAGTTCGTAGGGCGACGGCAGATCAGCCGCGACGTCGGCCTCCAGCGGCAGCGGCTCGGGCCGCCGCGCCACACGCCGGGCTTCGTCGCGAATGCGGTTCCGCACGGCCTGCCGAAGATAGGCCTCGAGGTCCCCTTTGGACCGGAGCGTAACGCCGTCGAGATGACGCCAGACCCCCGCAGCGGCATCTTGCAGAAGATCGGCCGTATCACCCGCATCTCGAGCACCTGAGGGAAGGCGCCCGTGCGCCCAGCGACGAAGTGAACGCAGGATCCGCGTAAACACACGATCAAACGCCGCTGAATCGCCGTTTCGTCCGCGCTCCAGAAGAGCCTTCGTCGAGCTCTGCGACGCCATCGCCTGTTCAGGCTCCGCAGCAAGCAGGCGAAGACCATTCGCGGTTGATTCGGGCATTTGCGCATCTTACCCCACCCGCCCGTGTTCGCTCTGATGCCGCGTCACGTTCTAAAAGGTGAGGGCGACTTGACAACACGCGGCGCGACTGTTCCTCGGCAAACCGGCGAACTGACACCCGCGTCGACCTGGGACGCATGCGACGAAGTCCTCGCGACCGGCGTCGGAGCCGCGTGGCCCGTGCGTTTTAGGGTGCACTGCAGCGCAGGATATCGCTTCGCCGAGGGCACACCGACGGACTCGACCGACGCCGGGCAGCGGCCCGGCGGTCGCCCATCGCGTAGATCGCGTTAAGCGTCGGGTCAGCACCGCCCAGGCCCCTGGCGGCGACAAGCCTGGAAGCGATGGGACAAGAGTTTGCGGCATCGCGGGGAAACCAAGCCGTGGCGATTCGTCTGTCGGCTCCTGCCCGGGGCCCCGGCGAAAACACCGCAAAGCGATGATACAGAGGAGCACAAAGGTGGTGGACACGCGCAGGGAAGGACGCGCATTCACAATGCGCTGCTGCCTCCCGGACGATATCTCGTCATTACTGGCAACACGCGCTTGACTTCGTACCCGTTGGCGTCAAGAATCGACAGCCTAACCCAACCACTCGACGATGAGAATAGGAGTGTCTGCATGGAACCCGCGTCCCTGGTGTACCGATTGCCGGGTTTCCGGAACCTGGGTGAGTTAACTGACTATCTCGATGAGCTATGGGCCGATGACTCCTTTTGGAAGAGTGCAGCGGATCTGGGGTTTGACCGAGAGGGGTTGCCGTCGTCGCGCACTGGCGCCTTCAACGTACATCGGCAGGGCGCCGGTCTTGATCCCGCCTCCACCGCGATCGTCGTGGCATTCGCTCCCGTGGCGGCGAAGATGGTTCGGGACCTGTGGACGAAGGTGATTCTGCCGCGGATCGAGAGAGACAAGGGCGTCGGCGCACTGCAGAACGTCGATGACCGAAAATGACGACTCCACAAAGGAATTATCACCGCTTCATTTGTCTTTGCAGGCGAGGAAGACACTCGAGGCGAAGACTGCCTTCATCAGAGCATTTGAACAGCAACGGGCTCGTCTCGCGACCCTTGGCTTAGGTGAGCTCGTCAATGCCGTTGAGCAATTACTACATGCGAAGGTGAACCGACAATTGAGCGTTACGCGCCAGTCAGCAAACACCGATTCGCTGGACACATATATCAGTCAGCTCCTTCCTGAGATTCTCGATCGCCTCAACGCGGACACCGATGATGTACGAGTCGCTGACGCATTGAAGGAAGTCCGCGACCGATTGGCGACCGAGTTCTCCCGCGTGAACTGCCATTCCTGCTGCCGCGGACAACACCTTTGCGATGGCACGGAGCAGGATCACAACATAGTTCACGAATATGGCCACTGTATCGCGTGGATACATCGATTTCAGCGACGGATAGAGAGCCACGCGAGGGTGTTATATGCGCTCGCGTCAAACAACACCCCAATCGACGTCGTGATGTCCACGGCAGACTCCGGGATCCCCGAACGGGACATGCCTTCCGGCGTGACGCACGTTGGCGACGACGCAGGTCAGCTGAGATCGGACGTCAAACTCATCCTGCCCGTTCGGCGATTTGGCGCTGCGGCATTCGAGGCAGTTCCATACGTTCTCGCACATGAGTATCTTGTTCACGCATTTCAGGGCGTCGTCGGAACAGACCGGCCTCGCAGGCCTTCCGAACCTGACGATATGTTCTCGGAAGGATGGATGGACTATGTGGCGTACGTGGTTCTCGACGACTTGTACCGACGATATCCTGATGATTGGCCGGCGCAGACGATGGATCGTGCGGCTCAGCGTCGACTGGAGCGCAAGGACACATCAACCGGAGACGCGACGGCCGCGTGCCGACACCTGGGCGATCAAGCCGCGCGCACGGTTCACGTGGCTCTCCAGCAAGTTCACGCGAACCACGTCTCGGCGCTCGCGAGATTCGTTCAGTTTTCAGTCTCCCTGAACGCGCGATGGTCTTCCAGCGGCGAGTTCGACGTGTTTCTTTGGGATCTGCGCAAGCTGCTTGCCGCAGATGCGCCAAACCGGTTCTTGGCGCTGGAAGCGATCGACCGCTACGGAGCGACCCTGGATGTCGACGCCCTGTTCGGAGCAGTCACGCAATTGACGAACCGAACTGGTAGCTGATCGTATTGACTATACGAATCTGCTATTATGTTGTGCTTGGATTTCCCGCGAATGTAAGACTTCGGTCATCCATTCAGACCGCAGAAAACGATTTCCACCCTTGTGTATTAAAATGAGACATGCCCGTTACTCGGTTTTTAGTCGCTTTTCACGTTTCACTTGAAACGTGAATCGGCCTCCGAGTTGCATCGGACATCGACCGCGAGGACGAGGGCAGGAAGGGACTATGGAGCCATTAAGACAGTACCGGATCTTGGGGACGATGCTCGCTCTCGGACAATTCACGATTGAAGAGCTGAAGTCCGCTACAGAGATCGGAGAGGCGACCGTGCGAACCGTCGTGAACCGACACAGAGATCTCCTGCAGACGCTCGGTGCCGAGCCAACCGGCGACCGTGGTGGGCAGCCGAACAGATATCGTATCCGCGAGGATAAGCGCGAAGCATTGCGACTAAAGCTGAAGGAAGCATACTCCGCGATGACACCGCTCGCGACGCCGACGAGTGAAGCTGCGCCCGCGAACGCTGTTCCCCCCTCGGTGATTGTGTCGCGAGATCTCCTCGCGCGTAGATTGCCTGCCGCCACGGGCGAGCAGCGCGATGCCCTGCTCCGACTGGCAAGGTCGGTCTTGCAGACAGCCGACGAGGAGTTAAACCAGGCACTTCGCGAAACGACAGATCCGCGGCTCCGCCAATTGCTCCAAGCACATGTAGAAGCGCTGACACTCTTGCGGACTATTCGCCACGAATATGCGGCGTTTATAGGGGACAACAAGCCACGCTCCCCGGTCGTCTCGGCTCAGATGCGTCATAGATTGCTCGAATTGGCGCGAGTTTTTGCCGCTTCGAGCGATGAGCACACGGCCATGGCGTTACTGCGCTCTGCAAGTCCGGATACCGTCGGGATGTTGGAGTGCGTCGTCTGGGACAGCGTTAACAAGCGGGACCATTTCACGCCGCGTGTTACTGATGCCCTGAACGGTTGTGACCGCGTGCGGGTACATGTTCATGAGGGCGACGACGATCTCTCTGACGCCGACTTGTCACGCGCCAACCTCGTGTGTCTTACGGTTAGCACCACGCGCTCATTTGGACGCCCACTGAAACGAGCTCAGAGGTGTGCGGAGCGTTTAAGCGACCGGTTGGTCATCTTAGACGAAGGCTTTGACAAGCGAATGTTAGAAGCGGCCGCCGCAAAAGGATCGAAGTATGTGCCCGGGGCGAAGTACATGAGCAGATCTCTCCTGCTTCGCGAGCTTGGAGTCCTCGGGCCACAGTGAGACTCAGCGGTGAACGTACCGCCGCGTGCCCGCCGCTCGCGTCTGGACCGTCTGCCGTACCCTGGTGTTCCTCGGCATCGCCGTGAAGCGCGGAGAACAGGTGGAGGATTCTTCGGCGGAGACCTCCAAGACCGCGGCCGGGGACAGGTGCGGCGGCCCCTTTTCGTATTTCGCCGCCGTCCAACGAATTCTTCGCCCAGTCGTCTACCAGGACCATCCCGCGCCCCCGGCGAGCGTCGGCCATCGTTCGCAGCAAAAGGAAGTCATGTCCACCCTCATTAGACAAGTCGCGCTCGTACCTGACGACAACATCGCCGGGCAGTTGCCGATCTCTGATCTCACCAAGGTCGCCGCCGCGCTGCAGAAGCAGGTGATCCGCGATTTCGCCCCAATCTGGGAAGTGAAGGCGACAGTCGACGTATTTGCGAGCCTCGACGATGTACCGCTCGGGTATTGGCCGATTCTCATCGGCAACGAACAGCAGGGTGGCGGCGGCGTCCACCTCGATCAGGACAATCAGCCGTTCGCGCTCGTCGACTTCACGCCCGATTGGACCGTCACCAGCAGTCACGAGTGCCTCGAGATGCTCGCCGATCCATTCGGCAACCGCTTGGTCGCCGGCGATTCCCCCGATCCCGACAGGCCGGGCCGAGTGCGATTTCTGGTCGAGGTCTGCGACCCCTGCGAGACGCCTTCGCTCGGCTATACGGTCAATGGCGTGCGGGTCTCCGACTTCTACACCCCAGACTTCTTCGAGCCGCCGCAGGCGCCCGGCGCGGCGGCGCATAAGCGGTTCGACTTCATGGGCCACATCAGCGCGGCGCGTCAGGTGCTGCGCGGTGGGTATCTCAGCTGGCAGCGGCCGGATGGAAATTGGGAGCAAGAGGTGTTCTTCGCAACCACCCCGACGTTCAAGGAGTTGGGCGCCTTCGACGCCAGCTTCCGAAGCCTGCGTGCCTGGATTGACGCCAATTCGCGGCCCGCGCGCAAGCAGATGCTCAGCCAGCGCGCCGCCTTCCCGCGCCAGGTGCTGGTCAAGCTCTCGCGCGAGTTCGGCGACGATAACGACCTTGCCGGCGACGCGTCGAAGATCCGCGCCGGTCGGCTGCGCGAGTCGCTAAAATGGGCCCGCAGGTAAGAACGACACTGGCCGACGGAGGATACGCCATGACCACCGATGACGCCGCGGCTCGTAAGGAGCGCGCGGAAGCGATTCGGCGCCGGCGCGATCGGTACAACCGGGCGCCGGCGGACACCTCGACTCCGTCCCCCAGAACCGCCGACGCGCCAACTCCTGAGAACGAGGGCCAGGAGCCCGGCGGCCCGAATTACGCCGCCTGGATCGATAAGAAGATGCGCCACGACTCTTGAGACAAGGGGACGCCTGGGCGCGCAGGAGCTGTTCGGTGAAGGCCGAAGTGCCGCTCAACGCCCTTCGCTAACGTTGCGTGAGCGATCATGAACGCGACGCCGATACTCTCTACGTCCGATCGAGCTCAGCGAGATACGGTCGTTGAAGCAGCTCGAAGACGAGAATCGCCGTGAACGGCGCGGTCGCCGCCGAGCGTGTGTCCGTTCGCACGAGACGATCGTAACGGTTTCTTCGGAGAAACGGGGTATTTGGGGATGCCGAAACTGGAAGTACATGCGCGAGACACGAGGCGCCAAGAGCATGCCCGCCTCCAAATCAGAACGGACGAGCTGAAGCGAGAGCATGAGGCCTTGAGTCTGGCGATCAGACCGTTCGACATGGGTGAGCACCACGTTCACAGCGCTGCGCTGGCGAAACATAAGACTGACCTCCAACGCCACATCGAGCGCGTCTGAGACGAATAGAAGGCACTCATGCCACGCGATAGTCAGGCAACGCAAGGACGATAGGTGGGACGTGATATCCGATGCACCTTTAGTAGCGAGTTAATGCGAGATGCCAGAATCGTCAGAATGTGCTAGAGCTCGGCGCGCTGAGATTACGCGCTGGTTGCGTCCCTCGGCGAGCGCGAAACCGCCCTGGTGTTTCGCCGAATCGCGCTCTAAAGTCGCGACAGAATGCCGCAGGTGTTTTGTAAGCTACAGAATATGCGACTTCCTTGATTGACCTGCGTGCGTCGAGCAATTCAATTCGACTACGATCAAGGCGTGCACCGCGGACGTACGCCCTCAATCCGGTGCCGGCATGTGCCGTAAACAGGCGGTCGAAATGGGCTGGCGACAGACCAGCGGCGCGCGCCACCACAGGCAGACGGAGATCGTCAGCACAGAGGTGGCGATGAATGTATTCGATGGCTGCCGCCACGCGGTCGTCCGCTGACCCGGAGGCGGGCCGCAACAGGCATGATTGTGGGTGAATTCTCGGAGATTGTTCGAGTATTGCGCACACTCGTCGCACATTTCGCTCTAGTTGGATTGGATCCCTGGCGCACGGAATCGATACCAACGCCGTGGTCACATCTCCGGGCAAACCGACTCGTACGGAGATCCTCCCCAGAGCATCAGCCAGAATTCCACGAGCGATTGAAAACGCTGGAGCTTCGAGTCCGATAACCGGCAGCGCCGCCGTGCTCGCAATACAGTCCAGAATCGGGGGCAGGTCCGCAATGACCACGAGAGTTCCGGCGCCCTGACACGCGTTCGCTATCCGACAAATCCACTCCCGTGCGTCTACTGACATGCCCCCGCCCCCTAGGAACGCGCGAAAGCGACTGGATCGCTGTCGGTTCGGATGCTATACCAGTGTACCGGATGGGATCAATAGCTCGCTCGCGCGATGAACGCCAGCAAGCGAGCCCATGTCTCGCTTGTCGGACCATTCCTGGCACTCTCCCGTGGGGCGAATCACGAGCGTCTCTGACGTCGGGCCCAACATTAAAGCGCGTCGCTAGCACAGACGGTGCAAACGAATCGACTCGCCGACGAGGTTGATTACGAGCGCAGCTTCGTCAAGCTTTGCGCGCCTTACCGAGCTGCCGTAAGAGATCAGCCATTGGGCGTGACCCGGGGTTTGCTGGAGTCAGCGGCCTGCTGCGGCCGCTGAGCGCCAGCCACTGCCTCGGTACGAGATACCGTTCCTGATGATCAAAGGCGAACCATGCCCGCGCGGAGTTTGGAGGCGGCTAGAATATAATGTCACTCTCAGGCAAGCTTGCCAGCCTGACACCAAGGGCGATGATGCAACATCTAGTCTGCGCTGCCATTCTTTTGTGCCTGCCTACGCTCGCTGCGGGACAGGAAAAGACCGTCCCGACGCCGCCGAACGTGAAAGTCGAGGGAATGCCGCCGTTGCCGCAGGCAATCCTCGACGGCGTGGCAAGCTACGGTCAGTTCCACTTGGCGACTATGGAGGCCTGGCACCCGACGAAACGGCAGCTGATCATTCGCACGACGTTGGGCATTCCCACGCAAGGCAATGGTCCGCAACTCCACTATCTCGAGAATCCGGGGCGGGATCGGAAGCAGCTGACGTGGTACCCGAACGGCGTGCATGGCGATGTGAGCGCGTCGTTCGATATCGCCAACCCCTCCACGTTCGTGTTTCAATACGATCCGACTGGCACCGAGGCCCGTTCCCTTTACAAGTTCGACGTCATCGGCGGATCGCTGTCCCTGCTGTCGGCGACGAAGACGCGCTTCGCGCACATCTGGGCGCGGCAGGGCAAATGGATTGCCTTCGATTCAGCGGAGCGTAACGCCAAAGATCACGACATCTACGTGATGCAGCCGGCGGATCCGGCCACAAAGCGGTTGGTGACGCAGGTCGACAACCTGTGGGAGCCAAGCGATTGGTCGCCTGACGGCAACACGATCCTGCTGAACGAGATCTTTTCCAACTCCGAGACCTATCTCTGGCGCGTCAACGTCAAGAGCGGCGAGAAGACCCCGATCACCAGGCGCGGTGACGGCAATCCCGCGCTGTGGTACAACGCGCGATTCTCGAATGATGGGAAGAAGGTGTATGCGATCAGCGACCGCGGCCTCGGGGGCGAGCCGCGCATCTGGCGCTGCGACGTCGCCGCGTGTGCATGGACGCCGATGACACCCGACGGGATCACGGTCGATACCGGTCCTGGTGGCGGCTTCGAGCTTTCGAGCGACGGATCACTGATGGCCCTTGTCTCCGAGAAGGGGACCAACACTGAGCTGCTGGTGATCGACGTCGCGACCCTGAAGGTCAGGCAGTTGCCGGTGATGAGCCACGGCATCGTTCAGCATCTGAAGTGGCGTCCGAACACGCGCGAAATTGGATTCACCTTCGGCTCGGTAAGATCCTTTGCGGACGTTTATTCAATCGACATCTCCCTGGGATCACTGACACGTTGGACGTTCAGCGAGACAACATTCAATCCGGAGATTCTTCCCGCGCCGGAAGTCGTGGAGTGGAAGAGTTTCGACGGGCACACGATCTCGGGCATCCTCTACCGGCCTGCGGCGAAGTTCACCGGCCCGCGCCCCGTCCTCGTTTCGATCCACGGCGGCCCCGACGACCAGTCGCGCGCCCAGTTTCGCGGCCGCAGCAACTACTTCCTCAATGAACTCGGCGTCGCCATCATCTATCCGAACGTTCGCGGCTCGAGCGGCTTCGGTCGCACGTTTCAACAGCTCGACGACGGCAAGGGCCGCGAGGGTGCGGTCAAGGACATCGGCGCTCTGCTCGACTTGATCAAGGCGCGGCCCGATCTCGATCAGGATCGCATAGTACTGATGGGCGTGAGCTATGGCGGCTGGCTCGCGCTTGAGGCCGGAATCGTCTACAACGACCGTATCCGGGGCATCATCGAAGGGGCCGGCATCACCGACTTCGTCACCTTTCTCGAGCAGACTGATCCGTCACGTCAAGAGAATCGCCGCCATGAGTACGGCGACGAGCGCGATCCGGAAATGCGAGCTTATTTGAAGTCGATCTCGCCGCTTGAACGGGCGTCGGAGTTAAAGAAGCCGACGCTGATCCTCCACCCGGGCAAGGACGCCCGCGTGCCCGTGAGCCAAGCGCAGCAACTCGTCAGCGCGCTGAAGGCGAACAACGCCACTGTCTGGTACATCGAATTCACTGAGGCCAACCACGACAATCTTCCGGTGGCTGGCGGGTCTTATCTAATCGCGACGTGGATGTGGTTCTTCAAGAACTTCGTCCTGAACTGATCACAACCCCACAGAACACCGACACCGGGGATCGCGGAAGTCCGGCTGCCCATCATCTGGTCCTCGCCGCCGCAGAGCAACTCCTCGGTCAGCCGGCGGTCGGCTGCGGATCTTGCGCCTCCCTGACCGCTTGACTGTTTGTCGGGCGCGCTGGGTGCGGCTCGAGGCCGCACCCGGGAAGACGATACGTCGTTTACGCGACTTCTCGATCACCTGCTACTCGCGGTCGGCCTAGGCTTGCAGCCAACCCGGGCGCCACCTCGGCGCGTCCATGACCGCTTTATAGTGGTGATACGTGCGTCCAGCAGACAACGAGTCCGAGCTCCCGGTGTCATGAGGCACGACTGAAGGTGTGTTGCCCTCCCTTATTGCGTCATTTAGTCAAACGATGCCTTCGTAGCAGCATCACGTTCTATTAATCCAGGCAGTGTTATGCCTAAGACATCTTGGATTTCCTTGGCACTGTCGCCGTAAGCGCCGATCCAGTTATGCATCACCTTGCCATCCGGTGAGACAACTAGCGTCTGCGGCGTTGCACCGAGTTTCAACGTTCGTCGCGTAGACTCATCGACAATCAGCACCTTCTCAGGCCCTCCGTATTGCGTGAAATCACCTGGATCGAGTGACACCGTAATGACACGGTAACGGCCTTGGCTCTGCCTGCTGAGTTCGATAAAATTGGCGAGGTTTCGACTGCACCACGAACAGCCGGGTCTTAGGACGTACAAGACGGTCGGGACCGCCACGTCGGCATAGGTAACAACGACACGTTCATTCTTCTGATCTCTGGCTACGACCGCAGGGATAGTCTGCCCTATCTTGAGAGCGGCATTGATAGGCTGCGCCGGCAGCTTCAGATGATGCACCTGCGCGGTCAGTGCGACATTGGTAGCGATTGACAGCATGAGCAACACACGTTCTATGCTCCAGCCGCGACGTGCAGAGAGTTGTTTGAAGTCCATTCTACAATCCCTTTACCCTTGAGCGCCAGGGTGCAACTCAACGCCACCAAAGTGGCTCCATTCACAACATCAACGCGGCTTTTGGGCCACCCGTGTCATGCGATCGCCCAGAAAGGACCGATCACTTGATATTGCGGTAGTCGCCTCAGATGGCTTCGTTCACGGCGAGGTCAGATCGAAACGCAGCCGCCGATGTCTGGACATGCCTGAGAGTTGCAGTCGCCAGTGTGACGACACTTTGAGTGCTCCTGCAGCAGCCGCCTCGAACATCGATTTTGACGGAAGGTTAGCACGACACGTCGCGCGTGCTCCCGGAATACATGTCCACTACACGCCATGGATGTCCCGCTGCTGTCTTCCGCAAAACATGCAAGCCGCAGGACAGGGTCACTCGCAACGAGCGGCCGAGGGTCGCCATTGGCCAGCGGCAGGCCAAAAGCGCTTGAACGCATCGAGCGGAAGGACCGCAGCGGTCATGGACGCGCACGCCGGAAGATCTCCTCGCCTCCTCGCCTCCTCGCGTCGCACGGGGTGAATAGGGGGCGTAAGATGATC
>Ga0170475_110675553_pt1 | contig 21307 bp, 5 predicted proteins | sample Soicark_Litter_5_FD_111474 | JGI IMG/M metagenome (GOLD analysis project Ga0170475, IMG submission 111474) | Avena fatua rhizosphere microbial communities from Hopland, California, USA. Combined Assembly of 48 SPs
CATGTCTGCTCTCAGGCTGCTGTTCAATCACCAACTCTGTCATCTCTTCCACAACCGTCTCCTTTGTTGAAACTTCAGGAACTGTCAGCTCAACAATTTCTTCGACCACCTCTGTTTTCTGACTCGCAGGCACAGTGATTTCTTCAATAGTCTGCTCCGGTTTCTCTTCTTTTTGTTCAACAACTTTAGTCTCCATAACAGTTGAAACCTGTATTTCGGTTGTAGCAGTTTCTATTTCCGATGGTGTAATGTCCATCTCTACCTGCTCCACAATTCTCTCGGTAAAGCTTTCAGATGGAACTTCCGCTTGCTGTTCAGTGACGCGAATTTCTTCTGGAACCCTTGTTTCTGCCGTGATCGCAGTGACCTCGACCTCTTTGTGCTGAATCTCCTCTCCAGTGGGAATCACCGTTTCTTCGGAAAACGATTCCAGAGTGATTTCAGTGAGCTGCTCGCTAACTAGAGTCTCGCCAGGGATGAAGAGCTCAGCAGTAGATGTCGACTCCTCAATCTCCAGTGGACGGATCTCTTCGCCAGTTGGAGCTGTGACCTCCTCTGAGAATGCCTCGATCTTGATCTCAGCTTGCTGCTCGCCAACCAGAGTTTCTCCTGGAACAGTTGCTTCGGCAATCGTAGTCGTCTGCTCGATTTCCAGCGGCTTCATTTCTTCGCCCGTAGGAATGACAACCTCCTCTGAGAAAGACTCCAGCGTCATTTCTATTTCCTGTTCGCTGATGAGCGTCTCTCCTGGAATAACGGCTTCCGCCACCGAAGTCGACACACTGGTCTCTTCCGGCTGGATCTGTTCACCGCTTGGTATGGTGACATCCTCAGAAAACGATTCAACCGTTATCTCTGTGCTCTGTTCTTCAACCAATGTTTCTCCGGGAATCACAAGTTCAGCAGTCACAGTTTCAGTATCTACATCAGACGGTTTGATTTCTTCACCCGTCGACGGGACAACTTCTTCTGAGAAAGATTCAAGGGTAATCTCCGTCGCCTGTTCGGTAACGAGAGTCTGTTCCCGCTCGGTTGGGCCAGTCGTGGTTGTTGGTACTTGAATTGCGATTGGAGCAATTTCTTCTCCAGTTGAAATTGTCAGTTCATCCGAGTAGACATCCGGCTTCACTTCCACAACCTGCTCTGAGGTTAGAGTAACGTCGAGCGATATAGTCTGAGCTGTTGTTGTGGGGACTTCTATTTCAACAGATTTTATTTCATCACTCGTCGGAATGAGAACTTCCTCGGACACTGATTCGATGTTCATCTCAAAAGATGTCTCGACGACTGACGACTTCTCCCGATCAATAGCCTCAGCCGTGTCGACGGAAGTCGTGACTTCTGACGGTGAAACTTCTTCTCCAGCAGGAATGGTCACCTCATCCAAGAATGTCTCCTGCGGCTCTTCTTTCAGCTGTTCACTAATCAAGGATTGCGTCTGCACTATGAACTGAGAGGTTGTAGTAGGGATCTGTACTTCAAGACTGTCAGCCTCTTCGCCGGTGGGCACCACAACTTCTTCAGAAAACGTGTCCAAAGTGATCTCAGCTTGCTCCTCCACAACCATTGTCTTCTCGCGTTCACCAACCTCCGCCGACTCTATTTCAAATGTAATCTCAGATGGAGTGATTTCTTCACCTGTTGGAATTTGAATTTCCTCCGAGAATGTCTCTGTCGGAACTGTTTGTTCTTCCTGTTGAACCAAAGTCTTCTCTGGTTGACCAATCTCAGCAGTTTCTACTTCCTGAGCGACTTCAACTGGTGTAATCTCGTCCACGGGTGAACTGAAGACCTCCTCAGAAAAGAATTCTGGTTGCATTTCGGTACTCTGCGTTGAAACCAATGTGTCAGTTATGGACATCGTTTGTACGGTAGTAGTAGGAATTTCTGTTTCTTCCGGCTGAAGAACGTCGCCAATGGGAGCAATAACTTCTTCGACGAATGTTTCTGGTTTTAGCTCAGTGATTTGCTCAACAACGAGAGTTTTCTCTCTCTCGGAACTTTCAGCAGTTGTTACTTCAAACTGAATCTCTGACGGCTGTATTTCATCTCTGGTTGCAATAACAACTTCTTCTGAAAATGTTTCTGGTTTCAGATCTGCAGTTTGCTCAACGACGAGGGTCTTTTCTTTATCGGAAACTTCAGCCGTTGTAACATCGAAGAGGATTTCGGACGGCTGAATTTCTTCTCCAGTTGGAATGATAACTTCCTCTGAAAATGTCTCTTGTTTCAATTCAAGGAGCTGCTCAGCGACTTCAGTTTTGTCTCGTTCTGATGTCTCAGAAGTAGAAATCTCAAACTGAATTTCTGAAGGCTGAACTTCTTCTCCGGTTGGAGCAATAACCTCCTCTGCAAATGTTTCTGGTTTGATTTCTGTGCTTTGTTCAAACACTAGAGTAGTCTCCTTTTCTGTTATCTCTGCAGTGCTAACCTCGAACTGAATTTCTGACGATTGAATTTCCTCTCCAGTTGGAATTACTACTTGTTCTGTAAAAGTTTCTGGCTTAAGTTCCACAGTTTGTTCAACAGCAAGAGTCTTTTCCTTTTCTATGACATCAGTACTAGTCACTTCAAACTGAATCTCTGATGGTTGGGCTTCCTCCCCAGATGGAATTACAACCTCTTCAGAAAACGTTTCCGGTTTCAGCTCTGTCAGCTGCTCCAAGGCAAGCGTCTTGTCGCGTTCCAAAGTTTCTGCGGTAGAAATTTCAAACAGAATTTCTGATGGTTGAATTTCTTGTCCAGTTGGAATAGTTACTTCTTCTGTAAATGTGTCTTGTTTCATTTCAATCAATTGTTCAGAGACCAACATCTTGTCCCTTTCTTGAGTCTCAGCGGTTGAAATTTCAAACTGAATCTCTGATGTAGAAGCTTCTTCTCCAGTCGGAATAGTGACTTCTTCTGAAAATGTTTCTTGTTTCAATTCAACGTGTTGTTCAACAACCTGCATCTTATCTCTTTCAGATGTTTCAGCAGTAGAAATTTCAAACTGAATTTCTGTTGATTGAACTTCCTCTCTGGTTGGAATTAAGACTTCTTCTGCAAAAGTGTCCGGTTTCAATTCTGCACTTTGCTCAATTACAAGCGTTTTCTCACGCTCCGATGTATCAGCAGTAGAAATCTCAAACTGAATTTCTGAAGGCTGAACTTCTTCCCCTGTTGGAGTAATAACCTCTTCTGCAAATGTTTCGGATTTGACTTCTGCACTTTGCTCAAAAACTAGAGTCTTTTCCTTTTCAGATGTCTCCACAGTGCTTACTTCAAACTGAATTTCCGTCGGCTGGATCTCTTCTCCCGTTGGAATAATAACTTCCTCTGAAAATGTCTCTGGCTGTAATTCGGCCAGTTGTTCAAAAACTTGTGTTTTATCTCTTTCAGAGGTTTCAACGGTCGAAATCTCGAAGAATTTCCGAAGGCTGCACTTCTTCACCGGATGGAATCACAACTTCTTCGGCAAATGTTTCTGGTTTTATTTCTTCCTGCTGCTCCGTCACCAGTGTACTACCGCGTTCTGTTGTTTCGATTGTAGAAACTTCAAACTGTATTTCTGACGGCTGAATTTGATAACCACTCGGAATGGTAACTGCTTCAGAAAACGATTCCGGTTTTACTTCCGAAGTCTGAATACTAACCAGAGTGTCGGTTTGCGCAACCGTCTGCGCTGTCGTAGTAGGAATTTCAGTTTCAATTGACTGAGCTTCTTCACCAGTAGGCGCAATAACTTCTTCAGCAAATGTTTCAGTTTTAAGTTCTGTATCCTGTTCAATAACGAGTGTACTTTCCCGTTGAGATTGATCTACCGTCGATATTTCAAATACAATTTCTGAAGCCTCAGCAGTAGAGCCAGTCGGTTGCAGCAGTTCTTCAGAGAATGTTTCTGGCTTAAGTTCTGTGCTCTGAACAGTGATCAAGGTGCCCGTCTGAGATACGGTATGAGCTGTCGTTGTTGGAATTTCTATCTCGACCGACTGAATTTTTTCATCAATTGGTGTAGTCACTTCAGATACGACTGAATCTCTCCTAATCTCAATTACTTGTTCGAAGGTTTGCTGAACAGTTTCCTGTTGTCTTTCTTCGACAGGAAAATCAAACTGAATTTCGCTTATCGAAGATTCTTCTCCCAACTGCATTGTGATTTCAGACGTGATTCTTTCCAAAGTAGTCTCACTGACTTGTTCCTCCTCGTGGACATCTTTCCTTTCTGTGACTTCTGCAGTTGTCACTTCAAACTGAATTTCAGATTGAGCCACTTCGTCAAAGGTCACTTGCATTTCTGATGTGATCACCTCCTCTGACGTGGTGTCGCCCTTTTGTTCCAAAGCTTGTATCGTGGGGATTTCAGTCGATTTCAGTTCAGATATTTCAAACGTCACTTCAGACGGCTGAATTTCTTCACCAGTTGGGATAGCAACATCTGAAATGAAAGTTTCAGGCTTCAGTTCTTCAAATTGTTCTGTTGCTACCGTTTCGGCTTTTTGCTCAACTTCTGCTGTCGAAATTTCAAACTGAATTTCTGTCGGTTGTACTTCTTCACCAGTAGGAACAACTATATCCGGTACAAACGTTTCTTGTTTTATTTCGGAAATCTGTTCAATGATCAGTGATTCAGTTTTCGGTTCCAATTCTGCAGTCGATATTTCAAATTGTATTTCCGAAGGCTTAATTTCTTCTCCTGGTTGCATGACAACATCAGAAACAAATGTTTCCTGAGCGAAATCGGTCAGTTGTTCCGTCACCAACGTTTCAGTTTTCTGTTCCAACTCAGCAGTAGAAATTTCAAACTGAATCTCCGATGGTCGTACATCTTCTCCAGTTGGAATAACAACATCCGAAATAAATGTTTCTGGTTTTACTTCGTCAATCTGTTCTACAGTCAGCGTTTCGGTTTTCTGTTCCACTTCGGCTGTTGACACATCGAACTGAATTTCGAAAGGTTGAACTTCCTCCCCGGTTGGGATAACAACGTCTGATATAAAACTTTCTGGTTTCACTTCTGAAAACTGTTCCCTTATCAGCGTGTCTGTTTTTGTTCCACTTCGGCCTGTGAAATTTCAAAGTGAATCTCAGAAGGTTCAATTTCCTGAGTCACCGACTCGAAGATCTCGCTAGTGATCACTTCCGGTTTTATTTCTACAGACTCCTCTACAACATGAGTAACTTCTTTCTTTTCTAAGCCAGTAGTTGAGATGTCAAATGTAATTTCAGTTGGTGTCACATCTTCCTGAGTGGAAACGATCATTTCAAACTCTGAAGTGACTTCAGGCCGAACTTCGGCAATTTGCATTTCAACGTCATGCACTTCGGTTGTTGCAATGTCGGTCGTGGAAATTTCAAACTGAGTTTCAGCTGGCTGTATATTTTCATCAATTGGAAGCATCATTTCAGACGTGACTGATTGCTTACGGTCTATGATTTCTTCAACTGCCTGTGTCGTTTCTTCTGTTTGAGACGTTGACACTTCAAATTGTATTTCCTCATGATAAGTTTCGTCGCCAACAGGCATTGTTACTTCAAAAATCACACTTTCCACTTGTTCAGGAGTGACTTCCTGCTCCAATGTTATTTCTTTTCTCTCAACTTCAATCGACGAAATCTCAAACTGAATTTCTTGGGGCTTTAATTCTTCAATAACCATCACCTCTACCTCGGATGTAACTGTTTCCGGTTTTATTTCAAATGTTATTTGTCGCAGCCGTTGAAGTGACATCGAACTGGATTTCTGCCGTGTGTGTTTCCTCTTGTTCAAGAGATATCATCATCTCGCTCGAGACCGTTTTATCTGTTTGCTTCTCAACATCTACAGAGGTCGTCACAACTTCAGTCGGCTGCTGCTCTACAAGTGTGAATTCGAATTCAGTCGTTTCAGTAGGTTTCGTTATTTCCATGACCATCTCACTTGTTTCAAGCCGCTGCTCCACAGCTTTCGATGATATGTCAAAATCGATTGTTGAAACGTGCGATTCATCTTCCCTAGTGACAAAAGTGACTTCAGATATTTGCTGGGTAACATCGGTTTTCTCGGCGACGATATTCTGTTGAACGCTGACTTGCTCGTGAAGCAGTTCACTGGGAATACTTTGTGACTGAACTTGCTCACCAGTGACAAAAGTATAATCTGGTGTAATCGCTTCTGGCTGAATTGGCTGTTCGATCAATTCGCCTACTCGTGAAACTTTATAGGGAACCACCTGAGCTGTCGATACATCTGTGGACACCTCCGAAGGACGAATTTCTTCGCCAGCTGGTACGGTGACGCCTGTGCTGAAACTTTCAGGCTGGGCAATCTCGCGCTGTTCAGAAACTCGAGTGAATCCTCGTGGCTTAATTTGAGCTTTAACTGTGTCAGATTCTACTTCTTCAATGACAGCCGTGTCTCCTTGAGCAGGTTGGATTCCCTCCTGAATAAGTTCTGTCTGCTCTGTGACATTCTGAACTCCAATTCGAGAAGCTTGCGGCATTTTAACAGAGGCCGATCCAACATCTAAAGTAATTTCTCCTGGAGAGATCTGCATTCCAGTAGGTTCAACCACTTTCTCTTCCATTGTTTCATTTATCCCTTCTGAATCAATGGCTAATGTTTGCGACATTTTGCCCATCTCTAACGTGGCTTTAGCAATCTCGACATCGAGAAGGATTTCATGTGGAGTAATAACAGCCCCTGGTTCTGTAGAAGCCAACTCCCTTGGTTCTGTCTCAGGGCTAAAACGTTCCGAGACTTCACCGACGTTTGTCAAACTCGGAACTGTGGCAGAAGCTGTGACGATCACTGATTCAGTTGTTTCGATACTCTCAGCCGTTTCAGGTTGTGCTGGCAAAAGTCCTTCAGATATTACGCTCGTCTCTGGTTCTAAAACAGCTTGAACGGTTGCACGAGTTGGTTTCGGCAGGTTAACAGACGCGACAGATGAATCAAATGCGATATTTTCCGACGAGGCATACACCTCGTCAGTTCCAGTGGCGACTTCGATGATGATGTCGGTTTGCATGTCATCCTCTTGCAGGTGAACGCGAGCCGGTTGAGGCAGCTTCACAATGGCAGTCGACACCGATGTGGTGATGTCTTCCGAAGATGCAGCGTCTGGAAGCTGAGGAGCAAATGCATCTGAGATCACATCCGTGGACACGGTCTCTGTTTTCTGAATCTGAGCTCGCTGTGGTTTCGGCAGAATAGTTTGAGCGCGAAGATGTAAGGGAAGCTCTTCCTGAGAGGCCTGCTCAGTTGACGGCTCTACAAACTCCTGCATCGTCAGGTCAACTTGAGAACTGTCAGCTTGTTCGGCAACCTGGATGGGTTTTCTCTGCTCGACTGCTGCCACTGTGGTCTCGCTGGGGGCAACTGGTTCCTCGGTGGCCTTTTCACCACGCTCGTCGACCGGCCAGATCTGGTCTACGATGAGCTCGTGCTCGACTGTTTCGTGACTCGGCTGAACGCGCCAGGCTCTTGGTGCGGAAATCTTTGCCGTCGAGACGTCAAACTGAATTTCTTGAGGTCGAACAACTTGTTCGTTAATCATCATTACACCATCGTGAATTGACTCCAGTGGTATTTGTTGTTCATGTAGCTGTGTGATGTTGATGCCAGTGACGACAGTCTCTTGTGTTGTTGTCGATGAGATCTGAATGGTGTGCTCTGTGCGATGTCTTGATACACTACTTTCAACGAGCAGCTCAGCCCAGGTCTCGGCTATGCCGTGCTCGTTGGTGGCGATACAGCGGTACTCGGCCTCGTCCTCGACGGTGATCGAATCGATGAGGAGCGTACAGCGACCCTTCTCATACAGCAGCTGAATGTGCTGGCTTGACGTGATCAACACTCCGTCCTTATACCAGGTTATTTCCGGTTCAGGAACTCCGACGACATCACACTCCAGCATCACAGTCTGTGAGATCAAAACTTCTCTCGCCTCCAGTTTCGTTGTGAAGATAGGAGCGAGATGATCTTTCTTGATCGTAATCTCAACTTCCGTCAGTTCAGTTTGTTTCTCTTCAGTGCTGGATGTCGTGACGGTCTGTTTTATTATCGTTGTCTCTTGTCTCGTTCTCTCCGTCTGTTCTTTAGACGTGACAGTGAGATAGGCTGTAGAGATGCACGTCCCCGCCTCATTGACAGCCTTCACCGTGTACTCTCCCTCGTCCTCTATCATCGTATCAAAGATGATGAGCAGACAGCGACCATCCTCATACGTGATCTCAAAGTCTTCCGACTTCCTGATCTCAATTCCGTCAACATACCACGTGACAACCGGACGAGGAGTCCCGATGACGCGGCACTCCAGTGTCGCCCTCTCTCCATCAGTCACGGTGACGTCGGACAAGGGCAGCTCGAACACCGGAGCCATGAAGGCCATGGCCGACACGATGCTCTCCTGGGCGTACTGCACTGCACCTTCCGTGAAGTCAGTGGCGTACTTCCGCATCACCTCGAGCTCCTCGTGGGTCATTTCAGTGGCAACCGCTTGTTCCTCATCTGAAGAACGCACCACGTGCCACTCCATGTCTGCCTGATTGAAGGTGGACTCGGTGTCCGTCGGTATGATGGCGTACTTCTGGATGTGAGCGAGCTGCGATGACTCGCTTGTCTGCACTTCAACCTGCCCGAACTCTTGTTTCGAAGCGATATCTCTCTACAACTGACGGCTCGTATTCCGGTCGAACTTCGGACGGGATCATGTACACTTCCTTGATGGTGTTGACGTATTCTTCGGCGACTGATTCTGCCCGTGGAAGCTCCTCGACTGGTTCTACCAGCATGAGGGCCTTCTCGGATTCAGGTGCTCTCAGGTCAGATGGAATCGTTGCTGGTGTTGTCCATTCTTCGTGATACTCTCCCATGCCCATTACTCTTTGCATGTTGAGTACTTGTTCTTGAATGGAGACCAATGATGGTTTCGGTGCCTCAGAGTCAGCTTGACCCATATCGGACGGTATCATTGATTCCTTTCCAGTCTCTTTCACGATCTGTTCCACCACCAGCTCATCGGCCTTCATCGGCACAACAAGAGCCTGTTGAGTTTGAACCAATGACAGACGGCGTGACTCTTGTATGGCCTTGGAAAGGACGAGCTCAATTTCTTCCTGCTTTGGTTTTTCAATGGCATACGACGTCGGTCCAGTGTCGGTGGACTCAACTTGGTTTTCACCTTTTTGAATTATCGCCTGCATGTGAGGCCTCTTCTTAATACCGGCTTCTCCCAATTCAACGACCACTTCCTTTCCTGGGACAGTTGGTTCAGCAGTCTCAAAAAATATTTCTTCCTCCTCCTCAACCGGCTGATGAGCTTCAGCCACTCCCACCATTGTCGGTTTTTTGGTTTGGATGTCGGACTGCGACAAATCGTATGTGACCTCAGAACCTTCCATACTGGTAAGCTTGATGTCTTCCAAATTGTCTTGCACATATCCTACAGTCAGTGCTTCACTCACTATTTCCGTTCTGGTCATTTCGAGTTCTCTCTTTGTGGATTCCAGAAGATCAACCAAAATTTCCTTTCCTTCAGTTACCTTTGGAGATGGAACGTGCTCAATGAGTTCTTCGGTTCCTTCAACCGATAGTTTTTCCAACTGCAGTGTTGTCAGACTTGATTTTGGTGATTCTCTTGTGCCGCGATCAAGCTGTACATGGATCTCCTCTCCGATGGTTTTGTCTGATACGATTTCAGAGATAACACCTTCTGCAAATTCTTCGGAGACCTTAGAAAATTGCGTGCCTGAACGAACGACTTTTGCACTTTCGAGTTGTGGTTTTGACAGATCAATCAGAATTTGTTCTTCGTGAGACTTTTCAGAGATTGGAGCGTACGTTTCCTGAGTCTGTTCTATGGACAGTTCGGCAGTCAGCGGTTGTACGAGACTTTCTCTCGAACCTTGGATAGTAGATCTTCCAAGATCAAAAGTAATCTCTTCGTGTTTCATGGTTTCAAAAGGCACCTGACTGACGTCTTCAAATCTTTCTTCCGGCAGCTGCTCCTCCAGAGTGCTAACTCTAAGTTCCGTTTTCTTTTCGAGTGTTGGCTGTGACAACTCAACAAAAATTTGTTGCATGTCTGAGACGTCTGTAGAGATCATTTGTATTTCCTCAGTCTGTTCAACCGATGACACTTCCTCTGTTGGAGCAACCTGTGCCTGTTTCTTTAGTTCCACTTGAGTCTGTTCCAACTGTACAGTAATTTGTTCATCCTGTGTTTGTGCAGTCGGTGCTAATTCAATCTCAGTAACAGTATCAACTGTCTGCTGTTCAGTTGTTTCCTGAACCAATGATTCCTGCAATTCCTCTCCCATTTTCTGCACAAGATCTACTAAAATTTCGTGTTGTTGAGTAACCTCAGTTTGCTCAGCGTTAAAATCGATCAGCAACTCGGTTGTTTCTCTCTCTTCAACTGGCGCCACAAGATTTATATTTTGTTCTCTCTGGTCTATCTGAGACATATCGACGGTGATTTCGAATTCTTGAGTTATTTCCGTTGACTCTGGCTGGAATTCAAAAGTTGTTTCAACCGTTGGCTGCTCCTCGAGCTGAACAATCAATGTTTCTTGAGGTACGCCAACAGATGTCGCTGACATATCAACTTTGTATTCATTCTGTTCAGTAACCTCAGTTGTCTCACTGATAAATTCATTGGTAAATTCTATCGGGGTTCCTTCTTCAACAGATATTATCATTGATATTTTCTGTTCTTCAACGGCAGGCTGAGCAAAGTCACCTAAAATCTGTTCCTCGTGTGTTACCTGCGGTTTCTGGTCGAAGAATTCCTCTACGTCCTCAATTCCAGTTTCCTCTTCTAAAGAAACAATAAGTGTTTCGCGTTTTTCCTCAATCACAGGCTTGGAGTATTCGACAAGGTAATCTTCCTGTTTTGTAACCTCTCCTGCACCCATCTCGGCAAGATCAAGTGTAGCCTCTACGGTCTGTTTCTCTTCAACGGTAATTACTTGTGTCAGTGCTTTCTGTTCCACTTCAGATTGCTCAAGAACAACAACAACCTCTTCACCAACTGTCTGATCAGGAACAACGTGGACCTCATCGGAAGTTATTTCCAAATTCATTTGTTCTTCAACGGGTTCTATTCGTGATTCTGTTTCCAACTGAACATCGTGTTTTTCAAGAGTAATTTCTATCTCCTTCTCTTCTGTCTTTTCTGGAGTGATGTGCATTTCATCAGACGTTATTTCTTGCACGAAAGTCTCTGTGATCGGCAACACAAGAGATTCTTTCTTTTCTTCAACTTCTTGTATATCGAAGAAAACCATAACTTGTTGCTCTTCTGTCTTTGAAGGCACTATTTCCATTTCTTCAGAGGTAACCTCGTGTTGTACCTGTTCTTCCACCAACACAACATGAGTTTCAGTTTTCTGTTCAACGGATGGAATATCTAAAACAACTGTTATCTGTTGCTCTTCCGTTTTCTCTGGGACGATCTGCATGTCCTCAGATGTAACATCCGAAACAAGCTGTTCTTCCAATTGTGCAACACGTGTTTCTTTCTTTTCTTCGATCTTATGCGTTTCCAGAGAGACGACAATTTCCACTTCTTCAGTTTTCTCAGGAACAATTTGAATCTCTTCGGTGGTGATCTCCGCTTGAGTCTGTTCCTCGACTGGATATACACAAACTTCCGTTTTCTTTTCAACATCGTGCACCTCCAAGTGGACTACAATCTCTTGTTGTTCACTGCTGGTCGGCTCAATGTGTATCTCCTCAGTGGTAATTTCGGTTTGGTAATGTTCCTCAACCGGAAAGACAAGTAATTCTGATTTCTGATCAACGTCATGATGTTCAATAGTCAGCACAATCTCCTGCTCGTCCATCTTTGTCGGTTCGATATAGATTTCTTCCGTTGAAATCTCCGGCTTGAAATGCTCCTCCGTTGCAACAACAAGCATTTCTATTGTCCGCTCCACTTCAGGTCGTTCCAAAGTAAGAGTAACCTCATGCTGTTCTGTCGCAGTCGGTTCCAGATATATTTCTTCACGAATCACCTCCGATTTGTACTGCTCCTCCGTCGGATACACGAAGGTTTCAGTTTTTTCTTTGAATTCCTGTTTTTCCATCGTGATGATAATCTCCTGTTCAGTTGGTTTTTCCGGTACCACTACGACAACTTCAGAAATCACTTCTGGTGTGTGTTCTTCTTCTGTTGTGTACACAAGGGACTCTGCCTTTTCTTCGACTAGAGTTGTGTCCATGGAAACAGTTATTTCTCTCTCCTCGGTTTTAGATACTTCAAGCTGAGTTTCAAACGAAGTAATTTCAGGACTGTATTTTTCTTCCACTGGTGCAACAAATGTTTCGGTAGGTTGAATCACTTCTTGTATATCCATAGTGATTACAATCTCTTTTTCTTCCATCTTAGATGGTTCAAGTCGAATTTCTTCGGTAACTATTTCTTCAGGATGGAATTCAACGATCGATTCCACTGTAATTTCTTTTCTAATGTCAATAGTTGTTTCTGTTACTTCTTCGGCAAACTCTTGAGTCTCTTCTTCCTCTGGTGCAGGGATAAAGAGCTCAGTAGTGACTTCAACTGGTTGTGAAGTAACGGTAATCTCTTGCTCGACAATATGAGAAGGTACAAGTTGAATTTCTTCAGTTATGATATCCTCGGGATGAACTTCAAGGACACATTCTACTTTCATGTCCTTCCTTATATCGATAGTTGTTTCTGTGAGCTCTTCTGCAAACTCTTGTATTTCCTCCTCAGGTGCGGGTATAAACAACTCGGCAGTGGCTTTCTCTGGTTGGGAAGTGATTACAAATTCATGTTCTTCCACATGCACTTGAGATGGAACAAGTTGAATTTCTTCAGATATGATTTCCTCGGGATGAAATTCGAGCACACATTCCACTTTCATGTCTTTTTTAATATCAATAGTCGTCTCGGTGACTTCTTCTACAAACTCCTGAGTTTCTTCTTTTTTTCTCTTCCACTGCAGAGATAAACAATTCAGCGGTAGCCTTTTCTGGCTGAGGAGTAATATCCACACGAAGTACAGATTCTTTCTGTTCAATGCTGTCAACTCTTGCCAAGTCAACCTTGATTTCCTCATGGTGAACTGTTTCCGTTCTGCCGCTATCAACAATGTCGAATATTAATTCCTCTGGTCGCTTTTCTGCAATTGTCTGCACAAGCACGACCTTCTTTTGTTCAACAACAGGTTGCTGCAGTTGAATGAAGTAGTCCTGACGTTGAGTGGTTTCTGTGGCTGCTGGAGCGATAAGATCTTCTGCGGATTCTTCCATTTGTCTGTCAAGAACCAAAGTGACGTGACTCTCCCGTTTCACTTGTAGATCAGAACGAGAGAGATCCACAATAATTTCTTCATGGCGTGCCACTTCACTAGTCGGAGCGACCAGCTCAGCTTCAGCCATTTCTTCTGGCGTCTTTGAAAAAATTGATATTACCTGTGTTTCTTTCTTCTGCTCCACGGTTGGTTTTGCCAGTTCCACAACGTACTCTTCCTGCTGAGTTGTTTCACTGGCGCCGGTGGCAACTAGATCGTATGCGGTCAGAACTGGAGCTTTTTCTACAAGTGTCTGAACCATTGTTTCTTTTTTGGGAACAACTCCTGGCCGTGAAAGATCAACAAATATTTCCTCATGATGCGTTTGTTCACTGGGAACTCCCTCTACAAGGGCCACTAACTCTTCAGGCATCTTTTCCATACGGAACTCGACTCTAGAATCATGCTTCTGTGTAACAGCTGGTTGAGAATACTCAACTCTAATCTCTTCATGATGCATCTGAGAACTTGCCTCAGATGCAACAAACTCCTCCGCACGCTCAATGGCAAGTTTCTCTTCCAGTGATAGCACAAGCATTTCTTTCTTTTGCTGCACTGATGGTTGAGAAAACTCCACCGTTACTTCTTCACGGTGCATCTGAGTGCTTGCTTCAGGAGCCACAAGATCATGTGCAGCCTCAACAACTTGTCTTTCTTCAATAGAGTGAACGCGTACCTCTTTCTGTTGCTGAACTGAAGGCTGTGAAAATTCAACGGTTATTTCTTCCTGATGCATTTGAGTGCTTGCTCCTGGTGCAACGAGCTCATGAGCCGCTTCTACTGGCAGTTTTTCTTCGACAGATTGAACAAGGGTCTCTCTCTTGGGCTGAACTGATGGCTGTGAATATTCAACCGTGATTTCTTCACGATGCATTTGAGTACTGGCTCCAGGCGCCACCAGGTCATCAGCAGCTTCGACATGAAGCCTCTCAGTAACACTCTGAACGAGAGTCTCTTTCTTCTGCTGAACAAACGGATGCGCAAGATCGACAATAATCTCCTGCTGGTAGGAGGATTCCTTAGTTGGTTCACAGTTGAGATCCCTGGCGTCTTCTACAGGCAGCTGTGCGACGATCATCTTAGCATGGCTCTCTGGTTTGCGTTCAACTGATGATCTCACGAGTTCAACCTGGATGTTACGCTGCTCAGTCATCTCTGCTCCTACAGCGTACAGGTCACCAGCAATCTCTTCCTGCTGAAGAGTTGCCTGGGCGATGACTCGTGATGGATGAAGCTCTTTGGTAGTTGCTTTTCCAACTTCAACTAACACCTCCTCATGCTGTGTGTGCTCGGCAGTTGGAATCCTAATCGTCTCCTCTGTACTTTCAATCGGAACCTCTTCACTCTTGGGCGAGATCCTTCGGGACAGCTGCCACTTGACATCAGCCATCTGGATCGTCTCCTCGAACGCCTTCTCGTCACAGACAAGCTCCTCAACCACCTCCTCCTGGAACTTCTGAGTCACGTGCTCTTCCTGGATCTCCTTGCGCAGTTTTTCCATGTTTTCCAGGAAGCGTCTCGTCTTTGCCTGGAAATCGGTTTCGTCCATGGACGACGTGGAGACAATGGACTCGGTCTGTGACGCCGTGGCCTCCTCACTGTCCGGGATGTATTCATACACCTCTACTAGGAGCTGAGCCCTGGTCTCTGCCCGTCCATACTTGTTGACAGCCACACACTCGTACGCTCCCGTGTCTTGCGGGAACACCTCGACAATAAACAGCGTCACCTCCCCCGTCTCCTTATTGTACGACGTCCGGAAGTCCGGGTTATCGTAGACGACCTTGCCATTGTGGTACCACGTGATCTCCGGCATGGGATTGCCCCTGACCTTGCAGACAAAGCGGACCTCATCGCCGTCCATGACCTTCTGAGGCTGGAGCTCCCAGACGAAGAGTGGAGGGGAACCTTCCAGCTGGACGGTCAGCTCTTGTCTCTGAGTCTCCACAGCTTCCACTTGTTTTCTCTTCAGATACTCGATACGACTGAGTTCCTTGGAGTAAGGGACCTTGTCTATCTCGACGTCCATGTGGACTCCCTGAGGGGCCGCCTCTTGGACCAGGGTCACCTCTGACATCTCTATCCTGGGTCGGGGCAGGTCAAACTGGAACTGGATCTCCTGAGGACGCTTTCTGTAGTCAACTGAGACCGTCTCTGAGAAGCGACGGTGTTGCATTAGCGGGATCATGAGTTCCTGGCGCTGTGTAGCCACGGCCACGGCTCTCTGTTTCAGCTCCACGCTGCGCTGTGACATGGTCCTGGGGCGGGGCTCCACCTGCACCTCGAGCTTCATGCCCCTCGGCACAGACTCTCGGCGCACGATCAACTCAGACTTTTCCTTCTTGGGCAGCGGCAGCTTGAACTGGAGCGCCATCTCCTTGAGTCTCTCCTGGTGGTCGATGGAGATGGTCTCGGAAAAGCGCCGCTTCTCGTGGATGTTGACTGGCTGCTCTGTGGTGATCACTTCTACTGTCTTGCTGGTGATCTTCTCAATGCCTTCCTCTTCTGATGAAGATGGAAGTCTCACAAAGAGATGACAATGGGTGACTGCGGTACCCAAAGTGTTCTCCGCCTTGCACATGTACTCCCCCTCGTCCTCGGGGAACACCTCGACTATGGTCAGCGTGCTCTCCAGCCTCTCCACATCCACCCTCAGCTGAAAGTCCTGGCTCGGCTTCACCGGTCTGCTGTTGAAGTACCAGGTCACGGTCGGGGCCGGGTAGCCGCAGTAGTTAACCTGAAACAAAACCCTATCCCCGTCGTTAACGGTTTGGTTCCTGAGCGGCACAGTGAACCTCGGTCCCTCCTCGGCTGGTTCAGTGGGAGCCATGCGGGGCTCAACAAAAGGGACTGGGATCAGGCTGGCCTGGTGTAGACCGGGAGGCTGGTAGGTCTGAGGGCGAATCTGATGTTGATTGTACTCAACCGAGACGTCTCGTTCAAAGAATCCGCGCTGAGGAGCCGGTACAGGAGGAACCGGTTCTTTTTGTTTAACCCTCAGAAGGGTCTTGGTCATGGCCTCTCCGAGCATGTTCGTAGCTCGACATGTGTACTCGCCCGTGTCCTCCAGCCTGGTGTTCTGAATGGTCAAGGTCGTGACCGACTTGTTGAAGGTCAACTGAGCACGTGGCGATGACGTCATAGGTCTGCCGTTGAACAACCACGTGACATCTGGAGGAGGCTCGGACGAGACCTCACAGATGAAGTGGACTCTCTCTCCCTCCCAGACTTCCGTCATGGGCAGGAGGGTCTGGCTGAAGGTCGGGGAGCTCTCTACCACCCTCGTCTCCATCTCCCCCACCACAGTCACTTTCTCCTTCTTCACTGAGACCGTCTTCTCTGTAATCGTCACTTCCGCATCGTGTGGCACGACGACGATGTTGGCGGTGCACGTTGCTCGCCCCGCCACGTTCGTGGCCCTGCATGAGTAGACCCCGATGTCCTCGGGCACGGCGTTGTAGACGGTCAGGGTGCAGACCCCCGTGTCCGGGTTGAATGACGCCCTGTGACGGGGAGTGAATACCAGGTCCACCTTGTCCTTCAGCCATGTGATCTCGGGCTCAGGGGCGCCGCTAACCACGGCCGTGAAGGTGGCCGTCTCCCCGTCACGGACCACGCAGGGTTGGATGGGGCGAGAGAAGCGAGGGGGCTGACCACTTGTCCTCTTTACAACCTTTTTAACAGTAGTAACTTCTTTATCTAGGACAGTCTTTTGTTCCTCCAGCTCCAAGGTGTCTCGTCTGACATCCTCGTGCTCTATCTTGTGTACGATGGACGTCTCATGGCTCGGCACCATGGCCCTAGGGGCTGGTCTCACGGTCAAGGTACACTCTGATATGGCCTGTCCGCCTGGATTCTTTGCGATGCATCTAAAGCGTCCCTGATCGTCCGGCAGACAGTCGACGATGACCAGGTCGACCCGACCCGTCTCCCGGTTGTAGGTGATCACAAAGTCCTCGCTCTTGTCGATACACTCGTGGTTGTGATACCAGGAGATGTCGGGCATCGGTGAGCCGGTCACGACGCACGACATCGTCCCCTCCCGACCGTCCGTCGCCATGACATTCTCCAGGTTCCGTGTGAACTTCGGTGGGACTCCTCTGAACTCCGGAGCGGTTACAATTAGTGTTGTACTGCTGACAGCCTCACCGCTAGCTGATCTAATCTTACACGTGTAGACCCCCGAGTCACCGGGGTTCACATCTCTTATCTCCAATACGCTTCTGTCTCCAACAAACGATATGGAAAACTTGTGAGACTGCGTGATCTCAATGCCGTTCTTGTGCCAGGTGACTTGGGGAGGTGGATAGGTTTTGATCTGGCATTCCAGCCTAGCCGTATGTCCCTCAGGCACCCTGGTCTCTGGTCTGAGAGGCACGGTGAAGACGGGCACTGAGTCGACGACTGGCGGCTGGTAGGGCAACTGTACCGTCATCTCTTTAGGCTTAACATTCAGCACCGTCCTACAGGTCACCTCCCCGAGCTCATTGCTCGCCCTCAGCACGTACTCCCCAGCGTCCTGGGGCTGGGCGTTGATGAGGAGGAGAGCCATGGCCCCCTGGTCGTAGGAGATGTTGTGACGTGGCGAGGGACGGACGACCTGGTTGTTCATGTACCACTCGTAGCTGGGTGGAGGGTGGGCATCAACATGCACTTCCAGCTTAGTCATTCCTCCCACGGTAACGTCATGCACGGGACGCATTGGGTGTACGATGCGCGGTGCCTTCTGCGGCGGTCCAGCGAACGGCGGCGGCGTCGGTCTGGCGACTGGCGGCGGCGTCGGTCTCGTTGGCGGACCGGCCGGGATGGGCGAATAGACCTGTGGCATAGAGCGCCAAGATTGAGGCGACGGCTGGGTCGGAGGAGGCGTCGGTGAGAGAACGATATCTGCCCGAGAACGCATCGGCTCGACCGGGTGATATGGTTGCTGGACGGGCGGCTGGTACGGCGGCTGAACCGGCTGGTAGGCTGGCTGAACCGGGTAGTAGGGCTGCTGAGGCGGCTGAGGGGCAAACCTCATTCTGTCCACTGATGGTTCCGACTGAGGTCTCTTTTGAAACGGTGGATGAATCAGTTCCCTTGTCGGTGTTGTCACAGTGCGCTTTGGTATACTGAGTCTTCTCTCTGGAGTCTGACGTCTAGTCTCAACTTGTACAATCAGCCTGGCCCTGTTCGTAGAGGCCCCCGAGATGTTGGCGGCCGTGCACTGGAAGCAGGCGCTGTCGTCCGGCCTCGCCGACGGGATGTGGAGTGACGTGCGACCGCCGTCCACAACGATCCGGTACTGGTTCTCTCCGTCGGCCAGGTGTCGGCCGTCCTTCTGCCAGCTCATCATCGGGGTGGGAATGCCGATGGCTTCGGTCGTGAATGAGACGGGCATGCCGACTGCGATCGTCTGGTCGGTCAGGCGCTCGATAAAGCGAGGAGGGGCGGGGGCTTCACGGGAGAGAATGTTGAGTCCCACTTGATACTCATCCCTCCCGGCAGGATTGATCGCCACACAAGTGTACAGTCCGGCGTCCATCCGGTCCGTCGCGTCGAAGATTAGAGAGTTGATCCCGGCCTCATTGATCACGATCTTGTGAAGGCTGTCCTCGAACACTTGAGTCCCATCCCGGAACCAGTACATATCCGGGATGGGCCGCCCCGACACGACGCAGTCGAATCGTGCCATCTGTCCCTCGGGTACCGAGATGTCCGCGGGGATCTTGCGGAAGATCGGTCGCGTGTACTGCTCGGCCACACCGCCTTGGCCGCTGCCTCGACGATCATGTGGGCTTCTAGTCATCTGGTGTAATGCTTCTGGAGGGACATATGAGGTCTGGTCGACTTCACCCCGAGAGGCAGGCCTCACGGCGGGCGGGGGACTAATAGCACGATACTCGGCTTCTCTGGCAAGACGCTTCTCAAACTGAGGCACCTTGAACGGCTCTTCTTTTGGTTTGTAGTCGGCGTCGTAGTCGAGGTACTCAGGCCTGTAGGTCTTTGCCGGGGCAGGAGAGGGCGCTTTTGTGGGCTGGTAAGCCGGTGATGGAGCTCTCTTCGGCTGGTAGGCGGGCGATGGGGCCTTCACTGGCTGACGCATTGGGGACGGGGCCTTCATTGGTTGCCAGGATGGTGTCCCTGTTTGTCCTCTTTCCCATTCACGGAATCGATCTTGACTGAGCAGTGTGGCTGATGTGGACACCTCGCCCAAATTATTGATAGCCTTGCACGTGTATTCTCCCTCGTCCTCCTCTCGCAGGTTGTAGATTGTAAGTGTTGTGATGCCTGAGTACTGGTCATAGGTTGACTTATATCTCGCCTTATCCACAAGGGGATGCCCACGGCGAGTCCACAGAATCTCAGGGGGCGGGTACCCGTCAACTTTGCACTCAAAGTAAGCGGTGCTGCCGTGAAGCAGGCATTGATTGGTCAGCCCCTTAGTGAAAACGGGCGTGTGATCGGGCGGTGGGCGGGGCGAAGGCGCAGTCTGCCTTGGCACGGCTTCCACGTAGAGTTGCATGGTGGTCGAGTTGGTCAGCCCGTTGATGGTCACCACACACTTGTACCGCCCAGAGTCCTCCGGGAAGACCTCGCTGATGACAAGGGAGCAGACTCCAATGCTGAACTTGATCTCGTAGTCGGGTGAGCTGAAGATCTCGATCTCGTTGCGGAACCATTGAACCTTCTGAGGCGGAGGAGGGTAGGGGATGGCACACTCTAGAGTCACTGCCTCTCCCTCTCGTACCCTCTTGTTGGCCAGGGGCCTAATGAACTGAGGAATCTTCTGCGTGGGGGTAGGCTCACGACTGACCGGCTTGTACGTGATGGGACTCCTTGAGACGGGGGGCACGGAGGGGGACAAGGACGAGGCTACTGGGCGTCTTGGTGGAGCCTCCACGATCAGCTCGGCCGTGCACTGGGCCACTCCGCCATTGTTCTCTGCCTTGACGGAGAACTTGCCGGAGTCCTCGTAGAACACTTCCGGGATGTACAGCGTGTGCATCTCTCCGCTCTGCTGGATCTGAAAGTCCGGAGAGCTGACAATCTTCGATCCCTCCCGGTACCAGGTGATGGTCGGCGGAGGCTTGCCGGTGACTCTCACGCTGAAGCGTACCGGTTGCCCTTCCTTGGTCTCCTGAGACTGGAGGCGGTCCGAGAACTGAGGAGGTATCATCGAGGCTTTAACAATGAGTTCCGATGTACTGGACACCTGTCCTGCCTTGTTCTGTGCCGTGCACGTGTACCTTCCCGAGTCCGACTCAAACGTCTCCGGGATGACCAGTCTCACCCGTCGACCCTGGTAGCTGATCTCATAGTCCGGGCTGTCCCCGAGCTGCCGTCCCTCCTTGTACCACTTGATGCTCGGCTCCGGCCTGCCCCCAACGCATCCTTCAAACGTCACCCTCGTCCCCTCCTGCGCCGAGAGGTTCTTCAGCGGCTGGATGAACTCTGGTGGAACTGGAATCTCAATGGTGACGTCGACTGGCTGAAAGACCTGCGGCTTTTCCACGACGATCTGCTCTCGGAAGGATGGAGAAGGAGCCGGGGGTGGGGTTGGACGATAGACCTGCGGGGGTGGTGATGGTTTGTAGATTGGTTCAGGGGGCTGGGTGAACTGAGGAGGAGGTGTGGGTCTGGTCTGGACAGGTTGTTCTTGTCTGGGTGGGGGTCGCATTGGCACTACTGGTGGAGGACCAATTCTGACAGTTTGCTGAAATTGGACCTGTGGTGTTTCAGGCGGCGAACCTTCCTTGGGCAGTGTTTGAGCCTCGTCGACGACCACCAGCAGGGCCGAGCATGTCGCCTTCCCAGCGTCGTTTTCGGCGAGGATGGAGAACCGTCCGGCATCTTCCGTGAACACCTCTGGGATGTGGAGGATGTGGATATTGTCCCGGGCTGTGATCTGATAGGCCTGGGAGACTATAGGGTTATTGTTGAAGAACCATTTCACCTTTGGACTGGGATAAGCGTTGACAACAATCTCCATGGTGCACGACTCCCCCGGCTTCACTCTCATGTCCCTAAAGATCTTCGTGAACTCTGG
>Ga0170475_117215987_pt1 | contig 21276 bp, 20 predicted proteins | sample Soicark_Litter_5_FD_111474 | JGI IMG/M metagenome (GOLD analysis project Ga0170475, IMG submission 111474) | Avena fatua rhizosphere microbial communities from Hopland, California, USA. Combined Assembly of 48 SPs
CATCGATAGCGGGTCCAAGCTAGGGTTACGGCGCGACCCTAGCTGCCAGGGGCGACGCCCGCCAGTGCTCGACCGTTGCTGAAGTCGAAAATATTTGTGCGATGCACAATGCCTGCCATAAAACAAACCGCCAAATTTGCGGGCAGCGGCGCACAAAAAATGGTGACTTTTCGTGTATGAAGCGTTAACAAGACGGCGGTCCAGGGAGCCGAGGGCTTGGGCCAAGTTTGGGGAGGAAACGCCGCCACACGGGAGGTTGGAGGACGCGGCTTCTTCCCCGCCGTGCTGGCTGGCGTTAATCCGGAGGCGCGGCAAACCAACCGTGGCGGAAGCTCACATACGGGCTGGTGATCAGCAACCACGCGCCAATCCACACCACGCCGGCGACCAAAGTAGTCACGATCACTTTCATTCCTAGTCGCGGATGCTCCGGCGCGCCGCGCCAGCCTGTCTGCTGGTCGGGGTCGTGGACCGGACGTGTGCCGATCGGCAACACGGCAAACAGCACCGTCCACCAGATCAGCAGGTAGAGGACGAGACCGGTAAACCAGTTCATACCCGCAGTACGTGGACGTCGACCACCGGGCGCTTGTGCAATCGACGCCCAAGTGCGCGACGCAAAGCCGATCGCGCTGCATCGAGAAATGCCGCTTCGTCACGCCCCAAGGATGGCGGAAGCTCTTCGATGGCGTCGGTGAACTCGCCACTGACCCGATCCATTTCAGGGTCATCCTGGTCGAACAGCCCCGGGGCAGAGATGCGAGGCCTGCCGCGCAGTCTGCCCTGCGTATCGACGGCCAGGCTGGCCAGCACCACGCCATTGAACAACATCCGACGACGCGCGGACATGACACCGCCACCGAGTGGCGTCAGGCGTGTCCCATCCAGCACGAGCTTGTCTACCGGAGCGCTGTCCACAACCTGAACCGTTCCCGGCGCGAGGTTTAATATGTCGCCGTCCTCCAGCAAGATCGGCCTCGCGCCCGCCTCCTGCGCCAACGCAGCGTGCGCGGACAGATGCCGCCATTCGCCGTGGGTCGGGACCGCGTAGCGCGGCTTCACCAGACGGTATAGCCGCCGCAGCTCGTCGCGCGCCGGGTGACCCGACACATGCACCAGGTGATCCACATCGGTCATTAATGTGACGCCGCGCCGGACCAGATTGTCCTGGACCGTTCCGATCGCCCGCTCATTGCCGGGGATCATTCGCGATGAGAACACCACCGTGTCGCCCTCACCAAGAGCCACCCGCGGGTGCGTATCCATGGCGATCCGCGACAAGGCGCTGCGCGGCTCACCCTGGCTGCCGGTCACCAACATCAGAATGTTGTCGTCCGGCACGTCGTCCACATCGTCTTCCGTAAGAAACGGGGGAAGATCGCGCAGATAACCGCACTCACGCGCAGCGGCATCGATATTGCGCAGCGACCGACCGACCAGCGCGACACTGCGGCCCGCCTCATGGGCGGCAACCGCCACCGATTCCAGCCGTGCGACGTTCGACGCAAAGCAAGTTACCGCAATGCGGCCACGCACACCGCGCAACAGCGCAGTCAGGCTTTGTCGTACGTCGGCCTCGCTGCCCGAATGGCCCTCGACCATCGCGTTGGTGGAATCGCAGATCATCGCCAGCACGCCGCGTTCACCGAGTGCTGCGAATGCAGCCTCATCGGTCCGAGGGCCAAGCAATGGATCCGGGTCGAGCTTCCAGTCGCCGGTGTGCAGCAGTAAGCCGTGCGGCGTGTCGATTACCAGCGCCTGCGCTTCCGGGATCGAGTGCGTGACGCGCAGGAACTGCAGGCGGAACGGCGTCAGATCGATAGCCCCGCCAGGCGGAATAACGTGCAACTTCACCTGGTTCAGCAACTGCACTTCCGCCAGCTTGCGCCGCAGCACGGCGGCAGCGAACGGCGTCGCATATACCGCACAGCGCAACTGCGGCCACAACCAAGCCACGGCGCCCACGTGGTCCTCGTGCGCATGGGTCAGCACCAACCCGACCAAGCGATCACGCCGGGCGGCGATGTAGCCGGGGTCGGGCATCATCACATCGACCTCTGGATGCGCCGCACCACCGAAGCCAATGCCGCAGTCCACCGCCAGCCATCTGTCGTCGCATCGGTAAAGGTTCAGGTTCATGCCAATCTCGCCCGTCCCGCCCAAAGGCAGGAAGGCCAAACCGCCGGCCTCGGTCTCCATTATTCTTCGTCAGTCCTGTTCGATCAGTCTCTTGTCAGTGCGCAATGTGGGGACTGGGTTCCGCTCTGCCAGCATGCGCAGACCATCAAGGGTGAGATCGGGGTCGATCTGCTCGATCACCATCGTGCCTTCCGCGAGCAGAGACGCGAGGCCGCCCGTTGCAACCACCTTCATCGGGCCGCCGTATTCCGCCTTGATGCGGGCAACCAGGCCCTCGACCATCGCGACATAGCCCCAGTAGACCCCAGACTGCATCGCCGGGACCGTCTGGCGCCCGATCACCGCCTGCGGCCGCGCGATGCCGATGCGGGGCAATTGTGCGGCGGCCTGGTGTAGAGCTTCCAGCGAGAGGTTGATACCGGGGCAGATCACGCCTCCGACATACGCACCGTCCTTGTCTACCACGTCGAAAGTGGTGGCGGTGCCGAAGTCTACAATGATAAGCGGCCCGGTGAAGCGTTGATGTGCCGCGAGCGTGTTGAGCAACCGATCTGCACCGACCTCTGCCGGGTTGTTCACGCGGATATCGAATCCCCAATCGAGCGTGGAGCGCGCGACCAGAGGCTCGATACTGAACCAATCGCGGCACATCCGGCGGAGATGGTAAAGCGCGGCGGGGACAACGGTGCCGATCACCGCAGCCGAGATGTCTTCGCGCTTGAGCCCCGCGTGCTCGATCAGACTCATCAGCCAGACGCCATATTCGTCGCAGGTCCGCTGAGCCTCGGTGCGGATGCGCCAAGTGCCACGCCACGACTCGCCGTCGCGTACAGCGAACACGACGTTGGTATTGCCGCAGTCTATGACCAGAAGCATGGGCGTACGCCCTTCATCCGAACAGCACCTTCGCTGCAGCCTGTGCCGCGCCGACGAATGGAGCGGGGAATACGAAGAAGAACGCGGTGAAGAGCCCGGTCGCCGCAGCGACAAAGGACAGCGACGTCGGGCGTGGATCGAAAGGCGCCTCGGGTGCGTCGAAATACATCAGCTTCACGATACGCAGGTAGTAGTAAGACCCAACAACAGAGGTCAGCACACCGATGACGGCGAGCGTCCACAGGCCACCTTGAACCGCCGCAAGGAACACGTACAGCTTGCCGAAGAAACCTGCCAGCGGCGGTACGCCGGCCATCGAGAACATGAAGATCGCCATGGCCAGCGCGAGCGCTGGATCGGTCGCAGACAGGCCGTTCAAGTCAGTGATGAGCTCCAGCGGACGGCCACGACGCTGCATCGCGATGATGCAGGCGAACGTGCCTGCACTCATGAACACGTAAACTATCAGATAGATCAGCACGCCACGCACGCCTTCCGGCGTGCCCACCGCCAGCCCGATCAACGCGTATCCCATATGGCCAATCGAGGAATACGCCATCAGTCGCTTGATGTTGGTCTGCCCAATCGCCGCGAGCGCACCCAGGATCATCGAGGCGATGGAGACGATGATGATGAGCGTCTGCCACGCGATCAGCTGGTGCCCGAATGGCGTGGCCATCGTGCGCAGCAGCAGCGCGAATGCAGCAACCTTTGGCGCGGTGGAAAAGAAAGCGGTTACCGGCGTCGGCGCACCCTCGTAGACATCCGGCGTCCACATATGGAATGGAACCGCCGATATCTTGAATGCGAGGCCGACAAGAACGAACACAATCCCGACGATCAGTCCAGGCGAAGCGCTTTGCGGCATCGTCAAGGTTCTGGCCAGCGCGGCGAAATCCATCGTGCCTGAGAAACCATAGACCAAAGATACGCCGTAGAGCAGCAGCCCCGATGCCAGCGCGCTGAGCACGAAATACTTGAGCCCCGCCTCGGATGAGCGCAGGTCATCGCGAGCGAACGCCGCCAACACATAAAGGCCAAGAGACTGAAGCTCAAGCCCGAGATACAGTGTCATGAGGTTGGACGCCGACGCCATCACCAGCATACCAACGACGGACAACAGCATCAGGACGGGAAATTCAAAGCGCGCAATTTGGTTGTGGCGATTGTAGTCGAGCGAGAGGATCAGCGAGAGCGCGGCACCTGCCAGGATGAGGATCTTCACCAGACTGGAAAAGGCATCCGCGACGAACTGGCCATGATAGCCAATGCCGTATTCGGTTGTCAGCACCAGCAAGGCCGCCAGCAGGAAGCCGCCGAGTGCGAACATACTGGACAAGAAAAAGCTGTCGTCCTGCCGCAGCACCCCGAAGATCAAGATCGCCATGGCGACCAGAGAAAGGACAATTTCAGGAAGGGCAAGAACCCAATGCATCAGTGTGCCCCTGCCAGCTTGGCAGGCGGGGTCACCGCTGCCGTATGTTGCTGCACCATGGAGGCGACCGAAGCTTCCCAGAAGTTGCTGAAGCTGGTCGGAGAGATACCCATCCACAGGGTGATCAGGATCAGCGGCACGAAGATCGCGATCTCGCGCGGGGACAAGTCGAGGATCGACTGCAGATCCGGCTTGGTCAGCCGCCCGAAGATCACGCGGCGATAGAGGTACAGCATGTAGACGACGCCCAGAATCATGCCTGTGGCGCCCAGCAGCGCCAGCCAGAAGTTGACCTGCAGCGAACCGACGATGACGAGGAACTCGCCGACGAAGCCTGACGTGCCTGGCAGGCCGCACGAGGCCAGAGTGAAGATCATGAAGGTCATGGCGTACAGCGGCATCCGGTCGGCGAGGCCGCCGTACCGCGCAATCTCGCGCGTGTGCATGCGGTCGTATATGACGCCCACGACAAGGAACAGCGCCGCAGATACGATGCCGTGGGACAGCATCTGAAACATCGCGCCCTGGATGCCCTGCACATTGAAGGTAAAGATACCGATGGTCACCACGCCCATGTGCGCGACGGACGAGTAAGCAATCAGCTTCTTCATGTCCTCCTGTGCCAGCGCCACGAGCGATGTGTAGATCACGGCAACGACGGACAACGTGTAGATCAGCGGCGCAAAATGCGCCGAGGCCTGCGGCAGCATCGGCACAGAGAAGCGCAAGAACCCGTAGCCGCCCATCTTCAGCAGCACGCCCGCCAGGATGACGGAACCGGCCGTGGGCGCCTCGACATGCGCGTCGGGCAACCAGGTGTGCACCGGCCACATCGGCACCTTCACCGCGAACGACGCGAGAAAGGCCAGGAAAAGCCAGTTCTGCATTCCCACCGGCATCGGCGTCCTCAGCAGCGTGGGAATGTCGGTGGTGCCGGCCTGAAACCACATTGCCAGCAAAGCCAGCAGCATCAGTACCGAGCCCGTGAACGTGTAGAGAAAGAACTTGAAGGCCGAATAGACGCGTCGTGGGCCGCCCCAAACCCCGATGATGACGAACATCGGTATCAGCACGCCTTCAAAGAAAACGTAAAACACCACAAAGTCGAGCGCGCTGAACATGCCGACCATCATTGTCTCGAGCAACAGGAAGGTCATCATGTACTCACGCACGAAGCGCGTGACGGAATCCCAACTCGCCAGGACGCAGATCGGCGTCAGCAGGGTAGCGAGCAGCACGAACATCACCGAGATGCCATCGACGCCCATCTTGTAGCCAACGCCGTATTCCGGCAGCCAGGGAACTTCCTCGATGAACTGGAAGCCGGGCTCACCGGGATCGAACTTCACCCACAGAACGAGCGACAGCACCAGCACGATCAGACTGGTCCACAGAGCGGTCCAGCGCGCGTTCGATGCAACGGTCGCTTCGTCGCCGCGCACCGACATGATGATCAGACAGCCGACCAGCGGCAGCCAGGTGATCAGCGACAGGACGGGAAAGCCGGCGGCGTTCATCGCGACACCAGGAAGATGCCGATCAGCAGCACAACGCCGATCAGCATGACAAACGCATATACGGCGAGCGAACCCGTTTGGATTTTCACCGCCTGACGCGATCCGTCCACCGTGAGCTCGGCCAGGCCATTCGGCACGCCGTCGATCAGCGTTGCATCACCGGTCTGCCACAACGTTCGTGCCAGCCGGATCGCGGGCCGCACAAAGATCGCGTCATACAGTTCGTCGAAGTACCATTTGTTCAGCAGGAATAGATAAATGCCGCGGAACTGCGCGGCGAGGCGCATCGGCAGCAGCGGGAACACCATGTACATCAGATAGGCCAGTGCGATGCCCGCCAAGCCCATGACTAGTGGCGCCAATTCCGCCCAGGCCGGTACATGTTCCAGCGCAGCCAGGAAATGATTGTCCGGCGCGTTGTAGATGCTGCCGTTCCAGAAGGCGTGCCAGTCGTCGCCAATGAACCACGGATCCAGCAGCTTGCCGGCGATCAGCGCGCCCAGGGCAAGCACCAGCAACGGGCCGATCATCACCGGCGGACTCTCATGCACGTGCCCCAACACGTCGTGGTCGACTCGTGATCGGCCATGGAAGGTCATGATAAGCAGACGCCAGGAGTAGAACGCGGTCAGGAACGCCGCTAATACCGTGCAGACAAAGCCATACATTCCGATGCCCGTGCCTGAGGCGAACGCCGCGGCGATGATCGCGTCCTTCGAATAGTATCCGGCGAACGGTGGTATGCCGGACAGCGCTAGGCTGCCGATCCACATGACCGTGCAGGTCCAGGGGATCATCCTCGCAAGACCACCCATCTTCCGCATGTCCTGTTCATCGGACATGGCATGGATCACCGAGCCCGCGCTCAGGAACAACAGCGCCTTGAAGAATGCGTGGGTCATCAGGTGAAAGATCGACACCTGGAACGCGCCGACGCCGGCCGCGGTGAACATGTAGCCCAGCTGCGAGCAGGTAGAATAGGCGATGACCCGTTTGATGTCGGTCTGCGCACAGCCGATTGTTGCCGCAAACAGCGCGGTTGTTGCGCCGATAAAGGTGACCATGCCCAAAGCGAAAGGCGCGAACTCATAAAGCGGCGACATGCGCGCTACCAGAAACACGCCCGCCGTCACCATGGTCGCCGCGTGGATCAGCGCGGACACCGGTGTGGGGCCTTCCATTGCGTCGGGCAGCCAGACATGCAGGCCGATCTGCGCCGACTTGCCCATCGCACCGATGAACAACAGCACACCGATCACTTAAGGCAGGGAACGTGCCGCCCAGGACCGAGTAGGTATCAGTCTGATGCTGCGGGATCGCGGAAAAAATGTTGGCGAATTCGATCGAGCCGAATTTGAAGAACACCAACGCGACGCCGACCGCAAAAGCGAGATCGCCTATGCGGTTCACAATGAAGGCTTTGATGGCGGCAGCATTCGCGGATGGGCGATCATACCAGTAGCTGATCAGCAGGTACGAGCAGAGCCCCACGCCTTCCCAGCCAAAGAAGAGCTGCAGCAGGTTGTCCGCCGTCACCAGCATCAGCATCGAGAAGGTGAACAGCGAGAGATAGGAGAAGAACCGATAGTGCGGGTAGGCGTCGTGCGCCATATAGCCGATCGAATAGACGTGGATCAGCATGGAGACGAAAGTCACCATGGCAACCATGGCCGCAGACAGCGTGTCGTACCGCAACTGCCAGGTGACGTGGAAACGCCCCGCCTCGATCCAGGTCCCAAGATATACCGAACCTTGGTCGACATCGCCGGAGACAAGCTGGAAACAGGCCAACGGACCGAGCACCGCGGCAACCAGCATGCACAGAATCGACACCGCCTCTGCGGCCCGATCGCCGATCGAACGGCCCAGCAGGCCGGACACCTGCGAACCGAACAGCGGCGCAAATACCGCGACCGCATAGATCATTCGGGCCGCCCTCGAAGACCTTGAGCTGCAAGCACTGTTCAGCCCTTCATCAGGTTGACGTCCTCGACCTGGATCGAGCCGCGATTGCGGAAGTAAATGACTACGATCGCCAGTCCGATCGCTGCTTCGGCAGCTGCAACGGTCAGCACGAACATTGCGAACACTTGGCCGACCAGATCGCCAAGTGCGGCGGAGAACGCCACCAGATTCAGATTCACTGCAAGCAGCAACAGCTCGATCGACATCAGAATGATGATAACGTTCTTGCGGTTGAGAAAGATGCCGAAGATCGCCAGCACCAGCAGGATCGCGGAGACGACCAGGTAGTGACCGAGGCCGACTTCAGTGGCCATGATGTTCTTCCTCGACCGGCTCTGGTGACGCGGGCTTCGGCCGAAAGATGCCGACTTCCTTCACGCCGGCCCCGACCGCGACGGTGACGAGCGCCAACGTATCCGCTGCGGTGCGGTCGGTCTGTGCGCGGATGCTCTGGTGACGCGAGGTCTTGCGCTCACGCAGCGTCAGCACGATGGCGCCGATCATCGCCACCAAAAGCAGAACGCCGGCGGCCTGAAACAGGAAGATGTAGTCCGTGTAGAGCAACCGGCCCAATGCAGCCGTATTAGAGATGTTCGCCGGTGCTGGCGAGAATCGCAGAACCGGCGCCTGCGGCGCGAATCGCCAGCCGCCAAGAACCAGCAGAAGCTCAACGAACAACACTGCGCCGACAGTGGCGCCGACCGGCAGATAGCGCTGGAAGCCGCTGCGCAATTCGGCAAAATCAATATCCAGCATCATAACGACGAACAGAAACAGCACCGCAACCGCGCCCACGTAGACGATCACCAGTATCAGGGCGAGGAACTCGGCTCCGGCAATCAGGAACAGCACCGCTGCATTGAAGAACGACAAGATAAGGAACAGCACCGAATGGACGGGATTGCGCGAACTCACGACCAAGGCTGCAGAGGCAAGCAGGATGACCGAGCAGACGTAAAAGGCGATGTTGGCGATCATCGGTAGGGCGCGTCCAGCTCCAGCCGGTGCGCAATCTCCGGCTCCCAGCGGTCACCGTTCGCGAGCAACTTCGCTTTGTCGTAGAGCAGTTCCTCACGCGTCTCGGTCGCAAATTCGAAGTTCGGGCCTTCCACGATGGCGTCCACCGGACAGGCTTCCTCGCACAGTCCGCAGTAGATGCACTTCGTCATATCGATGTCGTAGCGCGTGGTGCGACGGGAGCCATCTTCGCGGGGTTCGGCTTCGATGGTGATGGCCTGAGCGGGACAGATGGCCTCGCAAAGTTTGCAGGCGATGCAGCGCTCCTCGCCGTTGGGATAACGGCGCAGCGCGTGCTCGCCTTTGAACCGTGGGCTGAGCGGCCCTTTCTCGTAGGGATAGTTGATCGTCACCTTCGGCTTGAAGAAGTAGCGCAGCGTCAGCCCGAGCCCGGCGACGAGTTCGCCGAGCAGCATGCTGCGTGCGGTGCGGTCGAGGAAGGCCATTCGGTCAAGGTCCTTCAAGCATTGGGCAGCCACCCGAACACCATCAGCGCCGCCGCGGTCAGCGTCAGCCACAGTAGCGAAAGCGGCAGGAACACCTTCCAGCCGAGCCGCATCAACTGATCATAGCGATAGCGCGGGAAGGTGGCACGGACCCACAGGAAAACAAACAGACAGAAGCATACCTTCAGGATGAACCACAACGCACCAAGCTGCGGCAGGATGCCGAATGGACCGAGCCACCCGCCCAGGAACAGGATCGTGGTCATCCCGCTCATCAGGATCATGTTGGCGTATTCGCCAAGGAAGAACAGCGCGAAGGCCATAGCGCTGTATTCGACGAAGAAGCCGGCGACGATTTCGCTTTCGCCTTCCGGTAGATCGAACGGCGAACGGTTGGTCTCTGCCAGTGCCGAGACAAAGAACACGATGAACATCGGAAACAGCGGCAGGCAGAACCACACGTGGCGCTGTGCGAGCACGATGTCCGTCAGGTTCAAACTTCCGACGCAGAGCAGCACCGAAACGAGGACGAAGCCCATCGATACTTCGTAGCTCACCATCTGCGCCGCGCTGCGCAGGGCACCGAGAAATGCGTACTTCGAATTGGAAGCCCAACCGGCAATGATGATGCCGTAGACGCCAAGCGAGCTGATGGCGAACAGATACAGTATTCCGACACTGATGTCGGCAATAGCCCAGCCGGCATTCACCGGAATCACTGCCCAAGCGATCATCGCCAGGCCAAAGGTGAGCATCGGCGCCATCAGGAACAGCAACCGGTTGGCACCGGCTGGGATGATCGTCTCTTTCATGATCATCTTCAGCGCATCGGCGAACGGCTGCAGCAGACCAAAGGGACCGACAACGTTGGGCCCTTTGCGAAGCTGCATCGCCGCCAGCACCTTGCGCTCGGCATAGGTCAGATAGGCAACGCCGATCAGTAAGGGCACCAGCAGAGCCAACGCCTCGGCGAAGGTCAGGATCAGCAGTCCGATATACGTGTCATAGAAGAACGACTGCATCGAGCTACTCTGCGGCCGCGACCAACGGCGTGGTCTCGAACGTCGTGGTGCAGGCGGCCATAGTGGGGCTGGCCCGGCTGATCGGATCGGTCTGATAGTAATTGGCAATGGCGGGCACGAAGGGTGCATCCGACAGCGCGCTAGGATCGCCGGCGGGACCCGCCTGATCTACAGCACTGAAGCGAGGCAGGAAGCCGATACGGCCAAATACCGGGTTCACCTGTTCCAACCGTTTACGCAGCGCGTCAATCGTATTGTATGGCAGCGTGCGACCGATCACTTCGCTGAATGCACGCAGAATCCTCCAGTCCTCGCGCGCATCGCCAGGCGGATAGACCGCAAGCAGGCCGCGCTGCACCCGGCCCTCAGTATTTACATAGGTACCAGGCTTCTCCGTGTATGCAGCGCCTGGCAAAATCACATCCGCCCGCGCCGCCCCGGCGTCACCATGATGGCCCTGATAGATAACGAACGTCGTGTCGCCGGTGCGCGCGGTGTCGAACCCATCTGCACCCAGTAACCAAAGCACATCGACACCACCATCGAGCATCTGCGCCATCGACTTGCCGTTGACACCAGGAACAAAGCCCAGATCCAGCGCACCGACCCGCGCAGCAGCAGTGTGCAGCACGTTGAAGCCGTGCCACTCGGCGGTCAGCGCGCCGACCGATGCAGCAAGCCTCCAGGCAGCGGCGAGCACCGCGGCGCCATCCGGACGTGCCAGTGCCGCCTGACCAACGATGATCATCGGCTTCTTTGCGTTGCGCAGCGTGCCGGCAAACTCTTCGTTCAGCGCGTTCAGCGCCACCGGCCCATGCCCGAGTTGCTGGACGCGATACGTCAAATTGGTCTCGGTCCCAATCAACCCGATCGGAATGTTGCCATTCAGCCAGTGCTTGCGGATACGTGCGTTCAGCACGGGCGCCTCACGGCGAGGATTGGTCCCGATCAACAGGATCGCATCCGCCTCCTCGATGCCGGCAATCGTGGTGTTGAAGGTATAGAAGTCGCGACGCGACGCGTTGAGGTGCGCGCCGTCCTGCCGGCAATCGAGATTGGCGGAACCGAGCGACGCCATGAGCTCCTTCAGCGCCAGCATGCTTTCCGCGTCGCATAGATCGCCGGCAATGGCACCAATTCGATCACCGGACAGACCATGCAGTTTCTCGGCGATCGCTGCGAACGCCTCGGACCAGGTGGATTCGGTCAGCTTGCCCTCGCGTCGCACCCAGGGGCGATCGAGGCGCCGACGGCGCAATCCGTCGAGTGCGAAACGCGACTTGTCCGCGAGCCATTCCTCGTTCACGTCCTCATTCGTCCGCGGCAGAATCCGCAACACTTCCGGACCGCGTGCATCGACACGAATGTTTGTGCCGACCGCGTCCAGCACGTCGACACTATCAACCTTCGTCAGCTCCCACGGTCGCGCGACAAATGCATATGGCTTTGACGTCAGCGCACCGACCGGGCAGAGATCGATGATGTTGCCGGATAGTTCGGAGCCCAGAGCCTTCTCGACATAGGTGCCGACTTCCATGTGCTCGCCGCGCGAGGTCGCACCCAGATCCGGGACACCGGCCACCTCCGTGATGAAGCGGATGCAGCGCGTGCAGTGGATGCAGCGCGTCATCACGGTCTTTACCAATGGCCCGAGGTTCTTGTCCTTCACTGCGCGTTTGTTCTCGGCATAGCGCGAGTGATCCATGCCATACCCCATGGCCTGATCCTGCAGATCGCACTCGCCGCCCTGATCGCAGATCGGGCAGTCGAGCGGATGATTGATCAACAGAAATTCCATCACCCCGCGGCGGCCATTGCGTACCATCGGCGAGTCGGTGTGCACCACCATGCCGTCCGCCACGGGATAGGTGCAGGACGAAATAGGCTTCGGCGGTGCCTTCTCGATCTCGACCAGACACATGCGGCAGTTGCCGGCGATGGACAGACGGTCGTGGTAGCAGAAGCGAGGGATCTCCTTGCCAGCGGCTTCGCAGGCCTGGAGCACAGACGAGCCGTTGGGGACTTCGACCTCAATGCCGTCGACGGTGACCTTGGCCATGCGATTACTCCGCCGCCATGCGCATCGGCGCGCCGGCCTTATAGGCGGCGATGCGCTGTTCCATCTCTGGTCTGAAATGGCGGATCAGACCCTGGATCGGCCACGCAGCGGCATCACCCAGCGCACAGATCGTGTGACCCTCGACCTGTCGGGTAACCTGTTCCAGCGTATCGATTTCGCCGACCTCAGCCCTGCCCGCCACCATGCGCGTCATCACACGCCACATCCATCCAGTGCCTTCGCGGCACGGTGTGCACTGGCCACAGCTCTCGTGCATGTAGAACTTGGATAGGCGTGCGATCGCCTTGATGATGTCGGTGGACTTGTCCATGACGATCACCGCCGCGGTGCCAAGGCCGGTCTTCGCATCGCGCAACGAGTCAAAGTCCATCAGAACTTCATCACAGACGCTCTTTGGAATCACTGGCACCGACGCGCCGCCTGGTATTACTGCCAGTAGATTGTCCCAGCCGCCGCGTACCCCGCCGGCGTACCGCTCGATAAGTTCGCGCAGCGGAATACCGAGCTCTTCTTCCACATTGCACGGCTTGTTCACGTGGCCGGAGATGCAGAAGACCTTTTGCCCGGAATTCCTAGGCCGCCCCAGCGAGTTAAACCATGCCGCACCGCGCCGCATGATCGCCGGCGCAACGGCGATGCTTTCGACATTGTTCACCGTGGACGGACAACCATACAACCCCACAGCCGCCGGGAACGGCGGTTTAAGCCGCGGCAAACCCTTCTTGCCTTCCAGGCTCTCAAGCAGCCCGGTCTCTTCACCACAGATATACGCGCCCGCACCCCGGTGCAGGAACACATCGAACGCATAGCCCGAGCCACAGGCGTCTTTACCGATGAGCCCTGCCGCATATGCCTCGTCGATCGCCGCCTGCAGCACCTTCGCTTCATTGGCGAATTCACCGCGGATGTAGATATAAGCAGCGCATGCACCCATCGCGAAGCCAGCAACCAGACAGCCCTCGATCAGCTTATGTGGATCGTGTCGGATAATGTCGCGATCCTTGCAGGTGCCGGGCTCGCTCTCGTCGGCGTTCACCACCAGATAGCAAGGCCGATCGGACTGCTTCGGCATGAACGACCACTTCAGCCCAGTAGGGAAGCCCGCTCCGCCACGACCGCGCAAACCCGACGCTTTCACCTCTTCAACGATTGCGTCGCGACCCTTCTCCAGGATCGCCTTGGTGCCGTCCCAGTCGCCGCGTGCACGCGCACCCTTCAGGAAGGGGTCGTGCAGGCCATAGAGATTGGTGAAGATGCGGTCTTTGTCCTGCAACATCGATCAGCTCTCGAACTGCAGCGTCGTCAGGGTCGTTGGGCCGCCGTCCGGCGCTGACGTCTGACGACCTTTCACCGAACCAGGCTTAAGTGGTTCGCCATGGCGCAGCGCTTCCAGCAACTGCTTCGTGCTGTCCGCATCAAGGTCTTCATAAAAGTCGTCGTTGACCTGGATAATTGGGGCGTTCACGCATGCGCCCAGGCATTCGACCTCAGTCATGGTGAAAACACCATCTGCACTGGTTTCGCCCCACCCTTCGATACCGGTCGCCGCGCGGCAGGCGGCGACCACCTCGTCGGAGCCTCGCAACCAACACGGCGTTGTCGTGCAAACCTGAAGATGATAGGTCCCAACCGGCTTCAGGTTGAACATGAAGTAGAAGGTGGCGACCTCGTAGACACGGATCGGCGCCATGTCCAGCCGCCGCGCCACTTCATCCATACCAGCGACCGGCACCCAGGCACTGCCGGTCTGTCTTCTCATCTGATTCTGCACAATATATAGCAGTGGGAGTACTGCGCTCGCCTGCCGGCCCGCCGGGTACTTTGCGAGTATGCCGGGGATCGCCGCCTCGCTCTCCCCATCGAATGCGAAGCTCGACGGCTGGAAGCTGTCCCGCATCGGTTCCGGGTTTGTCTGCGTGCTTTCGCCCATGGTCCTATCTGTCGATCTCGCCGAACACGATGTCGAGCGATCCGATGATCGCCACGGCGTCGGCCAGCATGTGGCGCTTGGCCATCACATCGATTGCCTGAAGGAACGCAAACCCGGTCGGACGGATCTTGCAGCGGTAGGGACGATTGGTTCCATCTGCAACGAGATAGACGCCGAATTCGCCCTTGGGAGTCTCCACCACAGTGTATGTGGCGCCTGGTGGAACGTGATAGCCCTCGGTGAACAGCTTGAAGTGATGGATCAGTGCTTCCATCGAGCGCTTCATTTCCGACCGGTGCGGCGGAGTGAATTTGTGGTCTTGCACCTTCACCGGGCCCGGCCGCATTCTCCCCAGGCATTGGCGAATGATCTTCACGCTCTCACGCATTTCGGCAAGCCGCACCAGATAACGGTCATAGCAGTCGCCATTGCGACCGACCGGCACCTGGAACTCGACCTCGGCATATTTGTCGTAGGGCTGCGAACGTCGCAGATCCCACGGCACGCCGCTGGCGCGCAGACATGGGCCGGAAAAGCCCCAGGCCAAAGCCTGCTCCGCATCCATCACGCCAATATCGACTGTCCGCTGCTTCCAGATCCGGTTGGCGGTCAGCAGCTCTTCCAGGTCGTCGATAAACTTCGGGAACACCACGGCCCATTCGCCGATGCGTTCCTCCAGTCCTGCAGGCAGATCGCGCGATACGCCGCCCGGGCGGAAATAGTTGGCATGCAGCCGCGCACCCGACGCTGCTTCATGAAACTCCATCAGCTTTTCGCGTTCCTCGAACCCCCAAAGGCTCGGAGTGATGGCACCGACATCCAGCGCGTACGTCGTCACGTTCAGCAGGTGATTCAGCACTCGCGTGATCTCGGCGAACAGCACGCGAATCCATTGCGCGCGTTCGGGTGCCTGAATGTCGAGCAGTTTTTCCACCGCCAGCGCGAAGGCATGCTCTTCGCACATCGGTGAGACGTAATCGAGCCGATCGAAATACGGCACCACCTGCATGTAAGTGCGGTACTCGATTAGCTTTTCAGTTCCCCGGTGCAGCAGGCCGATATGCGGATCGGCGCGCTCCACCACCTCGCCGTCCATCTCCAGGATCAGTCGCAGGACGCCATGCGCGGCCGGATGCTGCGGACCGAAATTGATGGCATGGCTGTCGATCTCGACGACCTTCGTCGCGGTCGGGCGCGCTTCGACATCGCTCATGGCTTTGGCTCCGACTGCGGCGGCACTTCGGCAGAGCGTGCCGAATGCACCTTCTCATCGCCGGGCAGCGTGGTGATCGCTTCCCAGGGCGATAGAAAATCGAAATGCCGCCAGTCCTGCGTCATGCGAACCGGCTCGTACACAACGGCCTTGCGGTCCTCGTCATAGCGGACTTCGACGTACCCGGTCAGCGGAAAATCCTTCCGCATCGGATGACCTTCAAACCCGTAATCCGTCAGGATGCGACGCAGATCAGGCTGGCCAGAGAACACGATGCCGAACAGGTCCCATGCTTCGCGCTCCCACCAGGTCGCCACTGGCCACACAGTGTATACCGAAGGCACCGGCGTGCTCTCGTCCGTCGTGACGACGACCCGAAGTCGCTGGTTCAGCGACACCGACAGAAGATTGTAGACCACGTCGAAGCGTTCGCTGCGCTCGGGCCAGTCAACGCCGCAGATGTCCATCACCTGCTCGAAGGCAAAGCGCGGGTCATCGCGCAGCATCAGCATCAGCGGCAAAAGGGAATCGCGCTCCGCCTCGGCCACGACTTCGCCCTTCTCCAGTCGCACGTTGCGGACGCCCGGAAGCGCACTGACGATCTCGGCAATCTCAGCCACGCAAAATCGTCCCAGTGCGGCGAATCTTCTTCTGCAACTGCATGATACCATAGACCAGCGCTTCCGCCGTCGGCGGGCAGCCCGGCACATATACATCGACCGGCACGACACGATCGCAGCCGCGCACGACGGAATAAGAGAAGTGATAATACCCGCCGCCGTTAGCGCAGCTTCCCATGCTGATGACCCAGCGCGGCTCCGGCATCTGGTCATAAACCTTGCGCAGCGCGGGCGCCATCTTGTTGGTCAGCGTACCCGCCACGATCATGACGTCGCTCTGCCGCGGCGAGGCGCGCGGGATGGTGCCGAAGCGATCCAGGTCATAGCGCGGCATGTAGGCGTGGATCATCTCGACCGCGCAGCAGGCCAGGCCAAAGGTCATCGGCCAAAGCGAGCCGGTGCGCGCCCAGTTCACTACCTTGTCGATGTTTGCGACGATGAAGCCCTTGTCGGCGATTTCACCGGTGATGCCTATCACCACCGCGTCCTGCTCCGGCCCCGGCGGCAACGTCTCGCGGTTCCAGGCGATCGCAGTGCTTCCACTCATCGTGCCGCTCCTAGCCTGATAGTGCTGTTCATTCCCACTCCAGCGCTCCCTTGCACCACTCGTAGACGAAGCCAACGGTGAGCACGGCAAGGAAGCCGATCATCGACAGGAAACCGAACCAGCCGATGTCCTTAAGGGATACTGCCCAAGGAAATAGGAACGCGACCTCGAGATCGAAGATGATGAATAGAATCGCCACCAGGTAAAACCGCACATCGAAGCGGCGGCGCGCATCGTCGAACGGCTCGAAGCCGCACTCATAGGCTGACACCTTTTCAGGATAAGGCTTCTGCCGCGCAGCGAGCAGCGACCCCCCGACCATCGCCAGCGCAATAGCTCCGGCAATGACCATGAACACCAGGATTGGCAGATATCCGTAGAGCACTGGCTGCATAACAATGTCCGATCGAACCGAGGCGGGTCCCGCGCACCGCGATGCGGGCTCTGGCCGTTAAAGGCCGTGCCATATCAGACACCCCGACGCAAGATGCGCCGGAGACTACCTCCAACCGAGTTGCACCACCATAGGGGGTCAGGAAATCTGGCGCGAGTGACGGGGCTCGAACCCGCGACCTTCGGCGTGACAGGCCGACGCTCTAACCAACTGAGCTACACCCGCGCAGCAGGGCGCACGACTTAGGCCCCGACGCGTGCCGGGTCAAGCATCGCGTCTGGTGGGCGGTGACGGATTCGAACCGCCGGCCCTCTCGGTGTAAACGAGACGCTCTACCGCTGAGCTAACCGCCCGCTGATCTCACTGCACCGCATCTTTCAGGCCCTTGCCAGCCTTGAAGCGGACCGTGGTCGAAGCCGGAATCGGCATCTCCTCGCCCGTCCGAGGGTTGCGACCAGTGCCTGCCTTGCGTTCTGCCGTCTGAAACGTGCCGAAGCCCACCAGCCGCACCTCTTCCTTGTTCTTGAGCGCGCCCTCAATCGCCCCGAACACCGCATCGACCACTTCCGTCGCCTTGGTGCGCGGCAGATCGGTCTGATCGGCGACAGCAGCGACGAGATCCATTTTGTTCACTGGCTCATTCCCTCTCGATGCGGTGATGCAGGCAGAATCGGACGGGGACCGGCGGATGCCGGCGGGGGCGGCAAACTAAAGGCGGGATTTCCGCGCCGTCAATGCACGAGGGTCAGTGGCTCAAGCCACTGACCCTGACAATTCAGTGCGGCAATGACGCTGCCGGCTGTGCCGGCGGAGGCGGGGTGACCGGCTCGGCCGGCTCCTCCCACTCGATCGCCTCAGGCCGATTGACCAAGGCCTGAGCGATAACTTCGTCGACGTCCGAGACCGGGACGAGCTTCAAGTGCTTCTTCACGTTGTCCGGGATCTCGGCGAGATCCTTCTCATTCTCCTTCGGGATGAACACCGTCGTGATGCCAGCTCGCAGCGCCGCCAGAAGCTTTTCCTTCAAGCCGCCGATTGGCAGCACCCTACCTCGAAGCGTGATCTCGCCGGTCATCGCTACGTCACGCCGCACTGGGATGCCGGTAAGCACCGAGACGATCGACGTCGCCATCGCCACGCCGGCCGAAGGACCGTCCTTTGGCGTGGCGCCCTCCGGCACGTGCACGTGGATGTCGCGTCGCTCGAACACCGTCGGCTTGATGCCAAACCTCGTCGAGCGCGACCGCACGTAGCTGAGCGCCGCCGACACGCTCTCCTGCATCACGTCGCCCAGCTTGCCGGTCTGCTTCACGTTCCCTTTGCCCGGCAGCAGCACGCTCTCGATCGTCAGGATCTCGCCACCCCCCTCCGTCCAGGCCAGGCCAGTCACAACACCGACCATGTCCTCGGCCTCGGTCTCACCGAAGCGGAACTTGCGAACGCCCGCATACTTTTCGACGTTCTTGCGGGTGATCACCACCTTCTTGGTCTTCTTGGTGACGATCTCCTTGACCGCCTTCCGAGCCAGGTTGGCGATCTCGCGCTCCATATTCCGCACCCCCGCCTCGCGGGTGTAAAAGCGGATCAGGTCGCGCAGCGCGTCCTCGGAGATATGCCACTCGTCAGCCTTCAGGCCATGCGCCTCGGACTGCTTGCTGATAAGGTGCCGCTTGGCGATCTCCACCTTCTCATCCTCGGTGTAGCCGGGGATGCGGATGATCTCCATGCGGTCCATCAACGGCTGCGGCATCCGCAGGCTGTTGGCCGTGGTGACGAACATCACGTCGGAAAGGTCGTAGTCGACCTCCAGGTAATGGTCGTTGAAGGTTGAATTCTGCTCGGGATCCAGCACCTCCAGCAGCGCCGAAGAAGGATCGCCGCGCCAGTCGGCACCCAGCTTGTCGACCTCGTCCAGCAGGAACAGCGGGTTGGAGGTCTTTGCCTTCTTCATGCCCTGGATGACCTTGCCGGGCATCGAGCCGATATAGGTCCGCCGGTGTCCCCGGATTTCGGCTTCGTCGCGCACGCCGCCCAGCGACATCCGCACGAAATTGCGGCCTGTCGCCTTGGCGATCGACTTGCCGAGCGACGTCTTGCCGACGCCGGGTGGTCCAACCAGGCACAGGATCGGCCCACGCACCTTCGGGCTCCGCGCCTGCACGGCGAGATACTCGATGATGCGCTCCTTGACCTTCTCCAGACCGTAGTGGTCGTCGTTCAGCACCTTCTCGGCCGCGACCACATCGTTGCGGATCTTGCTGCGCTTCTTCCACGGGATCGACAGCATCCAGTCGAGGTAGTTGCGCACCACCGTCGACTCGGCGCTCATCGGGCTCATGGTCTTGAGCTTCTTCAGCTCCGCCATGGCCTTGTCGCGCGCTTCCTTCGACAGCTTCGTCTTCTTTATCTTGGCCTCGAGCTCGGCGTTCTCGTCCTTGCCGTCCTCGCCCTCGCCAAGTTCCTTCTGGATCGCCTTAAGCTGCTCGTTCAGGTAATACTCGCGCTGTGTCTTCTCCATCTGGCGCTTCACGCGGCTGCGGATGCGCTTCTCGACCTGCAGCACGCCGATCTCGGACTCCATGTGTCCGAACACGCGCTCCAGCCGCTCGCCTACCTTGGCGATCTCCAGCAGCTCCTGCTTCTCGGCGATCTTCAGATTGAGGTGGCTCGCCACCGTGTCAGCGAGCTTCGAGGGCTCTTCAATCTGGTTGAGCGAGACCAGAACTTCCGGTGCGATCTTCTTGTTGAGCTTGATGTATTGCTCGAACTGCGAGACGACGGTGCGGCCGAGCGCCTCCAGTTCCTTGGCGTCCACGGCCTGGTCGGGCATCGCTTCGACGAACGCCTCAAAATAGCTGTCGGTGTCACGAAAGCCGGTGATGCTCGCCCGACGGCCACCTTCGACCAGCACCTTCACCGTGCCATCCGGCAGTTTCAGCAGTTGCAGGATCGTTGAGACGGTGCCGACGCGGTAAATATCGTCGGCCGAAGGATCGTCCTGGGCGGCGTTCTTCTGCGCCACCAGCAGGATCTGCTTGTCGTCCTTCATCACCGCTTCGAGCGCGCGCACGGATTTCTCGCGGCCAACGAACAACGGCACAATCATGTGGGGGAAAACGACGATGTCCCGCAATGGGAGGACTGCCAGCACATCACCCTGCGCTGCAGTCGGCTGTGGCTCGTCCGGCTGCCCTCGCGGTTCTGGCACAGGCCGTTCGGCTTCATCCATGGTTGACCTCCTTATGGACAGTCTGCGCCCAATCCGCCCGACTTTTTGCGATCCTGCGGCACGGGAGGCGCCTGGCGGTGACTCCGCCTGTCGCTATCGCATATCGTCCGCCGGACGATGCGGCGCAAGGCCTGGAAATTTTCAGTCGCGTTTTCGCGAGCAGCGCCCGGCCGGGCGCTCAAGCCGAGCTTTCCGCCCGCTCCTTGCCATAGAGATAGAGCGGGTTGGCACGCGATTCGGCGACCTCGCGGTTGATGACTACCTCCTCCACTCCGTCGAGACCGGGAAGATCGAACATGGTGCCAAGCAGGATTGCTTCCATGATTGAGCGCAGGCCACGCGCGCCGGTTCGCCTGGCAATTGCCCGCGTCGCGACCGAACGCAGCGCGTCGTCGGTGAACGAGAGCTTCACGCCCTCCATCTCAAACAGTCTGCCATATTGCTTGACCAGAGCGTTCTTCGGCTTGGTCAGAATCTCCATCAAGGCGCCTTCGTCCAGGTCCTCGAGCGTGGCCACCACGGGCAGACGGCCGATGAATTCGGGGATCAGGCCGAACTTCAGCAGGTCTTCGGGCTCCACCTCGCGCAGGATCATCCCGGTCCGCCGCTCGTCCGACGAGCGGACTTCGGCGCCGTAGCCGATGCCGGAGCCCTTGCCACGCGCGGCGATGATCTTCTCCAAGCCGGAGAAGGCGCCGCCGCAGATGAACAGAATGTTCGTGGTGTCGACCTGCAGGAACTCCTGCTGGGGGTGCTTTCGCCCTCCCTGTGGCGGCACCGACGCGACGGTGCCTTCCATGATCTTCAACAGTGCCTGCTGTACGCCCTCGCCGCTCACGTCGCGGG
>Ga0170475_106703721_pt1 | contig 21217 bp, 21 predicted proteins | sample Soicark_Litter_5_FD_111474 | JGI IMG/M metagenome (GOLD analysis project Ga0170475, IMG submission 111474) | Avena fatua rhizosphere microbial communities from Hopland, California, USA. Combined Assembly of 48 SPs
AGGCCGCATCAATGGTGCGACGTGATTGTCGTCGAGTCGCCATCGCTTAGGCGGCCTTAGCCGATTTGCTGACCCCATCGGCTGCAGGTTTGATGCGATAGCGTCGGACCTCATCCACAAGCGCGGAATCCAGATCGAGCTTCAGTTTCTTGCGAACGACACCGGCAAAGAACCCACGCACCGAATGCGGCTGCCAACCCGTCGCCTTAACGATGGCTTCGATCGTGCAGCCATTTGTTGATCGCAGCAGAGCGAGCACCCGAGCTTGCTTGGAATCGGCGCGAGCGCCTGATGCTTTGGTTGGCAAGGCGGATGCGTCGGCAGCCGGCAATACCTGCGATGCCGCTGGCCTTTTTGTCTTGGGGCCCACTTGTTTGGCTTTAACGGATCGGGTAGCAGCCAATTTTGAGGCAGGTTGTCTGGTCGCTACTGGCTGCTTTGCTTTGGCTTTCGTCATCAGGATCTCCGTGGTTGCGGGGCATCCATCGCGCCCCACCACTGCTGCCCCGCAGTGGCCAAAAGCCGGCGGGGCAGGATCCTGACGAGCCTATTCGCTCGCTATAACAGCCGTAGTAACGCTCCGTTGCCGCAGCAAAGCCAGTCCTTTCTGAGCAATCTTGTTGCTCAACTGGTTCGTATTGCTCTGTAAACCGGCGCTGAACAATGCCTCTGGTAGCTTGGTAGCTACAGCGGTAACTCCTTGTGACAAGTAAAGGAATCTACGTCGGAGTGGGGTCACGAGCAGCGCCGATCGTGATCCCACTCCGATGTCCCTTTGGGGGTCGGTCGGGATGTTTGCCGTGGAAGTGTAGCGCCGCTGTCCGGCATGTTGTTTTCGTCGAGGGCAACAGCCATCGCGAGGCGGCCCGTGTTTTTGACTCAGTCGGCGTCCCTTCGTCGCTTCCCATCACGCAACATTTTCCCTCCTTGGAGCTGATCCGAGCCTTCGTTACAGAACGAACGTCAGGAGAAGTCCCACACTTGCTGCGAATACCGCGACAGTCGTCACGCAGCCTAGGCAATTCAACCACACGGAATTCGTTTTATCTCCCATGATACGCCGGCTGTTTGTCATCAACATGATCAAGAGAAGCAGAGGAGGGGTGGAAAAACCCTGCACGATTCCGGATAAAACCAATGCTTTCATCGGATTGACTCCGATAAAGTTAAGGAAAACCGCAATTGCGGTGAGTGCTGCAATGGCCCAATAAAACCCCGGCGCTTCTTTCGGCGTCGCATGGAGACTCGCCTTCCAACCGAATGATTGCGCCAGGTCATACGCCGCTCCGGCGGTCATGACGGGAACCGCAAGGAAGCCGACGCCGATGATGCCCACCGCGAAAAGTAGGCTTGCGCCTGAGCCAGCCAGCGGCCGCAACGCCTGCGCCGCTTGTGCGGCGGTCTCCACCTTGAATTGGCCGTGGGCATTCAATGTCGCTGCAGTGGCCAGCATGATGAAGTACATGACCGCATTCGAGAACACCATGCCGGCGAGGATGTCGCGGCGACTCCGGGCCAGTTCGGCGCTACTTGCGCCAGCGCGTTGCGAAAGCCGGGTCTTTCCCCGCTCGATCTTCTCCTCGACCTCCTGGTTCGATTCCCAGGTGTAAATGTAGGCCGACAGCGAAGTTCCGACGATGGCGACAAGGATGGCTAGAAAGTCGCCATCGAATTTCACGGTGGGAATCAAGGTGCCAGCGACAACGGATTCGATCTCCGGCTTGGCGAAGATGGCGGCCCCGATATAGGAGAGCAACGCCAGCGCGAGCCAGCGGAAAGTCGAACGAATGAAGGCATAGGAGCCGAACAATTGCAGCCCCAGAAGCAACATCGCGACGCCCATCACGATCCACGGCATACCTAACGGCACGAAGATGCCGATGGCGGCGGCCATGCCGCCGAGGTCCGCAGCTGCTTCGATCGTATTTCCGATCATGACACCGGTCAGCACGATACATAGCAGCCATCTCGGATAGAAGTCACGGATGACATGGAACAGGCCGCGGCCGGAGACCTGGCCCAGCTTGGAGGAGATATAGACAACGGTGAACATCATCGGAAGGACCACGGGAGCGATCCAGAGGATGTGCGTGCCGAATTGTGCGCCGGCGCTTGCGTAAGTCCCTATAGCGGAAGGGTCATCGTCGGCTGCGCCGGTGACAATGCCGAGACCAATTGTTTCCCGAAATTTTGCCGCTGGCCTTCTTGATGCTGAGGCATTCGCGATTGATCTCCATCTTGCCGCGCCTTGATCAAGGTCGCTCGACGTGGCTCGTTCCTATTTCCATTTCGGTGAGCAGGATATTAGAATGAGATCTGATGGCTGGCATTGGCGCTGTTGCACGTGGCTTGTCAGATCAAGCTTCTAACAAAGTCGGAATCAACTCGCGATTTAGTTTCAACCACTGCAAAGCAATGATACTAGGACCGCTGTGCACTGCGTTCTCTGCTACTAACTCGATTGCCTCATCTATTTTGCAGCTTACAACCTCTATTTCCTCTTGCTCGTGCGCGACACCTGCGAAAGACGGTAATCGGCGGGCATCAATCCCGGCCAGGAAGAGCATCATGAGTTCATCTGACCATGCCGGCGCTGGCATTAATTCAAGAATGGGTACTAGGCGCGTTGGTCCGACGCCGATTTCCTCGAGGCATTCTCGGCGAGCGGCTTGCTCAACTTTCTCGGTCGGATCACACCGGCCTGCGACGATCTCAAGCGTCGAATGTTCCCCGGTTGCAAGATAGGCACCGAGCCGGAATTGTCGCGTCAGCACCAGCTGGTCGAGTTCCGGATCGACCGGGAGGACACCCACCACTGGTCCGCAGCGCAAGACGTCGCGATCAAACGCGGACGACCCGCCACGATCGTCCTTAAGCAGCACGGAGAACCGCTCGTAGTCCCGATATCCCCGGCCGATCGTCCGCCGCCCGGAAATGTCCACCGACCTGACGAGCCAATTCCTGTCTTTGGCCGCCTTTCCATCTTTCATCAGGCGACTACTATCTTGATGCTGTTGCGGATCGTCGGCCATAAGCTGCGGTCCAATACGCGTTTGTTCTGTACCTATCGTTGACTGGCCAGGGTGAGGCGCCTTTCATTTCGCGCAGAAGAACTGCGCGCGGGAGCACGGGCGGCTGTCTTTGGTCGGCCTGCGGCCAGCACAAGCGCAAAGTAGGCGATCGTTGCTTCCAAGCCGTCATTAAGCGGTACGATAGGCCGCCAGCCCAGCCACCGTTCCGCGGCATCGATCATCGGCTTGCGGCGCTTCGGGTCGTCCTGCGGCAACGGCCTGAATTCCAGTGGCGACTTCGAACCGGTGCGCGCAAGAATCTCCCGCGCGATCATTTCCACCGAGATCTCCTGCGGATTACCGAGGTTGAAAGGGCCGGTCAATGCTGCCGGGCTCTCCATCAAAGTCTCCAGCCCACGAACCAGATCATCCACGAAGCAGAAGCTGCGGGTCTGCTCGCCGCAGCCATAAATCGTGATCGGCTTGTCCTGGAGCGCCTGGACAATGAAGTTCGAGACGACGCGGCCGTCATTCTCGAGCATGCGAGGGCCATAGGTGTTAAAAATGCGACCGACCTTTACCTCCAGGGCGTAAAGCCGATGATAGTCGAACATTAAGGCTTCCGCTGCCCGCTTGCCCTCATCATAGCAGGCGCGAGGACCGATGGTATTGACGTGCCCGGCGTAAGATTCCGGCTGTGGGTGTACCTCGGGATCGCCATAGACCTCGCTGGTCGAAGCCTGCAAGACGCGGGACGATTTCTCGCGACCGAGGTCGAGGATGTTCATGGTACCGACGACGCACGTCTTCATCGTGCCGATCGGGTCTTTTTGATAGTGCTGAGGTGATGCCGGGCAGGCAAGATTATAGATGCGGTCGATCGGTCCTTTGATTCGCAACGGATCACGCACGTCATGCTCGATAAAGCTGAAATGCGGATGGTTGAGCAGCGGTCGGATGTTGCGGACAGATCCCGTCAACAGGTTGTCCGCGCAGATGACCTGATGGCCATGTTGTAGTAGCGTGTCGCAAAGGTGCGATCCGATGAAGCCGGCGCCCCCGGTGACGAGCGAACGGCGGCCCTTGCGGTTGGCATTCTCGTGGCTGACTGATTGCATTTTCATAGTCGGTCCGATTCAGATGTCCGCAGCTTGCATGTTATGGGAGACGAGGCGAGCCGGCGCACGCTTTCGTCTGCCAACGGCTTCGAGATAGTAGCTCTCAAGCTGCCGGGCCCGGTGGTCGGGCGTATGATCTCTGAGAATACGTCTTCGCGCCTGGTCCGCGATCGAAAGCCGCTTGTCCTCCGACATTCCAGTAAGGATTTGAACGATCTCGCGTGGCTCGGTCGCGAGTAGGATTTCCTCGGACGGGGTGAAGATGTTTTCGATGCCCGGCCAGCGGTCGGAGATGATAGGCGTGCCGCATGCCGCCGCCTCGAACAATCTGACGCTTGGCGAGAAGCCGAGCGAGCGCATGTTGGCCCGCGTGACGTTCAGCGTGAAGCGCTGCGCGGCGTAAAATGGCGCATGATCCCGCGGAGGGAGATGTTCAATGCGATCGACATTTCCCGGCCAGGCGGTGCTGTCGGGATATTTCGAACCGGCTACGACGAACTGATCGCCTGCGAGTTGTGTGGCCGGCACGAGCAGCAGAGTCTCGAGCTGCGGCTGGCGATCATCGCTATAAGTGCCGAGATAGCCGAGCGACCATTTCGCGGAGACGGCGCACGGGTGGTGCCGCGAAAGATCCGCGCTGCAATAGAGCTCCCGCGCCATCGGGCTTCCATAAACGTCTTCGATCATCGCGGGCACTGGACCGCCGGAGAAGGAAAGATAAAGTTCGAATCGCGGGACCATCGCCGCCGAGAGATAGTCCAGCCCTGCTTCGAGGTGCGCCAGGGTGACGGGCGTATCAATATCGTAGAAGGCTGTGATCCCTCGGACTTGCGATGTGACCCACTCGCTGATGGCAATCCCGTCGGGCACATAGGACCCGATGATGACCATGTCGGCGGTTGTGATGAGCTTGCCGAACCGGCGTGGAATGTCCTGCAACGAATCGTACAGCTTGACAGACCACCCAACCGGGTTGTCGAGATCGCGGTGCTCGCGATACCAGGCAACGTCCCGCTCTAGGAAAGTTATGGTATGGCCGCGTTGTACCAGGGCTTCGATCAGTGCCCGATAAGTGGTGGCATGGCCGTTTCCCCAGGAAGAGGTGACAGACAAACCGATGAAAACGAAATTGAGCTTCATTCCGCGGCCTCAGTTCTCTTGTTCAAGCCTTTCAGCAGTGTTTCGAATTGCACGGCGCGCTGGCGATAGGTGTGGTGCGCAAGAATGCGCCGGCGCGCCCGCCTCGCCATATCGCGGGCGCGATCCGCCGTGAGGGAATCGAGATGGCGGGCGACCTCCGCGCCGTTTGCCGCCACAAGGATTTCGGTGTCCGGGTCGAGGAATTGATCGATGCCTTCCCAGGCGTCGCTGATCAGGCAGGCGCCGGCGCCTGCCGCCTCGAAGATGCGGGTGGGCGGGGAGAAACCATAGAGTGCCATACTGGCGCGATTGACATTGAGCGTCGCGAGCCCGGAGCCGAAGAAAGCGTTGTGCGCGCCGGTTCCGACATGTCCAACCTTGCGGATATTCGAAGGCGCGGCTTTCGAATCCCAGCCGGATCCGCCGAGCACAAACTGCTTCGAAGGCAAATGGCGGGCGACCTCGATGAAATACTCATCGATCCGCGCCTCTCGGTCCGGCAAGCGGTTCGCCAAGAGGCCGAGATCACAGGCAAATTCGGACTTTGATGGAGCGGGATAATGTGTCGTTGGATCGAGCGCATTGTAGATCGCCGCGCAATCCGGCGCCCCGATCGAGCGGTATGCCGACACTACGCGTTCGCCGCCGCCATAGGTGAGCACCAGGTCATAGTGCGGAATTGCGGTCCGCAGATGATGTCGCGGATCTTCAGCCACGGCCTGCAGCGTCGCGGGCGCATCGACATCCCAATAGAACCGCAGCGTCGTCGATGAGGAGTTACCAATTGCCTCGTCGAGTTCCGTATCAAACACTCCGACACCACTGGCCTTAATCAACAGGTCCGATCGAGCGGCCTGAGCCAGCGACGTCTGCCAGCCTTCGGGGGTGGCAGGATAGACAACGACCCGAGCCCATTCTGGGTCGTCGATATCGCGATGGGCTTGACGTTCGAACGCGTCCGGTTCGAAGAACGTAATTTGGTGGCCGAGCGAAGCGATCTCTTTCAGCAGGCCGCGATAATAGGTGGCGGCGCCGTTCCAATACGATGAGACGAGGCTTGAGCCAAAAAAGGATATGTTCATGCAGCCGGCTCCGGGCAAAACGGCGTGACGGGTGCATGGCGTGAGCTCCGAATGCCATTGGCAATCGTGAGCAGCTCGCGGGCCCGGTGAGCGCAGGTGTGATGTTCGAAGATGCACCTATAGGCCGCCTCTGCGGTTGCGGACGAAAATTCGGGGTCTTGGAGCAGCCTGTGAAGTGCAGCCTTCATTTGCTCGCCGTTGCAGGCACGCAGATAGGTGCCTGACGCAAAAAGCTGCTCGACGTCGTCCCAGGGTGAGGAAACGATCGGGATGCCGCAGGCCATGGCCTCGAACATCCGGATTGTCGGAATCCCCGGCAGCGAACGCGCATAGGGGCCGCGCGGCACATGGATGGTGACCTGCGCGTAGGCAAATGCCCAGGGGACGCGATGCGCCGGCAGCCAGCCGCCATATTCCAGACCGGCCGCTGCAATGGCCTCAAGCGCAAATTCGGGATAGCGCACGCCGTAGACCGTGCCGCGCAAGCGGAGCCTGGAGGCAGGCTCGATCAAATATTCGTACAGCTCGGCGCTTCGTTCATCATCGCCCCAATTCCCGATCCAGACCAGGTCATGACCTGGCTCGATATTGGGCAACCGATGATAAAGGTCGGTGTCCGCGGCTTCGTGCCAGGTGAATGCGCGATCAGCCCAGCCAAGTTTCAAATAGATCTGCTGCAGCACCTGGCCGAAGGCGAGTACGCCGTCGAACCCGTCGAGGTCGAAGCGCTCGAGTTCGGCCGGGGCGGTCACGGCCCGGTGATGGGTGTCGTGAAACAGCAGGACAAAGGGCGCGCCCTGCGCGCGGCGCGAGCCGATCTGGGCGATAAGATCGGGCGAATTCCACTCATGGACAAGCACGAGGTCGGCGCCGTGGAGGGCTTCATCGAGGTCGAACGAGGCATCGTATTGCCTGACATGGACCAATGGGAACAGCCGCGTGACTTCGGAGAACGCCTGCTTGCCCCCGTCCTGGATTGCATTGAGGCGGCTCCAGCCATCGGCCGGCTCATAGATGACAACTTCATGGCCAAGCTTCTGCAGCTCGCGCGAGACGCCGCGAAGGAAATGCGCATTGCCGTTGTTCCAGCAGGAGGTGAAGGCGTGGCAGAATAGGATGCACCTCATGCGCGCACCTCGGAAAGTTCCGGGTTTGCTCGCGATGAGCGCCGAAGCAGCGATCGGTACAGCCGCACGTAGTTGTCGGCCATCGACCGCATCGAATAACCGCACGCCCGTGCGAAGGCGGCGCGCTGCAGCCGCAGCCGCGTGGCCGGATTGCCGCAGAGTTCGACAAGATTGTCACGCAAGCCAACGACATCGTTGGGAGCGGCGAATAGCGCAGCACCGTTCCAGAGTTCGCGAAAAGTTGGAATGTCCGATAATATCAGTGCGCATCCATTGCTGGCCGCCTCAAGCACCGAAAGACCGAAGGGTTCGTATTGGGCCGGACTGACGAAAATTGCCGCTCGCTGCATGCGTTCACCAAGCTCGGCATGGGAGAGCTCGCCCATGAGCTCAATTCCGCTGGCCGGTTTTCCGGCCGATTCGGAGGCGGTGCCAGCCACGAAGACCGGCCAATCCAGGTCCTTGCTCGCCCTTACCAGCACAGCGAGATTCTTGGCGGCATCCCACATCCGGCCGGCGGCAAAAATCAGGTCGCTCTTGCGCTGCGGCGCATTGGCGGCAAACGTCGTTCCGTTATGGATCACGATTCCCAGGACGGACGGTTGGTATAGCCTGCGCACCGTTTTCCTAAATGCTCGCGTCGGCGAAACCCATGCATCGGCCTGGTTAAGTCCATCCGCAACTAGCCTACTGTAGTTCTGCCATCTTGGCTCGGACAGGAACGCGTCGTCGTTGCAAGCAAAGCCCCAGGAATTGACGCAGGAATGCGTCACGACGATCACGGGAGCACGCCAATCGAATGTTGCCTCGCGATAACTGTTGAGGTGAACCAAATCGGGCTGGATGCGCCGTTCGAGTTCGCCAAGAACTGCGCGCGCCCGCGAGATTTCCTTGCCTTCCGGGTCCTGCCACTCCAGGGCGAGATCGGTCTCGATCACCTGTACCGCCGAAGCCGACAACATCTCGCGCTGGTCGGTCCTGGGCATCGGACCCATGGTCACGAGGCAGACATTCGGGCCCAATCCCGCCAGAGCCGACGCCAGTCCAGCGGCGTAAGTCCAGACGCCCCCCACGGTGTCGGCGGTCATCAGAATCGTTTTGTTCGACAGACGGCTCATGATGCGATCTGTGCCTCAAGCGAGGCCAGCGGCACCGGACGCTCCTCCTGGATCTCGCTGAACTGTTCGAACATCTCCAGGTAATGGGCGTGCGCACGTTCCCACGCGAAATCGTCGGGCTCTCCCCACAAGTTCCGGTAATCCGGCGAGCCGGGATAAGGGTAGAGCGGCACCGGGTCGTTGGCCCAAAGGCCGGCTTCCTGCATCCGCTGGCGCCAGAGCTGCACCACCGGATCATCGTCCTGAGGCACTTCGATCAGGTTGGCCTGCACAAAGGGAACGTGACGGCGCGCCTCGACCAGGCGCTCGGCAAGCTGCTCAGTCGTCATTTTGCAGTTCTTAGCCAGCGCGGCTCGGCCCTCCTGCGTTAGGCTTTCGACTCCTGCTTCGATCGAGACGCATCCGGCTCGCCCGAGCAATTCCAGCATCGGCGGCTTCCAGAGGTCGATCCGGGTTTGAACGCCGAATTTCAGGTCGCGTGCAACCAATCCTTGTAGCAGCTCCGCGTTCGGCAGGAAAATCTCATCCACGAAATAGATGTATTCGACACCTCGTCGTCGTAAATTGTCTACCTCGGCAAGGATGACCCGCACCGGCCGTTTACGATAGGCATTGCGGAAATTCTCCTTGGCGCAGAAGGTGCAGCTATAGGGACAGCCGCGTGACGCCTCGATCTCGGCACCGGGGCCGGCGGGGGCGGCCTCGAAGCGGTGATGATGATGGTGGTGGCGGCGCACCATCTCGGCGGGCCAGTCAAGCGCCGGCTGGTCAGTAAAGCGCACCGCCTGCGGCCCGCCATTGACGCGGATCGTGCCGCCGTCAGCGAAGCACAACCCGGCGAAGTTGCGCTCGCCGCTAGCCAGCCGCAACACGGAATGCTCGCACTCGCCCATCACCACGACATCGACCGCTAGTTTCTTCAATGCAGCGCGCGGCGTGGTCGAGCCGTGCGGCCCTACAGCAACGAGAGACGGCGCGATGTCGCGCAGCGCGAAAGTGAGCTGTTGCGGCACCCGCAGCTCGGGAGGTGCGCATCGCCAGAACAAATAGGTCGGGGCGGTCGTGACCACGATCATGTCAGGCCGAAAGGCGGCGAGCTCCGCTTCGATGTCGCGCAGCGAGAGGTCGAACATGTGAGCGTCCAGCAATAGAACAATATGGCCGGCCTGCCGTAGAAGGTGTTGGGATATCCCTAACTCCAGCGGCAGATGCGGCGAGCGGCAGCCGAAATAGATGCTGCCGTCAAAGTTCCAATTTGGATTAATGAGCGCCACGCGGGTCATGCGAAAGCCTCGTGCGTGTCCACGGAGCCGCAAACGCGGGTCTGCAGCCATTCCCGCAAGAGAGCCAATCCATCTTCCAGGCCGATCCGCGGTGACCATCCCACCGTCGATGATAGGGCGTTGATATCAGTGACGTACCAGGGCTGATCTCCGGGCCGCCAATCTGAAAAGCCACGCCTCACTTCGCGGCCTAGCAGCCGCTCAATAAGGCCGATCAGCTCCAGCAGACTGACCGAATTTGCAGAACCGCCACCAAGGTTGAAGATGCGCCCCCGCGCATGGTCGATGTTTCGCATGACTGCCATCCAGGCCTCGACGGCATCCGAAACAAAAAGTGCATCGCGGACCTGATATCCGTTGCCATAGATCGTCAGCGGCTCGCCGCGAAGTGCCGACAGCAGGAAGTGCGCGATCCAGCCCTGATCCTCATTTCCGAACTGCCGTGGTCCGTAGATGCAGCTCATGCGCATCACCGCCGCGCGCAACCCAAACACGCGCGAATAGTCACGGACATATTGATCGGCCGCACCCTTCGAGCAGCCGTACGGACTATAGAGATCGAGCGGCGCGGCTTCGGTTATGCCAGACGCGAGACCGGGATCGGACGGCACATAACGCAGGCCAGAATGTTCGAGGTGGGTCCCGTCGATCAGCCGACCATACACCTTGTTGGTTGATGCGAAAATGAGCGGGGCCTCGGGGTTGTGAAGTCGGACCGCCTCCAGCACGTTGAGGGTACCGCGTGCATTGATCTCGAAATCATCAAGCGGGTTTTCCACGCTGCTGGTGACGGCCACCTGGGCGGCGAGGTGCAGCACGGCGCTGGCATCGCGGACGGCGTCGATCACCGGAATGGGATCGCGGATGTCACAGATCGTGATCCTGACCGCTCGCCGTGGCGCGATTTCAGCCATTGCGCATTTTCGCGAACGCCGGCGCGAACGAGGTTGTCAAGGACCAGCACGTCAGCGCCGTCCGTCGCCAACTGGTCAGCGAGATTGCAGCCAATGAAGCCGCACCCTCCGGTAATCAGCACTGGTCGGAGATCGCGGATTTCGAGGGTCATGCCACCAATCCCCGCTGCAGGAGTTCCTGGGTCGCTTTTTCGGCCTGATCGTCGGCCATCTGATCGGCCAGATAGTTCGCGAGCTCGGCGAGGCCATCAGGGAAGGAAACGCGCGGCTCGAAGCCGAGCAGGATTCGGCTTTTTTCGATGTTGGCGAAACAATGGCGGATATCGCCGGCGCGATACTTCCCGGTGATGGTTGGCTCGATCTCGGTGCAACCCATCACTCGCGCAAGGTCGCGCGCCACAGAGAGGATCGTCCGGCTTTGGCCGGACCCGACGTTGAAGACGTCATTGGTGCGACTATTTTCGAGCGCGAGCCTGCAGGCTCGCGCCACATCGTGCACATGGACGAAGTCGCGACGTTGCAGGCCGTCCTCGAAGACCAGCGGAGGCCGCCGGTTAAGCAGCCGCGCCGCAAAGATCGCGAGCACTCCGGTATAGGGGTTGGACAGTGCCTGATGGGGTCCGTAAACGTTGAAAAATCTTAACGCGACTGTCGGAATGTCGTAGGCATTGCCGATGATCAGGCACATCCGTTCCTGCGCATATTTGTTCAGCGCATAGATCGAGCTGAGCGCCGGTTGTTTGCTTTCGAGCGTCGGAATTGGTTCGAGCGACTGGCCGCTGGAATCATGCAGCTCCCAATTGCCACACCTGAGCTGGTCGAGCGGGCGTTCGCCGGGTGCAACGGTTTCGCCACTGGCTGAGCGGCATGCGCCTTCGCCGTAGATGCTCATGGACGATGCCACGACAAGGCGTTCGACCGGCCGCTTCGCCAGCGCCTGGAGCAAAGTGGCGGTGCCGAGTTCGTTGGTTCGGACATAGGGCTCGATGTCGTACATGCTCTGGCCAACGCCAACACTCGCAGCGAGATGGAGCACCATGTCAGTGCTGCGTAGAGAGCGCTCGATCGTAACGGCGTCCGTTACGTCACCGACGATAAGCTCGGCGTCGCGGTTCAGATAAGACGGGCGCAGCCGCCGTGGCCCGTGAATCTGAGGCGAAAGGTTGTCGAGCAGGCGCACATCATACCCTGCATCCAGCATCGCACCCGCAACGTGTGAGCCGATGAAACCTGCACCTCCTGTGATTAGCACTCGCGGCATTCGGCAGCGCTCCTTGCTCGTTGTTTGAACGATCTCGCAACCGTTCGTCCTAGGAGTTGAAAGCGCGCGAACGGTTGGATCTTGTGATCTGGCGCGCCGGTCACTTGCAGGTAAGAAGCGAGGGCAGGTATGTTGGTTCCTCCTAAATGTACAAACGAAAATTTGTCTAACCTGGGTGATTAACCCAGGTGAATGGCTAGAATGGTAAGCCGTGCAGCAGCGGCGCCAGTTCGAGGTGCCGAGCCACCGTGGCGCCGATATCGGCAAAGCAGGATCGCTTGCCGATCGCCGGCATCTTCTTGTCGCATACGACCAAAATAGGAACCTGCTCTCGGGTATGATCGGTGCCTGGCCAAGTTGGATCGCAACCATGATCAGCGGTGATGACAACTAAATCCTCCGGCCTCAGGCGCGCCAGCAGCTCTGGGAGACGACGGTCGAACGCCTCCAGCGCCGCGGCATAGCCGATCACGTTGCGGCGATGTCCGTAGGCTGTATCGAAATCGATGAAGTTGCCAAACAGCAAGCCGCCATCGCGCAATTCATCCCAGCCTTCCAGCGTGCGTTCGAACAGCGCGTCATTACCGGCGGCCTTCTTGTTGAGGCCGGTGGCGCGATGGCTGAAAATGTCGGCAATTTTTCCGATCGAGATGATATCGCGGCCAGCTTGCTGGGCTGCGTCCAGCACCGTGTCCTCAGGCGGTGGCACCGAATAATCGCGTCGATTAGGCGTTCGTTGAAAACCGTCGCTTGGAGTTCCGATGAAGGGGCGCGCGATAACGCGGCCGATGTTCAGGGGTTCGACGAGACGCTTCGCGACGGTGCAAACCTCGTACAGACGGTCGAGACCAAAACTATCTTCGTGCGCGGCGATCTGGAATACGCTATCGGCCGAGGTATAACAGATCGGCTGGCCGGTATGGATATGCATGGCGCCAAGGCGTTGGATGATTTCCGTTCCCGAGGCGTGACAATTGCCGAGGATAGCTGGCAACTCTGCCTGCTCGCAAAACGCCTCGATCAAGTCGGGTGGAAAGCAGGGTAGAGTCCTCGGAAAATAACCCCAATCGAAGGTCACCGGCACCCCGGCGATCTCCCAGTGGCCGGATGGGGTGTCCTTGCCGTTGGACTGCTCGCAGGCCGCGCCGAATTGCGCGCCAGGATGGCTCGCGCACTCCAATCCCGGCGGGCATCTGCCGGTGGCTAGATAGCAGGCCTCGCCAAGTCCGAGCTTGGCCAGATGGGGCAGATGAAGAGAACCTGTGCGGTATTCGCTGTTGGCTTCGCCGCGCGCACATACCTCGGCAATATGGCCGACCGTATCGGCGCCGAGGTCGCCATAGGTCGCAGCATCGGGAGCGCCTCCGATTCCCACAGAATCCATGACGAGAATCATGGCGCGCATCTCTGGACCTTTCCTGCTTCTGCTGGTCGGGTCGGCGCGACTCCGGTCGTCTCGCAATAGCGCCAGATCATTCGCGCACAGAAATCAGCAAATTCAATGGCGTCGAGCGGCGGACTCGTGTGATGCGGCGCGATGCCGCGATGTTCTGGTGTGAAGCAGAACGTCAGCGTGACGTCGAATTCCGCCAGCGCGTCCATCTGCCGGTCAAACCAATCAAGCGCATGGGGGCGAAAACTGTCCGCCCACGACAGACCTGTCCTGACATGCCTGACGCCGAGCCGCCGCATCCAGTGAACCGCCTCGTCGAGACGATGGTCCTCGAAGTGAAACCATTGGCACAGCCCCATCACATCGGAATAGCGCCCAAACGTTTCAAGCGCAGCCTTTGGCGAGCCGTCCTCGCGCAGCAAGCCCATGTGAAAGTGCCGGTAATAGGACGAGCCTTCCGCCTCTCTATGCCGCGTCGTCGCCTCCCATGTCGACGGTAAATCATAGAGGCTGTACCAGTGAATGCGCGGCGCTCGTCCGGCCAGAAGTTGCCCGGTGCGCTGCAAGCCCCAGTCATGCACCTCATCGGCGCCGAACGACGATACGCCGACTTCGGTGACCCACACCGGCAGCGAAACGATCGACTGAATCTCGGCCAGCTTGTTTGGCCATTCGTCGATCTTCCACAGATTCCAATCGAGGGGAAAGCCGTGGACGGCGATGGCATCCACAAGATCGAGCACGCCCTTCGCTTTCATGTTATCGATGAATTGAGGATCGATCGGAGATATTCCACCGAGCACACGTGGCAGGCTCGGATGGGCCGAACGAAGCGCCTTGCCAGCGGCAATCGCCATGGCAGCAAACTGCGTCCAGCCGGGGTCGAGCTGAAGATCCCAGTGGGATTTGTTATTCGGCTCGTTCCAGATTTTCGCGGCCTCGATCATCACGCAGGTGTCCCTGTCGGAGCACCCAATTCTTCCAGCCGCGGCCTTGTTCCCTTACTGCAAAGATAGACCTCGCCCTCCGGATGCGCAGTGATGATGAAGCCCGCACTGCGCAGCATGGCCTCGACACAGGCGCGGTTCGGCGCCCACCAGTTGGTGGGATCGTCGGCATAACGGTGCTCAATGAAGTGCAGTTTTGGATAGCCCGGGCTGTCGAACTGCTCCGTGGTCCAGAAGTCGTAATTGGTTTCGATACGGTCGATCCGACTTTCGCCGCGCTGCATCGATTGAAACAGCAACAGATCGCGCGCGACGTGCTGATGGATCAGATCGAGCGCGAGCAGGGGATGTCGAAGATGGTAGAGTACGCCCATGAAAATGACGAAGTCGAATTGCTCGCCGAGCTGGCCGACCTCATAGGCGGAGAGCTTGCGAAATTCGATCTTCAGCCCGCTGATGTCGGCCGCGAATTTCGCCTGCTCCAGGTATTCATCATTGGTGTCGAGCCCCAGCACCCGGTCTGCGCCGCGGCGCTTCATTTCCATGGCGTAGAAGCCCGCATTGCAGCCAATGTCGAGCACCGTTTTGCCATGGAGATTGTCCGGAATGACCGACGAAAACCGTCGCCATTTCACGTTTGGATAGTCGCCGAGAAAATGAGTGGGTGCCGTGCGCACGCCATGGAGGTCGAGGTTATGAAACCAGGGGCCGAGCGCATCGACGCGCTGCCGGATCTCGTCCTTTGAAAGTGTCGCTGTCACGTCAATCCTCCATCGAAGGCCCCGGTTGAAGCTGACATGCTTCGTATGTGGAGGCCGCGCCGAGCCTGGATCTCCTCGTGTCGCTCTCCGATGTCGCTGCAAGCAGCGCCACCGCCGTGCGATAACCGTCGATCGTACCGACATCCACGTAGGAGTGGCCGGCCTTAATGCCTAGCCCGCCGCCACCGGCCGCAAGGTAGCTGTTCACCAGCGTACCGAAATATTCATCCCGGCGCCCGCGCTTCTCCCACAAGAAAAGAAGGTCCTGGAACCCCATCGCTGACATCCGGAACGCGCCCCATATCCAGTTGGAGGTGGCATCCGCCTTCTTGACCTGGATTTCCCTGACCTGCTCGCCATCCAGCACGACTGCATCGAAAAGCTCGGGTTGCTCGACTGGAAATAGCAGAAACGAAAGCGCCGCGTCGGGCAGGCTGCCGAGTGCGGATTTCGGAAACCAGACCGTGTCGGGCAGCCCGACTAAGACGTCCTCCCCTGGGCCAACGACCGTCCTGGCCCTGAACACGGCATCGCAGAGTCCGAGTGCTTGCGGCTGCACGACATAGGCGAGCTTGGCGCTGCCATAGCTGTCACCGAAATATTCGAGAATGTCGGATTTGCCCGGCGAGATGACGAAGCAGATCTTGTCCGCGCCGCCAAGGATCATCCGCTCGATCAGATATTCTGCCACCGCGCAGGGCCGGTCGATGCCCTTATCGCGGCGGCTCCCGACCGGGAGCAATTCTTTCGAGAAAGCCAGCGGCTGAATGCGGCTGCCGCGGCCGGCCGCCGGTACGACGCCCCACATATCAAACCTCCTGGAGTGCGGATTGCAATACGCCTCGCGCCACCGGCCGTTCGAGGAACTCCACAAGTTCCCGCGCCCGTTGTGCCGAACTGTGTTGCTCGAGCACGCGTTCGCGGGCACGTCCTGCAATGCGCCTCAATTCGCCGTCGTCGCGCTCAAGCGCCGCGAGCACGTCCTCTTTTTTATAAGCGAGCAGGATCTCCGTGCCGGGTTCGAAGAAGTTCTCAATCCCTTCCCATGTGTCGCTCAGGAGCGGAGCACCGCAGGCAGCGGCCTCGAACAAGCGGCCCGAAGGACACCAACCCGTTTCCACCATCGCGCTGCGGGTTACGTTCAGCGTCAGGCGCGAAGAAGCGAAGAAGGCGGCGTGCTCGGAGGGCGGCAAATGACGGACGAAATAAATATTGCGCGACCAGGGAAAGTCCTGTGGGTATTGCGCTCCGGCGATCAGGAACCGCAGCTCCTTCCGCGCCTGGGCCGCGCTCACGAAAAGCGACTGGAGCGCCTGCTGCCGATCCTCGGAATAGGTCCCCAGATAGGAGAGGTCCGCGCGATAGCGGGGCTCCGATGGGGAGGGCCGGTGAACGTCAGGGTCGACATGGCCGTATAATGCTTCGATGCGGCGGGCGCCGACCAGCCGGCGGAACTCCCGAAATGCGATTTCGCCGCCGGTAAAGCTCAGGACCAGATCGAACTCTTGGAGACCGCCGGGCCCGATATAGGGGACCATCTCGCCGGCTCTGAGCCGCGCGAGTGTAACCGGCGTGTCGAGATCGTAGAACACACGCAGTGCCGCGGAGCAATCGAGGATCAGCCCGCTCGCTTCAACTGCGTCAGGGCAGTAGGATGTGACGATCACAGCATCAGCATCACCTGCGTCAAGACAGGCCTTCGGCCGGATATCCTCCCAGCTGCCATAGATTTCCAACCGACCGCCCGGCAGTTCGAAAAAATCTCGGGCGCCGGCGTAATAAGGTGCGTCGCGTTCAAAGAATACCACGTCGTGACCGAGACGAACGAGGTTCTTGCATAGCCCCCGCCACAGCGTCGCATGGCCGTTGCCCCACGACGAGGAGATCGTAAGTCCGAAGATGACGATCTTCACACGTCTATCCTATGGTTGATGCGCGAGATGTAAACGCCGCTGCCCTCGAAACAAAGCGTGCTCACGCTTGCTGGTTCGACGGCAATCGAGAGAAAATCGTCCAGCGGGATGTTGGCATAGTGCAGAAGCGCGGCGCGGATCGGTTCCGCATGGCTGACGATGAGGACCGTGCCGTCACCCGCATTATCCCGAATCTGCTGGAGATGTTGCACGACCCGCCGTTGCAGTTCATGCATGCTTTCGCCGTTCGGCGGCCGACTGCTTCCACGCCGGTGATTCCATCGTTGCCAATCGGGATCCTTGTTGAGTTCGTCAAATCGGCGCCCGGTCCAATCACCGACGTCGATTTCATCGACGGCGGCGACGATTTGAACCGGCAGGTTGAGATGCAGGGCAAGCATGGACGCCGATTGCATCGCCCGCCGCTGTGGACTCGAATGAATGGCGGTGGGCAAAGGAAGGACTTGTTCCGAGCACGACGCCATTTGACGTCGGCCGAGCTCGTCGAGCTCGATACCCGGCATGCGGCCACAGAGCACACAGCCGAGCAGGGCATGATGGCCATGACGCGCCAAATGAACCGTCTTTACCATCGTTACACCTTCGCGTCGATGAATGCGCGCGTTCGCAACCGCGCTTCCTCGTCGCTGAATTGTGTGGGTGGAGATTTCATGAAATAGCTGGAGGGACCGGTCAGCGGGCCCGCGACGCCCCGGTCCATGGCGAGCTTGGCGCAGCGCACCGCATCGATGACGACGCCCGCCGAATTGGGCGAGTCCCAGACTTCCAGTTTGACCTCGGCGCTCAGCGGCACGCCGCCGAACGTCGTTCCTTCCAATCGGATATAGGCGAGCTTGCGGTCGGTTAGCCAAGGGACGTGATCGCTCGGCCCGACATGGATGTTGTCCGCGTCAAGCGGAACTGCGAACTGGCTGGTCACCGCCTGCGTCTTTGAGATCTTTTTCGACGTTAGGCGTTCGCGTTCCAGCATGTTCTTGAAGTCGGTATTGCCGCCGAAATTCAGCTGGTAGGTACGGTCGAGCCGCACGCCGCGCTCCTTGAACAGATTGGCAAGCATGCGGTGCACGATGGTGGCCCCGACCTGGCTCTTGATGTCGTCGCCAATGATGGGAAGCCCTGCTTTCTCGAAACGGCGGCGCCATTCGGGGTGCGAAGCGATGAAGACGGGAATACAATTTACGAAGCCGCACCCTGCTTCGATGGCGCGTTGCGCGTACCATTCAGTCGCCTGCTGAGAACCGACGGGCAGGTAGGACACTACGATATCAGTGCGCGATTTCATCAGAATGTCTGTGACGTCGCATTCTGGGCTGTCCGCCACCGGCACATCGTCTTCCAGGTAGCGTCCGATGCCATCCAGCACCGGTCCGCGTTCGACCATCACGCCGGTTTTCGCGACGGACGCGAAGAGATGCGTGTTGTTCGGCTTGGCTTTGATAGCCTCGGCGACGTCGAGGCCCACCTTGTCCGCATTGACGTCGAAGGCGGACGAGACTTGGACGTCCCTGACGTGATAGCCGCCGAGCTCGGCGTTCATGAGCCCGGGCACCGGTTCGTTGGACTCGGCGTTCCTGTAATAGGAAAGACCCTGCACAAACGAACTCGCACAATTGCCTACTCCGACGATGCCGACGCGGACGCGGCGCATGTCTTGAAGCCGTGAATGCATCGGTCGGTTTGCTCCGGTAATCGAGTGAACGTAAGTACCTCGCGAACGTGCCGGTGATAGGTTCGTTCCCGCCGGCGCATTTCGCGGCGCGTACGGTCTCAGCAAAATCGAAAAAGCTTAATCCAGGATAGAATCCCTTCCCTGCAAGCGGGCACATTCCGGAAGAAGATGAAGATGATGAAGAAGATGAAAAAGATGAAGATGATGCGTCGGCACGAACCCAACTCGTAGGAACGAACTTGTTATAAGAACGAACCTGGGCTCGTTGCGTTTGACCACTGTGGATGCCCACCGAAAGAGGTGGACGCACTACGGAGAAAAGGATGAGCGAAAGTCACACGACCACGGATCACGAGACCATTCGGAAATGGGCGACAGACCGGGACGGGCGTCCGGCGACGGTGAAGGCAACGCAGGATGACGGGCACGCAGGAATCCTGCGGATCGACTTCGGTCCGAAGGAGGAAGCCCTGGACAGCATCGCCTGGGATGAATTCTTCAGGAAGTTCGACGAGTCCGATCTCGCGTTGCTGTATCAGGATCGTACCAAGGACGGAAAAGTCAGTCGCTTCCACAAATTTGTCCGTCGATCCTCGCACTGATGAGGCCGCCCGCAGCGGCGGGCCGTGACGGCTCCGGGCCAGGTGAATGGATCGCCGCCATGCGCGCGGGTGATTTTGCCCATGCGTGGGAAATCGGCGATCGTGATCTGGCTGCGGAGCGGCGGGGAGTCCTCGCCAAGCATGAAGGCCCACGTCATCTCCAGCGCATCTGGCGCGGCGAGCCGTTACATGGGCGACGCGTCCTCGTGCGTTGTTACCACGGGCTCGGCGATACCATTCAGTTTGCCAGGTTCCTGTCCCCGTTGCGCGCTGTTGCGGCCGAGGTCATCCTGTGGTGTCAACCGGAGTTGCTATGCTTGATGGCCGGCGTGGACGGCGTGGACCGGGTCCTGCCGTTGCATGACGGAACGCCCGAGGTTGACTTCGATGTCGACGTCGAAATCATGGAAATCCCGCACGCGATCCGTGCCTGGCGGAGGCAGGTGGAGATGCGCGGCCCATATCTGAAGGCGGCGCGGAACGATGCTTTGGAAAAAGCAGCGAGCGGTGGGTTCTCCATCGGCGTGGTCTGGGACGTAGGCGATTGGGACCGGCGGCGCGTCATCCCTCCCCAACTGTTGGAGCAACTCAGTCACCCCGGCGTGCAGCTCTATTCACTGCAGCGGGGAGGCGGCCGCGATGCGGCGGCCAAGATCGGCGCCATCGACATCAGTACGCCGCACCTCGACCTGCTGGCCAACCGTCTGCAGATGCTCGATCTGTGCGTTTGCCCTGACACCATGGTGGCGCATCTGTCTGCTGCCCTGGGACGGGAAACCTGGATCATGCTGCATTCGGATTGCGACTGGCGCTGGCCTGCTTCGGGCGACAGGACATTTTGGTATCCGACCGTGCGGCTGTTCCGTCAGCGTGTCCCCGGCGGCTGGCATGATGTCGTTGCAGATGTCAGTACTGCCATTGCCGAGAGGACATAGCGTTCTCAACGCAGGTAGGCGCCACCAGTTTCAGCGCTAGGCCGATAGCTCCGAAGCTTCCCGTGAGCTGTCGTATTGCGATCGATGATATGCCACCGGGGACGGATGGCGTAACCAGAGATAGTCGGGTTCAAAGCAAGCGAGGCGACAAAGAGCCTGCCAGTCGGTGATTGCGATGGTCCGAGATTGCCACGTCAGGATCTGCCTCCGTCGTAACTCCTGGATGGTTCGGTTGGCGTGCACGGCAGAAATGGCGCAGGCTGAGGCCAGATCGGACTGTGTGAACGGCGACGGGAAGCGGTCGTCCCTTGCGAGCCCGACCGCCCGCAATCGCGCAGCGATCTCACAGATCAGATGCGCCACGCGCATCAGTGAATTCCGGCTGCCCAGATTTATGATCCAATTCCGCAGGCAGGCGGAGTCCGTCGCGCCCAGAAGCTGCAAGGCACGATGCAGGTTGGGCGACCGCGACGATACTTCATGAAAAAAGGCGTGCGGCACGAAGGCCACGACCACCGGCCCGAGCGCGGTCAGATGGGCTGGGAGCCGCGGGGCAATGGTCGTATGGAAATCCGGAATATCGCCGGGTACATGGATCGAGGTGATCTGCCCATCATTGTCGTCCTTCCAGCACAGGTAGCCTTGCAGCAACAAGGAACAACGCGTCGATTGATCCGACTTGCGCAGAATTTGATCATGAGAGGTAAAATGGCGGATTGTCGAGGGCATCCTGGTGAGGAGCTCGAGATCGTCGTGGGAGAGCTCGGCGATGCTGGTCAGGCGATCGGCGAGTCTGGTGAACGCAAAACCCTGCTGCATGGTTGAACCCGTTCGACACACGACGGACCTCGGCGAGGAGCCACAGCGAGCGGCCGGTCGCACGTCACTTCGCAAAGAAAGCCGTCGCTTGCCGAAATCGAAG
>Ga0170475_100770192_pt1 | contig 21214 bp, 17 predicted proteins | sample Soicark_Litter_5_FD_111474 | JGI IMG/M metagenome (GOLD analysis project Ga0170475, IMG submission 111474) | Avena fatua rhizosphere microbial communities from Hopland, California, USA. Combined Assembly of 48 SPs
CATCCTGCCGCAGCGCAAACGGGAACACCACCGTGCCAATTCCGATCATTCTCGACTGCGATCCGGGTACTGACGACGCCTTTGCCCTGCTGCTGGCTCTGGCATCGCCCGAGCTTGAGGTTCTGGCGGTGACGGTGGCCGGCGGGAATGTCGGACTGGAGTGCACGCTGCCCAACGCGCTGGCACTGGTCGCACTGGCCGGAGCGAACGTGCCCGTATACGCCGGTGCAGATCGGCCGTTGCTCGGCGCTTTCGTCAATGAGACGCGTGTTCACGGTGTCGACGGACTTGGTGGCATCGCACTTCCTGCGGGAGGCACTGCGGCACCGGGTGTTGCCTCGGATGCCATTCGCGAGATGCTGCGCAGTGCGCAACAGCGTGTGACGCTGGTCGGCATTGCGCCGGTCACCAACCTGGCACTCGCACTGATGACGGAACCGTCGCTGGCGGACCGAGTCGAGCAGATCGTGCTGATGACCGGCGCGTGGGGCGAAGGCAATGCGACCTCGGCCGCCGAGTTCAACGCCCTCAACGATCCCGAGGCACTCGCGGTGTTGCTGGCCTGCGGCAGACCCGTGGCACTGGTGACGCTCGACCTGACCGAGCAGGCACTGTGCACGCCGGCACGGTTGGCCGCGCTCAAACAAGCCGGTATGGGTCAGTGCATCGCCAAACTGTGCGATATCCAGGCCACTGTGCCACTCGGCCCGCGCTTTGGCGGGACAGGTGCGGCGCTGCATGACCCCTGTGCTATCGCGTGGCTGATTCGGCCCGACCTGTTCACCCCACGCGATTGCGCCGTCTCTGTCGATCTCGGGCCAGGCCCTTGCCGCGGACGCACTGTGATCGATCGCTGGAACCGCTCGGGTCGACCGCATAACGCGACCGTGCTGCAGACGCTGCAGGCCGACGATTTCTTCGTGTTGCTCAGAGAGCGGCTGGCAAGATTGCCGTAGGGCTAAACTTCGATTGGAGATTGATCCGTGAATACTGCCGAGCTGCCTTTCGATGCCGAGGCTATGCTGGACGGACTGCGTGTCTGGGTGGAATGCGAGAGCCCGACCTATGACCCTGCGTCAGTCAACCGGATGATGGATATTGCCTCACGCGATCTGGTGATCGCCGGAGCACGCATCGAGCGCGCTGCCGGACGCATGGGTTTTGGCGACTGCGTGCGTGCGACTTTTCCGCACCCTACGCCCAATACGCCCGGCATCCTGGTCATGGGGCATCTGGACACCGTCCATCCCATCGGCACGTCGAACAAGCTACCGTTCCGCCACGACGACAGCCGGGCCTGGGGACCCGGCATTCTGGATATGAAGGGTGGCAACTATCTGGCCTTGGAAGCGATCCGTCAGCTCACGCGCGCCGGGATCCCCACCAGGTTGCCGATCACCATGCTGTTGACCAGCGATGAGGAAGTCGGCAGTCCGTCAACGCGCGACCTGATCGAGGCAGAGGCTACGCGCCACCGCTACGTCCTGGTGCCGGAGCTTGCGCGTGCGGATGGTGGCGTCGTGACCCGCCGCTATGCGATTGCTCGGTTCAACCTCGAAGCTACCGGCCGTCCCAGCCACGCCGGTGCGCGGCTCGCGGATGGCCGATCGGCGATCCGTGAAATGGCGCGCAAGCTCATCGAAATCGAAGACATGACCACCGAGGACTGCACCTTCTCAGTTGGGGTGATCCATGGCGGGCAGTGGGTGAACTGCGTATCCACCACCTGCACCGGCGAGGCACTGTCGATGGCCAAACGGCAGGAGGACCTCGATCGCGGCGTCGCGCGGATGCTGGTACTCTCGGCATCGTCGAACGACGTGCAATTCAAGGTGACGCGCGGCGTGACCAGGCCGGTTTGGGAACCCGATGGCAAGGTGATGGCACTGTACGAGACCGCCCGTGGCATCGCCCGAGAGCTAGGCTACGACATCAGCTCACAAAGTTCCGGTGGCGGCTCCGACGGGAACTTCACCTGCGCAATGGGCATCGCCACACTCGACGGCCTCGGCGTGCAGGGCGCGGGCGCACACACACTCAATGAACATATCGTCGTGGAAAGCCTTGCCTATCGCGGCAAACTCATGGCCGGCCTCCTCGCCACACTGGCCTGACCATGCGTCGCCTATGGCGTGTCATTGCCGCCCGCCGGTTCCTATCCATCGGCCTGCTCTGCGGCATGGTCGCCTATCTATTGCTGCCGTCGAGCATCGACAACACCACGCGCTCGATCATGGCATGGGATTTCGCCGTCATTGTCTACCTTGGCCTGGCCGCTCATCTGTTCGCCTCTGAACATCTCGACCGAATGGCCGCGGACGCGGCTGCCCAGCAAGAGGGCGAATGGACCATTTTCTGGCTGACCCTCGCGGCCATTACCTTCAGCTTCGTCGCCATCATTGGCGAGTTTGCCGGAATCGCGAGGGATATGCCGTCAGGACCGCGGAACCTGCATCTGCTGTTGGTCGCAATTACCTTATTCGTATCCTGGCTGATGACCCACACGACATTCGCGTTCCGCTACGCCCACGAATTTTATCAAATCGATCCGGGCGGCTCGGGCATTAGCGGTGGCCTTGAGTTCCCCGGCGAGAAGCGGCCCGACTACCTGGACTTCATGTATTTCGCCCTGGTACTGGGGATGACGTTTCAGGTATCGGATGTGCAGATCACGGCACGAAAGTTCCGCCGCCTTGCGGCGGCGCACGGGCTGCTTGGGTTTCTCTATAACGCCATCATCGTGGCACTGACGGTCAATCTGGCGGCCGGGCTGCTATGATCTTAGTCCGCCGTCCAGCCGCCGTCGATCAACAGACTCTGGCCGGTCATGTAGGCTGATGCGTCCGATGCCAGGAACACCGCGGCACCCACCATATCACCGGCGGTCGCAAAGCGCCCCATTGGCGTGTGATCCAGCAAGCGCTTGCCATGCACGTCGTGTTCGAGCAGGCCATGGGTCAGGTCGGTGTCGACCCAACCGGGCGCCAGCGTATTCACGCGCACGCCACGTTTGGCCCAATCGAGCGCCAGCGCACGCGTCAGCATCTCCACGCCACCCTTTGATGCACAATACGGTACCGAACGAAGCAACCCTACGTGGCCCGCTACGGAGCTAATGTTGATGATCGAGCCTCTGCCCTGCTCAACCATGGCGCCACCGATATGCTTGCAGCAGAGAAAGGTGCCAGTGAGGTTGATGTCTATAATGCTCTGCCAGTCCTCCAGACTGGTCCTGTCGATGCCACGAAAGATCGGATTGATGCCGGCGTTGTTGACCAGCACATCGATCTTGCCGTGCCGACCCAGGACCGCGTCGCGTAGGCCCAGGACCTCCGGTTCGCGCGAGACATCCGCCACCTGAACACTTGCGGCCTGACCGACCGAGGCGGCTGCCGTGACCAGCGTCGCTTCGGTGCGCCCAGCCAGTACCACCGTTGCGCCGTGGCGCGCGAGACCTTCGGCAATGGCGAGACCGATACCACGGCCACCACCCGTCACAATGGCAAGTTTGCCGCTCAGATCGAACTCACTCACCAGTTCGGTCCCTGCCGCGCGATGCGCTGCGCCAGCGACCAGCGATGCACCTCGGATGGCCCGTCATAAATGCGGAACGCACGCACCTCGCGGAAGATGCGTTCGACCAGCGTCTCGCCCGTGACACCCTGTCCGCCCAGGACCTGAACGCAACGATCAACCACACGCCAGATCGCTTCGGAACAGAACACCTTCGCCATCGACGACTCGGTGGTGCCGCGCCCTCCTTGATCGAGCACCCAGGCGGTGTGCCAGATCGACAACCGGCTCATGCGGATGTCGATCTCGTTGTCCGCCAGCATGAAGCCGACGCCTTCATGGTTTACCAACTTGGCGCCGAATACCTCGCGCTGCTGTGCATAGCCGGCGGCAATGTCGTGAGCACGCCGCGCCGCACCGAGCCAGCGCATACAATGGGTCAGCCGCGCCGGCGCCAGGCGCACCTGGGCATAGCGGAAGCCTTTGCCTGGCTCGCCGAGAATATCGCTCGCCGGCACGCGCAGACCGTTGAACCGCACGACCGCATGCCCACCGGCGAATGCCTGATCCATGCTGTGCATGGTCCGGACGATTTCGATACCTGGCTGGTCCATATCCGCGAGGAACATTGTCGCCGCACCGTCCTCGCCCTTTGCCATGATGATGGCAAAGCCGGCGCCATCGGCCCCGGTAATGAACCACTTGGTGCCGTTGATGATCCAATGGTTGCCGTCCTGTACGGCTGTGGTGTTCAGCGCCGATGGATCGGATCCCGCGCCGGGTGCTGGCTCAGTCATGCAGAAGCAGGAGCGGATGGTGCCGCTCGCCAGCGGACGCAGCCAACGCTCTTTCTGCTCGGGTGTGGCAACTTGCTCCAACAGATGGATGTTGCCTTCATCAGGCGCGAAAATATGCATCGCGACCGGGCCGAGGAGCGAGTAGCCAGCCTCCTCGAACACCACCGCCTTGCCCACATTGTTCAGCCCGAGGCCGCCGAATTCAGGCGAAGCGTGCGGGGCAAGCAGCCCAGCCTCGCGCCCCAACGCCACAAGCTCGCGACGGAAATCCTCTGTCGGCCCGTGCGTCGTCTGACGCGGGTCACTCTCCAGAGGGATGATTCGCTCGTGAATGAAGCGACGCGTGCGCTGCTGCAGTTCCTGCAGGTCCGACGAGAGCGAAAAATCCATCAGAATGCGCGTCCCTGAGCGATCTCGTGCGCGAACTCCACAATCCCGGTGCCGATCGCCGTAAGCCCAGCATATCGTGCCTCGGTCGTGGCGCCACTGCGCCAGCGGTAGCCGAGCTGCAGAAAAATGACCCCCAGCTTGTACATCGCCAGCACGCGATGGAACAGAAAGTCGGACATGTCCCGGCGAGTCAGCGCCGCATAGCTTGCGACGGCCTGATCACGCGACCAGAAGCCGCCTTCGTCCGCTGGCATTTGTTCCATGTCATGCAGCGCGGGGGGATCGTCCTCATGTATCCAGTAGCTCAGCAGTGTGGCGAAGTCGAACAGCGGATCGCCCCGTGTGCCTTGATCCCAGTCCACCACGGCGACAGGCGCCAGATCCCGGGGGTTCAGGATCACGTTGTTCAACTTGAAGTCGTTGTGCAGCAGAGCGGGCGGATCGTCCGGCACCTGGTGAGCCTCCAGCCAGCCGCCCAATTCCGCGTGCAGTCTCTCCGTCCCCGCCTCCAGCGCCGCCGCACCGCGCTTTCGCCAGCCGTTCACCGCGCGGCCCAGGAAACCGGCCGGGCGGCCCAGATCGTCCAGCCCGACCGACCTTGTATCCACCGCATGGATCGCCGCGATCGTCTCCAGCAGGACCTGCGAAAGCCGGGCGCCGACTTCCGGGCGCCCGGCCAACTCCGGTGGAAAGTGTTCTCTAATCACGAGCCCGGGGCGATATTCGATGATCTGGAACTGCGACCCAGCCACGCCGGGATCGGTACATAGGAACAGCCCACGAGGAACGAAAGGCAGCGCATCAGGCAGGCGGCTCAGAATCCGGAACTCTCGAGCCATGTCATATGCGCCGGAGGGCAACTCGCCGAGTGGTGGTCGGCGCAGCACGGCCGGCCGCCCGTCGAGGTGGATCAGGTAATTCAGATTGGCGAGGCCGCCGGCGAACTGCCGCGGTGGCGGGTCAAGGTCAAGGTGCAGCCCGTTTGCGGCAAGGTGGTTGCCGATCGCATCCCAGTCGATCGGCACGCTCTGCTCTGCCGGGCGCACATCAGCCGGCTCTGGCATGCCAGGTGTCTCTAGCGTGTGAATGGGTTCTTCGATTCCACCCTGCCGAACATTCGGCTCCACGCCGCTTCCCGTAGCAATCGGTTCGAATCGGCACCACCGGTCGTCGCGGCTTGCCGAGACGCTCTCGGCTCTGACGCCGCCGGAGTGCGCGCCTTGGGTGCCGCTGTGGTGTTCTTCGTTGTTTTGCGGAGTGCCATTTTTCACCTTCCCTGTATGACGACGGGCCACGTTAGCATTGTCACGCGCCCCGGCCAGTTGCTGTATTTGCGGCGGATCCGCAGGACGGCGGCGCAGGCAAAGTCCGCCACCCGCTCAAGCGCGGTGGCTTTTGCTGTGTCGCGCCCGCGCGTTCCAGACGCGGTCACTCGGGCGGGACGCAATGAGCCAGCAACTTCATCAATTACCTGTCGGACGCGGCCACGGGCCCGGTGTAGCAGCACGCGCTGGTTCTCTGCAGTGATGCCAAGCAAGGTGCATGCCTCCTCGGCGTCACAGCCCTCCAGGTCACGCAGTATGATGACTGCCCGTTGCCCCGCCGGAAGGCGGTCGATTGCGGCCATGACGTGGTCGCGCAACTGCCGGCCGCCGACGATGCGCTCCGGACTGATCTCATCCCAGAGCCGCGGTGCTTCAATCCAATGTCCATCCGGCTTGAACTCCGAGCTGTCCACCGCCCGGCCGCCGGCGCTCGTTCCCTCCATGAGCGCCGGCAGTCCTACCAGTCGGCCTTCCCGACTGGCACGCGTCCGAGCGCGATTCAGCACAATGCTGAAGACCCAGGTGGTCAAGCTCGAGCGACCCTCGAATGACCCAATGCCGGAGAAAACCGCCAGCCACGCGTCCTGCACCACCTCCTCGGCCTGCGCGCGGCTGCCAATAATCGAGGTGGCTAACCCAACAAGGGAGCCGTGCAACTGCCTGATCAGGGTACGGTAGGCAGCGGCATCGCCGCGGCGCAGGCGCTCCAGGAATTCGGGATGGCTCAACTCAGACTGACGCACCGGATGTCATCCCGAACCGCTGCTCATGTTGCGCAAGGCCACGTCGGCTCTAAGTAACGCAATGCTGCGGGGCGAGTCTCAAGCTTTTGTGGCCGTTGGCAAGGGGACAAAGGGCGTGCCGACCTGCCGGGACATGAGCGAACTTGTGACCGATTACCTCGAGCGCGCGATATCGATTCGCAAACGCCTGGACATGTGGTGGCATCTGGTCCGATGCGAGGCCTGCCGCCACCACTATGACCAAATGCGCCGGACGATCGGGTTGCTGCGTCGGATGCCACCTACCCGGCCGGACGCCAGCACCGAGGATAGCGTCGTGGCTGCCGCGCGACGCCCGCGCGGTCAAGATTGAAACTGCACATGCTACGAGCAGATCACGCCGCGCTGCTTGGCATGACGCTTAGAATCCGCGCGCCCGAGTCGCCGCTGGGCGGAGGACTGCATCGCTCAGCAATGCCGGTCGCTGGAATCGCCCGCTTAACGGCATGTTAGAAGTACACGTGTAGGCTTGGAGACTCGGGGCAGCTTGCCTGCAGGCCTCGCTGGCTATGGAGTTTGCGGCGATGGGGTCCAGATCCGACGATATCACCCCAGATTGTGAGCAACCCCCGGCGACGCGGAAGGAAAACGACGGCCGTCAAGGATCGCCCGTCCCGGCCATCTCAATAAAATCCTATAAGCTGTTCAGTTTGTTACAAAAATCCCTGAAGCGTGCGATCATAGAGGCGCCCCGCGCACTGCTCTGGCAGCGGATTGCGGCAGCTTTGGACTGCATCCAGAGGGTGGCTGCGGCGGCGCAAATGCCAAGTGGTTGTGAACTGCCACATTGTCACCATGCTTCATCCCTTGGTCGATATAGCGGCTAGCGAGTCGGACAGGAGGCCAAAATGGCTGAGCCAGATTCCACCATACGGTCGGTGCAAACTGCACCCACGAGCGAAAAAACATTCACGCGACACCTGCTCGATACGCTACGCTCGCACCCATCTTGCATGGATGCGAGACGGTTTCCCACTTTCCACGGAGCGGCCGATGTATCCGGTCGATGATCTGTTCTCAGCTTATGCGCGAAGCTTCGAGGCTAATCGCGAAGCTGAAATGACGCTTCCAGAATACCTGGAAGCCTGCCGCGACGATCCAATGCTGTACTCGACAGCGACCGAGCGGCTACTTGCTGCCATCGGCGAACCCGAGATGGTCGATACGTCGAAGGACGCTCGACTCGGGCGTATCTTCATGAACCGCACGATGCGGGTCTATCCGGCATTCTCGGAATTCTACGGCATGGAAGAGACGATCGAGCGCATCGTCGGCTTCCTTCGCCACGCCGCGCAAGGACTCGAGGAGCGCAAGCAGATCATGTATCTGCTTGGCCCAGTGGGCGGCGGGAAGTCGTCGCTGGCCGAGCGGCTCAAAGCGTTGATGGAATTGCACCCCGTCTATGTGCTGAAAGCGGGCGACCAACTCAGCCCGGTTTTCGAAAGCCCGCTCGGGCTGTTCAACCCGGAACGCATGGGCTCACTGCTGGAGGATCGCTATGGGATTCCCCAGCGCCGGCTGACTGGCCTTATGAGCCCATGGTGCGTCAAACGACTGGATGAGTTCGAAGGCGACATTTCGCGCTTTCGCGTTGCCAAATTGCAGCCATCGCGGCTGCGGCAGATCGCCGTTGCGAAGACTGAACCAGGCGACGAGAACAACCAGGACATCTCTTCGCTTGTGGGTAAGGTCGATATCCGCAAGCTGGAGTTGCATGCTCAGAACGATCCCGATGCCTACAGCTATTCCGGCGGTCTCAATCGCGCCAATCAGGGACTGCTCGAGTTCGTCGAGATGTTCAAGGCGCCGATCAAGATGTTGCATCCGTTGCTGACGGCAACTCAGGAGGGCAACTATATCGGCACCGAGAACATCGGTGCTATCCCATTCAGTGGCATCATCCTTGCCCACTCGAACGAAGCGGAGTGGCAGACCTTCAAGAACAACCGCAACAACGAGGCCTTCATTGATCGTATCTATGTGATCAAGGTCCCGTACTGTCTGCGGGTCACCGAGGAACAGAAGATCTACGACAAGCTGGTGCGCGGATCGGAGCTTGCCGAGGCGCCTTGCGCCCCTGCCACGCTGGAGATGCTGGCCCGTTTCTCCGTACTGACGCTTCTGCGTCGACATGAGAATTCGACTCTGTTCGCCAAGATGCGGGTCTATGACGGCGAGAGCCTGAAAGAGACGGATCCGCGCGCCCGCTCGCTGCAGGAGTACAGGGACTCGGCCGGCGTTGAGGAAGGCATGGATGGTGCGTCCACCCGCTTTGCCTTCAAGGTGCTGGCGGCCACGTTCAACCATGACACTACAGAGGTCGCGGCCGATCCTGTCCATCTGATGTATGTGCTGGAGCAGTCGATCCGCCGCGAACAGCTTCCGACCGAGACCGAGAAGCGCTTCCTGGAGTTCATCAAGGGAGAGCTTGCGCCACGTTACGCTGAATTCATTGGCAACGAAATACAGAAGGCCTACCTGGAGTCGTATCACGACTATGGCCAGAACCTGTTCGATCGATACGTTGCCTATGCGGATGCGTGGATCGAGGACATCGACTTCAAAGATCCGGACACCGGGCAGCTGATGAACCGTGAACTGCTGAACCAGGAGTTGACCAAGGTCGAGAAACCGGCTGGCATTGCCAATCCGAAGGATTTCCGGAACGAGGTGGTGAAGTTCAGCCTACGGGCCCGCGCCAACAACAACGGCAAGAACCCGTCCTGGACCAGCTATGAAAAAATTCGCGAAGTCATCGAGCGGCGCATGTTCAGCCAGGTGGAGGAGCTTCTGCCGGTCATCAGCTTCGGGTCCAAGAAGGACAGCGATAGCGAGAAAAAGCATGCGGAGTTCGTGCAACGCATGGTAGCCCGCGACTATACCGAGCGGCAGGTTCGCCGCTTGGTCGAGTGGTACATGCGGGTCAAGCAGGCGGGACGATGAAGGACCTCGCCCGGATAAGGCAGATACATGCATATCGTTGACCGGCGCCTCAACCCCAGCGGCAAGAACCTCGCCAACCGGCAGCGGTTCATGCGACGCGCGAAGTCGCTCATCCGCAAGGCGGTGCATGAAAGCTCGGCCAGCCGCAGTATCAAGGACGCCGACCAGGCCGGCGAGGTCTCACTGCCAGCCCAGGGCGTCCACGAACCATCGTTCCACCGCAGCTCCAGCGGCGGGCTTCGCGATCATCTACTGCCGGGCAACAAGCAGTATATTGAGGGCGACACGATCCCGCGCCCACAGGGTGGCGCTGGTGGTGGGGGTTCGGAAGGCAGTCCAGATGGCGAAGGACAGGACGACTTCCGCTTCGCTTTGTCACGCGATGAATTTGTCGACCTGTTCCTCGAGGATCTGGAACTGCCGGACTTGGCAAAACGACGGGTGGTCGATAGCGAGAGCGTGAGTTGGCATCGCGCGGGCTATTCGGTGACGGGTTCACCAGCCAATCTCGCGCTGCTTCGCACGGTGCGAAACAGCCTCTCGCGCCGCATAGCGCTGAAGCGGCCCAAGCCGGCGGACCTCCAGGCGCTTCGTGACGAGATCGCCGCGCTGAGCCCGGACGGCGAGGAAGGCGATCGCCGCATTCAGCTCGAGGAGGAGCTTACCCGGAAGCTGCGCCGGACTGGTTTGATTCCGTATATCGATCCGCTCGACGTCCGATATCGCAAGTTCGAGCCGCAGCCAAAGCCCGTGGCGCAGGCCGTAATGTTCTGTCTGATGGATGTGTCCGGCTCCATGACCGAGCACATGAAGGATCTCGCCAAGCGGTTCTATGTGCTCCTATATATCTTCCTGAAGCGTCGCTATAAGCATGTCGATGTCGTATTCATCCGGCACACGCATCAGGCGCAGGAGGTCGACGAGGATACTTTCTTCCACTCGCCGGAGACGGGCGGCACGGTGGTGTCGACTGCGCTCGAGGAAATGCAGCGCGTCATTGCCGAGCGCTATAGCCCGGATTCATGGAATATATACGCTGCCCAGGCCTCGGACGGCGATAACACGGCGTCTGACAATGACAAGACTGCAGCCCTACTGACCGACATGATCCTGCCGGTGTGCCAGTACTACGCGTATCTGGAGGTTGGGCGAGATTCAGAGCACTTCCCGCCAGGGTTTATCCGGCGCGATTCAGATCTGTGGCAGACCTACACCACGATCTGCAAGAGCGGCGCGCCAATGGCAATGCGGAAGGTCGGACACCGACGTGACATCTACCCGGTGTTCCGCGAATTATTTGCCAAGAAGACGGCGACGACGGGAGCCGAGACAGCATGAATGACTTCGGCGGCTTAAGACTCGGGCGCCCTTTGTTCGAAGGGGCCGACTGGGAATTTGGCACAATTCAACGGGTGCATGACGCGATCGAGGAAATCGCAGTCGGCGAACTAGGCCTCGACGTATATCCAAACCAGATCGAGATCATCGGTACCGAGCAGATGCTGGATGCCTACTCATCGATCGGTATGCCGCTATTCTATAAGCATTGGTCGTTCGGCAAGCACTTTGCGCGAAACGAGGCGATGTACCGGGCGGGCATGCAGGGGCTCGCCTATGAGATCGTGATCAACTCCAATCCATGCATCAGCTATATCATGGAGGAGAATACGGCCACGATGCAGACGCTGGTCATCGCGCATGCCGCGTTTGGCCACAATCACTTCTTCAAGAACAACTACGTCTTCAAGCAATGGACCGATGCCGACGGCATCCTCGATTACCTAGAGTTCGCCCGCGGCTATATCACTCAATGCGAAGAGCGCTACGGCGAGGCCGCCGTCGAACGGCTGCTGGATGCCGCGCATGCGCTGATGAGCCATGGCGTGCACCGGTATCCGCGTCGGCGCTCGGCGGATCTGCGCTCGGAAGAACAGCGCGCGAAAGAGCGGCGGCTGCACGAAGAACGCGTATTCAATGACCTATGGCGGACGGTGCCAACCAAAGGTGCAGAGACGGAGGATAGATCGATTGAGGAGCGGCGGCGAGCATTGCTGCAGCTCCCGCAGGAGAATGTCCTGTTCTTCCTTGAAAAGACCGCCCCGCGTCTGCGACCGTGGCAGCGCGAGATCCTGCGGATCGTGCGCATCATAGCGCAGTATTTCTATCCGCAATCGCAGACCAAGGTGATGAACGAGGGGTGCGCCACTTACTGTCACTATCGGATCATGAATCGCTTGCACGAGAAGGGATTGTTGACCGACGGCAACATGGTCGAGTTCCTCCGTTCGCATACCAACGTGGTGTTCCAACCGGATTTCGATGATCCCCGCTACTCCGGGATCAATCCTTATGCGCTTGGCTTTGGCATGATGCGCGACATCGAGCGGATCTGCACCGAGCCGACGGCGGAGGATCAGAATTGGTTCCCGGACATTGCGGGATCAGTCGACCCGATGGCCGTGCTGCGTGATGTCTGGGCGAACTATCGGGATGAGAGCTTTATGCTCCAGTTCCTCAGCCCGCGGATGATCCGTGACTTTAGCCTGTTCCACGTGCTCGATGACTCGAACGAGCCCAACCTTTCGGTCGAAGCGATTCACGATGAACGCGGATACCGTAAGATCCAAAGGGCGCTGGCCAAGCAGTATGATACCGCTTGGACACTTCCCGACATTCAGGTCGTGGACGTCAACCTGATAGGCGATCGACGATTGATTCTACATCACCGTGCGCTGAATCGCGTCCTGCTTGAAGAGCGCGATGCCCGGTTTGTACTGCAACACCTGGCCGATCTGTGGGGCTATGATGTGTTGCTGAAGGAAGTCGATCCGGCGTCCGATTCGGTTTTGAAGGAACATGCGGCCACGCCGCGCGGCGGCATCCTGCAGCCTGATGGCGCGTAAGACATAAATTTGGCGGGCCACGCCCAGCGTGACCCGCCTCCTCCAGTCAACTAATCCGCGAACTAGCGGCTGCCGCCGCCGCCCTGCCCGCCTCCACCACTCGGATTGGACCGGACCGGGTTTGTCGCATCGGGCTCTCTAGAGCCGGTTGGCCCAACTGCGCCAGGATATTGCCCGGTGGACTGGGCGCTCATCCCACTTCCTGTCGTTGCGCTGCCCGTCGCCGGATGGCCAGTCTGCGGGCTTCCTAGCTGTCCGCCCGTCACATGCTGTTTCTCGACGCTCTGACCACCCTGCGTCTGTGCCATCGAGGGCATAGATAGACCCGTCGCCATCAGCGCTGAAACCCCGATTACACCTAATAACTTCATTGCACGGCCCTCCAGTTCGCAAGCTCTGTGCAATGAGAACGCTGCACCCGACCAGTCGGTGCGCTCGTTCACGACAATTGGATCGTCGCCGAAGCGGAGGATCTGGCTATTCGGCAGCCCGGGCGCGCACCGGCCAGTCCGTCACGTCGATCCGCGGCATTTCGAACCGATCCGTTGTGCGCGCGTACCAACCTCTGCGATGCATGCGCCCAATCAGGTCAAGCTTTGGCGTATCCACGTAGCACCTGGCGGGATCCAGCACGAATTGGTCAGCAACGTGAATAGCGACCACCTTTCCCAGAACCACGGCACGGTCAACGCCCACTTCGACAACCACCAGACGCTCGCACTCGAATGAGACCGGGCTTTCGGCAATGCGCGGCGGCTTGACCTTCGAGGATGACGCCATGGACAGACCTGCTTCGGCCAGTTCATTCACCTCCTTCGGAAAGTCGATCGCCGTGATGTTCATCTGCTCTGCCAGAGCGTTGCTTACGAGGTTCACGACGAACTGGCCGGTGCGCCGGATGTTGCCGCCGGTATCCTTGATATCGCCAGGTCCACGTCCACCAATGCCGAAGACAACAACCGGCGGGTCTCCGGAGACGGCGTTAAGAACGAGAAAGGTGCGGCGTTCACCGTGCCGTCGACATCCTGCGTGGTCACCCATGCAATCGGGCGCGGCACAACCGTGGAGACCAGCAGCTTGTAGATCTTCTCGCTTGTCGTCTTGTCGCACTCGAACAACATGGCAGTACCTTTTTGCACACCTTCTGGCGAGCGTTACGCGTCGATGCGTCGGGTGTCCATAGAGGCGGCGCTCAACGCGCCAGATCGGCCATCCAACGCGCCAGCCCCGCCAGTTCGAGTGTGCGGCTTGGATGCTCGATCGGTCCAGCCAGCCGAATACCGAGTTCAGGCGCGTGTGGAACATCAGGTCGTACGGCAAGCCTGACATCAAGGGTCGCATCCGCCAGCATCATGCTGCCAGTCGCGTGCGCCGCACCTGCATGACTGATCAAGCTTGCTCTATCGAGTGTCAGTGCGCCTTGGCTGATGCTGGCCGCGACCTCCAACTGATCAAACCCAGTTGAACCGTGCATAAGTGTATCGCTTACGGCAACACCCGCCGTGTTCGAATCCCAATCCTGGACCGCTTGTTTCAATCGGAACAGATCAAAGCCGGCCATCGAGCCGTCATGCAGGATGACATCAAAACGGCCATGCAGCGTGGCAAGCAGAGCTGAGGGACTGAACCCGCTCGCTGCCAATGCAATACGCGCATTACCCTGACCGGAAAGCAGGCCGTATCGTGCGACATCGGGCAACGCTGTCGCACTCACGTCGGCCAAGTTGCCATGTAGCGAAATGGTTGGCGGGTCGCTCGCTGCGTTGCATATCAAGTTGCCTGACAGCGCCCCTGCGCCGAACCTGGCGGTGATCCCATCCAACCGCAGCACGTCGCGTGTCAGTGACAGCGCGGCGCTCACATCCTGCACGACTGGTCCTTCTCCCAGGGTCAGACGGCCAACCCCTACACGAACATCGCCATCCCAGCCGTGCAGAAAGTCAAGAGGCAGCGGCACATTCGAAGCCAAGTTCGGCAGCGGCAAGATGAGGTCGTCTGCATCGATCTGCCCCGAAATCTTCCTCGCTGCGTCGCTGACATTGAACAACAGGTTGCCGCGGACGCGCAGCCCCGCGGCGGTCAGGTCGAATTCCCGGGCTGAAATCTGACCGCCGGCTCCGGCGACACGAGCCACCAGCGACAGTGAGCCGTCGTCGATCCAGGTCGGAAGCCCACGCAACCCGCTCGTCGCCGAAAGTCCGAGTGCGGCGATCAATCGGCGCGCGCCTGGGTGGCGCAGTCGAACCGCCGTCCTCCAGGCATTTGCCTGCAAATCAAGAACGGAATCCGTATCGAGCCGCGCATCCGCAATGGACACATGCGTCTTGACAGCAAGGGCTTCCTGAGGTCCAGCGAATTGCGCGCTCAGCTTGGCCGGGCCATGCCACAGCGCCGGCGTCGCCCGCCATGCAACGGGCAGCAACATGGAAACGGGCGTGGCGTCGGGGGTCGTGACAGCAAGCTTGCCCTCGCTGACCTGGCCCCTGTCATTCAACGTCGCGGACATCAGCACCTGAGCGCTGCGGACAGTCCCCTCAAGCCGGCGCAGCCAGATGTTTCCTGCCTCAAACGCCGCATCCACGAGTACAGAGCCAATCGGCTCATCTGCGTACACTGCCTGTCGGGCGCGGATGTGAAGTTCCGCATCGAGGCTGGACACCGCCTTGGACATCTGGGTCAGCGATGGTGGTGCGTGCGGCAACCATCCATCCAGCACCAGGCGGTCGAGTGACAGGTCAACGCTGAGCATCGGTGGTTGCCCACGTTGCACATCGAGGCTGCCCGATATGCCGGAGTCATTCAGCGTCCCGGTGATATGCTGCATCGTGAACCCGCCTCCGCCAGCCGTCACGTGCGCCGAGATCCGAGCCCGTTGCACAGCGCCGACCGGCAAAGCCGCAACAAGCTGCTGAGGCAGAAGGCCGGAAAACGCCTCGCTCAGCCATTGGAGTGTCGTCGGCAGCATGGGAGCATCGAGGCTTGCACTGCCTTCGAACATCGGCTGGGCCGAATTGTCTCGTGCAATGCGCCCCGTCAGATGGACCAAGGCGTCGCCCGGCAATTGGGCGCTCGCCTCGCGTATCGTGAGCTGTTGGCCGTCCAACTCGAAGCCAGCTCGCAAGCGCTCGAGGATACCGCCGCCGAACGAAGCCGACTCGGCCAATAGATCGATCGATACGGGCACTTCGGCGTCGGCGATGGTTGTCCCGACGTTGCGTAGCATCGGCCACCACGCACCCACATCGAGGCGGCTGGCAGAAATCGCGATGTCCAGCTTTGGATCCCGATCGAGGTGCAGCGCGACGGAGCCGCTTGCTGGCGAACCACCGATCTGCATCGTCAAATCGTTGACAGCCGCCAGTCCGCTACCGATGGTCAGCTCGCCATCGGCTCGGAACGGCAAGGGCGGTGTCGGCAGCAGCGCCGCAAGGCTGGGGCCGCGACTAGAGATGCTGCCAGCAAGCGTGCCATCCCGCGTCATCTGCCCCGAGAAGCTCACGCCGAGCCCGTTGACGTCGCCCTGGCCGTCCAGCGTCGCGTTCAACCCTGCTGCGCCATCGGCCCCTGCCGCCGTCAGCCGCGCGGTGAAATGCCATGTGTGACCGCTGTACCGCGCCTCGCCCGAAGCCGACAGGGCGCCGGTATCGAGCGTCTGCAGTCGCGCATCGATATTAGAGAACGCAAGGTGGCCGATGCTCAAATGACCTTTTTCGATGCGTGTTGCGAAGCCGGTCAGCCAGGCCGGAGGTCGAGGTCTCACCATGCCGGGCGCCGTCGGCCAGGGGATCTGCAAGTCCGGACCGCGCAGAATTAGTTCGCGAGCATCGACACGCCCGCCAAACAGCGACCACACCCCCACTCGCAGCCGCAGTACTGCCACGCGAAAGGCGAAGTCTTCGGTCCCGCTGCCACCGATGCTCACCTCGGCCGCTGTAAGTGCCGGCTGGGGAAGCAGCGCAAGAGAGATCGGACCACGTATAGTGACAGGCTGACCAAGCGTCGCGGTGGCGAGCGCCTCGACCGTCGAGCGATAGCGATCCCAGTCCAGCCACTGCGGCACCTGCCAGGCCGCGAGCAGCAAGGCGCCTGCAACTATGGCGAAGAGTGCTAACGCACGGGCGCCGCGCTTCGCATCAGGCGGCGCGGCCGTAACCACCCCCACCCGGCGTCTCGATCACGAACACGTCGCCCGCTACCAACTCCGCACTGTCGGTGCCGGACAGGTCCTCGCGTCGGCCGTCAGCACGTTCCACCCACTGCCGGCCCAATGCGCCATCCTCGCCTCCCTCCAGGCCAAAAGGTGCCACTGCGCGTCGCGATGCGACGATGACGGCGGTCATTGGTTCAAGAAACCGGATGCGACGAATTGCTCCATCGCCGCCGCGCCAGCTTCCCGCGCCGCCCGATCCACGGCGAATGGCAAACATCTCCAACCTTACAGGGTAGCGCAGCTCAAGCACCTCCGGATCGGTCATCCGCGTATTGGTCATGTGCGAATGAATCGCCGAAGTGCCGGTGAAACCGGGGCCGGCGCCGGTGCCGCCGCAGATTGTCTCGTAGTACTGCCTGGTCGCATCGCCGAACAGGAAGTTGTTCATCGTCGCCTGCGAACAGGCGATCGGCTTCAGCGCACCGAACAGCGCGTTGCAGGTCGCTTGGGACACTTCGGTATTGCCTGCGACCACCGCAGCGCCAGGCTTGGGAGAAAGGAACGTACCTGGCGGTATAATCAACTGGAGCGGCTTCAAGCAGCCGTCATTGAGCGGAATGTCATCAGCGACCAAGGTTCTGAACACGTACAGCACCGCAGCGCGAGTCACCGCGGGCGGCGAGTTGAAATTGCCTTCGCTCTGATGTCCCGTGCCGGTGAAATCCACGACGGCACTTCGCGCCGCGCGGTCCACGCTGACCGCGACATGCAGCGGCAGCCCACTGTCCATGACGTATTCGAACGAACCGCTGCCTATGCGATCGATCACCCGACGCACAGACTCCTCGGCATTGTCCATGACATGGCGCATATAGGCGCTGACAGTCTGCCAACCGTACAGTGCCACCACGCGCTGCAGTTCCTGCACGCCCTTCTCGTTCGCCGCGACCTGAGCCTTGATGTCAGCGACGTTCACGTCCGGACTGCGCGCGGGATACTTTGCCCCAAGCAACAGCGCGCGCAGCTCCGGCTCGCGGAAGTGACCGCCATCCACCAGCAGGAAGTCGTCGATCACCACGCCTTCCTCTTCCAGTATTCGCGACACCGGAGGAGTGGACCCCGGCGTGATGCCACCGATGTCAGCATGATGACCACGACTGCCGACGAAGAACATGATGTCGCGGCCGTCCTCGTCGAACACGGGAGTGATCACGGTGACATCCGGCAGATGCGTGCCGCCATTGAAGGGATTGTTCAGTGCCACCACATCGCCCGGCTTCAGGGTGTGCCGGCGATTGTTCAGCACCGTGCGCACACTTTCACCCATCGCCCCCAGATGCACTGGTACATGTGGCGCATTGGCAACCAAGAATCCCTGCGCATCAAAAATTGCGCAGGAAAAGTCGAGCCGCTCTTTGATGTTGACGCTCATCGACGTGTTCTGCAGCACCGCCCCGGTCTGCTCGGCCACGTTCATGAACAGGTTGTTGAACAGCTCGAGCAAGACTGGGTCTGGCCGCCCGCTGTCTGCGGCAACGCGCGTCGACAGGCGTTCGGTGCGTCGCAAGGTCATGTGATCGAGTTCGGTAATCTCCGCCGTCCAGCCCGGCTCGACTACCGTTGTGGCGTTGGCCTCGCGGATCAAAGCCGGTCCGACTATGCGATCCCCTGCAAGCAGATCAGTGCGGTCGAACACCGGTGTTGCATGATCGGCGTCGCCGGTGAAAATCTGGATCGTGTCGATGTTTCGTGGCGCACCGCTCTTTCGCGCAGGCAGCGTCGACTCTCGCACCGGTTCCCCAGGCGCAATCGCTTCCACTGCAACCGCCTCGACCACGAGCGGCCGATCCGGTGTAGCGAAGCCGAAGCGCGATCGATGCGCGGCAGTGAAGTCGGCGACGATCTCGCCTTCTTCGCGCAGAAGCACGATCAGCGCCGCCTCGGTTCCAGCGTAGCGCAGATGTAGTGTCTGCTGCACCGTGATCTGTGCAGGGTCGGCTCCCTGTGCCGCGAGTGCTTCAGTGGCTTCTTTCGCCAGCCGGTCGGCGAGATCCCGCAGCTCCGGCATCGCCTGCGACTGCAGCTGAATCTCGATCGCCTGTTCGCGCATGACCGTCTGGTCAGCAAGCCCCATGCCATAGGCAGAGAGCACACCGGCAAACGGATGGATGAATACGGTCTCCATGCCCAGCGCATCGGCGACCAGACAGGCGTGCTGCCCGCCTGCGCCGCCAAAACACTGGAGCGCGAAGCGTGTCGCATCGTACCCCTTCTGCACCGAGACCTGTTTGATCGCGTTCGCCATGTTGGCGACGGCAATCTGCAGAAAGCCCTCTGCGACCTGGCGCGGAGTCCTATGCTGCCCTGTGCCCCGAGCGATCTCTTCCGCCAGCGCCGCAAACTTCGCAGTGACGACGTCTGCATCCAGCGGTGCGTTCCCCTCTGGGCCGAAAATCGCTGGAAAGTGGCGCGGCTGGATCTTTCCAACACAGACATTTGCATCCGTGACAGTCAACGGACCGCCATTGCGATAGCAGGCCGGTCCCGGGTCGGCACCAGCCGAGTCCGGCCCCACACGAAGGCGAGCACCGTCAAAATGCAGAATAGAGCCGCCGCCCGCGGCGACCGTGTTGATCGCCATCATTGGCGCGCGCATGCGCACACCGGCGACCGCCGTTTCAAACGCCCGTTCGAAGCCGCCGGCATAAAGTGCCACATCGGTCGACGTGCCGCCCATGTCAAAACCGATGATGTGGTCCAAGCCTGCCATGGCCGCGGTGCGCGCCGCACCGACAATGCCACCAGCCGGCCCTGACAAAATCGCATCCTTGCCCTGGAAACGCGCAGCATCAGCAAGGCCGCCGTTCGATTGCATGAAATACAGCCGCACGCCGGCAAGTTCCGCCGCCACCTGATCGACATAGCGACGCAGAATTGGCGACAGATACGCGTCGACCACCGTCGTGTCACCGCGCGGAATCAGCCGCAGCAGCGGACTGACAGCATGGCTGGCCGACACCTGCGCCAAACCGGCCTCTTGCGCGAGTTCCGCCAGACGCCTCTCGTGCTCGGGGTATTTCCAGGCATGGATCAGCACGATGGCGCACGTGGTAATGCCCTTCGCGCGAGCAGCTGCAAACGTTCGGCGGGCGGCGGCTTCATCGAGCGGTTCGATCTCGCTGCCGTCGACACCGACGCGGCCACCGATCTCTGCCACCTCCTCGTACAGCATCGACGGCAGCGTGATGGCAAGATCAAACAGGCGCGGACGCGCCTGGTTGCCGATCCGCAGCACATCGGCAAAGCCGCGGTTCACCACCAGCAGCGTTCGTTCCCCCTTGCGCTCGAGCAGCGCATTGGTTGCCACCGTGGTGCCCATCTTCACCGCATCGACCGTCCCGGATGGGATCGGCTGATCCAGCGGAACACCAAGCACAGTTTTGATGCCCGCAATGGCGGCATCGCGATAGCGCCCGGGATTTTCGCTGAGCAGCTTGTGCGTGGAGAGCTGTCCGGCCGGGTCGCGCGCAACGATGTCAGTGAACGTGCCGCCTCGATCGATCCAGAACTGCCATTTGCCGGGCGCCATCAGATCACAACCTCTCAACTACGCCAGACGCTCGGCCTGCCACGGCAAATCCCACAGTTCCGGATTGCTCAGCTTGTCCGCAAGCGCAGTGGCGATCGCCTCGAACAGACGTTCGCCCTTCTCGGCACTCGCAGCCTCCGGATTGCCGATCACACCGGATGACGAACGCGAACCGATGGTACGCCAGCGATAAACCCCACCACCGACGACATCGACAATGTCTGGCGTGCTGTTGGCCTTCGCCAGTCCGACCCGGTCCATCGCCACGAGCTCCGGCCGAACCGCCAGCATCATCGAGGTTTCCGCCTCGCAGGCGTGCATCAGTACACCCTGCGTATCGAGTATCTTTGCAATCGCCGCCGCAGCTGCATACCAGTAGGTGAACTGGACGATCGGCACCCCGAGCTTTGGCGTCAGATCGTCCGTGATGGTGCGCAGCGCATTTTCGTTTCCGCCATGTGCATTCAGCAGCACGATGCGCGCGAAGCCGTGCCGCAGCACCGACCGACATACCCCCTCGACCAGAGACGCGAAGGCGCTGAAGTCCAGCGTGATCGTACCGCCGAAGCTCATGTGATGCTCGGAGAGGCCTGTCCAGAGCACAGGCAGCACAAGCGCCGGCTGGCCGCGTTCGGCCACCTTGCGCGCGGCGCGGATGGCGATCGTTTCGCCCAGTATGGTGTCGACCTCAACCGGCAGGTGCGGCCCATGCTGTTCCAGAGCCGCGATCGGCTGGATCACGATCGCATTGTCCCGTGCTTTCTCGCGCAGCTGGTCCGCGCGCAGCTTCCGCCATTCCACCACTGGGTGATCCGCCATCGC
>Ga0170475_105531209_pt1 | contig 21200 bp, 27 predicted proteins | sample Soicark_Litter_5_FD_111474 | JGI IMG/M metagenome (GOLD analysis project Ga0170475, IMG submission 111474) | Avena fatua rhizosphere microbial communities from Hopland, California, USA. Combined Assembly of 48 SPs
CTCGTTCGAGCGGCTGGTGGCCGTCAGGTGAGGATCTTCCCGAGCGCGGTGACCGCCGGGTCGTCCGGGGTGCTGTCGTCCGCGAGCGCGGCGTGGAGCTGCTCGAGGTGCGTGCGCTCGGCCGCGCTCAGCGCGGGCGCCGCGAGCTCGAACTCGCCGAACTCCGCGGCGCCCGTGGGCGTCTCGGGCAGGTAGGCCATGAGGGTGCGCACGAGGGTCGTGAGCGCGGCGCCGGCCACGGCGGTGCCGGTGATGTGCCAGTCGACGTCGGTCAGGACCACGGAGCCGACGAGGTTCGCAGCCAGGGTCTGCGCGCTGGTCTTCGTGACGCGGACGAGCACAGCGATCCACGGCGAGGTGTCGCGGCCGGTGACCTCGGGCAGGCCTGCCAGTGACGTCGCGAGCGAGGCGAGCAGCGCGAGGGCGACGACGAGCAGGACGTAGAGGACGTCGACGTCGCCGGCGATGAGCAGCGCGGCGAGGGGCAGCAGCGCGGCGAGCGCGGTGTAGGCGGCGCGCTGGCCGGCGGCGGTCCACCAGTCCAGGGTGAGCAGGTCGTGGGTCATGCGGGGTCTCCTTCGGCTCAGAGCTGGGTGGGGCGGGTGGGCGGCGGTGGTGGCTGGCGCCGGTAGACGTGGTCGACGAGCAGGCGTGTCCATGCCTCCTCGAGGCGGAGCTCGCGCTCGGCGGACAGCCGGCCGTCGCGTTCGGCGTCGCGCTCGGCCTGCAGCTGGTCGATGAGTGCGTCGCGGTCCGCGACGGTGTCGCGACGTGCGGTCTGCTCCTGGGCTCGGGCGGTGCGTTCGTCGCCGCGCACGCCCAGGCGCCACGTCGCGATCGCGGTGATCGCAGCGCCGAGGACGGTCGAGCCGAGCCCGGCGCCCACGAGCGCGAGGACGGTGTTGGTGTCAGGCACGCAGCCTCACCCCGCCGCGGGTGTGGATCACCGCGGCGGACGTGCGGATCGCGAACGCCGTGAGGTCGAGTGTCCGCAGGAGACACGCGAGCGCTGCGATCGTGATGCTCGCGGCCGCGGCGACGCGCACCGCTGACTCGTCGACCGTCGACCAGACGCCGATCGCGCGGGCGGCGAGCGCCAGGCCGAGGGCTGCCGACGCGACGTACTCCCAGCGCCATCGCCACGCGGCGACCGCGAGGAGGCCCACGACACCGGCGGTGGTCGCGATCCAGGCCCACATGTGCATCCACGGAGGCTGCACCGCGTCGAGGATCACGGGCGATGGTGCGTTCAGGTCCGCGAGACCGACGACGATGCCGAGGGCGTATACCGCTGCCCGCAGGATCCGGCCGGTGATGCGCGCCCAGACGGGCAGTGCGCGGTCGGGGGACATGCGGGTCACGACGCCAGGCGCTTGCGCAGGAGCTCGACGGTCGCCACGGCGATCGCCGACGGGTCGGTGCCGGCGGCCACCGCCTCGCGAACGGTGTCCTCGAGGTCGTCGGCGAGCTGCTCGACGACCTCGGCTGCGAGCGCCTTGGTGTCGATGGGCTGGCCCAGGGTCCGCTTCAGGTCGGCGATCTGGAGCAGGACCTTGGCGTTGTCGCGCCGGTTCTGCCGGTAGTCCGCGGCGGCGTACCCGAGCATCCCGCCGAGGGTCAGTTTGGTCGTTCCGAGGACCTTGGCGGCCTCACCCTTGACGGGGATCCTCTGCTCCGGGTCGAGCGGCATGTCGTCGTCCTCCTCGATGCGTGCGACGAGCGCGGCCACGTCGGCCGCGGTCTTGCCCCTGGCGACGTCGAAGTGCATGGCGTCGCGCCAGCCCGGTGTGAAGTCGAGGCCCCACGCGAACAGGCCGTCAGCCTCGGCGAGGATCGCGCGCACCGTGCGCACGCCGCCCTCGCCCCACCCGCCCGTGCCGTAGGACGCGTTGAGACGTCCGGCCTCGTACGGGTGCAGGTGGCCGTTCACGTCGAGCGCGGTCCCGGAGATGTGGTTCGACCCGCGCGCGCCGCCGACCTGTCGGTTGTAGGCCGCGGACCGCCACCCGTTGACCTTCGTGACGCGCTCGACCCGCGCGTGGATCTGCTCGACGAGCCACGACAGCGCGGCCGCCACGTCGCCGCTGCGAACCAGCGCGCCGTCGGGGTCGTCGGCCAGGTGGACGCGCGTGACGGACGACTCGCCGACGACCGGCCAGCCGTTGTTGGTGGTCGTCACTGGCCCGCTCCCTTCGTTCCGCCGGCGCCGCCGGCGGGAGGGGTGGCGGGCGTGAGTGCAGCGACCGCTTCGGCGAGCGCGGCGACCACCTCGGCCAGCCCCATGAGGACGTCGAGGGTGGCCGCATCCCCTTCGTGGACCCGGCGGCGCATGTCGGCGAGCCGAAGCATGGCCGGGTCGGAGATTCCCCGGCTCATGGGATCTCGTACTCGAACTCGAGCCATCCCCAGCCGCCGGCTGTCCACGCCGCGGGCACGGACGCCGACAGCGAGGTGAGCAGACCGGCGGTCCCTGGGCTGCGGGGGCGGAACGTGGAGGCGTTCAGGGAGCTGGCGGTCAGGACGTACTCCGCCGACCCGGCAGGTCTACATGTGCCCGACGCGTCGATGCGCGCGCTCAGTGCGGTGACCGGGACGCTGATCTGCGGGTCGGACGGAAAGACGAACCCTGAGCCGAGCGTGAAGTCCACTCGCCCCCTGATCGTCTTGCCGATCTGGGTGTAGTGGCCCGTGATGCTGCCGCCACCACCAGGCGCGCTGAGGGTGATGTTCGTGGTCGGGGTGTACGCGACCCACGTGCCGGACCCGAGCGGGAAGATGCCCGAGATGAGGCCGTCGATGTAGGTCCAGAGGTCGGCAAAGTACTTCTTGAAGCCGTTCGCAGGACCCGGCGTCGCGGGCGATCCGGGGACCGTCAGGGACGATCCGGTGGGGGCTGGCATCACAGACCTCCGAGCCGCAGCAGGTAGTTGTCCAGGTCGTCGAAGGTCGTGACGCCCTGGCTGATGAGGTACGTGTCGAGCTGGTCGAAGGTCGTGATGCCCTCGGCGACGAAGAACCGGTCGAGGTCGTCGAACATCGTCGAGAGCACGACGAGGCGCAGGTACAGGGCGAGCGCTCCGGGCGACGCCTCGTGTCGCGTGCCGGCCACCAGCACCTTGGTCGAGATGCCCGTGTAGGTCGGGTCGACGAGGGTGCGCACGTCGCCGAGGCGGATGGTCGAGTCGGGCATGACCTCGACACCCTCGAGCATCGGCGCGGGGGTGGAGGTCATCGCCCGCAGCCAGTCGAGCATCTCGGCCGCGACCGCCGCGTCCTGCACCCATGGTCCGAGGTTCACGCTCAGCGCGTTGCGCGCGACCTCGGCCGCGGCGCCTGCGGCGATCGTGACCGCCTCGCCCGGCGTCGCGTGGACGTTCGCCCGCAGCACGAGGGTCGGAGCGCCCGTGCCGTCCACGGTCCACAGGGTCGTGGCAGTCGTGTTCCGGATCGAGAGGCGGACCTGCGTGGTCGACAGCGGCTCGATGGTCACGACGAGCGCGCCGCTTGCGGGCGACGCGCCGCCGCCGGATGCGGACGTCGCTGCGGCCCAGCGCGAGTAGGTCGCCGTGTCGGTCGGCCCGGCCCACAGCGCGTAGAACGGCGCGAAGTCCGACGCCGCGGCGCTCTCCAGCTGCGCGATGACCTGCACCGTCTTGCCGGCCGGGACCCGGATCGCGGCATCCGCCTGCCACACGGTCAGCCCGTAGGTGCTGGACGTCGCGATGTTCGCGGGCTGGTACGTCACCTCGACCCGGTCCGCGACGTCGGCCGTCGAGATCGACCACGGGAGGTCGACCACCCCGTCGGCGGTCACTGTCCCGGACGACGCGCCCGCGCCGCGCATCGTGTCCCGCGCGCGGTAGATGAGGTGCCCGAGCTCGTCGATCCAGACCGCACCCATCGTGGCCGCGGCGACTTCCTGAATGAGGTCCCACGCGTCGCGCTGCCCGACGCCCACGATCGCGTCGAGCGGCGATCCGGACGCGGCGATGTACGCGCTCGGGGCGGCGAACAGGGCGGGGTCGTCGGCCGTGGTGACCTGCAGCCCGTTCATCGACTCCGGGTTCACGATGGTCCAGTCGCCCATCGCGGGGTGTGTCAGCGTGACCGGCGTGCTCCACGGCGCGGTGTTGATCCCTCGCAGAGAGACGCGCGTCTGTGTGCTCGACAGACGCTCGACGCGGAACTCGACCCGCCACTCGTCGACCGTGTTGGCGGTCCGATCCCACGTGCCGAAGACCTCAGATCCGCCGGAGGCGGCGACTCGGAACGTCCCGTAGAGCGGCAGCAGGTGCAGGTACGAGCCCCCCGTCACCGTGCGCACGTGAAGGGAGGACGACCACCCGTACCTCGATGACGAGGTCCACGTGAAGTACGTCATCGAGCCGACGGCGATCGGCGACGTCGGGACCAGGTCGGCACCGATCTCGACCGCGCCGATCTTGCCCGCCAGGCCCGTGTCCCACTGCCAGCCCGACGCGACGATGTTCGCGATGCCGCCGACCTCGGGCACCGCGCTGCCGCACAGCGACGCCGCGAGGATTGCCGACGGCACCGGGGGCGGGACGGCGTGCCGACCGCCCGCGCGGGCTGCCGTGAAGATGACCCACGCCGCGTCGGTGTACGCCACGTCCGTGCCGCTGCTCGCCACGAGCAGGGACGACGGCACGGTCTCGGGCGCGCGCAAGGACGTGATGTCGTCGACCTGGTCGAGCATCCGCTCCGACGCGTGTGCCGACGGGGACGACATCGCGGTCGCGACCATGCGGGCGATGGGCGCGCCCTCGTCGTCGATCCGGTTCCCGTCGGGGTCGGCGTCGATCTCGACCGACCCGCCCGGCAGGATGCGCGACGTCGACCACGGCGTGCGTGCGGCGGCATCGCGGATCACGACCTGACCGGAGCCGACAGCGAACCCCGTGGCGGCGCGGACCTGTCCCGGCAGAGCCGTTCCCGACAGGTCGCGCTCGACCGCCCAGTCGGCAGCCTCGACCTCCGCGAGGCCCGCCCCCAGGTCGGCCCGGACCGTTGAGTCAGGTGTCGTCACGTACGCGACCACGTCACGCCACCCCCGGGATGCCGACCTCGCGGAGCGTGACCGTGTAGTCGGACAGGCCGTGACCCAGGAGGGGCAGCATCTGCAGCACCCGCGCCGGGTCGACGACCTGCACGCGGCACGGCGTGCCCTGCCCCGGCAGGAAGCCGCCCGTGTCGGCGAACGTGGTCCCACTCACCGCCTGCGCCAGCCGCAGGCCGGCGACCAGGCCCGACGTTATGGCGATCTCCACCTGCGGGTAGGTCGGAGCGAGCGACACCGTGAACGGGCGGGCGCCAGTTCCTGCCGGCGCGACGATGTTGACCGGGCTGCCGTAGTCGGTCCGCGTCGTGCCGAGGACGGCCCCCGCGGCCGCCTTGGTCACGCCCGTCAGCCGGTAGCGCACGCCCGACCTGCAGTAGACCGTGAACGCTGTCGGGGTCGGCAGCTCCTTGAAGTCGGGGTAGCCGCTGACCTGGACCCACTCGCCGACGACGCCCGCGGTGAACTCGGGGGCGAGCATGTTCGCCCGCGCGCCCGCCTCGTCGAGCAGCCACGCCTCGTCGAGCAGGCCCTGCGCGGCCACAGTCAGGGTCCCCACCACGGACGGCGGGGACCACGGCGACAGCGCGACCTCCCACGTGCGCGCGGCCCGCTTGGCCGTCTGCACATACCGCGAGCCCGACAGCATCACGATGTCGCGCGACGGGCGCTCGGACGACACGGAGACGCCCGCCTGCACCTCGGGCAGTGCGATCATGTTCGACGCAGAGCCGAACCGGAACCCACTGGTGGTCATCGCTGGCCGAGCCCTTCGTAGGCGATCTTCCCGGACTGGTAGAGCCGCCCAACCTCACGCCGGTCCGGGGCGTAGATGGCGCGCGGCGGGTGCTGCACCCACGCCTCCTTGAGCTGGTTGCCCATGCGGTCGCCCATGCGGTCGATCTGCGCGTCGGTGAACGTCCCTGCGCCGGCAGACGCCGCAGGGACGGGCATCGCGACCGGCGACATCGGCCGAGGCGCGGACGCCACCGCGACCCCCGCTGAGGTCGCGCTGCTCGAGCCGATCGACCCGCTGATCTGCCGGGGCAGCGGGTCGAGGCCCAGCGCCCGACGGATCGCGTCCGCGTTCTGCCGGGCGAGACGCTCGATCTTCTTCGCGATCTTGTCCGCGTCGCGCTCGAGCCCGTCGACCACACCCTCGGCCGCGGACAGGCCGCCGTTGTAGAAGCCGCGCGTGACGATCTCGCCCGCCTGGTCGGAGTACTTCTTGATGTCCCCGAACGCGGTCGTGAGCTCGGTCGCCTCCCGCTGCGACAGCGACAGGATCCCGTCGGCCGCGACCGTGCCCTGCTCGACGCCCAGGCCGATGAGCTCCTGCAGGATGACGCCCGATGCGGGGCCGAGCTTCTTCTGCACCGCCGACAGCTTGCTGCCGAACGCACGGAGCTTGGACGCGTACTGCTTGGCGCCCGCCAGGATCGAGCGGCCCGTGACCGGGACGTCGTACCCGTAGGCGTCCTTCTGCCCGAACATGCCCGACAGCCCGAAGCCGCCCTGCAGCGCCGACGACGCGGACGCCTTGATCGACGAGAGCTCCTGCACCCAGTCGCGCGCCGCGGCCAGTCGCTCCTCGATGCGGTCCGCCTGGCCGTAGAGCTTCTTGAACGCCGCCTCGGCCTGGTTCGCGCGGCGGGCGAATGACTCCCGCTGCGACTTCGACAAGTCCTCGTTGCCGGCGAGCCCACGCAGTTGGTCGACGAGGCCGTACGCGCCGGACAGGCCGCTCGTGGCATCGCTCATCGTGTCGCCGCGACGTGCGTCCACGATCGCTTCCTGCCGCTGATCGAGCAGTCGCTCGAGGCGCTCCACCGCGGCGAGCCACCGCTCGCGCGCCGCGGTCCACGCCTCCATGTCGGCGTCCCGGCCGGACGACTTGTACTTGCGCCACGCCGCGTCACGGGCAGCGTCAGCCGACGACACCGCGCGGCGCGCATCACCCACCGCGCCGCCCGCCGCGAACCGCAGCAGCCCGCCCTGGATCGCGGCGCGCAGACGGTAGATCGCCCCCTGTCCGCCGGCCTTCTCGACGTCGGACGCCGTGAGCACGTGCTCGCCGTTCGACAGCATCGCCGGGTTGGAGTCCGACGTGCCCGTGCCGGGGCCGAGGATCGCGCCGCCCGTCGCGTTGAACCGGACATCGGTGCCCGGCACGCGGTACTCGCGTCCACCCTGGGCGTCCACGTAGACGCGGATCCGCTGGCCGTCGTTCTTGATGAGCCAGTCGTTGATGTACCGGGTCGCGCGAGTCGTGTCGACCGCGACCTGGACGTCGATGCTCTCCGGGATCAGCCCGAGCTCGTCGGCCAGATCCTCCGCGGCCGACTTCGACATGCCCATCGCCGACGCCTGCTTGAGGAACTGGTCGCGGACCTTCTGCACCTTCGCCTGCAGGTCCTCCTGCGACGAGCCCGACTCGCGCATCGAGTCGATCAGGTCCCAGCCGGACTCGGCGATAGCGTCCAGCGCCGCAGCGTTCGCGCGGCCCTTCTCCGTCGTCGAGTCGAGCGTGTTGCCGTTCTCCTTGGCCGCGGCCGCGGCGGCGTCGATCGCCTCCTGGTAGGAACGCTGGGCGTCGCGCGTGGACAGGACGACCCCGGCCGCCTCGCGCTGCTGCTCGACCAGTTCCTTGAGTGCGTCCGTGTAGCCGTCGACCGCGAACGTGCCCGCGTCCTGGGCCGCGACGAGCCTGTCGACGGCCGAAGCGTTCTCGTCGGTCGCGGCCGCCGCGCCCTGTGCCGCCGGGCCGACCTCGCCGAGCGCGATCGCGAGGAGCGTCGCGTCGTCGGTCGCCAGGCCGGACGAGTCGGCGACGCCGATGAGCTCGTCCTTGAGCGCCGGCATGAGCTTGAGCAGCTGCTGGCCGTCCGCCGCCGTGCCGCCCGCCTGCTCGAAGAGCTCGCGGAACGCGGCTGACGCGCTCGGCAGGTCGGTCGACGCGAGCGTGCCCAGCTCGTCACCGAACGCCTGCAGCGTGTCGTACTGCTTGGTCCACTCCGTGCGGATGTCGGCGCCGACAAAGAAGTCGGCGAGGCCCTCGGTGACGCCGGTGAAGCCTTTCTCCAAGCTCTGCAGCCACCCGGTCTGCGACGCCTGGTCGATGAACTTCGAGAAGTCGTCGACCGCGTTGTCGCCCGAGAAGAAGCCCCACGCGCCGTTCTCGGTGTCGATCCTCGAGAAGATCGAGTCCACCACCGCGGCGCCGTCGGCCACCTTCCCGAGGTCCGCCGCGAGCTCCTTCGTCCCCTTGCCCGCGTCGTCGGGGCGCGAGGACATCGCGAGGAACGCCCCGCCGATCGCCAGCGCGGCGCCACCTGCGACCTTGGCCGCCTTGCCCATGTTGCGCGAGACGGCCGCCGCCGTCGTGCTCGACATGAGGTTCAGCGACTGCATGGCCGCGATGGTCTCGACCGTCGCCACGGACAGCTTCGCCATTCCGGCCACGCCGAGCAGCACCAGGCCGCCGCCGGCGACGATCGCCATCGACGCCGCCTGCACGCCACTGGGCAGGCTCGAGTACGCGTTCACGACGTCGGTGACGCCCTGCACCAGGTCGCGGAGGGGGCCGTTGGCGGACTCGCCAGTCTTGATGAGCGCCGTGTCGAACGCGCCGCCGAGCGCCTCGATGTCGCCCTTGAGGTTGTCGAGCTTGGTGGCGGCCGTCTCTGCCGCGTAGCCCTGATCGTCGACCTGGTCGGTCCAGTCGCGGATGGCGTCCGCGCCCTCCGCGTACAGGATCCGCGCCGTCGTGATCTGCTCGTTGCCGAACATGCGGCCGAGCGCGGCCGAGCGCTCCGCTTCGGTGAGCCCGCCGAGGCGCTGCTGCAGCTGGCCCGCGAGGGACTCGAGCCCGACGAACTTCCCCTGGGCGTCGAACGCCGAGATGTTGTACTTGTCCAACTCCTTCTGTGCCGCCGCCGTCGGGGACGTGAGCGCCATGAGCACGCCACGCAGGCCGGTCCCGGCGGAGTCCGCGAGGATGCCGTTCTGCGCGAGCAGCGCGAGGGTGCCGCTCGTCTCCTCGAGCGAGACGCCCAGCTGGGACGCGACCGGACCGACGTACTTCATGGCGAGCCCGAAGTCGCCGACCTCGCCCGCAGCCTTGCCAGCGGACGCGGCGAACACGTCCGCGATGCGGGTCGCCTGGTCGCCCTCGAGGTTGAACTGGTTCATCGTCTGCGAGGCGATCTCGGCTGCCTTGGCGACCTCGATGCCCCCCGCCGCCGCCAGGTCGAGAGCTCCATCCAGGCCGCCAGAAAGGATGTCTGTGGCCGAGACGTTCGCCTTGGCGAGCTCGGTGATCGCGTTCGCCGCCTCGGTCGCCGAGAAGACGGTGCGCTCCCCGGCCTCCATCGCGGCGGCCCGCAGCGCGTCGATCGACTTGCGCGCGTCCTCGCCCGTGGCCGCGACCCCGGACATCGCCTGGTCGAAGTCCGCGAACTTCTTCACCGCCAGCCCGGCGATGCCCGCGAGGCCGGCGCCGAGGGCGCCCACCCGGTTCGCCAAGGTGTCGATCTGAGCCGAGTTCTGCTGGATGCTGCGGCCGAGCTGCGTGCCGAACTGCCGCGCCGAGCTCGCGGCCGCCGTCATCTGCGCACGGAAGCCCGTCACGTTCGCGTTCAGCTGCACGCTGACGGTGCGATCGGCCACAGGTTCACCCCTCCCCGGATCGGTTCGTGCGGTTGGATGCAGGGATGAGCGACGAGCAGAAGCGACGCCGGAACCCGCTAGCCCGCTGGTGCCTCGCCGTCGGCGCGGCAGTGAGCGTCATGGGTCTGGCGTTGGCCGCATCGCCCGACGGGGCCGAGCCCGTGGCGGCCATCGGCGGCGTCCTGCTCGGGCTCGGCGTCTTCTGGTCGAACTAGGGCCGCAGCGCCGCGGTCCACAGCAGCGCGTCCTCGTGCGTGGCTGTGGCGCCATACTTCGCGCGGCGTTCGACCTGCGCGCGCCGGATCGCCGTGGTGACGTGGCACCGCGTCGGGGCGGGGACGATGAGCCGGTTCTCGGCCGTGGGGTCCTGGCACACGTCCTTGTCCATGCCGCACAGCGGGCACAGGTGCGCCGACCGGTAGGCGGCGAGCGCGAGCATCCACTGCTGCTCGACGTCGTCCCACTCGACCTCGGGCCGGGATGAGACGATGCGCCCCTCGCTGTCGTGCTCGTAGACGGTCGCCGGCTCCCAGCCCTTGAAGCGCTTGTAGGAGACCCCGAGCGCCTCGGCCCGCTCGAGGTCCGCCCTCAGCGAGGCGTCGCGAGCGATGCGGTCAACGAGAAAGGGGCGGCCGTCACCCCGCGGTTCAGGGCGAGGAGTGCGAGGGCGAACACCTGGAACTGGGCGTTCGACATCTCGTCGGCGAGGCTCATCCAGTCGGTGGCCGGGTCGAAGTCGACGGGCGAGCCGTCATGCTTGTGCGTCACCGAGACGATGCTCTCGGGCATGACCGCGTCCACGAACGTCGAGAGGTTGACGCTGTACGCCTCGTCGGCGGCGTCACCCTTGCGCGGCGGGTGCGCCGCCTCGTGCTCGGCCCAGCGCTTGTTCGACAGCGCGCGCAGGACGAACACCACGGTCGACTCGGCCATCTGCCGCTCGAGGTCCCGCAGCTGTGCGACCAGCTCGGCCTCGGAGTGCGAGGCGAGGGTCTGGCGCTTCTTGCGGACGTCGCCCAGCTCGGCGTCGAGCTGCTCGTGACGGGCGGTCAGGGCGAGGTCGGTGCAGAAGTCGATCGCCTTCTCGGCGCGCTTGATGGTCAGGCTGCTCACGGTGGTGGGGTCCTTCCGGTGGTCACGGTGGTCACGGTGGAGCCCCTGGCGCCCACTCCACCGTGTCGGCGGGCGCCAGGGGTGATGAGGGGTCAGGGGCCGGCGACGACCGCGACCGGCCCGGCGAAGTCCTGCACGAAGGTGTTGAAGACGGACCGCGTGTAGGAGTTGGCCTCCGGCGCCATCGGGATCTTCTGGCCGACCTTGAACTTCACGATGTAGACCTCGTCGTCGGCCGCGTGCGCCGCGTCCCACGCCTTGCCGTAGCGCATGGAGAAGTACAGGACGGTGCCCTCGACGAGCATCTCGGCGAACTTGTTGCTGTCGGTCGCCGCGGCCGAGTTGGTGTTGTCGACGGCCGTCATGCCGAGCGTCACCGTCTTGCGGCCCGGCTCGTTCCGGTCGACGGTCTGGCACAGCAGCTGGACGGCGATCGAGGCCTGCTCGATCCCGATCAGGGCCGAGTCGGCGGTGAGGTAGCACGAGGCGTTCAGCCCGGCGGCTGCGTTGAGCTCGGTGTCCGCCGGGGCGTCGATGTTCGCGATCGTCGACAGGATGTCGATGCGGACGTTCCCGTCGACCGGGGTGACCGGGAGGTCGGGGGTGCCAGTGGCCATGTCAGGACTCCTTCGTGGTGGCCGTCTCCGGGACCGCGGTCGCGGCCGCCGGCTCACGCGAGACATGGCCCGCGAGGTCGATGTGGTGCTTGGCAGGTCGCTGCCACGGCGACGGCGGGTAGCGCTTGGACTTCACGAGCTCGAGCGACACGCCGATGCGCTTGTCGCCCTCCGGCACGTCGAACTCGTGCCGCGTCTCGAGGTCCTTGACCCGGACGTACGTCGTCATGGCTGCCTCCAGGCACGCTCACGCGCCCGCGCGTCGGCGGGTGCAGGGTTCGGTCGTTCGGTCAGGGCGTAGGGGACGCGGCGACGGTCAGCCCGAAGTCGAGCACCGTGAAGAAGGCCGAGGTGTTCGTCGCCGGGAGCGTCACCTGCGGGTCGCGGGTGATCGGCCGAGACGACACGTGCATGAGCGGGCCGCACGTCACCTCGTCCGCCGCGGGAGTCACGAACTCGAGGGCCGCGACCACCTGCGCGGCGAGGATGTGGCACGCCTGGTGGTTCGCCGCCGCGACGGTCACCCGCACACGCGCACGCCGCGTGTGGACCGGGCCAGCGAGCGCACGCCGCACCGGCGTCGGCACGTCGATCGTGACGACTCGCCACGGCAGCGTTGCGCTAGCCGGAGCTTCGCCCTCGAACGTGCCGGCGGGCAGCAGCGCCAGGACCGCCTCACGCAGGCTCGTCACAGCAGCCCCTGAAGTGCCTGCGCCAGCGACGTGACCAGCCGCGGCTCCTCGTCGGCGAGGGGCGCGTCCAGATCCAGCGTGCCGCCGCCGCGGGGCGTGCCGAAGTACGCGATGTTGCCGAGCGCGCCGCCTCGGAGATCCTTGTCCGGACCGATCTCGTAGCCCACGCGGGACGCGAAGCCGGTTCGGTCGTACGTGATCGACCCGGCCATTCCCTTGAAGTGCGGCGACGAGCGCGCGTCGTCGACGAGCGCCGTCTTGATGTTCTGGGCACCCCGCTTCAGCACGGACTCGACGACGTCGATCGAGCGCGATGCTGCGCGGGACAGATCGGCTGTGAGGTCGCGCAGGCCGGACGTGTTCACCGTGAAGCCGTCGCTCACCTCGTCACCTCCTGGACACCGAGCCGGTACGCAGTGGCCTGGGACTTGTGGAGCAGGGCGACAACCCGGAACGTCCGTCCCGCGAGGTGCTCGTCGTCGACCGCGTCCACGATGGTGATCACGTCGCCGACCGCGGGCTCGAACGCCGCGACGGGGACGTGCACCGTGTAGCGCTGCAGCGTCATGGTGTGCTCCGCGAGCGACGCCGTCTGCTCCTGTGCGGCGGTCGCCTGCACGCGGCATTTCCCGGCGTGCGGTGCCAGGCCGGGTCCGTACACGGGCTCGGAGAGCGTCGGCGTCACGTTGCCCGCGGCGTCGGTCGCTGTGCCCGTCACGCGGCGCACGGCGCACGTGTCGCGCATCCTGGCCTCTGCTTCGGCGCGCAGGCCGGGCAGTTCGGCCGCGATGGCGTCCCCGAGGATCACCACTGGCCCGACCGCCACGCGCGCTCGCCCTGGCATGCCAGCCAGCCCGGCTCGTACCGCAGCCGGATCGACGCAGCCTCACCGAGCCCCACGGGTGCGAGGAGGTCCCACTCGTCGTCGGTGATGCGCAGCGCACCGTCCGACGTCGCCTGGTCCCGGGTACGGGTCACCGACCCGTCGTCGACGGTCACGGTGACGGCGCGCAGCCCCTCGGGGTTGCGCAGCACGCGGACGACCGCGTTCGCCTCGACCATCACGACGACGTCGAGGAAGCCCGGCTCGTCCGCGACGCGCGCAGCGAGGTCAAGCACCCGCGAGCGGATCAGGACCTCGGCGTCCCTGAGGAGGGCTACGGCCTGCGCCGGGTCGGTCAGGGGGCGGCCGAGACGGACCTCCACGTCGTCCGGCGTCGCGTAGGTCGTCACGGCCGCCCGCCCCCTTCTACTGCTGCGCCGCGGCGACAGCGGTGCGGATCTCGTCCTTCGTCGCGTCCTCGGCGTGCTCGACGCCGTGCGCGGCGGCCCACAGCGCCCACGCGTCGCGGCTCGAGCGTCCGTTCGGAGGCGTCAGCGGGTCGGCCGGCTCGTCGTCCTCGGTCGGATCCTGGTCGTCGTCCTGCTTGTCGGCACCGGCCGTGGCGCCCTGCTCGGCGGCCGGGCCGAGCTCGGCCGGGTTGCCCGGCGTGAGAGGGACGACCGAGGTGGGGTCGGGCGGCGGCGTCGGGCCGGTGCGCTTCGTGGAGGAGGAGGCGAGCAGGTGCTCGCCGACCTTGGCGCCCTTCGGGACGTCGTCCCCGGCGCGGAGCTGGACGGCGAGGCCGTCGATGTGCACGAACGTGACGCCCTCGAGGTCGTCACGGATCTTCTTCTGGGCCACGATCGGCCCTCCCTTCGGTGGGTCGGGCAGGCGGGTGCCGGCGGTGCGGCCGCCGCCCGGGGGAGGCGGCCGCACCACGGGGGTCACGCCAGGACGGTCGCCTTCAGCGACAGGTCCGCGTTGGCCAGGACCGGCATGCCGACCGCGTCGCCGTTGACCTCGGCGATCATCGGCGGCTTCTCGTTGCGGTACACGCCCGCCACGATGCCGGGCTGCTCGGCGTCCTCGATGGCCCAGTCGTCGGCCGTCGAGGAGAGGGTCTGCCCCCAGAAGGACGCCCCCAGCTGGGTGCCCTGCCAGTCGTCCGGGTCCACCGGCTCCGGGAGCAGCAGCAGCTCGTTGTCGGGCAGGACGAGGCCCGCGGCGGTGCGGCGCATGTAGACCTCGATCGGCGGCAGCCCGGCGCCCGCGACGATCGCGTTCACGTCCTCGATCGTCGCGGGACGCGAACCCCCACCGACCAGGGAGGTCTTGAACTCGTCGCCCTGGGCCATGACGCGCAGGACGCGACGCGAGACGAGGATGACGCCCGGCGGGACGCCGTTCGTCGCCTCGTACGTGTCGGACCACGCCTGCAGGTCCGCCAGACGGGAGACCGACGTCGCCGAGGACCACAGCGCGGCCGCCGTGACGGTGTGCGATGCGCTGCGCCCGAACGAGTCCGCCGTCGCGAGCTCGGGGATCGTGGCCACACCCGTGCGCAGCACGATGCCGCGCAGCCGCTCCATGCGGTCCGCGATCGCCTGCACGACCTGGGTGGACGTGGACAGGATCTGGTCGAGGATGACCTCGTCCGACGCGCCGCGCGTGCGCAGCTGGTCGTACTCCGAGACCGGGATGACCTGCCCGATCGCGGGCAGCTCGAGGATCGTGCGCTTCCCGCCGGGCTTCTTGCCGACCGTCGGCTCCGCGTCGAACGCACGGAACTCCGCCTCGGCGACGAGGCCGGCCTGGCCCGCGACGAACCGGACCTGGATGTCCGGGACGATGCGGTTCGGCAGGAACCGGGCGAGGTTGCCGCGGCGCTGCTCGACGGCGGACAGGGCCTCCCGGACGTACCCCGTCAGGGTCGCCGGGTCGATGAGATCGGTCCAGAGTGCCATGAGCCGATACCCCCTCTCAGATGAAGACGAACGTGGTCGCGGCGCGCTTCGCCGCGGCCGTGGGCGCGGTGAAGGCGATGGGCAGCTTGGCCGTGCGGATCCGGCCGTGGTCGAGCAGCGGCACACCGAAGTCCGCCGTGCCGACCACGCGCTGGTCGGTCAGCACGAAGCCCGCGAGAACGCCAGCCCCCGTGACCGTGGCCTCCGTCGCGTCGTAGGGGACGAGGACGCCCCCCACCTTCGCGACGGGCAGACCGGCCGGGATGAAGCCGTTCGGGTAGTGGGTGCCGGCGGTGAAGGCGGAGATGTCGAGGACCTCGGTGCGCGCGTTGGCGATGCCGTGCGTCGAGCCGAGCCAGGACTGGTCTCCACCGCCGAACGTCTCGGTCGTGAGACGGGGCATGGTGATCCCTCCTCAGGGAGTCGTGGTCAGGTCTTGGACTTGCTGGGGTGCCGCTCGGCGAACAGCGAGCGGCCCGCCGCGACGGACGTCGCCTTGTCGGCGCCCCCACCGCCGCCCTGCGACGGGTCCGGCTTCGGCGTGGGCGCCGTCGTCGGGATGAGGGCCTTGAGCGCCTCGGCGTCGGCCTCGAGCTCCGCCTTCGTCGCGCCCGTCAGACGGGGCGCGAGCTGCAGGTCGAGGCCCTTGGCGGCGGCGACCTCGTACCGCAGTGCCCGCAGATCGGCGGCCGCAGCGTCGCGCTGCGCCTGCGCCAGATCGTCGGCTGCCCTCTGCTCGGCGGACTTCTTCGAGTCCTCGATCTCCTTGGGGAGCTGGGCAAGGTCGGCCTCGGCCTTCGCGCGGGCCTCCCGCTCGGCGACCAGGGCCTTCTTGCCGGGCTCGCCCAGCGGCTCGTCGCCGCTGTCCGAGGGCACGCCGTCGTCAGTGCTCGGCGCCGGAGCCGGCGTGGCCGGCGTGCCCGTGCCAGGGGTGCCGTCCGGTGCGGCCGGGTCCGTGACGAACCGGAGCCGCGCGAACCGGGCGGGCGTGCCGGGGGAGTGGGTGAGGGGCCACGCCATCGCAGCGGGGGCCTTGGTCGTCGTCATCGTGCGGTCTCCGAATCGCTCGGGAGGGGCCCGACCGCATCGCGCGGCGGGAGAACTGGTGGAGCTGGCTACAGGACCCAGCCATAGAGCCGCAGCAGGCGCAGCGCGTCGGCGCGGTCGATCGCGATCGCGTAGATCGACTCGGGCATCAGCCGCGGCGCCCGCAGCGAGCGGTACCGGCCGGCGCGCTCCGTGCCCTGGTCGCGGACGCTCCGTGCCTGCGACATCCGCCGGTAGGCGATGCCGCGGCGCGTGACCCCCTCGGTGGAGTACTTCACGGTCCGGTCGAACACCTGGGCGGACCGGACTCCGCCGCTGGCGCGGTAGGCGTTGATCAGCTGGTTCACGTCGGCGCCGTCGATGTAGGCCTGGGCGTTCGCGCGCGAGCCGAGCGCCTTGCGCAGGCCCTCCTCGTCGAGCGACCCGAGGTACTCGGCCGCGTTCACCGTCAGGTCATCGGCGATCGCCTCGGCGGCCGGGATGTTGTGGCAGTCGCAGCCGGGGTGACGGTCGAACGCCGTCGCCTCTCCTGTCGTTCGGCCGGCCAGGATCACGCACCGCCCGCAGGACGGCGGCGTGAGCATCCGCACGTACCGCACGGGCCCGCGCGCGTTCCCGGCCATCCGCTCGGCCGTACGGCCCGTGTCCGACAGCAGCGTGCCCGCGGCCGCGGTCAGCCAGGCGCCGGCGCCCGCGAGTGCTCCGCGCCAGTCCGCACCCTCGCCTGCGAGCGACTTCGCACGCAGGACCGCGCCGTAGGCCATCTCGTCGGTGCCGAAGCCTGCGCCCGTGGTGCCGACGAGCGCCGCCGGGTCGACGGCGTACTCGGCGCGACGGACAGAGCGGCTCGTCTGCGCCAAGACCTCGGGCACGTACTCGAGCGCGCCAGCCGTGATCCGCTCCTGGGCTGTGTCGAGCGTGAGCAGCAGCTGGCGTTCGATCTGGGCCCATGAGGCGTCGAAGTCCTCGCCCATCCGGGACCACAGGCGCCGGACCGCAGCGACCGCGGCCCCCATCTCGGCGCGCTGCGAACGCGCGTACGGCTCAGCTGCCGGCGGCAGGGCCTGCAGCGCCACCGGCCAGCTCCTTCACGCTCAGCGCGCTCAGGTACGGGTCGGCGTCCTGACGCTCGAAGTACTCCCGCTCACGCTTCTTGCGGGGCTCCGACCACCCGAGCTCGTCCCAGGCGCCCTCACGCGAAAGGATCGGCACCCCGCCTGCGAGCTTCTGGATCGCGTCGGCGCGCTGGGCGAAGGTCGGGGTCGCCGCGTCGTGCCACAGCGTGCGGATCGGGTTGCCGGCGGCCCACTCACCCGTGGTGAAGCGGCGCGACAGGCCCATGACCCAGCCCCAGGAGTCGCCCCAGTCCAGACCCTTGCCCTCGGCGTTCTTGATCAGGCGGGACTCGTCGGCGCGGATCGCGCCCTCTGCGGCTGGGTTCGCGGTGGAGACGACGAAGTACCGGATCGGGAGACCAGAGATCGAGGCCAGCAGACCGCCGTAGTGCTGCACCGTGTCGGTGATGTTCTTCAGGTCTGCGGCCTGGAACTGCCCGGCGGTGACGCCGGTGCCCGCGTAGGCCATGAGTGCCGTGTAGTACGCCTCCCAGACCGTCAGGGGCTCGCCCGTCTTCGCGTCGACCATCTTCGAGGGGTCGACCCCGAAGACGTAGCGCGCGGGCACGGCGTGCGACTCCTGCGCGACCTGGAGGTTCGTCAGGGAACGTGCTGCGGCGTCGACGAGGGGGATTGCGTCGGCCATCTCCGACGTGCCCCACCAGTCGCCCGGACGGCGCCGGTTGAGGAACATCACGACCGGGACCCGGCCGAGACGGTGCTCGTCACGGCCGACGACCGTCCAGCCCCGGGCGGTGGGCTCGAGCCACAGCGTGCCGTTCGGCGTGTACAGCGTGCGGCGCCGCTGCTTGTCGAAGTCGAGGTACTGGCGCAGGCACCCCGCCATCTGCCGCTTGCGGGTGTCGACGGCCGCGACCATCTGCCGGGACGGCTCGACCGAGATGATGGGGTGCTCCCGGTCGTCCTCGTTGGTCCCGACCGTGACGAAGCCGCGGCCGAACTTCGCGGTCTCCGTGTGCAGCATCGGGGCGCCCGAGTCGAGGTTGTTCGCCTCCCACTGCTCGCGCAGTTCGTCGGACGTCTGCTCCTGGCCGGCCTCGACGAACCCGCGGACGTCCAGGCGGCGGACCGGCTCGTCGACCACGATGCGCGACCAGTTCACGACCGTCTCGAAGCGGCGCAGCTCGGGCGGCACAGCGAGACCGATCTGAGCCAGGCGCTGCGTGCCCTCGTAGTAGCGCTCCATCAGCGCGTCGTGCTTGCTCCTGGCGGCCGCGGCCTTCACCAGGCGGCCCATCAGGCGCTGCTCGTCGTCTGTCAGCTGGTGCTCCTTCAGCAGCGAGACCACGAGCACCCCCTCACCGGAACATGTACATGCGGGACTCGGACTCCTGCGGGCGGCGCAGCACACCGTCGAGCGCGGTCACGGCGGCTTGGATCCCGTCGATGCGGGCCGTGGACTTCTTGCGGTCTGGCTTCACCGGCCGGATGTTGTCCAGCCCGTCGTTCTTCACCTCGACGACCGAGGCCATCCAGCGCAGCACCGGGTGCCCGCCGTGGCGCATCGCCCGCGCGCCGATCAGTCGCTCGAGCTCCTTGGACGCCGGCGACAGGCCCATGAAGGTCTGCGCGACGGCCGTGATGTCCACCTCGAGCTCGGCGTCGAGCTCCTGGACGAACTGGCCAGCGAACATGCGGTCGTACGACACGCGCTGCATGTCGAAGTGCCGGCAGTCGCCGATCACCGCCGACTTCACCGCGTTGTAGTCGATGACGTCGCCGTCGGTTGTGTGCACCAGACCCTGCTCGATCCACTGCTCGAGCGGGATCAGCAGCTGCCGCTGCAGGTCTTCGACCCTGTCGCCGGGCACCCAGAACCGTGTGAGCAGGTCGTACTCGGCACCGGGCCGGTTCGACTCGACCCACACCGCCCACGCGGTGAAGTCCGACACCGCCGACAGGTCCAGGCCGCCCCACGCGCGGCGGCCCCGCAGACCTGCGCGGTCGATCGCGCCGTCGAGCTCGTCCCACCGGTCCAGATCCAGCCACCGTGACTGCTCGCGGCGGCGCAGGTTCAGCGTGAGGCGGCAGTAGGTCGGGAAGTACGACGGGGTCTGCCGGGCCTTGTTCGCCTCGCGGTGCAGGTACGCCCAGGTGGGGGACTTACCCGCGCCCGGGTTCGCCTTCGCGAGGGTCTCGTCGGCGAACGGGTCGTCGTCCTCGTCTGCCGCCCAGATCACGCCGTAGAAGCCCGTGTCCTGCACGACGTCGTTCGCGACGTTCCGCACGTACGTGTGCTTCTCGTCGTAGATCGTGCCGTCCTCGGCCTCGTCGGCCGTGGTGATAAACACGATGAGCGGCTGGTCCCGCGCGCCCGTGCCCGTCTCGATCGCCTCGACCAGCGCCCGGCGCAGGCGCAGCGTGTGCACCTCGTCGATGACCGCGCCGGACACGTTCAGCCCATGAGCGGTCTCCGCGACCCGTGAGAGCACCCGCAGGATCGAGCCCGTGCGCGGGACGCGCACGACCTCCTTGAGTGGCTCGACCCGCGAACGCGCCGCGGGGGACGTCGCGAGCATCCGCTTCGCGTCCTCGAAGACGCGACCGGCCTGCGTGGTCGAGCCGGCGGCGTTGTACACCTCGGCACCAGGCTCCCGGTCGGCCAGGAGCAGCACGTTCGAGATGCCGGACAGCAGGGTGCTCTTGCCGTTCTTGCGGGGCACCTCGACCCACGCCGTGCGGATGACCCGCACCACGGCGTCGATCTCCGCGTCGTGGTAGACCCAGCCGAAGATGGGAGCGATGACCCACACGACCTGCCACGGGTCCAGGCCCTCGCCGAGGCGAAGTCGCACGCCCGCCCAGCGGCCCTTCGTGTGGCGGAACTGCGCCAGTGCACGCAGTGCGCGCTGGGCTCGCTGGACGTCGTACCAGGCGCCCGGGTGCCGGTCCGCCTGGAACGCGACCACCGCCGGCGCGTGGGCGAGCGCGTCGTCGACCTGCTCGTCGGTCAGGCCCAGCTCGAGCAGAGCGTCGCGGGGGACCGGCAGCCGGCTAGTCGAAGATGTCGTCCTCGTCGTCGCCATCGCCACCTCGCGGACTCACGCGCGTCGCCGCGGACGGGGACAGCCCGAGCTCCCCGATCAGCGAGCGCAGGTGAGAGCGGTACTGGTTGAGGAGCGTGCTCCACGGGTTCTTGACGTTGCCCCGCTCCGTGCTCGCGATCGGCCCCTCCATCGACAGCGCCCGCTCACCCTGCTGGATGCGGGCCCACGTCACGCAGTAGTCGATCAGGACCTCGCGCTGCTCGTTCACCAGCCCGGCCGAGCGGGCCAGCGACGGGGCCAGGCGGTCCCACAGCTCGGTGGCCGTCTGCCGGGCGCGGAGCTCCGGGCGGCTCGAACCGGGGAAGTACTCCGACCACCGCGGGGCGACCGGCACAGAGGGCGGGAGTTTCACGCCCTCCTTGACCGGACGCCGGCCGGGGTTGCCCTCGCGGACCACCGCGAGCGCCGGGCGCGGCTTCGGGCCTGGCTGAGCCACGGTCGCAACCCCCTTACGTATCGAGCAGGAGCGTGTTCCCGCTGGTCAGCGAGGTGGATGGCCAAGACGCTGGCTCCACAGAAACGGTCGAACCTGCGCGCCGGGGCGTAGCCCTCCCCGGCGGTCCGGCGCCGATCGCCCTCGGGGGTACCCCCCTGGGTGTCAGCGGCGGTTGGCCGCCGCCGCTCCGCGTGCACCGCCGTCGCTGCGGTTGCACCGCGTGCACTGCGGGCCGCGGTAGCGCGTCCGGTCGTCCGTGTGGCCGAGATCGAGCGTGCGCTCCGTCAGCTGCACCGTGCACGTCACGCATGCGACGACCTCGCCGGCTCGGATCCGCTTCACGATCGCGAGTCGCAGGCGGTCGTGCTGCGTCCCGTAGCCGCGCTGCTGTCGCGTTCCGCGTCGCGCCTCGTACTCGGCCAGGTGCGTCGGGCAGTAACGGTCGCCAGCCGTGACCAAGGCGGGGCACGTCGGAGATCCGGTGCAGCGTCGGCGAAGCTGACGCGGCATCTGGATCACCTCGCAACGAGTTCAGGGCCGGCGCCGTCGGGCCGCTCGACGGTTCGACCGAACGGATCAC
>Ga0170475_112287645_pt1 | contig 21179 bp, 21 predicted proteins | sample Soicark_Litter_5_FD_111474 | JGI IMG/M metagenome (GOLD analysis project Ga0170475, IMG submission 111474) | Avena fatua rhizosphere microbial communities from Hopland, California, USA. Combined Assembly of 48 SPs
CGCGGCTGGCCGGTGGGCCGGGCAGCGCGAAGTCGGCTCCCAGGTGGAGATGATCCACCGTGCGATCGAGGTTCACGCGCTGGGCTTGCGCGGTGCCGCAGAAAAGTTCAGCTACCTGCCATTCACGGCAGCGCAGCACCCGGACGTCGTTGCCGCCTTGCGCCATCCGAATGATGCGGGGCTGCGTCAACAAGCCAACCGCTACATCGAACGCGTGAACCGAAGCGCGGGCTCTGATGTGCTGTACCTGATCGACCAGCAGGGCATCACCTTGGCGGCAAGCAACTGGAAGGAACGCACGAGTTTTGTTGGCGAGCGCGGGAGCGCGCCTGGATGCTTGGCCTACTGTGCGCGGCTGTCTTGTATCTGGGCGGCCTACTGGCGGTTGCACGAGCGGCGGTTTGCCGAGCAACGTGAGATCCGCCGCAATCTGGAAGTGCGGGTTCATGAACGACTCAATGAGGCGCATTCCTTCCGCAAAGCCATGGAGGATTCCTTGCCGGTGGGCATGCGTGCACGTGACCTGGACGGGCGCATCATCTACGTCAATCCAGCGCTGTGTGAGATGACCGGGTATGGTGCCGACGAGCTGCTCGGCCGGCTGCCACCGTACCCGTACTGGCACCCGGACGACGTGGACAAGCACTGGCGCGACCATGAAGCCTCCATGAACGGCCAATTCGAGCGGTCCGGATTCGAATCGCGCGTGCGACACCGCGATGGGCACGATGTGCTGACGATGGTCTATACCGCCAAGCTGATCGCTGCTGACGGCCGGCACAGCGGATGGATGAGCTCGGTCGCGGACATCACGGCCCAAAAGCGTGCCGCGTTGCGGCAGCGGCAGCACGATTAACGCTGGCACGCCCAGCGCCTTGCAAGCCTGGGCGAGATGGCCTTGACCCTGGCTCATGAATTGAACCAACCCCTGACGGCACTGACCAATTTCGCAAGTGCAGCCAAGGCATTTGCGACGCAAGGCAACCAGCCGATGCTGGTCAGCAGCCTTGATGAGACGATGACCCAGGCCCAGCGCAGTGCGGAGATCGTGGGGCGCATCCGGGGATTCGTGCGTCAGCGCACGGCGGGCGTCCAAGATTGCTTGGTCGCCCCGCTGGTTACCACCGTGTTGACCTTGCTGCAAGGCGAAATGAGGGCCCGACAAGCGCGTGCCGCGGTCCGAATTCCCGAGTCCTTGGGGTCCGTCCGCGGTGACCGCGTTCTGCTGGAGCAGGTGATTCTCAACTTGGTCCTCAATGGCTTGCAGGCAATGGACGAGACGCCGGTCGAAGGCAGGGTGCTCGAGATCGATGCAGCAGCATGCGGCGCGCGAGTCCACATCCATGTTGCGGATCGCGGGCCCGGCATCGATGACACGACGGCCGATCAAGTGTTCACGCCCTTCTTCACCACCAAGACCGGCGGCCTGGGATTGGGTCTGAACATCTGCCGCACGATCGCGGAAAGTCACCGTGGCAATTTGACCTTCGCGAACCGTCCCGGCGGCGGCGCCGTCTTTACCCTCGACCTGGAGTGTTCGTGAATCCTGAACTTGCGAGCGTCAAGAATTTGTATGTTGTCGACGACGACGAGGCGGTCCGCCGTTCTTTGGGCCTGTTGCTGCTTTCCCGCGGGCATGCGGTGCAGGTCTTTGCGTCCGGCGAAGCATTCCTGGGGAGCGCGGACGTGCAAAACCCGGGCTGCGTCATCCTCGACCTTCGCCTGGGCGACATGAGCGGTCTGCAGGTCTTCGACACACTGCGCGCGCAAGAGAGCCCTCTGGTCGTACTGTTCCTGTCAGGTCATGGCGACATTCCCGTGGCAGTGGAAGCGGTGCAGAAGGGGGCCTTTGGCTGGCTGGAAAAGCCTTGCAACGACGCACATCTCCTGGGGACCCTGGCCAAGGCCCTGGGCATGGCGGCGCACATTGCGACGCAGCTGCGGTCCCGGCAGGCTGCACTGGCGCTATGGTCCAGGCTAACCCCACGGGAGATGCAGGTGGCTCGCCTGGTCGCACAGGGGCTGCCCAACAAACGCATCGCCTTGGACTTGGCGCCATTGGAGTTGCGCACGGTGGAGGCGCACCGCGCTCATGTCTTTGCCAAGCTGAACTTGTCCAACAGCCACGAGCTGGATCGCTTCCTCCGGGAGCACAAGGTCTAGTGTTTACCCTTGCGTACAGGTACGCAGCCCCCTGACCGCGGGCTACGGACGACAACGCGCACGCTGCGAAACACACTCATGGGCACCGGTTGAACGAGCAACGAGGTACCCATGACCAGCATCCAGTCCATCGCCCCTGCCCCTGCCTCCCACGAAAGACGTCGCCGCATCTTCGCCATCATGGCGGCCTCGTCAGGTAACCTGGTCGAATGGTTCGACTTCTACGTGTATGCGTTTTCAGCACTCTATTTCGCACCCGCGTTTTTTCCGAAGTCGGACGCGACAGCGCAGTTGATGAACACGGCCGGCGTCTTCGCGGCCGGCTTTCTCATGCGGCCGGTCGGTGGCTGGCTGTTCGGCTGCATCGCCGATCGACTGGGTCGCAAGAGATCCATGTTGATCTCGGTCACGATGATGTGCGGCGGGTCATTGGTCATCGCCTGCTTGCCCACCCATGCGCAGATCGGCGCCTGGGCGCCGTTTCTTCTGCTGGCTTGCCGCCTGTTCCAGGGGCTGTCCGTCGGCGGCGAATACGGCACGACAGCCACCTACATGAGCGAAGTCGCCGTCAGCGGCCAGCGTGGCTTCTTCTCATCCTTTCAATACGTCACGTTGATCGGTGGGCAACTGCTTGCGGTGTTGGTGATCGTGACCCTGGAACACCTCCTGGACGATGCCCAACTCAAGGCCTGGGGCTGGCGGATTCCGTTCGCCATCGGCGCAGTCGGCGCCGTTGTTGCACTGGTGCTGCGCGGCACGCTGCATGAAACACAAAGCGCCGGCGCGCTCGCCGACGGGAATTCCGGAAGCCTGAGTGTGCTGTTCCGGCACCACTCGGCCGCGTTCCTCACGGTCCTCGGCTACACCGCGGGCGGGTCGCTGATCTTCTACACATTCACCACCTACATGCAGAAGTACCTGGTGAACACGGTCAACCTGCCGATCAAGACGGCCAGCTACGTGATGACGGGCGCACTGTTTGTCTACATGTGCATGCAGCCTCTGTTCGGCGCGCTTTCCGACCGCATCGGGCGGCGCAACAACATGCTGCTGTTCGGCGGGCTGGGCGCGCTGGCGACGATGCCGATCCTCACTGCCCTCCAAAATGTGACGGACCCCTGGATGGCCTTCGTGCTGGTCGTCCTGGCGCTCTTGATCGTGAGCTTTTACACCTCCATCAGCGGCATCGTGAAGGCCGAGATGTTCCCGACGGAAGTTCGCGCGCTGGGCGTGGGTCTTGCCTACGCCATCGCCAACGCGATCTTCGGCGGTTCGGCGGAGTATGTCGCGCTCGGCCTGAAGTCGGTGGGCCACGAATCGATGTTCTTCTGGTACGTCACCGCGATGATGGTGATTGCGTTGCTCATGAGCCTGCCCCGGCAGGCAAGTTACCTGCACCACGACCATTGACGGGTGCTGGCCGGTGGCCACCGGCCAATGACCTTCGCTGGCGCCGAATGCGGTAACGGCCGGGAACGAAGGTCTCATCGCGACGAATCGGCGCCCGGCAATCAATTTTCCGTTCATGGAGATCGCTTCTCATGGCCTCCCGTCGCGCCGTACGCTGACGGTCAGTCGGTCATCACATGGAGGGCGGATCGCATGAATCGTTTGAAACCACTGGCGTGGGCTGCCATGCTGCTCGCGTGCGGCGTCGGCCATGGCGCTGTTCTGAAGATGTCGTGCAGCGGTCTGGGGCAGGAACTTGCGTTATGCAAATCGTCTGCCGACGACTGGGCCAGGAAGACCGGCCACCAGGTCGAGGTCGTCTCCACACCGAACGATGGCACCGAGCGCCTGGCACTGTACCAACAGGTGCTCGGCGCTGGCTCCGACAAGATCGATGTTTTCCAGATGGATGTTGTCTGGCCCGGCCTGCTGGCAAAACATCTGGTTGACCTGAAGGGCTATTCCAAAGGGGTCGAAAAGGAGCATTTCGAAAGCCTGATCGCCAACAACACGGTTCAGGGCAGGCTTGTCGCCATGCCGTGGTTTGCGAACGCGGGCCTGCTCTTCTACCGCAAGGACTTGCTCGAAAAACATGCGCAGAAGGTGCCTACAACGTGGGAAGAGTTGGCTTCCGTCGCATTCAGGGTCCAGCAGGTCGAGCGCGATGCCGGCAACGACAAGATGTGGGGCTACGTCTGGCAGGGGCGCGCCTACGAGGGGCTGACGTGCGACGCGCTCGAATGGGTGGCCAGCCACGGCGGCGGCACCGTGGTGGACGCATCCGGCAAAGTGACGATCAACAATCCGGCCGCGGCCAAGGCGCTTCAGACTGCGGCCTCCTGGGTTGGCACCATCTCGCCGAAGGCTGTCCTGAACTACGCTGAAGAAGAATCCAGAGGCGTGTTCCAGGCGGGCAATGCAGTGTTCATGCGCAACTGGCCCTATGCCTGGTCGCTCGGTCAAGGCGTCGACAGTCCGGTCAAGGGCAGGATCGGCGTCACGATGCTCCCCAAGGGCGGTGCCGACGGCCGGCACGTTGCGGCACTGGGCGGCGAACTCCTCGCAGTGTCCAAATACTCCAGGAATGCCGCCTTGGCCGCCGACCTCGTCATGTATATGACCAGCCGGCCGGTGCAAAAGGAACGGGCCCTGAAGGGCTCCTACAACCCGACGATCGACGCGCTGTACAAGGACCCCGACATCCTCGCGGCCAACCCCTTCATGGGGGTCCTGCATGGCACGTTCACCAGCGCCGTGGGCCGTCCTGCCACGGTGACCGCATCGCGCTACAACCAGGTGAGCAATGCCTTCTGGAATGCCGCGCACGACGTCCTGTCGGGACGGGCTGCGGCCCCTGAAGCGCTCAAGCGCCTGGACGCCCACCTCAATCGGCTCGGCCGGGGCGGGACATGGCAGTGACGTCCCGGATGACGGCCAGCGTCCGGCCGGCCGCTGTCGAGTCGGCAACCGCAGCGCCACCCGCGCCCCTCGCGCGCCAGCGTGTTCGCTTGGCCTGGCTGCTGCTCCTGCCAATGCTGGCGGTGCTGGTTGCCGTCGCAGGCTGGCCGCTGGGGCGAACGCTCTGGTTCAGCCTGACGGACGCGACGCTGTCCGACCTCGGCGCTTGGCGCTTTGTCGGGCTCGACAACTACATCGGGCCCGATGGCGTGCTGTTCGACCGCGAATGGTGGAACGCTGTCGGCAACACGCTGATCTTTGCGGCGGTTTCGGTGTCGCTCGAAACGGTGCTCGGCCTCGCTGTGGCGCTGCTGCTCAATCATCCGTCTCGCTGGCGCACCTTACTCCGGGTCAGCTTGCTCATACCCTGGGCCATTCCCACCGCGGTTTCGGCCCGCATGTGGAGTTGGATGTTGCACGACCAGTTCGGCGTGGTGAACCACTGGCTGATCGCCATCGGGGCCGTTTCCATGCCGCTCGCATTCACCGCGGATCCCGACCTGTCGCTCTGGAGCGTCGTGCTCGTCGATGTCTGGAAAGCCACGCCTTTCATGGCGCTGCTCATGCTGGCGGCCTTGCAGCTGGTTCCGCTCGATTGTCAAGAGGCCGCCCGGGTGGACGGCGTTCCCCCGTGGCGCGTCTTGCGATACGTCACGCTGCCGTTGATCATGCCGGCGGTGGCCGTGGCCATGATGTTCCGGCTGCTCGATGCGCTGCGGGTCTTCGACCTCATCTATGTGATGACGTCCAACAGCCGGGGTTCGAAGAGCATGTCGATGTACGTGCGCGAGCAACTGATCGATTTCCAGCAGGTGGGGTACGGATCGGCCGCGGCAAGCTTGCTTTTCCTCATCATCGCGATCGCCGCTGTTTCGTATGCGGTGCTCAACCGGTCCAGGCTGAAAGGCGGTGCATCGTGAAAGCAAGTCCGTTGCGTCGGTGTGTTCATGCCTCGTTGTCAGTTCTCTTCATTGCGATGTCGCTGTTCCCGTTCGTCTATGCGGTCTCCACATCGTTCAAGCAGGGTTCCGCGCTGTTCAGGCCCGGCCTCTGGCCCGAACCGGCAACCCTTGATAATTACCGTAGCCTGTTTCGCGACCAGCCTTTCGCGCACAACCTGCTGAACTCTTTCGTGGTTGCAGCGGGAACGGTGCTGCTGTCGTTGTGCCTCAGCCTCCTGGCCGCATGGTCGCTCGGGCGTGTCGAGTTCCGCGGTCGCGGGCTGCTCCTGGGAACGATCCTCGCTGCGTCGATGTTCCCTCAGGTGGCGGTGCTGTCGGGCATGTACGAGCTGGTGAGTTTCCTCGGTTTGTACGACCACCTCGGTGCGCTGTGGATGTCGCACCTCATCATCACCTTGCCCTTCACGGTGTGGGTCCTCGTGACGTTCATGCGGCAACTACCGAAGGAACTGGAGGAGGCGGCGTTGATGGACGGGCTGGGTGTGTTCACGGTGATTTTCCGGATCTTTCTGCCGTTGCTCTGGCCAGCACTGGTGGCCACTGGATTGCTCGCGTTCATCGCTTCGTGGAACGAATTCCTTTTCGCCTTGACGTTCACGCTGTCGACGGACCGGCGCACGGTTCCGGTGGCGATCACGCTGATCTCCGGTTCATCGGGTTTCGAGCTGCCGTGGGGCACCATCATGGCCGCCTCCGTCATCGTGACAGTGCCATTGATCTTCCTCGTGGTCTGTTTTCAACGGCGCATCGTCTCCGGCCTCACGGCAGGCGCCGTCAAGGGTTGACGCTCATGTCAAGAGTCCAGTTGAACGATGTCAGCAAGCGGTACGGCGATGTGGATGTGCTGCGCCATGTCTCGCTCATCGTCGAGCCGGGCGAGTTCTGCGTGTTCATCGGCCCCTCAGGTTGCGGTAAGTCGACATTGCTGCGACTCATCGCAGGCCTGGACGACCCTAGCGCCGGTGGCGTCGAGATCGATGGCCGGCCTGTCGATCACCTGCAGCCGGCTGAGCGCAACGTGGCAATGGTTTTCCAGAGCTATGCGTTGTACCCGCACATGAGCGCGTTCGAAAACATGGCCTTCGGGCTGCGACATCACGGGCTTGCCGGCCGGGAGATCGACAGACGCGTGGCAGAGGCAGCCAAGATCCTGCGCCTCGAGGAGCTCCTGCAGCGAAAGCCGCGAGAACTCTCCGGTGGCCAGCGCCAGCGCGTTGCCATCGGCCGCGCGATCGTGCGGCAGCCCAAGGTGTTTCTGTTCGACGAACCGTTGTCAAATCTTGACGCTTCGCTGCGGGCGGCAACCCGTCTTGAGATCGCCAAGTTGCACCGCGGCCTGGGATCGGCGAGCATGGTCTACGTCACCCACGACCAGGTTGAAGCCATGACGCTGGCAGACAAGATCGTTCTGCTGCGGCCCGTTGCAGAAGGCAAGGGCCTGCCGAGCATCGCCCAGATCGGCCATCCGCTGGCCCTGTACCATCGGCCGGCGAACCGCTATGTGGCCGGCTTCATCGGGTCGCCCGCGATGAATTTCCTGCCCGGAATCGTGTCGGACGTCACAGGCGGCTGCACCACTGCTCTCGTGAATGGCACGCCGGTGGCCGCGCGAGTGAATGGGCTTGCGACAACGGCCGATCGGTTCGGCGCCGGGGCGGCCGTCACCCTGGGCATTCGGCCCGAGCATGTGGCGCTTGGCCAGGGTAACCAAACCGCTGTCCTGAGCCACCTCGAACACCTCGGTGAATACACCCACGCCTACTTGACGCCGCGCAACGGCACCGAGACGTTCATGGCCAAGACGGCGGCCACCGGTTGGCGCATGGGCGACGTGGTTCCGTTCACGTTCCCGCCTGAGCATGTCCACGTGTTTCTTGCAGACGGCAGCGCGGTGCCCCGCATCATCGATGTGCCCGCCCAACGGGTGATTGCATGAGGTTTGGCTCGGCTCATTTCCATCGGGCAGCGCTTCGCACCCTGGCCGAAAAGTACGGGCGGCTGTTCGTGGACATCCAGCTGAGCGATGTGTTCGGTGATGGAAAAATCTTCGTCGACGCGGTGGCCCGTCAATCACCTGAATACATCCGCACACTGTACGACTCGCACCACACGCTGACGGGCGATACGCTGGTGGCCTTCGTGCGCGATCACTTCGTGCTGCCTGAGCCGGCCGGCCTTCACGATCCAGCCGTTCCTCGCGGAGACGTGCTTGAACACGTCGAGAACCTCTGGCCCCAATTGAGGCGCCAGCCGGTGGACGGCGCGGAGCAGCGCGAGGTCGACACCATTCTCCCGCTGCCTCACGCCTATGTGGTCCCGGGCGGTCGATTCAGCGAGGTCTACTACTGGGACTCGTACTTCACCATGCTGGGCTTGATCGAGAGCGGTCATCGCGAGCTCGTCGAAGGCATGGTGCAGAACTTCGCGCACCTCATCGATCGGCACGGTCACATCCCCAATGGCAACCGCACGTACTACCTGAGCCGGTCTCAGCCGCCGTTCTTCTTCAAGATGGTGGAGTGCCTGAACCCCAAAGCTCCGAGCTACGCTCGCTTCCTCCCGCAGCTCAAGGCCGAGCATGCCTATTGGATGGCGGGTGAAACCACGTTGCAGCCAGGCCAGGCGCATGCCCGCGTGGTCCGTATGCCGGGCGGCGAGCTGCTCAACCGCTTCTGGGACGACCGCGACGAACCCCGTGACGAGTCCTATCGTGAAGATGTGCACACGGCCCAGTCCAGTGGACGCCCGGCGAACGAAATCTACCGGGACCTGCGCGCCGCGGCGGAGAGCGGCTGGGACTTCAGCAGCAGGTGGTGTGCCGATCCCGATCGGTTGTCCACCACCGAGACCACGGCCATCGTGCCAATCGACCTCAACTGCCTGTTGGCTGGTCTCGAAGAGGCCATTGCTGCCGGGTGCAATGAGCTCGGTGACGAGGCAGGCGAGGCCGCGTATGCGGCCCGCGCACATCAACGCCGGGTGGCCATCGGGCACTATCTCTGGGACGGCGACAGGAAGCACTTCGTCGATTTCCACCGTGGCCACGGCATCCGTCGCACGTGTCTCACCGCGGCCACGACAATGCCACTTTTCCTGGGCATGGCTTCGGCCGAGCAAGCGGCCGGCGTGGCCGACGTGTTGGCGTCTCAGCTGCTGGTGCGCAACGGCATCGTCACGACCACCGTGTGCTCCGGCCAGCAGTGGGATATGCCCAATGGCTGGGCGCCGATGCAATGGATCGCGGTTCAAGGTCTGCGCCGGTATGGGCATGACGACTTGGCGCGTGAAATCGGAACCCGGTGGATCGCGTGCGTGAAGCGGGTCCACCGGGAAACCGGACGACTGCTCGAGAAGTACGACGTGATGGACGACAAGCCGGGCGGCGGCGGCGAATACCCGACCCAATGTGGTTTCGGATGGACGAATGCGGTGCTCGTGATGTTGATGCGGCTGTATCCGCAAGCGTGAGGGTGTGTTCCTGGTCCCTGCGGCGGCGCCGCGGATCGCCCCATCATCAGCACCCCAGCGTCGTCAAGCCGGGATGATTGTCCGGACGCCGCCCCTGGGGCCAATGGAACTTGCGGTCCGCGGCCGTGATCGGCAGGTCGTTGATGCTCGCGTGCCGGTCTGTCATCAACCCGTGTTCGTCGAACGCCCAGTTCTCGTTGCCGTAGCTCCGGTACCACTGTCCGGTATCGTCGTGCCATTCGTAGGCGAAACGCACGGCAATGGGTGCAAGTCGAACGCCCACAGTTCCTTGATCAATCGGTAGTCCAGCTCACGGGCCCACTTCCGCTTCAGAAAGAGCTCCACTTCCGTCCGGCCGGTGATGAACTCGGCACGGTTGCGCCACCGGGTGTCCGGCGTGTAGGCCAGCGCCACGCGGGCGGGGTCGCGACTGTTCCAGCCGTCCTCGGCCAAACGCACTTTCTGGCGTGCTGAAGCCTCATCGAACGGTGGGAGAGGGGGGCGTGGGTTCATGGTTGCTCCAAGCGCAGAAGTAGACAGATCGTTCTGCCCGAGGCGGTGGCCATTGCCCGGTCGCACAAGGCAGACATGATGGCGGCCATTGCCAAGCTGCTGCCAGCTGGACATGGGCGCCAGGGCGACGCCGAAGCAGTCGCCTTGGCAGTGGACGACACCATCGTGCGCGCACAGATGGGCGCTTGCCCGGATGCCTCGCTGCGCGCGTTTTCCTGCATCCTGAGACGCTACGGGGTAGTCCGCCCCATGGCCTGAAAACCATCCCGTCAGCGCCAGAGTCCGCACCGACATTGTGCGTTTGTGACGTGCAGCTTGATCCGGGCACCGCGAGTGTGCCAAATGTGCGCAACTTGGGGGCGAGAAAGCCGGTCCTGGGGCGTTGTCGCTGAGGATTCAGCGGGCACGAAAGCTGCAGAACGCATCAGGAAAATTCCCCCTGTCCAACGGAGACCCTTCAATGAAGAAATCGCTCGTTTGTCTGTCGGTGCTGGCCTCGCTCGCGGGTGCGGTTCACGCGGAGGATGCTCCCGCTGTCACGTCGAACCTGACGCTCACCACGAAGTACAAGTATCGTGGCCAAGACCAGAGCAATCCCACCAAGAACGTGGCACCGGCGCTTCAAGGTGGATTCGACTATACGAAGAACGGTTTTTATGTGGGCAACTGGAACTCGACCGTTGGCTTTGTCCCGGGAACCGACCTCGAGATGGACATCTATGGCGGCTACAAGGGCGAAATCACCAAGGAAATCGGCTACGACGTCGGCGCGCTGCGTTACCAATACCCGCAAGGCGCTCATTTCAACACGACCGAGCTCTACGGCGCCATGTCATGGAAGTTCGTGACGGCCAAGCTGTCATACACCGTGTCCAAGCGCTACTTCGGTTTCGAGGAAGGCCAAGGCACCTTGTATGCCGACCTGTCCGCCAACTGCGAAGTGGTCAAGGGCGTCACCCTCAATGGCCACCTCGGTGGCACGCGCTTCTCCCATGACGCGCACGTCGCTGCGACCGCGTCCGGTACCAGCCTCGTGAGCTACATCGACTACAAACTCGGTGCCACGTACGACCTCGGTTCCGGCTTCTCGGCCGCTGCCGCCTACGTGGGCGCGAACAAGAAGGACACCTGGGGCGACGCGAACAAAGGCCGCCTGATCCTGTCCGTCACGAAGGCCATGTGACAGGCTGGCCTGGCTGGTTGCAATCGAAGCGGGTATCAAAAGGAGAATTCCATGAAGATGGTGACTGCCATCGTCAAGCCGTTCAAGCTTGACGAGGTCCGTGAAGCCCTCAGCGCCATTGGCGTGCAAGGCATCACCGTGACCGAAGTGAAGGGGTTCGGGCGTCAGAAGGGCCATACCGAGCTGTACCGTGGTGCGGAGTACGTGGTGGATTTCCTGCCCATTGAAGATCGAAGCCGCAGTGGACGACGCGCTCATTGACCGGGTGATCGAAGCGATCGAAGGTGCTGCGCGCACCGGCAAGATCGGCGATGGCAAGATTTTCGTGTCGCCGCTGGAGCAAGTGGTTCGCATCCGAACCGGTGAAACCGGCAAGGACGCACTCTGACAGGCGATGAAAGAAAAATCATGAAGAAATTGATCGCTTGCCTCGTCCTGGGAATTTCGGCCCTGGGGTTTGCCGGAGGTGTCTCGGCACAGAACGCCGGCGCTTCCGCACCGGCCGCTGCGGCTTCCGTGGCGGCCACGCCCGCCCCCACTGCAACGACAGCCGTCGAAGCAGCGCCGGCCGCGGCGACGCCCGTAGCCAACAAGGGCGACGTGGCGTGGATGAGTTTGTCCACGCTGCTCGTCATCATGATGACCGTGCCCGGGTTGGCATTGTTCTATGGCGGTCTCGTCCGCAGCAAGAACATGCTGTCGGTTCTCATGCAGGTGCTCGTGACGTTCTCGTTGATCGTTGTGCTCTGGATGGTCTACGGCTACAGCCTGGCGTTCACCGAAGGCAACGCGTTCATCGGCGGTCTCGACCGGCTCTTCTTGAAAGATTTGTTCAACGCCAAGAGCGGTGCATTCGCGATGGCTGCAACGTTCAGCAAGGGCGTCTACATTCCCGAAATGTTGTTCGCGGCGTTCCAGGCCACGTTCGCCGCCATCACTTGCTGCCTGATCGTGGGCGCGTTCGCCGAGCGCATCAAGTTCTCTGCCGTGCTGCTGTTCATGGTCCTGTGGTTCACATTCAGCTATCGCCGATCGCACACATGGTCTGGTTCTGGATGGGGCCGGATGCCTACTCGGCTGCTTCCGTCGTCGACGAGATGAACGGCAAGGCCGGTTTCCTGTGGCAGATGGGCGCGCTTGACTTCGCGGGCGGTACCGTGGTGCACATCAACGCGGCCGTCGCAGGGCTGGTCGGTGCGTTCGTGATCGGCAAGCGCGTCGGGTATGGCAAGGAAGCATTCACGCCGCACTCGCTCACACTCACGATGGTGGGCGCCTCGCTGCTGTGGGTGGGCTGGTTCGGGTTCAACGCCGGTTCGGCCCTCGAAGCCGGCAACAGCGCCGTGCTTGCATTCATGAATACCTTCGGTGCGACGGCTGCCGCGGTGCTGGCCTGGTGCATCGGTGAAGCACTGATCAAAGGCAAAGCTTCGATGCTGGGCGCCGCTTCGGGCGCCGTTGCCGGTCTCGTGGCGATCACCCCGGCCGCGGGCAACGTCGGTCTGATGGGCGGTCTCGTGATCGGGTTCATCGCCGGTTTCGCCTGCCTGTGGGGCGTCAATGGCCTCAAGCGCCTGCTCGGCGCAGACGACTCCTTGGACGTCTTCGGCGTCCATGGCGTCGGCGGCATCGTCGGTGCGCTGCTGACCGGTGTTTTCAACAACCAGGCCCTCGGCGGCCCGGGCCTGGTGGGCGATTGGGTCACCGCTTCCGTCGTGTCCAACAGCATCGGCGCGCAGGTGTGGGTGCAGTTGAAGGCTGTGCTGCTGACCATTGTCTGGTCCGGCGTGGTCTCGCTCGTCGCTTTCAAAGTGGTCGACCTCGTGGTCGGTCTGCGCGTCACGGAAGAAGAAGAACGAGAAGGCCTGGACATCTCCGCTCACGGGGAGACGGCGTACCATAAGTAAGTGCTCGCCATTGCCGGGGGAACTCACTGCCCGGCGCTTCGTTTGATGACAGGGGCCACCGTGAGGTGGCCTTTGTCATGGGAGCTTTGATTTCACGCGACAACTTGCAGGTGCCGTGGTCGTCCCCACATGCCTAAAATCTTCGCATCGACGTGATTTCTCGGGCTCCCCATGGTTCCACACCTCATCACCGCCCTCAACGGCCCGATCAATGAACTCGAGCAACGCATCCTCGAATCGCTGCCGGCCATCGAACGATGGTTCCGCCTCGAATGGATGGAGCACACGCCGCCTTTCTACACATCGGTGGACGTTCGCAATGCGGGGTACAAGCTCGCGCCGGTCGATACCAATCTCTTCCCCGGCGGGTTCAACAACTTGACGGCCGAAATGCTGCCATTGGCCGTGCAGGCGGCCATGGCCGCCGTGGAGAAGATTTGTCCGGAGGCGAAGAACCTGCTGTTGATCCCCGAAAAGCACACACGCAACAGCTTCTACCTCGCCAATGTGGCCCGGCTGAAGCAAATCTTCCACCAAGCCGGTCTCAATGTGCGCCTCGGCACGCTTGACGAGGCCATCACAGCGCCCACGCCCATCGACCTGCCCGATGGCACGTCCCTGACCGTCGAGCCTTTGGTGCGCACGCGGGGCCGTCTGGGGTTGAAAGACTTCGATCCGTGCACCATCCTGCTGAACAACGACCTGTCGGCCGGCCTGCCGAAGGTTCTCGAAGGCCTGCATGAGCAATACCTGCTGCCGCCGTTGCACGCAGGCTGGGCGGTTCGGCGAAAGACGAACCACTTCCAGGCTTACGAGGAAGTGGCGAAGAAGTTCGCGAAGCTGCTGGGCATGGACCCATGGTTGATCAACCCGATGTTTGCCCGCTGCGGCGAAATCAATTTCACCACTGGCGCCGGCCAGCAGGAACTGGCCGCGCAGGCGGAGGCCCTGCTCGCGAAGATCCGCCGCAAGCACAAGGAATACGGCATTCAAGAGAAGCCGTTCCTCATCGTGAAGGCCGATGCGGGCACGTATGGCATGGGCATCATGACCGTCCGCGACCCCAAGGACCTCGCAGACCTGAACCGCAAGACACGCAACAAGATGAGCGTCATCAAGGACGGACAGGAGGTGAGCGAGGTGATGTTGCAGGAAGGCGTGCCCACGTACGAACGCGTCAACGACGCAGTGGCCGAACCCGTGGTCTACATGATCGATCGCTACGTTGTCGGTGGCTTCTACCGCGTGAATGCCGAACGGGGCGTGGACGAGAACCTGAATTCCCCCGGCGCGGTGTTCGCGCCGTTGGCATTCGCCGAATCGAACCAGTTGCCCAAGCCGGGGATCAAGCCCGGGGCGAGTGCACCGAACCGGTTTTACATGTATGGCGTGATCGCCCGGTTGGCGATGTTGGCGGCCAGCTACGAACTTGAAGCCACGGACCCGGACGCCGAGATTTACGAGTAACGGCTCCTTTGGGCACCCGAAGTTGCTGCGTTGCAACATCGTCCGCGGCCGTCAGGTGCAAAATGGCGGCCCCTAGTATCCCGAACCCGTGCCGCCTAGGCGTCACGGACGATCGTGACCCAGCCCCGTCCCACTTCCAGCCTAGCGGTCCTCACGCTGGGCGCCATCGGCGTCGTCTACGGCGACATCGGCACGAGCCCCCTCTATGCGCTGAAGGAAATCTTCGCGCACGGCAGAGTACCCCTGAGTGAAGAAAGCATCCTGGGGGTGTTGTCCCTGGTGTTTTGGACGCTCACGGTCATCGTCGGTCTGAAATACGTCGCACTGATCTTGCGCGCCGACAACAACGGCGAAGGGGGCCTGATCGCGATGCTCGCGTTGGCCTCCACGGCGGTGGCTGAACGCCCGGTGTTGCGCAATCGCTTGCTGCTGCTCGGAGTGTTTGGCACGGCCGTCTTCTTCGGCGATGGTGTCATCACTCCCGCCATTTCGGTCCTGTCGGCCGTCGAAGGGCTGGAGGTGGCGGCGCCCGGGCTGCACAAATGGGTCGTGCCTATCACGCTGCTCGTGCTGACGGCGCTCTTTGTCGTGCAGCGGCACGGCACCGCCAGTGTCGGCAAGTGCTTCGGCCCGGTGATGCTCGTGTGGTTCGCTGTGCTTGGGTTGCTGGGTGTTCAACACATACTGACCAACCCCGCGGTGCTGTGGGCCTTGAGTCCCACGTACGCCCTCGGCTTCCTGATGGCGCACCCGGGCACATCGTTCGTCGCGCTCGGCGCCCTGGTGCTGTGCGTGACGGGAGCCGAGGCGCTCTACGCCGACATGGGTCATTTCGGCAAGCGGCCCATCCGCATAGCATGGTTTTCGCTCGCGATGCCGGCCCTCGTGCTGAACTACTTTGGCCAGGGCGCCCTTCTGCTGGCTCACCCCGAGAACGTCAACAACCCGTTCTACGAAATGGCACCGCAATGGGCGTTGTACCCGCTGATTGCATTGGCCACTTGCGCCACCGTGATCGCGTCGCAGGCGTTGATCACTGCGGCGTTGTCGATCACCAAGCAGGCCATCCAGCTCGGCTACCTGCCGCGCATGTACATCCTGCACACCTCGGTCAAGGAGGCTGGCCAGGTCTACGTCCCTGCCGTCAACTGGGGGCTGTACGTCTTCATCGTGTTCGCCGTGGCCATTTTCGGATCCAGCGGGAAGCTCGCCGGTGCCTATGGCATTGCTGTCACCGTGGACATGCTGATCACCACCACGATGACATTCTTCGTGATCCGCTACGGCTGGAAGTACCCGTGGTTCTTGTGCGTGGCCGCCACCGGCTTCTTCGTGGTGGATGCCGTGTTCTTCGCCGCGAACATCGTCAAGGTCTTCGACGGCGGCTGGTTCCCGCTGATGATTGGCGGCGGCATGTTCACGTTGATGATGACGTGGAAGCAAGGTCGCCAGTTGATGCGCGACCGCCTGCGCAATGACGCCATCGACCTCGTGAGTTTTCTCGACGCCGTTTTCGTGAGCCCGCCTGCGCGCGTAACCGGCACCGCGGTTTTCCTCGTCAGTGAACCGGGCCTCACGCCCAACGCACTGCTGCACAACCTGAAGCACAACAAGGTGCTTCACGAGACCAACGTGTTTGTCACCGTCACTCACCACGAAGTGCCGTGGATTGCATTCGACAAGCGGGTCGATCTGAAGTCTCTCGGCCACGACTGCTGGCAGGTCACACTGCACTTTGGCTTCAAGAACGACCCGGATGTGCCGGAGGCGCTCAACCTGCTGCGGGGACGCGGGGTGCGTCTCGACGAGATGGAGACTTCATATTTCCTGTCGCGCGACATCGTGACCCCGTCGCTGGGCGAAGGCATGATGATGTGGCGCGAAAAGATGTTCGCAAGCATGCACCACAATGCCAGCGGTGCGGCGGACTTCCTGAGTCTGCCGACCAATCGGGTGGTGGAGCTGGGCTCGAAAATAGAGATCTAGGCCTCCAGTCTGAGGTCCCCCAGTCGCTGCGCTCCTGCCTCCAAGGGGCGACCCCGTGTCGGCCAGCAAGGCCGGTCCTCGCGGGTGGCTTGATCTGCGGCTTCGCTGCGCTTGCTTGCCTGTCGCAAGCGGGTCGCGGGCTTTGCTTCGCTTGCTCGCCCGACTTGGGCTTCGGGCGTGTTTGCGAGGGTCCTTGGGATGTTGGGGCTTTGAGAGTTGTGCAACAGTGTCGGCTCGTCCTTTTTGCCTGCCGCCATGAAACTGCTTTTTGTTGCTGACCCGCTCGATACGTTCAAGCCCCGCAAGGATTCCACTTTCGCGATGATGCGGGAGGCGGCACGGCGTGGGCACACGCTGTGGGCGTGCGAACCACGGGACGTGCATTGGCAACGGGGCGGGCGGGTGAGCGCGCCGGTGCGCGAGATCGCGCTGACCGGAGCGCTCGACACCTGGTACACCGAGGTTTCGTCGGGCGCTGTGACAGCGCTGGCCGACGTGGACGCGGTGCTGATGCGCAAGGACCCGCCTTTCGACAGCGAATACTTCTATGCCACCCACCTGCTGGAGCAGGCGGAGCGTGAAGGTGCGCGCGTGTTCAACAAGCCGGCCGCCTTGCGAGACCACCCCGAGAAGCTGGCAATCCTCGAGTTTCCGCAGCTCATCGGCCCGACCCTCGTGACGCGTTCGGAGGCGGACATCCGCCGCTTCCACGCCGAGCACCACGACATCATCCTGAAGCCGCTCGATGGCATGGGCGGCATGGGCATCTTCCGGGTGGGTCCCGATGGCCTGAACCTCGGAAGCATCGCCGAAACGCTGAACCGAGGCGGCGCGCAGACCGTGATGGTGCAGCGTTACCTGCCCGAGATCGTGCGCGGCGACAAGCGGGTGCTCGTGATCGGCCAAACCGGTGCCTTATGCACTGGCCCGCATTCCGCAAGGCAGTGAGATCCGCGGCAATCTCGCCGCGGGCGGCAAAGGGGTGGCGCAACCGCTGAGCGCACGGGACCGTGAAATCGCCGAGCACTTGGGCCCCATCCTGATGGCGCGGGGCCTGTTGCTGGTGGGCCTCGATGTGATCGGTGACAACCTGACCGAGATCAACGTGACGAGTCCCACGTGTTTCCAGGAAATCACGGAGCAGGCCGGGTTCGACGTGGCTGCCATGTTCGTCGATGCGTTGGAGGGTGCGTTGGATTCTCCACGCATGAATGAACGGGCGCAGCCTCGTTGATTGGGATGGGCAATCGGCAGGGATAGGCGCGGACCAGCGACAATCGAGGTTTGTCGCTCCCCGTTCAACCATGGCCGTCCTCTCGCTTTCCAATGCCCATCTGGCCTTCGGCCACGTGGCCCTGCTCGACAATGCCGCATTTTCGCTCGAGGGCGGCGAGCGGCTGGGTTTGATCGGCCGCAACGGGGCAGGCAAGTCCTCGTTGCTGAAGATCATCGCCGGGCTGGAAAAGCCCGACGATGGCTTGCTGCAGGTAACCCAGGGCCTGCGCATCTGCTATGTGCCGCAGGAACCGGTGTTCGACCTGACCGCGTCAGTGTTCGATGTGGTCAGCGAAGGCGTGGCGGAGGCGAAGTCTGTACGGCAACAGTACGAGGAACACGCGGAAGGCGTGGACCTCGACGCGTTGCAGACCCGCATCGAGGCGCTCGACGCTTGGACGTGGGAGCAGCGTGTCGACACGACGATCGCGCAACTGCACCTCGATGGCGCCCGCACCGTGGGCGAGTTGTCCGGGGGCATGAAGAAGCGCGTGGCCCTCGCACAGGCCCTCGTGGCCGTCCCGGACGTGCTGCTGCTCGATGAGCCCACCAACCACCTGGATCTCGACTCCATCGCATGGCTCGAAGACCTGCTGCGTGCCTTCAAGGGCAGTGTGATGCTGATCACCCACGATCGTGCATTCCTGGACGGCGTGGCCACGCGCATCCTCGAACTCGATCGCGGCATCATCCGCAGCTACCCGGGCAATTTCACTGCATATGAGCGGTTGAAAGAGGAGCAGCTCGCCTCTGAGGCGCTTGCGAACGCACGTGCCGACAAGTTGCTCGCTCAAGAGGAGGGGTGGATTCGAAAAGGCGTGGAGGCGCGCCGCACGCGCAGCGTGGCCCGCATTGCACGCCTGGAGGTTTTGCGTGCGAGCCGCCAAGCCCGCCGCGACTCCCTCGGCCAGGTGCGCCTGGAGATCGATGCAGGCGCACCGAGCGGCAAGATCGTCGCGGAGTTGCGCGAGGTGGCCAAGCGATTCGGCGACAAGGTCATCGTCAAGGGGTTCAACGCAACCATTCTCCGCGGCGACAAGGTGGGCCTGATCGGTCCGAACGGGGCGGGCAAGACGACGCTGCTCAAGTTGATCCTCGGGGAGCTGCAGGCCGACAGTGGTGCGATCCGTCAGGGTACGAAGCTGGAAGTGGCCTACTTCGATCAGATGCGCAGCACGCTCAACCTGGATGCCACGCTGGCAGATACCATCAGCCCGGGCAGCGAATGGGTGGAGTTCAACGGCGCGCGCAAGCATGTCATGAGCTACCTGAACGACTTCCTCTTTTCACCGGAACGCGCGAACTCGCCGGTGCGCACACTGTCGGGCGGCGAACGCAACCGATTGCTGCTTGCCCGCTTGTTCGCGCTGCCGGCCAACGTGCTCGTGCTGGACGAACCCACGAACGACCTGGACATCGACACGCTCGAACTGCTCGAGGAACTGCTGCAGAACTACGCGGGCACCGTGTTCCTGGTCAGCCACGACAGACGCTTTCTCGACAACGTGGTGACGAGCACCATTGCCTGGGAGGGCGACGAGACCCAGGGCCTGTGGCGCGAGTACGAAGGTGGCTATGAGGACTGGAAGACGCAGCGTACCCGCGCGCGCAGCCTGCGCGACAAGGTTTCCCGTACGGCCCCCACCTCCGTGCCCACGCCACCTGCTGCTTCGGCGGCTGTTTCCACGATGGCTTCCTCGAAGAAGGCAAAGCTCAGCTACAAGGAGCAACGCGAACTCGATGGATTGCCCGCGCGCATCGAAGCGCTGGAGACTGAACAGAAGCAACTGGCCGAATTGCTGTCGGGCGTGGAGGTCTACAGCGACGCCAAGCGCCTCTCCGAGGTGCAGGCACGCTGCACCGCGATCGACGATGAATTGCTTGCGGCCATGGAGCGTTGGGAAGTGCTCGGGGCGCGCTGAGGCAGCGGGGGGCGCTCAGCGGCTGAGCACCCCGAACCAGGAATCGCTGGCGGCGCGGTGCGTGCGGCTGATGATGAGGCCCGATTGCAGGTACAGGGCATTGAGCAGGCGGGCCGCGCGTTCGGTATCGAAGCCGGGCCAGTCGGTCAGCTCACGCAGGGAAACACTGTCACCTTGCAAGCGCAGGATGGCCGCTAACAGTGCGCCGGTGACCCGCAGGTCGCCCAGTTCTAGCCCGGGTGCCACCCGGTAGGCCACCGGGCCGGCAATCTCCGGCAGCAGCGTGGCGCGCGAGCCGCGCAACGCAAACTCCCACAGCACAGGTCGCAGCGGGTGATAGTGCTGGTCTTCATCGATCAACGCGGTCTCGTCGTCCCCTGGAGGGCGCAGTACGGCCGGTTCCACGTGCAACACGCGGAGTTCGGTGGGGCGTTGCTTCAGCAGCGCATCGAGGCTGATGGGGCTGTGCACGAGCCGCTCAAGCGCGAACACCGTCAATGGCACCACCATGTCACCCATCTGCAGGTGGATCACCACTTGCTGTGAATGGCGCACGCAGGCCGCGAGCACTTCCAGGACTTCGGACGCATGGCCGCCCTGCTCGAAACGGCTGAGATCGGCCAGCAGGGAAGGACTCAGTGCCGTGCGCAGGCCGTTCTGGCCTACGATGCCGCGCGCCCGCGGACCGCCGGGCTCGTGCAGATATCGTTGAAAGGCGCTGACCCGGATCAACTCCGGTTCGCCGAAAGGGATGGTGGGCTCGAACATGCAGGCAATCGCTTCAGGCGTGACTTTATGCGATACGGGCACAATGGGGTTCGCCCCATCCTGGTGAATGGGCGGGACGGCGGTCACATGCCCAGACGGGCGCGTGCGACGGCTTGCCAGAAGCGTGGGTCCTGGGTCGTGGCGAAGTTGACGCGCATCAGTGGCGTGGGCCGCGGAGCGGCAAAAAACAGAGAGCCCGGCGCAAGGAACCAACCGTCATCCAGCATCGTATGCGACAGCCGCTCGGTGTCCATCCCTACATCCACCCAACCGAACAAGCCGCGCGGTGGCGCGGAGAACCGGAAGCCAGCGGCTTCTGCGGCGCGCACGGTGCGCGCTCGCGCTCCGTCGAGTCGCTGCGTCACGCGTTCGACGTGCCTGCGCAAAAGGCCATGCTCGAGGCAATGGGCGATCGCCTGCTCAAAAACGGCCGGCGTGGTGAGGGTCGTCAACAGCTTGGTATCGATCACACGCTCCACGAGGGCGGGTGAGGCGGCCAGGTAGCCCACGCGCCAGTGGGGCGCCAGCACTTTCGAAAAGCTCGACACGTACACCGTGCGTTCCAGGCCGTCCAATGCCGACAGGCGTGGCAGATGCGGCGCGGCCAGCGGGCCGCAGGTGTCGTCCTCGATGATGTGGAAGTCATGCGATTGCACCA
>Ga0170475_106454944_pt1 | contig 21134 bp, 21 predicted proteins | sample Soicark_Litter_5_FD_111474 | JGI IMG/M metagenome (GOLD analysis project Ga0170475, IMG submission 111474) | Avena fatua rhizosphere microbial communities from Hopland, California, USA. Combined Assembly of 48 SPs
CCATCGATCTCAATACGCTGGTCGATGAGGCGCTAAACCTCGCCCATCACGGTGCCCGCTTCAGTCACGTTGAAACGCGACTTCGCTCAAGGGATCGCACCGATGAACTGGCGCCGCAGGAGATGACGAGGGTGCTGCTGAACCTGTTCAGCAAACGTTTCTACGCAGCCACAAGGCGGGCGCGCAGTGGCACAGACCCAACTTCCATCCGACGCTCAAGATCACGACACGCGATGCCGACGGGGCGGTCGAAATCCGCGTTCGTGACAATGGCACCGTAGAGATCAGGGATAAGTTGTTCCAACCGTTCTTTACCACCCAGCCAACCGGCGAGGGCACCGACCTCGGACTGTCAATCAGCTACGATGTCGTGACACAGCAGCACGACGGTACGATTGCGGTCGAGAGCGAAGTCGATGCATTCACCGAATTCGTTGTGACTCTGCCGCGCCAGATGTTCACGAACGGTGGCTTAGGGCGTGAAGGAGGCTCCGGTCGTTTGGCGACTCGTCCCTGGCTCGGACGGCTATTCAGACTGGTCAACACGCAATGGCCTTGCAATAATCTCAGGTCGGATGGCGCCGAGATGCAGCGCCGTGTCGGAAAAAGTCCTTTTATCTACGGGGTTCGTCCGAGACGAGTCACATGCCAGATCAGGTCAGTCAGTCCATCGTCCACGTCCTCGACGAATGAGCGAAAACGGTGCCGGACACCACTGATTGCCCGGTCAGACTGGCTAAGCAAGACCGAGAGAGCAGGGAGTTCCTGCACTGATTGGCGATCGATGTCACGCGCCGACGGATCCCCCCATGCTTTGATCGTCGCTATATGCTTGGTCATTGGTCTCATCCCAGTTTTCGATGGACGATGGCACAGAAGCTTATCTGACCAGAAGACAGGTCGCCTCGATGGGAACTTAGTCTAGGTCTATAGCTGGCACGCTTGCCGTGGTCGCTGTTGGTTGAAATGATCCTTCCCGACAAGGCAAGGGGACCGCAATGAGCACGACGACGCAGCCTGCCAGCAGCCCGTATCTGCCGGTCCGCGACGACTGGCTGGCGCGACGGACCGAGACGATCTTGGAACCCGGCCTGCCGATCGTCGATCCGCACCACCATCTGTGGGAGCGGCCCGGCTGGAACTATATGCTGGACGATCTGCTCGCTGATACCAACAGCGGCCACAACATCGTCGCCACCGTATTCGTGCAGTGCCGCTCGATGCATCGCGCATTGGGTCCGGAAGAGATGAAGCCGGTTGGGGAGACCGAATTCGTCAACGGCGTCGCGGCGATGAGTGCGTCAGGCGGTTACGGCGGGACCAAGGTTTGCGCCGGTATCGTCGGCCATGCGGATCTGCGGTTGGGTGAGCGCGTCCGCGCGGTGCTGGAGGCGCATATCCGTGCAGGCGGTGGGCGCTTCCGCGGAATCCGTCACATCACCGCGTGGGACGCCGATCCGGCGCTGATGAACCCCGCCTATGCGCCGCCGCCGGGACTGATGGCGGATGCCACGTTCCGTCAGGGGTTTGCCTGCCTCGCGCCGCTGAACCTGACGTTCGATGCATGGCTGTACCACCCGCAGATCGATGAGCTGACCGTGCTCGCGAAGGCGTTTCCCGAGACGCGCATCTGCCTGAACCACGTCGGCGGCCCGTTGGGCATCGGCGTCTACGCGGGTAAGCGCGACGATGTGTTCGGCAAGTGGTCGACCTCGATCCGTGCATTGGCGCAGTGCTCGAACGTTGTGGTGAAGCTGGGTGGTATGGCAATGCGGATCAACGGCTTCGACTTCCACGAGAAGGCCGATCCACCATCATCGGAGGCTCTCGCGGCAGCGTGGAAGCCGTATGTCGACACCTGCATCGCGGCATTCGGCGCGTCACGCTGCATGTTCGAAAGCAACTTCCCGGTGGACAAGGGGTCATACGGCTACGCGCCGTTCTGGAATGCATGCAAGATCTTGGCACGGGGAGCGAGAACGATAGAGAAGGCCGACCTGTTCAGCGGCACGGCGTCCCGGTTCTATCGGTTGGAAATCTGAGATACGCCTCCTGAAGAGGCTCGCGGCCGGAAAACGATTCAAGTACACATTTGTGCGGTGATGCGATGCGGACCTATCACTACGACCATGTTCACTTGCGCAGTCCAAATCCGGACGCGACTGCGCGCTTCTTCGAGACGATGTTCGATGCCGAGGTGACGCGCAGTGTCTATCCGCCGGGCACGTTGTATCCGGGTCAGATGCGGGTCACTATGAAGGTCGGCGGCCAGAAAGTTCTGATCGCACCGATGCATCCGCACGATTCCACCGCTGCGGCGCCGCAGTTCCCTTACTACGGGCTTGAGCACATTGGCCTGACCGTTGATGACGTCGATGCGGCGTGCGATGAGCTGCGCGCGAAAGGGGCGGACGTGGTGATCGGTCCGTTGACCCGCGATCCGGGTACGCGGCTGGCGTTCATTCGCGGTCCAGAAGGGATAATGGTGGAGCTGGTGCAGATCCGCTAGCTCTCTTGCGCTTCAGCACGACCTAGCTGACGACCCTTTCTGTCCACTCGCACGCGGCCTATCCCGTAGCGCACAGGAATGGTACGTTCGTGCAGGCCCGTTGAACGCAACAGCGAGTTATGCATGGTTCTGCCGCGTCAATCATCCACGCGTTCCACGTTTGGATCGCTGCTGCTGATCGCCGTTGTCATCGGCGCTGGTGCAGCAGCCTTCGCCTACACTGCAGGTTGGTTGTCGCCTCAGCGGCTCACACCGAACAAGCTCATTGATGCTTTTGCGCCTCCCGGTGGCGAGCCGCTCGGCCATCGCCGCAATCATGCCAAGGGCATATGCTTTACTGGCACCTTCGAAGCAAATGGGGCGGGGTCGGAGCTATCATCGGCACAGGTGTTCTCTCACGGCCAATATCCTGCGCTTGGACGCTTCAACCTCGGCACTGCTGATCCGAATGCGCTGGATGCCACGGTGCGGGTTCGCGGGATGGGCCTGCGCATCGTGACGCCTGATGGGCAGGAATGGCGCACCGCCATGATTGACCCCCCGATCTTTCCCGTGTCGACGCCGCAGGCATTTTACGAGCTGCTGCTCGCCTCGGCGAGCAAGGTGCCGGATGCGATGCAAACATTTGCTGCTGCGCACCCAGAGATCGCGGCGTTCGGCGCCTGGGCCAAGAGCGCGCCGTGGACCGGCAGCTATGCGGAAGATCGGTATAACGGTCTCAACAGCTTTGTCTTCACCAACGGTTCCGGTGCAGAGACAACGGTGCGATGGTCTCTCCTGCCGTCAGTTCAGCCGGTCCCGGTCGCGCCTGATGATCTGGCGAAACGTGGCCCCAACTTCCTTGAACAGGAGATCGTTCAGCGTATTCGTGGTGGGCCGCTGCGCTGGACCATGGTGGTGACTGTCGCCAATCCTGGTGATCCCTCTGCAGATCCGAGCAAGGCTTGGCCGGAAGATCGCCGTACGGTCGAGATCGGCGCGCTCGTTGTGCAGCAGATTCAAGACGAGAGCAACGGCCCTTGCCGCGATATCAACTTCGATCCTACCGTCTTGGCCGCCGGCATGCGGACGTCGGACGATCCATTCCCGGCCGCGCGTTCGTCTGCCTATGCGAAGTCATATGACCGTCGCACGGCGGAGGCCAAGTACTATCCCCGAACTGGTGCGGACGCCAAGCCATGATGCGCCAACGTTTCAATCCGCTTCAGCGCCTGCTGCACTGGATCATGGCGGTAAGCATCTTGTCGATGCTGTTCATCGGCGTCGGCATGGTTTCGACGGTGATGCCGAAATATCTGGCGCTCGTTGCCATACACAAGCCGCTTGGGATTGCAATTCTGGTGCTCGCACTGGTTCGCGTGGCGGTGCGCCTTCGCTACGGCACGCCGCCGCTGCCAGCCGACCTGCCCGAGCCGATGAAGCTTGCGGCCCAACTGTCGCACTATGCCTTGTATGCTCTGATGATCGCCATGCCGCTGATAGGCTGGGGAATGCTGTCGGCGGCTGCCTATCCGGTCGTACTGTTCGGCAGCGTGCATCTTCCAGCGATCCTGCCGCAGAGCGACGGCCTGCATACACTGCTTTGGAATGCGCACTTCTACCTTGCCTTCGTGTTTTTCGCCCTGATTCTGCTGCATGCCGCGGCGGGGCTGTTTCACGCGCTCGTCCGACGTGACGGCGTGTTCGACACGATGGCGCCTTGGTCGACTCCTGACAGGATCGCTCCCGCCGAGTGACGGTCGCCTGCTGGATCACATTGAAGCAGCGCTCGCGCAGTCGCGCATTCCCCGGCGCGCTTTGGGCCCTTATGGCCGTCGGCGCACGCGCATGAGTCGCCAAGGGCATCGAGGTTTGGCGGTTTGACCGGCTTCCACGTCGGACACGGGAAGCCGGGTGACTGCTCAGACCCGCTAAAAGAACACGAAGGACCGGACCACGACGTTCTTGCGGCACCGCGCGTTGGCAGGCGCGGTCGGGTCGATGCAGGCGCTGTGGAACGACCAGCGTGAGACAGAGCCGTCGGTGACCGAGTCATAGCACTTGAGCATCGAGACTTCGTTGCTCTTCTGCTGCGGGAACCAGTACCACTCATGGTTGGGACGGTAAGTGAAGCGAGTGGTCTCGCCGACGCGGTCGTCGTAGATGCGGTAATTGTTTATGTACGGCTGGTCGGCAAACGACGGCCACGCGCACAGCACGAATGGGTACTGCTCGATTGTCTCTATCGGCTTGGCGAGATTGATCGACATGAACCGGCGCGACATCTTCGCATCGGCCTCTTCTTCAGTGCAGTTCTGCGTACGCCCGAAGTTCCGCAGGTTCTTGGTGAGCAACTCGCGGCAACGCACACGGCCGCTGTTGTCGTTCAGGTCATTGTGCACAAGCATGGCGTAATTCGCATTGACGCCTGGGTTCTTGGCGTCCTGGTTTTCCGTGCGGTCGCCCGCGTAGTCCTTGTCGAAGACGTCGTGGTTATAGACCAGTGCATCGGTCGCGCCCGGGAAGAAGTCGAGTAGTAGCTTCTCGATCTGGGGGTAGTAGACCCGCTCGACTTCCTCTGAGTCATAGATGTTCGTGCATTTGGTCTCGAGGTGCGCCAGCGAGAGGCCAAGTTTGTCCATGCATTCCGGACTGCTGGGCGACAGGCCCGGGTAGTACTCGCCGATGCGCCGCGCGTCGCGCAGCACCATCGGGAAGAACAAGTCTCGCCGCCGGTTGTCCTTCTCATTCTGGCGCAGGAGCGCCGCGACATCGGTGCGCGCCGGGTCGCGCCAGACGGCGTTGGACGGAACGATGGAGTAGGTCGGCCGCTCGTGGACAGTATAGGGCAGGGGCAGCGCCACGCCGCCCTGGGGGACCTTGATGCTGTTGGAGTTGCGAATGTAGTCCACGCACTCGTCCCACTCGCGGAAGGCGAGGCCCCATTTGGTCTTGATCGCACCCGGTGGGGCCTTGTCGATCATTTCGATGACGCGCTGGCCTTCGCCGTCAGCGATTTCGGCGAGTGCGTCCGCGAGCGCCTGGGAGGTTCCGGCATCGCCGTCCTGGTCGAACGACATGTAGGACAGGCCGCCATGCGCCGCGAACGGCGGCGGCTGTCCTTCCGTGCGCTGCAGTGGCGGCACGTAGGCCGACGAAACTTTCTCCATATTCGACGCAACCTTGCTGTCAGCAACAAGCTGGCTCATGGCGCACCTCCGATTATTTCGACCTCACCGTGGCACACGGAGCCTGTCTTTTCCAGACCATGGCTTCCGGTCATCTGGGGACCCTGGTTCTGGGCCGATCCGGCACGAAACCACCGGCTGCCACCAGGGCCCGCTCAATCCTTGTCCAATCCGCCTGAAGCGTTCAGCCGTTCCGCCGTGATGTAGTCGGGCGCATCGAGCGCCAGCCAGACGATCGTGCTTGCAACGGTCTCACAGTCGGTGCGGCGGCCGAGCGGGATCCGCCGCGTACGCTCGTCGAGAAAATGTTCGATGTCGGTGCGTCCCTCGATCGTGGCGAGCTGGCGCTCGGTAATGCGCTGCATCGGCGTGTCCATGCGTCGCCTTGAGCAGTGTTGCCGGCATCAGCAGCAGGTCGTGTTGCGCCAGTGCGACTTCATAGGCCGCGGTCAGTCTGCGCACGATGTTCATCGCCTTGCCGTAATACCGGCTGCCGTGCTGCCGACGGATATAGGTGCCAAGCAGCGTGAAAACTTTGGTCGTCTCCGACCTTTCGTTGGCGTGTGCGCGCCAGTTGCGGTGGAAGTCCATCAGGCTGGTCGCGTAGAGATCAGGACGGCTCACACCATATCCGTCACCATGCATCATCGTCTGGGTCAGGCCCTCGACGCCGATCGGCGTCCAGATCGCCGCACCGAGAAGATGCATCGGGATTGACAGCTCTTGCACTGTCGCACCGAGCCGGTGCAGACGATCGGCCGCCGCGCGCACCTTCGCACTGACATCCTCTTCAGCATTCGCTGCCTGAAAGCCCTCCCTGACGATGCCGATGCGGACGCCCGCAATGCCGCGGCCAATTGCCTCGCGGCACGGCTGAACCCGGACATTGTATTGCCGTGGGTCGTAGCCGTCAGGACCGGCCAACACTTCGAGCAGTAATGCATTGTCCGCGACATTGGCCGTCATAGGCCCGGTATGATCGACAAAGATTTCGATCGGCATGATGCCGGTGTACGGCACCAGCCCGTGCGTCGGTTTCATGCCGTAGATGCCGCAGAACGAGGCGGGTATGCGGATCGAGCCGCCCTGGTCGCCGCCAAGCGCCATATCGACGTCTCCCGCCGCCACCAGAGCCGCACTGCCGGACGATGACCCACCCGCAGAATAGCCGTGACTGCGCGGATTGTGCACCGCGCCGCGCGCCGAAGTGTGGCTGCCACCAGACAGGCAGAAAGCCTCGCAGTGCGCCTTGCCAAGGACGGTGCCGCCGGCGTCGAGTATGCGGGTAACCACCGTCGCATCAACATTCGGGATATAGCCTTCCAGTGTCGCTGCGCCGTTCATCATCGGTATGCCGGCGAGCATGATGTTGTCCTTGAGCGCAACGGTGCGGCCCTTCAGCTTGCCGTCGGGCGCGCCATTCACTGTTGCCTTCACGTACCAGGCGTTATGCGGGTTCTCTTCAGACGACGGGTGGCGGCCGGGTGTGCGCGGATATTTCACTTCCGGCAGGTGGTCCGGCAACGCGTCGACGACGTTGTACGCAGCGATGAACGGGCGCATAATGTCGATGAATGAGCTCGCGTCGTCGCGGCCGAGCGACAGGCCGATTTCGTCGCCGATTGCGCGGAGCTGATCATGGGTCGGCACCTGTACGGCCATGTCTGGTCTGCCTGCTGGTCGGATGTGGCGGCCGATGTTACGCTCCAGATGACGGGAGGATGCAATGCTGAGCAAGACCCAGATCGAGCACTACAAAGAAGCCGGCGCCATCCTCGTGCCCGATATTCTGACCGCAGATGAGGTGCAGCGGCTGCGCCACGTTACCGATGAGTTCGTCGAGCGTGCCCGTGGCGTAACCGCACATACCGATATCTATGACCTTGAGGACAGCCATACGGCTGATAATCCGCGGGTTCGTCGTATCAAGGCGGCGCATCTGCATCACCCGGAATACGCGAGTCTGGTCCGACATCCGAAGATTCTTGCGGTGCTGCAGGACCTATGGGGACCGGACATCCGCTTCGATACCGCGAAGCTGAACATGAAGTGCGCCGGCTTTGGCGCACCGGTGGAGTGGCACCAGGACTGGGCCTTCTATCCCCATACCAACGACGACCTGGCTGCCGTGGGGGTGATGTTTGACGACATGGAGATGGCGAACGGGCCACTGATGATCGTGCCCGGCAGCCATCGAGGTCCTATCCACGACCACCACGCCGACGGCATCTTCTGTGGTGCGATGGACCCTGCCAGCCGCGACGTGGACTATGGGTCGGCGATGCCGCTCACCGGTAAAGCGGGCTCGATCACCGTCCATCACGTGCGTGCAGTGCACGGCTCAGCCCCGAATGTCTCGGATAACGATCGTCGGTTGCTGCTGTTCCAGTTCCGCACCGCAGATGCATGGCCGCTCCTGGGTTTCTCGGCCGGGATCGAGAAGTTCAAGGACCTGATGGTGTGTGGGCAGCATCGTGAACCGCGGCTGGAGCATCTGCCCGTCCGGTTGCCGCTGCCGCCGGCGACGCTGCAAGGTTCGCTATATGAGAACCAGAAGGGGATGAAGAGCCGTTACTTCGCTGTGCCGGTCCAGGCGCGCGAGCCGGAGCCGGTCAAGTGAACGACGCCACGCCCGTCCCGCCACTTGTGGTGGATTCAACATTCGACAGTACACGCCCACTGTTCGCCGATGGCCCACCCGATCCGGTGGTGTACGATGGCTCGCCCCGCGCGACCCGCCAGCGCACGGTGAACTTCGCCGCCAAGCGCCTCGCGGACATGATGTACGTGACCGGCCTGGATCGCAGTACAGCGGAACGGCAGTTCCGCTGGCGTCCGCTTGGCATGCCGGGGGGGCTCGGCGCGCGTCCCGACACATCCAGTGGCGAGGCGGAATTGCTTGCCGCGCATCGTGCCGGACGCCTGACGATCGAGACCAACGACACCGACCGCCGGGCCACTGTGCGCTGGAGCGATCTCGCCTTTGGCGCCCCGCTCAGCGGCTCGGCGATCGCACGTCCCGGTTACGGCGGCATCCTGCTGGGCTCGCGTGACATGCCGTCGTTCGATCCCGTGCCGATTGCGCGCCGCGCGGCCGCACCCGATCGCGCATGGCCGCGGGGATGCGGTCGAACCGCCGGCACCACCGCCACCCGAGTTGGCCGCAGCACTCGATGCGCTGTTCGTTGGCTCGCCCGGTATCTACGGCATCCTTATCGCGTCACCGGAACGCGTGCTCGCCGAGCGCTATAGCGATTTCGGGGCACCGGATCGTGCGACGCCGAGTTGGTCGATGACGAAGGCGGTCACGTGCACGCTGATCGGCCGGCTGATTCATGAAGGCTGGCTCGGCTCGGTTTACGACCCTGCACCAGCGCCGCTGTGGCGCGATCCGCGTTCCATTCATCATCTGATCACGCTCGATCATCTGCTGCGTATGCGTTCGGGTCTTGGCTTCCCTGTGGTGGACGAGCATGGCCGTGCGACAATCGGCTTCGAGAATAGCGCCGTGTATCAGGACGCAGCGGACGCGTTCGACGCCGCCCAGCGTTCGATTGTCGCCACCGTTCCTGGGTCGGTCTACCGCTACATCAATGCTGGCATCAACGTGCTTGGCGCTATCATCCGCGACCGGATCGAGCGTCGCGGACTGCCGTACCATGCCACGCTGTACGGTATGCTGGCGGATCGGCTGGGTATGGGCACGTATCAGCATTCGGCTGACTGTGTCGGCAACTTCATCGCCTCGGGATCGGGCTTCGCGACCTTGCGCGACTACGCGAAAATCGGCGTGCTGTATCTGCAGGACGGAAGGTGGGACGGCGAACGATTGCTGCCATCGGGTTGGGTGGATTATGCATTGTCGCCGACGCATGCGGGCAGCAGCTACGCCGCATGTTTCCGCAGCAACGCTGACCGCAGCTTCCGCGATCTACCACCGGACGCCGCGTGGGCATCGGGAGCAGGCGATCAGCGCATCTTCATCCTGCGCAGGCATCAGCTGGTGGTGTCGGTTGCCAATGAAACCGACCATCCAATGGACCTGTCAGCACTCAACCGAGCCATTGCAACCGCCATCGGCACAAACTGGCGGTAAAAGGGGGCATTGATGCCGACCATTCGCAACGTTGCCCGGGAAAAGCTCGAACAAGGCCAATTGTCACTCGGCTGCGGGGTCCGTCTGACCCGCAGCGTCGAGATTGCCATCGCGATGAAGACGGCGGGATTCGACTGGCTGTTCCTCGACCTCGAGCATGGCACCATGTCGATCGACGCCGCCGCACAGATTGCCACCGCAGCGCTGGATGCCGGCATCGCCCCTCTGGCGCGCGTGCCGAACGGAGAATATTCGATCGCCACGCGTCTGCTCGACAACGGCGCCCTCGGCATCGTCGTGCCACATGTGGATACAGTGGACGAGGCGCGCGAGGTGGTTCAGAAGCTGAAATACCCGCCCATCGGGCACCGCTCGATGGGTGGCATCGGTCCTCACTACAGCTTGCGATCCGCGAGCACGGGCGAGGCTGCACAGGCCCTGAATGCGGCGAATCTCACGGTTGTGATGCTGGAGACGCCGACGGCGATTCAGAACGCTGACGGGATCGCCGCTGTGCCAGGCATCGACGTGCTGCTGATCGGCACCAACGACCTGTGCGCGGAGATGGGCATCCATGGCGATTTCGGCAACGAACGCGAAGAAGCATGGAAAGTTCCCGGGAATGGCCGGGATCTACAACGAGCCGCTGATGCAGCGCTATATCGAGATGAGCGCGCGATTCATCCTCTCGGGGAATGATGCGGCGTTCCTGATGGCGAGCGCCTCGCAGCGCACTGGCTTCCTGAGGAAGATTCACACGTCGATGTGACGCGCGGCCCGGCAGGGCCTTCCACATCTACCCGCTGAACAGCGGGAGATGGGCCATGCCCAGTGTTACGCGGCGTGTCACGCGGCGCGGGTTACTCGGCGCCACGGTTAGCGGCCTGGCGATGGGCTCGGTCGCAGCCCGCTCTGACGACACTGCACAGGTCGGTCTGCCTCCGCCTCCGCCAGCAGCGGCAACCGCAACGGACATCGTGTTGCAGATCAATGGCAACCATGTGCCTCTCTCGGTTGATCCGCGTACATCACTGTTGGATGCGTTGCGCGAGCAGGTAGGTCTGACCGGCACCAAGAAGGGCTGCGACCGTGGCTCGTGCGGGGCGTGCACGGTTCACCTCGATGGCAGGCGCGTCCTGTCATGCCTGACGTTGGCCGCGCGTGCACAAGGCAAGGTGATCACCACGATCGAGGGCCTTGCAATCGGCGACGCGCTGCATCCGGTGCAGGCGGCGTTTCTGCACCACGACGGATACCAGTGCGGCTATTGCACGCCAGGCCAGATCATGTCCGCCGCAGCGCTCATCAAAGAAGGGCACACGCGTTCTGACGCGGAGATCCGCGAGTGGATGAGCGGCAATATCTGTCGCTGCGGCGCCTATCCGAACATCGTCGCGGCAATCCGCGACGCCGTGCAGGAGGGCTGATCGATGCAGACATTCCATCTGTCGCAGCCAGCCTCGCTCGATGCAGCGTTGGCGGCTGCACGTGAGCATGGTGTGAAATTCATCGCCGGCGGCACGGACCTGATGCAGTTGCTGAAGGATAATATCGAGTCGCCGACTGAGCTTATCGACCTGGAGCATGTTGATCTTTCCAGCATCCAGGCTGATGCGCAGGAGCTGCGTCTGGGTGCCATGGCTCGGATGAGCGATGTCGCCGCGCATCCTGATGTACGCGCGGGCTGGCCGATAATTGCTCAGACGCTGGAGGCGTCCGCGTCTCCGCAGGTGCGGAACATGGGCACAATCGGTGGCAACCTGCTGCAGCGAACACGATGCGGCTACTTCCGTGATACTGGTTTCGCCTGCAATAAACGCGAACCCGGCTCGGGTTGTCCGGCCATTTCCGGGGAGAACCGCCTGATGGCGATCCTCGGTGGCAGCGACCATTGCATCGCAACACATGCATCGGACCTTGCAGTTGCGCTGACAGCTCTGGATGCGACCCTGGAGTTGCGTGGTGCCGATAGTGAGCGGCGCGTGCCGATCGTCGATTTCTACCGGTTGCCGGGCAACACGCCGCATATCGAGACTGTATTGCGGCCCGGCGATTTGATCACGGCTGTCACCGTGCCAGCCAGCAACCTGGCGCGTAATTCGCATTACCTAAAGCTGCGCGATCGCGCCAGTTTTGAGTTCGCTCTGGTGTCAATCGCCGTGGGTCTCGACGTGCAGGACGGGATCGTTCAGGGCGCACGTCTGGCGGCAGGCGGTGTTGGCACTCGGCCGTGGCGTCTGCCGGACGTGGAAGCCGCGTTGCGCGGCAAACCGCAAGATGACGCCGTGTTGCGCGATGCGTCATCCTTGGCAACGGTTGGCGCGCATGCTGCGAGGCAAAACGGGTTCAAGCAAACCTTGTTACAACGTGCCACGTTGCGCGCATTGCAGATGGCATCGGCCTGAGGAGATTTTCCATGGCGTCCGTTGGACTAGGCATCGATCGTGTTGACGGCAGGCAGAAAGTGACTGGTGGTGCACGCTATGCTGCCGAATTCCGGGTACCGAATGTCGTGCACGCGGTGCTGGTGCAGAGCACGATCGGCGTAGGGACAGTTATCGGCTTTGACCTTGCGGCGGCGAAGTCGATACCCGGTGTGCTTGCAATCATCACGCCGGAGAGCGCACTGAAGCTGCATACCGAAGGCAACAAGCCACAGGCAGTGCACGGGCCGCTGCTGCAGGACATGGACGTGCACTACAACGGCCAACATGTAGCGGTCGTGGTGGCAGAGACACCGGAGCAGGCCGATGTGGCTGCCGCCAGCATACGCGTACGGTATCGCCGCGGTGAGCCGGTCACATCGATGGATGCGGCACTCGATCAGGCATATCTGCCGAAGAATTTCGCCAGCGGTGCGCGCGCGCCCGATTCGCGGCGCGGCGACCCGGACGGTGCATTTGCCACCGCTGAGGTAAAGCTGGACGCCAGTTACATCACACCGATGGAACATCACAATCCGATGGAGCCGCACGCGACGATTGCTCGCTGGGATGGCGATCGGCTGACTGTCTGGACGGCTACGCAGGGCATCTCGGGGACGCAGCAGTCGCTCGCGGCATTGTTCGGCATCGACCAGAAGAATGTGCAGGTGATCTGTCCGTATGTCGGCGCCGGGTTTGGCTGCAAGGGCAATACCTGGCCGCCTGCGACGCTCGCCGCGATGGCTGCGAAGTTGGTGGGACGCCCGGTGAAGCTCGTGGTGACTCGATCGCAGATTTCACTTCAAATGGCTATCGGCCGCGCACGCTGCAGAATCTGCGCTTCGCGGCAGATCAGGACGGGCACCTTGTATCGATGCGACACGACGGGTTCTCGCAGATGTCGCTGCCGGTGCTGGGCGAATTCACCGAACCGGTGGGAATGGCGACGGAAATGCTGTACGCCTGTCCGAATGTTGCGGTGACACACCGGCTGGTGGCGACCAATGCGCCATTGCCGACGTATATGCGTGCCCCGGGCGAGGCAAGCGGTAATTTCGCGCTTGAATCCGCAATCGATGAACTGGCGGTGGCGCTGAAGCAGGACCCGCTGGACTTCCGCGTGCGCAACTATGCCGAGCAGGACCCTCATGAGAACAAGCCGTTCGCCAGCAAGGCGCTGCGCGAGTGCTATCGTCGGGGTGCTGACGCGTTCGGTTGGTCACGCCGCCCGTCCGAACCGCGTGCCATGCGCGATGGCAACGTGCTGATCGGCTGGGGAATGGCAACCAGCACCTATCCTACACACCGGATGGCGGCGAGCGCGTATGTTCGGGTCGATGCGGACGGGACCGCCTTGGTGCAGGTGGGCACCCAGGATCTCGGCACGGGGACCTACACCGTGATGTCGCAGATCGCCGCGGACGAACTTGGCGTTCCGGTCCAGCGTATTCGCTTCGAACTGGGCGACAGCCGCTTTCCACGTGCGCCGGTGTCGGGCGGATCTATGACCGTCGCCAGTGTTGGGCCTGCAGTAAAGGCTGCCTGCCAGGTTGTGCGCGCCAAGCTGATCAATGGAGAGGATATCAACGTCCCGGTGCCCGAGTTGTTGGCGCGCCGTAATATGCCCTCGGTTGAGGGCAACAGCGAGTCCAAGCCAGGTGAGGAGCAAAAGCGCTACTCGATGCACGCATTCGGTGCACAATTTGCCGAGGTGCGGGTCGATGCCGATCTGGGCGAGATCCGCGTCAGCCGCCATGTCGGTGCGTTCGATGGTGGGCGGATTATCAACGCCAAGACCGCGCGCAGCCAGCTGATCGGCGGCATCGTGTTTGGCATCGGTATGGCACTGCTGGAAGAGACACATGTGGACGGTGAGACGGGCCGTGTGGTGAATGCCAACGTGTCCGAGTATCTGATGCCGGTGCATGCCGATATACCCGACATACAGACCATCATCGTCCCGAACGACGAGCTGGTGTCCAACCCTCTCGGGGCCAAGGGCATTGGTGAGCTGCCAATGGTGGGCGTCGCCGCTGCCATCGCGAACGCGGTGTATCACGCGACCGGTGTGCGGGTGCGAAAGCTGCCGATCCGGATCGAAGATCTTCTCGCTTAGCGGAACCGGGTATAATGGGTCGCGGTGACGTTGTGCCGTGGTCCACCTCGCAAGGAGTCTGCCATGCGTCCCCTTCCGCTCGTTTGCCTGGCTGCAGCAGCTCTCATGGGTATCGCTGCCATACCGGCGCACGCAGACCTCAACAACGCCGAGCGCAGCTTCATCGAGCAGGCCGCTTCCAAGGGTATGGCCGCGGTACAGATAGCACAGCTGGCACAGCAGCGATCCAGTTCGCCGCAGGTAAAACAGTTTGCCAACCGCATCGTCGCCGATCATACGCAGGCCAACGTTGAGCTGCTGCAGATAGCGCAAGATCAAAACATGACCTTGCCGGAGCAGCCGAGCGCAAGGGACGAATCGGCATACCGCCGGCTGTCTGGTCTGAACGGTGCTGCCTTCGACCAAGCCTACGCTCAGGCAGAGGTCAGCGACAATCAGCAGAATATTGCACTGTTCCGCAAGGAGGCGCAGTCGGGACAAGATCCGGCGCTAAAGAGCTTCGCACAGAAGACTTTGCCGCTCCTGGTGCAGCATCTGCAGTTGGCACAGTCGCTCAACCGGAACCAGTGATTCACGGCGCGACTTGCGTGCACTGTGAAGATGTACGGGTCTCGTGCCGCCGCCTGTTCATCCTTCCTGGCGGAATTGTCGGTCCGCTAGCCGCCTCGTGCCCCGTGGCGTCATTGCGTAGACTTCAATAGGTCGTGCATGAATAGAGCTGTGACCATCCGACCAAAAAGACGTTTCTAAGCTCGACCAATTGTCCAGGGCACGACGCATGACTTCCAGCACCACAACGCCGCGCGATACGTCGATCCGTACTTATCACGCCAAGCGTGACTTCGCGATCACACGCGAGCCTGCGCCAAAGGATGGCGCCTCGAATGGCCCCGCGCCGATCTTCGTGGTGCAGAAGCATCAGGCTCATCGCGCGGGTCTGCACTGGGACTTTCGCCTCGAACACGATGGCGTGCTCTGGAGCTGGGCGGTTCGTAAGGGACCGTCACTCGATCCCGCGGACAAGCGAATTGCCGCGCACGTCGAGGATCATCCTCTCGACTACGCGAACTTCGAAGGGACCATCCCGGACGGCCAATATGGTGCAGGCAAGGTCGAACTGTGGGATCGCGGGACGTGGCAGCCGCTTGACGATCCCAACGTCGGCATGCGCAAGGGGGAACTGCGCTTCGTGCTCGACGGCAAACGGCTGCATGGGCGCTTTACTCTGGTGCGTCTGAAGCCGCGACCGGGTCAACGCAGTCGCCAGGACAATTGGCTGCTGATCAAAGGCCACGACGAGGCAGAGCGTGCGGGCGCGGATGCGCCAGCGATCGAGCAGCAGGAATCGGCGCCGAAGCAGGCACGCAAACCGAGCAAACCGGGCAAGAGCCCGCCGGCGGAAGGTGCCGTCCGAGGCAAGCTGCCGCAGCAGCAGTCACCACAGCTCGCCTCGGTGTCCGCGAATCCGCCCGAAGGCGACGACTGGGTCAGCGAGATCAAGTTCGATGGTTATCGCCTGCTGTGCTGGCTCGATCACGGCAACGTGCGTCTGCTCACCCGCAAGGGTCTGGACTGGACCGACCGATTGCCCGCAGTCGCCAATGCTGTGAGCACGCTCGGCGCCGATACGGCATTGGTGGATGGCGAACTGGTCGCGCTCGCCGAGAAGACCGGCGCGTCGAGCTTTCCGGCCCTGCAGGCGGCTCTATCGTCGGGCAAGGACCGCATGTTGAATCTCTATCTTTTCGATCTGCTTCATCTGGATGGCTGGGACCTGCGCCAGTGCAAGCTGTCGGAGCGCAAGCGCGTGCTGCAGGGCCTGAATGACTGGTCCGAAATGCTGCGATACAGCGACCACCAGGTCGGCAATGCCGCGGGACTCTTGCGCGAGGTCTCCAAGCTGCACCTGGAAGGCATCATCTGCAAAAGGGCCGAAGCACCGTATCGCGCTGGACGCGGGCGCGATTGGCTCAAGATCAAATGTCTCGGTCGCGAGGAATTTATCGTTCTCGGCTGGACGCCACCCGGTGGTAGTCGCACGGGGCTTGGCTCCCTCCACCTTGGCTATTACGACAAGCGCGAGAGGCTGCATTATGCTGGCGGAGTCGGTTCCGGGTTTTCCGATGACGAACTGGAGCGGCTGAGTGCACGGTTGGCGGAGCTCGCCGACGATCCGCCCAAAGCGTTGTACGTCGCAGGTGAACCGCTACCGAAGACGATCAACTGGGTGCGACCCGAGCTCGTTGCTGAGGTGCAGTTCACCTCATGGTCAGGCTCGGGCCGGGTACGCCAGGCGGTCTATCTCGGGCTTCGTGAGGACAAGGACGCCAACGATGTGGTGAGCGAACCTGCAGATCCTGAAGCCGAGCGAAAGGCCGTGCGGCCGCGACCTGGAGATCCGTCGGCGCGCAATCGCGGCCCGGTGATTGCCGTGCCTCCAAAACGCAGGACCTCCATCGTGTCGGCGCAGGCACCGAAGCGGCGAGGGGTGACCGTGGGCAACATCGAACTATCGCATCCCGATCGCGCCCTGTGGCCAGGGATTACCAAGCAGGATCTGGCGGAATACTGGAAGGCCGTGGCGGACCATGCGCTGCCGGGTCTGGCGCAACGTCCCTTGGCCATCGTGCGGTGTCCAGAAGGGATAGCGGGCCAGCACTTCTTCCAGAAGCATGGTCATGGCACGTTGCCTTCCGCAATCCGTCAAGGCGAGGTCGCCGGCCAGCCATATCTCGTGATCGACGATGTGGACGGTCTGATCGCCATGGCGCAGATCTCCGGCATTGAATTGCATGCCTGGGGGTCGAGGGAGGCAGAGCCGTTACTCCCGGATCAGGTTGTATTCGATCTCGACCCGGGCGACGGTGTGACCTTCGCCGACGTGATAAAGGCCGCTCAGTATCTACGCGGAAACCTGCAGTCTCTGGGACTTGAATCGTTCTGTCGCACCACCGGCGGAAAGGGTCTGCATCTTGTGGTGCCTTTGGAACCGGTCGCGAACTGGGATGTGGTGAAGCCGTTCTGCCGCGCGTTCGCCGAGACGCTGAGTCAGCAACAACCGGAACGTTTCTTGTCCACCGTGAAGAAGGCCGATCGCAAAGGCAGGATCCTGATCGACTGGCTGCGCAACGGCCTTGGCGCGACGGCTGTCGGTTCGTTCAGCCCACGCGCTCGTGAAGGGGCGACAGTGGCAACGCCGGTTGCCTGGGAGGAGCTGACTCACCGGTTGGATCCCGGCTCGCTTACGCTGCGCACAGTGCCGGATCGGTTGGCGCGGCAGCGCGGCGATCCCTGGAAGGGCTTCGAAGCGATGCGCCAGCGATTGCCGAATCTCGCGGATAAGCCCGCGGGTGAAAGCGGAGCGGCTTCACGCAAACGCGCGGTGGTCGTGACCGCAGCAAAGCCTAAGCGAAGGCGTCAGCGCTGATCAATGCGCATGAACAGGCGTTCATCTCTGCTCTTGCCGACACCAGTTGGCCACTGGGTGACCAGCGCTCAAATCTGTGACCTTGACATGACGTAGTGCCGCCCAATGTCTGAGGCGCGGCGGATGGCTCCCCGCCATCGCCGCGTGACGTTTCCCCCCCAAACTTGGCGGCGCTCTCAGGGGCGCCGTCATTTTGTTCCCGCCGGCTGCTGCGCAACAATGGTCGCGTCGCTGCACAAGGGGGGCACTATCATGGCCACATCATTGCCAATGCCAACGCTTGATCACGTTGTGGTCAACGTGCGCGACAAGATCGATGCCGGCTTGGACTGCTGGCAGCGCCTCGGCTTCACCATGACACCGCGCGGCTACCACACGCTCGGTTCAATGAACCATCTGGCCATTCTTGGCAGCGAGTACCTTGAGTTGATCGCCGCCACACCCGGCGACACGCGTCGTCCCGAGATCCTGGCCGCGCCGTGTGGACTGAATGGCCTGGTGTTCGGCACCGAAGACTCGGCCGGAGTCTATCAGGCATTGCACGAGGCTGGTGTCGCGGTAGAGCCGCCGCTCGAATTCTCACGTCCGGTTGAGCTGTCGGATGGTGCGAGAGACGCACGGTTTCGTACGGTTCGGCTGGCACCGGGAACCGTGCCGGCGGGGCGCATATACTTCTGTCACCATTTCACGAGGGACCTGGTGTGGCGCGACGAATGGCGGCACCATGCCAACGGCGCCACGGGCATCCTCCGCGCGGTGATCGCGGCGCGTGATCCGTCGGCACTGGCCGGGCTTTTCAGCCGCATGTTCGGCGAGGATGGCGTGCAGCGCATCGAGGCGGGGTACTCTCTGGCGGTAGGTTTGTCGCGGTTCGATATCGTCACGATGGAACAACTGGCTCTCGAATTCGCCGATGCGGCCCCGGGGGATGATCGTGCGGAATTTATGGCTGCACTCACTGTTCGCACGCGCTCGCTGGAGCGCGCCGCCGCAGCGCTGGGTGCCGGCTCGGTCGGGGGTTTTCGGCGCGAGGCTGATCGCATCATCGTCCCTGCCTCGGAAACCTTGGGCGTGGCGCTGGAGTTTCGCGCTTGATGCGCTGTCTGAGGCCAGCAGCGCCTTGACTCCCTTCGATGCATGTCTCTCCATCGTCTCAGACGGTGCGGCGGGGGGAAATGACGCAGAAATCCAAGCAGGTCGGCAGCTTCCGCGAGGCGGTGCACGACATTCCGGATGGCGCCACGATCGCTTTCGGCGGCTTTGCGATGCCGGGCGTACCGTTCAACCTGATCAAAGCGCTGCTGGAACATGGCGCCAGGCAATTGACGCTGGTCGGCAACACCACCGGCGCGCAACAGCCCCGCATGCCGGACATGGGCATGTTGGTGGAGAACGGGCAGGTCAAGAAGGTTATCTGCGCCTTCACCGCCGCGACGCGCCCCACGGACGTGCTGCCATTCACCAAGTACTATGAATCAGGCGAAGTCGACGCCGAGTTGGTGCCGCAAGGTACGCTGGCTGAACGACTGCGTGCTGCGGGGGCCGGCATCCCGGCGTTCTATACGCCGACCGCTGTCGGGACCGAACTTGCCGAAGGGCGCGAGACACGCATCATCAACGGACGCGAATACCTCCTGGAATACGCACTGCCGCTGGACTACGCGTTTATTCGTGCGACGCGCGCCGATACATTCGGCAACCTGCAGTTCCACCGCTCGCAGCGCAATTTCTGCCCGGTGATGGCGACAGCGGCACGGGTCACAATTGCTGAAGTGGACGAAGATATATTGCCGGCGGGAGCGATGGATCCGGATCACGTCCATGCGGCGGGAATCTTCGTGCATCGACTGGTGAAAGTGCCGCCGCCGCCTGATGGATTATGGCCAACCCGCCGCCAGGAGCGCAGCCGATGAGCGGAACCAGCAAAGGACTTACGCGCCAGCAGATGGCCGATCGAATCGCGTTGGAATTTCAGGATGGTTGGATCGTCAATCTGGGTGTCGGCATTCCCACCATGTGCTCGAACACCGATATCGGTGATCGCGACATCACCTACCATTCAGAGAACGGCGTGATTGGCTACGGACCTATCGCACCGAGTGGCCAAGAAGACCTGAACCTCGTCAACGCCGGCGGGCAGAACGTAACGCTAAAACCGGGGGCGGCCGTGGTGCACCATGCGGACTCGTTCGCGATCATCCGCGGTGGACGAATTGATGTCACTGTGATGGGTGCCTACGAGGTCGCCTGCAACGGCGACTTCGCCAACTGGAAGATAACCGGACAAAAGGGCGGTGGCATCGGCGGCGCAATGGACCTTGCGGCGTGCGCCAAGCGTGTCTTCATTATCATGGAGCAGATCACGCGAAGTGGGGCGCCGCGCCTCGTGTCGCAGTGTGCCCTGCCGGTGACGGCCCGCGGCGTGGTGAAGCTGGTAGCGACAAACTACGGCTTGTTCCAACCGACCAGCGAAGGGGTCAGCCTGCGCGAGATTGCGCCAGGCATCACAGTGGATGAGGTACGCGCGACGGTCGGTTGCAAGCTAACGGTGCCGGATGCTCTGCCCCAGGTGCGCCTCGCCAGCTAGCAGCTTCAGCAATACGCCGGAGGCTGCGCCTACTTCGTGCAGGGGGTCCGACCGATCTCCCAAAAGTCATTCCTGTGACACGTCGCTTCCTTGAGGAAGACCGTGCAGCAAGTCGTGTCACAATGTTGATGGGCGATATGATAGCTGACGGACCAGCAGGGATCTACGAGGTGGCGGTCCGGCGCAATCTGAATCAGGTTCTCTCGCTCGCGGACGCACAGGCGGTGGTGCGCCATGCCGGACAGTCGTTGGCACAAAATGGAACCATTCTCATCATCGGTCGGATGATGGAAGACAACAGACTAGAACCTCCCAGGTTTGCAGGGCAGAATCTTGTCTTTCTCAACATCTATGATGCGGGGCTGATCTACACTGAAGGAGAGTATCGTGGCCTTCTCGTGGGCGCTGGCTTCATCGACATCGTGAACTCTAACCGAGCCACACCCCATTGCGCATTGGTTCTTAAACCGGGATGGCCACCAGTGACGTGGACTGATGATGCCACTCCGCGACCGAGATTCCGACTCGGATTGCAGTGGCATCACCCAGTCCGGGTCAGCGTGTCACGCAGTCGCCGGCGGCCTAGTGGGCGGATATCGGCGTGCGGCGCCATGGCCTTGATCTCGGCCTGCAGTTGCGCCCGTCGTTCATGGATGCTGGCGATCACCGGCCCCATGGGCACACCAAGATCGATCAGCACGGCTTCGGAAAGCTGGAGACTCGCCTCGATGGTTTCCGGCACCGCATCGGTGGCGCCGATACCATAGAGATGCGCAGCGTGGCGGGCATCCCGCGCGCGCACGACGATC
>Ga0170475_116595119_pt1 | contig 21131 bp, 1 predicted proteins | sample Soicark_Litter_5_FD_111474 | JGI IMG/M metagenome (GOLD analysis project Ga0170475, IMG submission 111474) | Avena fatua rhizosphere microbial communities from Hopland, California, USA. Combined Assembly of 48 SPs
CGTTGCCAGCGACCAAATTGTTATTGCCCTTGATCGTCATGCCGACGATTCCCGCCGGATTAAAGATCTGGGTCTTGGTCCCATCCACCTGGGCTACGCCGCCGATAACTTGAGCAAAGGTAACCGTGACTTCGGTGGGAGACGTTTTCTTGATTTCAATGACGTGAGTGTTGGTGGTATTCACCGGGTCGAGGAGATCGACAACCGTGAGGGGTTCGATCAGCACGAAATTGTTGTCGTTGTTTCGAGCGTAGAAGGCGTTCATGGTGGTGTTGCCGGCCGCAACACTGTCGCCCTCGTTGATCGTCGCGCCACCCACCTTCTGGAATGTGCCGCTGATCGCGGGAGTCGTATTGTTGGTGGTATCGATGAGCGTGACCTGCTGGCCGCTCGAATTGCCAACATTGAGTGTGCCCGGCACGGTTAGAATCGCGCCTGGGGCGATTGCTACTGTGCTACCGGCGCCGGTCAGCTTGATCTGGTCATACAGCGTGCCGGCGCTGGTCGGGGTGTAAGTCCCGGTGTTGGCGTTGGCCGAGAACGTTGCGTTGGCGCCAAAGTTCAAGTTGCCGGTGATCGTCAAAATGCCGGTCGTGCTGCTAGACAGGGCGTTCGGATAGCCGGGCGAGCCTGGATCGAGCGTCGCAGCGCTGCCGACACCAACCGTGACATTGCCGGTGATCGTGCCTTCAACGGCTCCGCTGCCGCCGGCGAGCGTGCCGCCGGTGATGTTGACGCCGGTACCGCCGGCGGTCAAATTGCCGCCGCCGGGAATCATCAACGTGCCGAGGTTAGAAGTGACCGCACCGCTGAAAGTCGCATTGCCGGCGAGTGCCAAGGTGCCCTGGCCGGTCTTGGTGAGCGTCGATCCGCCGACGATGGTGGCCGGAATGGCCACATCGACAAGCTGAGAGCCCTCAACAGTCGTGATGGTGCGAGCGCCGGGCATCGCGATCGTGCCCTGGACGCCGCCACTGGCATTGCCGCCCAAAACGATCGACGGCGAGGCTTGCGTCGACACGCCGATGTTACTGGCCAGCGTAAAGACCGGATCGGTCGCCGTGTTCAACGTCAGGGTGGCGGTATCGGTCTCCAAGTGAGCGCTGGAACCGGCGCCCAATTGCATCGTGAGCGAATTGAGCTGCTCGTTCTTGCCGGCCAGATTCAGCTTGCCCGAGTTGTTGATGACGACCGTGCCGGCAACGTTGCCCGCCGCCGTCGGAGTGGCGATCGTGCCTTGAGCCGTCGCGTTGACGTTCGAACCGTATTCGACGATGTCGGCGTCCTGGCCGCCGAGGCCGTCGCCGACCGTTAGCGTGCCCAGAATTTGCGGATTGGACATGGCCGGCGTGCTGGTGCTCTTGTTGAGCAGCAGGCGGCCTTGGTTGACCGCGACGTTGCCGACGTTGGTCACCCGGGCCGAATCACCGCCCGCGTATTCGAGCGTGCCGGTGCCTTCCTTGACGATGTTGGCCGAGCCGGAGGCCGAGTTGCTGATGCCTGCGTTGAGGATCAGGTCGCTCACAGCAGCCGAGTCGTTGGCGGTGATGGTGTGCGTTACGCCGCCGGTGAGTTCCAATTGGCCGGCGACCGTAGCCCCAGCAGCGCCGAAGGCCTGAGCCACCGTCGTAATGTTGCCGGAAACCGTCAGCGTGTTGGTGCCGGTGGCAACGTCGGCCGCCGAGCCGCTGGCGAAGCCGCCGGTGGCGAGTGTCAGGCTGCTGATCGCCTCCGTCGTGGAACCGTCCAAGCTGGGCACGCCCGGCAGGAGCGGATTCGTTGCAGCGGCGAGGGTCGCAGCCGTTGCGACGCGGATCGCGCCCGTGCCGCTGGTCACCGTGACAACCACCGGATTCAGATTGCGGTGGGCCAGGGCGCCGGTGAACTCAATGAAGACCGTGTTCGGATCATTGGTATTGGGCTGAGGAGTCGGAATGGTGACGAGATTGCCGTTGACAATCGCGTTGCCCACGCCGAGCACCTTGTTCAGCTCGGTCTGAATCGCATTGATCAGCGTCTGGCTGTCGGGCGAATAGGTGATATCCGCCGTCGTAATCCCGTTGACGCTCAGCTTGAAGGTGCTGATCGGATTGGCGCCATTGGCCGTGTCGAAGTTCAACAGCTGATATTCGTTGCCGGCGTCGGCATTGACGGCCAGGCCGTCTGTAAACGAGACGTTCGTCGTGCCGCTGGCGAGCAAGTTCAGGCTCGAGGCGGCCTTGAAGGCTTGCTTGTTGCTGAAGACCAGGGCGAACGGTCCGCCGTTGGGACCGAACACGGTCACCTGGTTGCCTTGGGCGTCTGGCACCAGACCCGGAATCTTGTTCAGGTAGGTCTGGAGCTGCAGAGCGGTCGGCGTCGTGCCGGCCACGCCATTGATCGTGGGCGACAGGATCAATCCACCGTTGGATTCCACCGCTGACAGAGCGGGCGCGGAAACACCGTTGATCGAGCCGGTGATCGCCGGAGCATCGGTCGCAGTCAGGTTGTTCTTGAAGAACACGGTGTAAGGACCGCCAGTTTTGCCGACGACCTCGACATTGCCCGCCAGACCGGTGCCCTGCTGATTGGTGATCGTCTGCAGGTGGGTCTTGAGGGCGTTCGCATCGGGGCCGGCCGCGTTGGTGCCGACCACGGCAACTTTCAGCGAGGTGTTGACGTTAGCCATGCCGTCGTTTCCGGCGGTCGTATCCGCATTGAGCGTGAAGGCCGTCGAATCGGCATTCACGGTCGTATCGCCGGGAATCGCGCCCAGGTTGCTGATCTTGATTAAGAACGGCCCGCCGTCGGGTGCCGTGCTTACACCATCGATCGCGGTCACGGTCACATTCCCATACAGTGCTGGGATCGTGTTCAAGCTGATCAGCACATCTCCGCCGGTCGGCAGGGAGCCGTCCGTCACGGTGTCAACAGAGCCGGCAGCGGTTCCGGAGAAGTTGGCGCCCAGCGGGGCAAAGTTCTTGGTGAAGCCGGTGCCCGGATTGATTGTGCCGGTGAAGGTGATCTGGTAGGTGCCGGTTCCAGTGAGGGCGACGTTGACACCACCCGTCAAATTCGCACCCAGGCCGGTCTGCATGGCGGCAAACAGCGAGTTGACCGCGTTGGTCACTTCCGTCACGCCGGGCAGGAGGTTGACCGAATCAACCGTAATTGGCGAGCTGCTGTAGGTCGTGGCGCCGACCGTATAGGTCAACACGACCGAGCCCAGGGTTCCGCCAATCGTCAGCTTCTGGACTTCGTCCTTGCGGCTGATGGCGATGTTGGCTTGGACCGTGGTTACGCCATTGTTGAACGACGGCTGGATGCTGCCGGACGAAGTGCCGCCCAGGTTCAGCGTTTCCTGCTGTGCCGTGCCGACATTGACGGTCAGGGTCGAATTGGGAGCCAGGGCCGGAGGTGTGGCACCGTTGAACGCGTAAGCGTAGCTGCCGTTGCCGGCGAGCGAGAGCTGCTGCACCTCGTTGCCACGCCGTCCGAGTTTGTGGGGGTGGTGACGTTGACCTGGGCCGTGGTTTGCGACTTGATAGCCGTCATCGGCGGGAGGTTGTAACCGGCCAGCGAGCCACCGAAGGCAACCAGGAACGGTCCACCATTGGGACCGATAACGTTGGCGGTCGCGCCGGAGAAGCCGTCGAGGATATTCAGATTCGCCAGCATCGAATCGATATGGGCCTGCATGGCTGCCTGCGTTGGGGCAGGCGACTGACCCGGGCGAACCGTCGAAATCCGGGCGCCGGACTCGGTGGTACCGTCGGCGGTGCTCTTCTGAACTTCGAGGGGATTTTGCGGCGTGCCGGCCAGATCGTTCACGAACGTGATATCGAACGGTCCACCATTGGGGCCGCTGACGGTGAAGTTCTGGATGCCAGTCGTCGGATCGAATAGCGCGGGAATCGTCTTCAGGTTGTTGATGACGTCTAGCGCCGTGGGCGATTGACCCGCGATGTAGGTCAGAGCGGTATAGCTCTGGCTGGGTTGCGGGTTGTTGTTCGCATCTTTGTAATTCAGGGTAAACACGCTCGTCTCGGCCGAAATTCCGCCCGGAGCGTTGAAATCGAGCCGCTGGATCTCGCTCACCGAGGGGCTGATCGCCAACGTGCTGGCGGCGGGTACGCCGGCCAACGACAGCGTGACGTTCGCCGGGCCGTTGACGAATTGCACGGTCTGCAGCTCGTTGCCGGCGCCATTGACGTTGCCGATCGTGCCGTTGCCCAGGTTGGTGACCGTGCTGGGCAAAGCCAGCGCGATGGTATCGGTCACGACGAAGTTCGGCAGGTTGATGCGGGCCAGGTCGTTGCGAGCCACGATCGTGTACTGAGTCGTGGTGCCGGCGACCGGATCGACACGGAACAGGCTGGTGTTGCCTGCGCCCTTGAAGACCTTATCGAGTTCCAGCTGGATCTGGACCTGAGTCGTGTTGCCGATGGAGCTGTAGGTGATCAAATTCGTCGAGATGCCGTTCAGCGAGAGCGTGAACTTGCTCGAATTATTCGTCACCGAGCCGAGCTGCAGAGTCTGCTGCTCGTCAGCGGGTGCTTGCACGTTGACCGATGGACCTTGGCCGTTGAACGTGAAGCTGGTCGGGCCGCCATTGAACGTGACCTTGGCGGTCGTATTGCCCGAGCCGGTGCGGATGACGGGCACGTCGGTGGCAGGATTGCCATTGACCGAGGCCTGCATCGTGAACTGCGCGGCGAAGTTGGCGTTCGCCAGCTTGCCGACCGACGTGATCAGGAAGCTGAAGACGTTGGTCGTATCGACCTGCGTCACGGCGAAGTTGCCGGCGCCGAATGCACCGTCCAACGCCTTCTTAATGGCGTCCCTGTTGGCCAGGCTGTCGGAGGCTTGGTTCGCCAGAATTCCGCTGTTGGTGAACGGGAACGTGGCGTTCAGGCCGAGGAACGACAGCACCACCGGCACCAGGTTGCCCGTGCCGATCGGAATCGACAGCAGTCGGACCGCGGACTGGAAGTTATTGGCGTTCGAAAGGTCGAACAGGCCGGTGCTGGCGACCGAGACGCTCGCCGTGTCAATGATTTGATCGCCGGTGGCCAGTGAGCCGTAGGTGACCCGATCCGCGTTGTTCGCGCCCACGCCATCGCCGACCACGAGCGGTCCGCGGATGGCATTGACGGCATTGTTCGGATTGAGCGAATCGAACTTGTTCAGCGTCAGCACGCCGTCCTGGACGAACGTGGTGCCGGTGATCGCATTGGCAGTCGAGCCACTGAACGTCAGCGTGCCGGAGCCTTGCTTGTACAACTGGCCGGCGTCGGTGATGGAGCCCGAAATGTCGAGCGAGCCAGTGCCGCTGGTCGTGATGCCGGTGCCGGTAGCGTTGACACTGACGTTGCCGGTCCAGCTGTTGGTCGTGCCGGTCAAAATCCGCAGACCGCCAGAGCCCAGACGCAGGCCGTTGATGTTCACCGTCGAGGGCTGATCGAACACGCCGTCAACCGTCGAGCTCGAGTTGATCGTCAGCGATTCACCAGTGATGGTGACGCCGTTGAGCTCGAGCACTGCGCCGCCACTGCTGTTGACCGTGGTGATGCCGGCCGAAGTGCCCAGTGCCGCGTTGTTGGCCAATTGCACGATGCCGCTGTTGATCAAGGTCGCGCCCGAGTAGGTGTTGTTGCCCGAGAGCACGAGCCGGCTCAACGCCGAGCCCGTGACGGCGAAGCCGCCGGCGCTGGTGCCATCGACGATGGACGCGGAAATGGTCAAGTCGTTGGCAGCCGGAGTGTCGACCGTCGTAATCGTGTGGTTGACGCCGGTGAAGGCAATCTTGCCGACGCCGTTGGTGTTGCCGCCGATCGTGACGCCGGGCGAGCTGCCGATTTGGGCGGGCGAACGCTTTCGGAAATATTGCCGGTGATGGTCAGCGTTGTGTCGGAATCGATCTTGACCGCGGCGGAGCTGCTAACACCCGCTTGCAGGGCCAAAGTCGCGATCGTTTCGTTGTTGGCGACCGCAATGCCAAGGTTGGTCTGGGTGCCGCCATCGATGATGGTGGCCGGCGAACCCGTCGAGGTCGTCGTGCCGACCGTCGTGATCTGTAGCAGCGGCTGATCGGTCTTCACGTCGTTGGAATCGATAAACGTGATGACATAGGCGCCCTGAGAGCCGCTGACGTCGAACGTAATGTTCGACGGCTTGGTGCGGAGCGAATTGAGCGCGTTCTCCAGGCTGGCATACGGATTGGCCGAGATGCCGCCGTTGGTGAACGTCGAAATCGTATAGGTCGGTGTCACCGTGCCGGGAGGGCCGGCGATCGACGTCACCGTCAGGGCGTTGGTCGGAATGTCGCGATTGGCCAAAGCGCCCGTGAAGGTGATCGTGTACGGGCCACCATCGGGACCATCGACCAGGACGTTGCCCTTGCCGATGGCCGGCGTGATGCCGTCGGCCTTCTTCAAGTTCTCCAAAGCCTCTTGCACGCTGCCGGTCCGCGGAGCGAGTGGATCATCGCCGGGATTGGCCGGGGCCAGCGCGGTCAGCTGCGTGCTGGGCAGCGAGTTGGCCGCCGCTTGACCGGTCGGCGAAAAGCGAAGCACGAAGAAGCCATTCTGGCTGCCATTTGTATTCGTAAGCAGCAGCGTTTCGTTCGCGCTCTGGAAGAACCGGCCGGAAGGCAGGACGTTCGTCGGCAAGGCCACAGTCGTGCCGCCGTTATACGAAATCTGGAACTGGCCAACGCCCGGATTGGGGAAGGACAGCGTCTGCACTTCGTTGCGGGTGCTGGGCGCGGCGAAGTTGGTGGTGCCGAAGGTGCCGGTGCTGTTGACCGTAACCGTCGCGGTATCCGCAATCTGCTGCGGAGAGGCGACGATTAGCCGCTCAGTGCCGCCCAGGTTGTCGCCGATCGTGAACGAGCCGCCGCCCGTGCCGACGCCTGGCAGCTTGTTGAGCTGGACCGTGCCGTCGAAGATCGTGGTCGTGCCGAGGTTCTGATTCGTCTGCGTGCCGGTCATCCCCAACGTGCCAAGACCGAACTTGTTCAACAAGATCGTGTTCGCCGTGTTTGTGAATTGACCGTTGAGGTTCAACGTGGAGTTGGACGCATCGACGCCGATCGAGGCAGAGCTGCCCAGCGTCAAATTCGTGGCCCCATCACCGAAGGTCGCAATCGTGTTGCTGCCAGTCAGCCGCATCGCACCGACGTTCATGCCGCTGCCGACGCGATTGCCGATGTAGCCGTCGCCGTTCAGCGTCAGCTGCTCGTTGCCGATGTTCAGCACGAGCGGACCGGTGGTCCCGCTCGAGTGGCCGACCAGATCCAGCTCGGCGCCCGAATTGACGATCGTGTTGCTGGCGCTTTGGCCGAGCGGTTGACCCAAGGCATTGTCCGCGGAAATCCGCAGGATGCCCTTATCGACCGTCGTGGTGCCCTTGTAGGTGTTGTTGCCCGCGAAGGTCAGCGTACCGGCGCCAGCCTTCACCACGCTCATGCTGAGGAACGTACCGACGGGGTTTTGCGGCTGCGGATTCGGGTTGTCTTCGATCAAGTTGCCCGAGCCGCGGGCCAGGAGCGTGGCCGTCACGCTGGTGGCCGGAATGGCCGGAATCCCGCCCTGCGCCGCCTGCGCGGCCTGAGTCGCCGTCATGGGACGGATGTCCTTGCCGGCGAAGATGCCGCCAAAGTCGATGATGAAGCCGTAGGGCACGCCGGGGATCGATTTCACCGTGATGTTGGTACCGACGACGTTGCCGTTCGCGGCTTTGACGTTCGCCAGACTGTTCAGATCGGATTGCAGACCGCTAAAGTCCTGGTCGGCGTCCGGCGGATCCGTCACATTACCCGAGGGGGCCCGCGAGACGGTGCTGGTGGATGCCGCACCCGTAACCGGGTCAATCAACGTCAGCGAATAGGTGATCGCGGCGTGACTGGGGTTGTTGAAGATGATCGTTTGGATCGTGTCGGCGCCGCCGAATTTCACGGTCGTGCTCGGATCGTCCACGATGAACGTGTTGGTTGGATTGGCGACGTAAGCCGCCGGATTGAAGTTTTGCCGCAGCGTTCCGGCTGGCACAGAAGGCGTGTTGGCCAGCTGGCTCTGCGAAATGGTGAGCGAATTGGTGTCGCTGAATTCGCGGCGACCGCCAAGGCGGTATTGACCGCGGCCGATGGTCAGATTGTTGGCGTCCACGTTGCCGAGCTCGGCGAAGTTGATCGCCTTTACCGTGCGAGCGGCGCCTTCGGCGAAGATCTGCGAATCGAGCTCGGTGTTTTGCGGGTTGGCCGCGCCCCAGATGGCGATGCCGCCGGCTGAAACCACATCCGTGCCGACACCGAGCAGGCCGCCGTTGACGACCATCGAGTTGACGCCATCGGTGCTCGTGATTGTGCGTGGGTTGCCTGGAACGGTGGTAAAGGTCAGCTGGACGTCGCGGTTGGCATTCGTCCAGTTGGTGGCTTCTGGCACCGACGTATTGGCAAACTGATTGTTGTAAATCACGAAGAACGGACCTTCGACGGCCGGGCTCGTATTGCTCTGGCCCACGACAAACGAGTTGCCGTTCAGCGCCGGGATGGTATCCAAAAGCTGCTTGAAGGTCGTTGCGCCCGGCTGAGCCGAACCGTCGTTACGGTAGGTCGTGTTCGAGGGCGAGAGAATGCCGTTGAACGACAGGAAGTAATCGACGTTGTTCGAGCCTGTATAAACCATCGACTGCATCGAGTTACCAATGCCGTTGTAAAGCGACTGAGTAGCTCCCGCCAGGTTGCTGCCGCCGCCTTGCGAGATGACGCCCAGCATCGTGGGGAAGTTGACGTTGGCCAACTGGTTCTGGAACTTGACCTGGAACTCGGTCGGCGACAGCGGGGTTACCACAACGTTGCCCAAGGCACCCGTTATTGCGGCGCCAGCAGACGTTAAAAACTGGCCCGAACTGACAAATTGCCCCTGGACCGCGAACATCTGGTCGAGAGCGAACTGGATATTCGTCGCCAGCTGGATCGGATCGTTGGTGTAGGCGATCGGGTTCGTGGTCAACGTAGCCCCGGTATTCGGCGTTCCAAATGGAATCGCGATGCGGAACGAGGCGGTCCCCGGAACGATGACGCCACCGTTCGTCGAACTGAACACGATTTTCTGGATCTCGTTGGTCGAAAGCTGGGCGAAGGCGTCCGTGCTAACGGTCGCGGCCGTGGGGGGGCTGACGACGATCGGCGCCGGCTGCAGACCTGCCAGGCCGTTGTTGAAGACGATCCGGAACGGACCGCCGGTCGGGCCAAACACCGATACATTGCCGATCAGACCCGGAATCTGGTTGAGATAGGTCTGAACAGCCGCGGCAGTGGACGTATTGGTCAACGTGCCGGCGGTGCCAGGCGCGGTTTGACCGTTGAACGTTAACGTGAAGTTGGCGCTGGGATTGAGCGTCAGCACTTGCACGGCGTTGCCGGCGCCTTCGTTAATGAGCGAGGTCGTAGCCGACACGATCCCGGAAACGTTCGTGAATTGGAGCAGCGGCACGTTCGTGCCGGCCAACGCGCCGGTGAACTGGATGTTGAGCAACGGGTTGGCCGTCGTCGACGTCGGCGAAACGCGAACCAGCGAGTTTCCGGCGCCGAGCAAGCCATCCAAAGCGTCTTGCACGTTCGCAGCCAGCGGATAGTAGCGCGTGACGAGCGCTCCGACCGTGACATCTTCGGCGTACTGAATGTTCGGCGTGCTCTGGCCGTTCAAAGAAAGCCTGAAGAAGCCGTTCACATCGAACGTCGCGAAATTCAGCTGCTGCATTTCGTCCGAGCCCAGCTGCACCAGCGAGGTGCTGATCACTGCGCCCGTCGTCGTGGGAACGGTTACCGTGGCGAGCGAGCCGCCGGCGCCCGTGCCAACCAGCTTGCCGGCCGGCGAAGTTCCCAGCTGGCCGAGAAGCGTGGAGCCATTGAAGAGCACGATGAACGGTCCGCCGCCGTTGATGTTGGCGCCGGCGGCGTTGAGGACCTTCACCTGACCGTTCAGGTCGGGAATCGTGTTGAGGTGATTTTCCAACTCGGTGGCCGTCGGATGCGAGCCAGGCGTGTAGACCACGCTGCCCGCGGCCGAGATCCCCGGTGGGTTCGTTCCCGGCGGCACATATTGGAACTGCACGGTGCCGCCCGTGGCACCGCTGAACGTCACGATTTCCTGGGTGCTGCCTTGGCCTTCGCGGGCAACGCCCGGCGTCGCGTTCGCATTGACGCTGTTGCCGGTGCCCAGACTGATCGTGGAAACGGTCAGCTGCGGGATGTTGGCATTACCCAGCTTGTTGATGAACTCGATCTTGTAGGTCCGGTTCGCCGAAGAATTCGGATTCAGCGCCGTGACCAGCGTATTGCCCGGGCCGATATCGGGATTCGAATCGAGCGCGGCCTGGATATTGGCCACGAGCTGCGCGGGAACGAACGGGTTGGCCCCGCCAATGCCGGTGTTCTCCGGATAGTTGATGACACCCGTTGGCGGGAAGGCCCGACCCTGGAACGTCAGACGGAAACCCACGTTGCTGCCGGGGGCGCCGCCGGGGGTGTTCGCGCCCGTGAAGTTCAGCTGTTGGATTTCATTCCGCTGATCGGCGGCGATGAACTCCGTGCGAATCGTCGGAATCACCTGGCTGTTGAAGGCGTTACCGAAGACGATCGTGAACGGACCGCCGTTCGGACCGATCACGTGCACGTTGCCCGCGACGTTCGGCAGGTTGGGAATCGTTCCCAGCGCCGCTTCCACCTGCTTGGCCGTGGGCGAAATGCCCGGCTGATAATCGAGCGGCGTGGCGGTGGTGCCGGTGACGCCGTTGACGGTCAGAGTGAGGTTGACCGCCTTGTCGGGATCACCGCTCGAGGGAGTAAACGAGAGCGTCTGCACGGTGTTGGCCAGGCCGTCAAACACCGTCTGAGCGACCGCCGAGCCGGCGGGAGCGATGTTGACGGTGCCCGCCACCACGGTCAGCGGCGGCATGTTGGCATTGGCCAGATCGCGGATGAACTGAATGCGGTATTCCGAGGCCGTCGCGCCGGTGGGGCCCTGCGGCAGAGCGGTCACCACGGTGTTGCCCGTGCCAAACAGATTGTCGAGGGCGAACTGAATGTTGTTCGTCATCGTGGTGATGTTCGTGCTGAACGTCACCAGCGATTGCGATTGGAGGGTGGAGTTGCCGACTCCCAGACGGAAGTTTCCAGTGGTCGTGCCGTTGAACAGGAGGCGTTGCACCTCCGTGTTGACGGACGGAGCGACGTTGCTCTGGACGTCGGTGGCCGAGACCGCGAGGCTCGTGGCATTGACCAGCGGCGTGATGGAATTAATGGCGATCGTGAACGTGTTTAGCGTCGTATTGGCGACGGCGCCATTGTTGGTCGCCGCGTTCGTAATATTGATGCCCGAAACGTTGGTCAGATCACCATTGAAAATCACGGTGTACGGACCACCGGGGCCGCCGAGGACCGTGACATTGTCCCGCGTCGGGAAGTTCTGGTCCGCACCGAGGCCCGGGATCGATTGCAGATGATCTTCGAGCATTCGGGCCGTCGGCGACGAATTCGCCAGCGGGAATGCGCGGAACGGCATTGCTGCCAGGGCACCGCCGTTTTGCAAGATCGTCCGCGACACATTGGCGCCGTTGAGGCTGCCTGCCACGACCACGCCGATCGAATCATTGACGTTGACGAAGTTGTTTACGTTGTTCGGGTCTCGGAAGAAGGGACCATCGAAAGTGATGTTCCACGGGCCGCCCAAATGGGTATCGTCGCCCGAGGCATCGTGCACGGTGAACTGATGCGCGCCGGGGTTGGCCGAATCGACATTCAAGGAATTCAATTCATTTTCGATCGTCTGCGGCAATGAATTCCAATCCAGCGAATTGGTGGTGGAGTTGTTATAGCGGAGCGTAAAGGTACCGGATTGAGCAACGCTGTTCAGGTTCGTGAAATTCTGAACTTCAGCCACGTTCGCGCCCGGAGCGTCGGCCGTCGAGACGGTGTTCGGCGCGCCAACGACGCGAAGGTGCGTCTGCTGGTTTGGCTGTTGGCCGTTACGGAGGTTGACCGTCACCACACTGTTGCCGCCACCGTCAACCAGGGCGGTTGGCGGCGCCAACGTCGTGTTGGGCGAGAGGTTATCCGTGTTGCCCTTGATCTGAGCCAGATTGGCATCAGCCAGCGTGCCCTGGAAATCAATGACGAAATCCTGGAACGTGTTGGCATCGATTGTGCCCGACCGGCCGGCCGTGACCGTAATGTTGCCGGTGCCCGGACTGCCGAAGAACATCGTATCCAGCGCTTGCTGAATCAGGGCCGCAGCTGTGGCCGGGTTGTTGCCGGGAACTAGCGTAATAGCTGGCGTAACCAGGTTCAGAGTGCTCTGACCGTTGTCGGGTGAATAATTCAGCGTGAACGTGCCCTGCAGCGTGTTGAAGGGTCCGGCCGTGATGAACCGCAGCATCTGCTGCTCGTTGCCCAGGACCTTCGTCGTCAGCGTCGGCAGGGGAACACCCAGGCCCGTCGTGGGCGGCAAGGGAATGCCATCGGGATCTGCGGCGGCCGTGGCGTCGCGCTGAGCCTGCGCCAATCGGTCGTTGTCGAAGATCACGAAGAATGGACCGCCGGGGCCACCGAGCACACTGACGAACGGAGCGACGTCGTTGGTCGTGTCGGAATCTGCATTGAGATCGCCACCCAGACCCGGGAACGCGCCCTGCACGCCCAGCGGGAAGTTCGGATCCGCCTTGATGCTGCGCAGATACGTCTGAACCGAATCAATCTGGACCGTGACGTCCTTCGTGACGTCGACCGTCTGATCGCCGCTATTGGGCTGGCCATTGACGACGGTGCTCTTGGCTGCGTACGGATAGCCTTGATTCCCCGGGCCGGTGATTGGATCGTCGGGGGTGGGCGGGCTGAAGTGCAGTCCCTGGGCCGGAACGGACACGCCGTTCACGACACCGATGGGGTCTTTGGTAATCCCGTTGAAGCTCACCTGCACCGAACCGCTGTTCACGGGCACGGTAAGAACTTGCAGATCATTGCCAGCACCGTCGAGCACGGTCGAAACGACCGGCGGCTGATTGACGGCGCCGTTGATAACTAGGTAGTCGTCCGCGGCCGGCACGGTCAGGGCCGGCAGATTGACTTTTGCCAACTTGTTCTGGAACGAAATCGTAAAGTCGAAATTCGTTTGCGGCGCGCGGGGCGCTTGCAGCGAATTGGCTGTCGCTTCCACATGCACTGCGTCCAAGCCGAAGTCGGCATTGTTGTCCGAAATCATCTTGTTGAGCAAAGTCTCGATCGCCGCGGCGTTTTGAGCCGGTGTCGCATTGATATCGAAGGTGATCGGATCCGTCTTCAAGCTGCCCAGCGCGAGCTTGAACGTACCGGACTGACTGACATTGTCGGTCGTCGTCCGCAGCCGCTGTTGTTCGTTGCCCTTGACGATCGTGACGACGGGCAGCACGTTCTTGCTGGCCAAAGCGCCGTTGAAGATGATCGTGAACGGCCCGCCATCCTTACCGAAGACCGAAACGCTGTTCGGATAGTTCGGATTCGGCCCCTGGTTGTTGAGAATGTCCTGCAGATTTGTTTGCACATCCGCGGCCGTGGGCAGCGCGGGCGCGGTGTCTGCCGTCGGGACGAGGATGCTGGAGGTCGGAATATACGTGAGCGGAGCACCCTCCACGCCGTTGTATTGCAGCACGATGGTGCTGCCCGTCGTGCTGAAGAACGTCAGCGGGATGTTGGTTTGGTTCGACGTCGCGTTGTTCGGCATCGACGCCGACATTTGAATCGAGTTGGGTCCCAGGATCGCTGCGATCGTCGTATTCGCGGGAATGAGGTTGCCCGTGATCGGCATGCCGACGACCAAGTTAGCCGTCGTGGGCAAGCCCGTGACGGTCGAACTGTTTGAAGCCGTCGTTCCCGTCGTCGAGACGACGCCGAAGGTCAAAGTCTGCGTTTCGTTGCCTTGGCCATCGAACGGCGTGGTGCCGGTGACGAACGCGTTGGCAGCGATGTTGCCGCTAATACCCGTGCCCGTGATCTGGGCGACATTGGCGTTGGCCAGCTTGCCGCGGAAGTTGATCAGATACACGTTTTGGGCGGCCGGCGGCGCGTTGGGCGGCGTCACCACAACGCTGCCCGGACCGAAGAACGTCGGATCGTTCAGGGCGTTCTCGATCGACTTGGCCAGATTGACCGTGTTGGTGCCCCAGACGATCGGCTTGCTGGTCAGCACTTGAGAGGCAGTGGCTCCCGGCGGGACGTACGACAGCGTGAACGAGCCGCTCGTCAGACCCGCGTTGAAGGTCAACCGCTGCACTTCGCTCGTCGGCAGCCGCGAGCTGGGCGAGGACGAGGCAATGCCTTTGACGCCGCCGAAGAATTGGACGCCGACGGGCGCCACTGGCACGCTTTGCAGGGCGCCGGTGAAGGTGATGGCAAACGGACCACCGGCGTTTCCGGTGACAACCACGTTGTCTTTCAGGGCCGCCAGCAAGGTCAGCTCGTTCTGCACTTCCAGAGCCGTGGGGCTGGCGCCCGCGACGAAGGGCAAGGTGTGCGGCGTCAACAGGCCGCCGTAGGACAGCTGGATGTAATCGGCCGAGCTGCCGCCATCGCCGGCCAGGCGGAGGTACTGCACCGAATTGCCGGTTCCGTCGCTGAAGACGGTGTTCGGAGCGTTGACGAGGACGTTGCCCGAGGTCGAGAGGCCGCTGGCGGTCATCTGCTGCACGTTCGCATTTGCAAGCGAGCCGCCGAACGTCACCGTGACCAGCGTCGCGTTGCCGCTCGCGATGGCGTTGTTCTGGCCGAACAAGCCATTCAAGGCAGTCTGAACGTTAGCCAGCAGGGTTGCGGCCGTCGTCGAATAGGTGATCGGGACCGAAGTTGCGCCGGCATAGTTGAGGGTGAACACTCCCGAGGGATTGTTCGCAAACGCGATCGTTTGCGATTCGCTCACGCCCGTGCCGACGATCGTATAGGTCGAGATCGGCACGTCGTAACCGCCGAGGGCTCCCTGGAACGTAAGCGTGTAGATCTTTTGCGTCGGATTGGACGTATCGATCGCCACGGCCACGTTGCCCGGACCAATGCCGGGAACGCCTTCCAGCTTTTGCTGCACTACGGCGGCGCCATCGCCGAAGTTGATGACGTCGCTCGTCGCCCCGCCGAAGTTGACGTTGAAGCGGGCAACGGTGTTGGGCACGGTGAGCTGCTGGCGCTCGTTCGTGCCCGTCAGGTTCGCATTCACGCCCTTCAGCAGGATGCCGCCAGGGCCTTGCTTCTCGAACCGACCGGCCGAGCTGCCCGCGGTGCCACCGCCGTTGATATTCGAATTGATCACGAGGTCATAAAGATTCGGACCTTCGATGTTCGAGTTCGCCGCGGCGCCGACAACGAACGTCGTCAACTTGTTGTTCAAGTTCAGCGTGCCGTTGTTGTTGGAATTGGCAGTTTGGACGGCCGGACCGATGACCGCCTGCTGCGCGCTCGGCCGGATCTCGACGATATGCGCCGCGGAGTTGTTGGTATTGGTCGGCGTAGCCAACAGCGTGAGCGAGCCATTGCCCGTATCGAACTGCCCGCCGGTCATGATCGCGCGGGCGATGGACAGGCCGCCGGCCGGAATGGCCGTCGGAATCGGCGGAGTGCCGGTCGGGTTAGCCGCAATGGCCGTGCCCGCGACAACGCCGCCGTTGAGCGTAAAGACACCGTTGACCGTGTCGGTCCGCGTCCCGTAGTTAAACTTGCCAGACGCGTTCACCGTGACGTTCACATCGCCGACCTGATTCGTGCTCAGCGGCTGCGTGCTGTTGATCTGATCGGTGTAAACCACCTGATCGTTGCCCGCGCCGCTGTCGTTGTCGCCGATGACCAGGTTGACCGGCACCGCGACCGCCGTCGTCGACAGGTTCGCATTTTTGGCCAGCTCGAGAACACCATCGTTAATGAACAGGGTGCTGGACGTGTTGCCGAGATTGCTCGGGCTGCCCGCAAATACCAACCGGCCGCTGCCCGACTTAACCGTATTCAACCCGTCGTTGAAGGAAACCTGGAAGGGCGCCACAGGCGGGAACACCGCCGTCGAAGGCTGCGTCAAGGAGCCACTGAAGATCGTTTGACCATTCCAGGTCAAACGGTCGGTGCTCGAGCCTTCACTCGAAATCAGCGAGTTGGCCGCGGCTTGCGTCGAGTCTGCATTCACGCCGACGCTCACGGACGTCGTGGGAACGAAGTTCGTCAGCAAGTTGGGCGAACCGAGCGTCACATTGCCCGTGATCGCGGAGTTGGCCGCGAACAAACCGCCGTTGAGCTGGTCCTGCACGGTGCCAAAGACGCGGAGAGCGCCGGAATTGTCGTTGCCGTAACCGGTGCCGTTCAGCACCAGGTTGACATTGAGGTTGTGGCTGTCTTGGATTTCCAAAGCCGCGCCCGCATTGACGGTGCGTTCCAGACCGCCGGCGCCCAGCTGCATATCGCTATGCCCCACGGTCACGCGGAGCGATGGCGCCGTCGCGTCCGCCGTGAAGAACGGATCTTGCACGTTTACGACGCCGTTCATAATCGTGAACCGCCCGGCGTTGAGGCCGGCGTTCTGCGTCGCGGCCGTAAACGGCATGCCGTTGGCCAACGCGCCGTTGTCGCCGGTGAGCGTCAACTTGCCGCGGCGATCTTTGCGGGCCGAGGCAATGGACGACAAGTTCGAGTTGATCGTCAGGCCGTCGTTGTTCGTGGTCGGCGGCGTTCCGAAATTCACCGAAACGTTGTTGCCCGTGCCACTGACGTAGTTGGAAACCGTCATCTTCGGCATTGGCCCACCGCCGAGGGCGGCGAGGAATTGAATCTTGTAGGCGGGCCCGGAGCCAGTCACATCCACGTTGCCCACGCCAATGTTGGGCAGCGCTTCCAAGGCCGCTTTGATCATGGCCGCAGTCACGGTTTGACCCGGAACCGGCGGCAGCGGAGCCGTCCGCAAGACGCCGACGTCCGCGCCCGGTCCGGCAATCTGCGAGCCGTAATAGGGGAAGCCCAGCGAGAACTGGCCGGGGAAATTGGTCGGCACGTTCAGCGACTGCGTCGTATCGTTGCCCATGATGAAGAAGTTGGGCTCCGCGTCGCGCTGGGTCCCTGCCGGATTGGTCAGGGCCAGGCGGCCAGCGGTCGTGTTGCCGTCGATAAAGCCGATCGTGCCACCGGCGCCGATGTTGATGATCGTACCGCTGTTGATCGTGCGAATCGCTGCGTTGTTCATCGCCAGGTTGATACCGCCCAGCGCGGCCGTGTTATCCATCACCAAGGCGTTCAAGTTATTGGAGAGCGTGTAGGAACCCGCCAGGCCGCCGGCCTGTTGCGAATTCAGCTTCACGTTGCCATTGGGCGTAAAGAGCTGGTCATAGCTGAATAGCTTGCCGAGGCTCATCGCCGCCTGGCCGATGTTGCCGTCGATGTCGGTGACCAGATCGGTGGTCTGCTGACCGGTCGAGCTGCCGACAAACGTCGTGATCGAAGCCCACGGCAAGATCTGCAGCGTGGCCAGGCCGGTCGTGCTCTGACCAACCATGCCCTGGAAAGTATTGACAATGTTGTTGTTGTTCCCAAAGCCCCAGTTGCCGGTGAACTTGAGCTCGTTGGCGCCCACGGCGAAGCTGTCATCCGTAAACAAGTTGAGCGTCGCCCCTTCCATGCGCGTCAAGCCCGAGGTAAACGGCGCCGTCGTCGAGCCCGTGCCGGCAAAGGTGATTGCCGATCCCGAAACGTTGCCCCAGTTCACGCGGACGTTGTTGCTCGTATTCGCGCCCAGCACCAGAGCGCCCAGCGTCTCGGTCGTCGGCGACAGCGAATTCTCTTTGATCAGCAACGAGCTGTTGTTCAAAACCAACAGGCCCGTATCCGGCAGCCGGTTGTTACTGTTGAGGTCCGTGTAATCCAGGGTCAATGTCGAGCCGGGATTCACCGTCACCGATTGCGGCAACTGCTGGATCGCGCCAACGCCGGTGGTCGCCGTCGTCGATGTGTTGGGCGTTTGAACGTTGATCTTCACCGGGTCGGTGATTCGGCCGGCCGGATAAATCAACGAGAACGGACCAGTACCGGCGCTGCCTTCCAGATACAAGCCGCCCACCGTGCTCAGCGCCGAAACCGACGGAATGTTGCCGCCAGGCGTGATGGCCGATTGGAAGCCGTTGAAATAGAACCGCAAGTCAGCCAGCGTCGGGGTTTGGCCGGACGTGAAGCTGAAGCCCGGTCCGGGGAAGCCATCGCCAGCCCCGCGGAAGGCCGTCGACGTGCCCGGTTGGCTGGGGGTCAATACGGTGCCCAGCGTCGTCTGCGTCTGCGGATCGCCAACCTGCGGACCAGCGAAGAAGCCCAAATCGCCGGCGTTCACGCGGCTCAGAGCATTGGTGAATTGGACCAGGAATGGACCCGTGCCGGTGGTTGCGCCCAGAACGCGGAAGTTGCCGCTCAGCGCAGGAATCGTATTCAGCGCGTTGGTCACCGTCGCAGCGGTGGAGCCGGCCGGAATATCGGCCGTGGTTACATCGCCCGAGTAGGTCAGGCGGGCAACGCCAGTCGTCGGCAGAATCACTTCCTGCACTTCGGCGCCTTGACCTTGCGAGAAGGTCTTCACGGTCGCGACAGGCGGATTGCTGGTCGCATTGTCCTGGCTGGAAACGAGCTGCGGTACGTTGGTCGTGGCCAGCTGGTTAAAGAAGACGATGTAGAACGGACCGCCGTTGGAGCCGAGAACATCGATATTGCCCGCCAAGGCAGGAATGCCCGTCGGACCGGCCAACGCAGTGAAGACCTGTTGAGCGGTCGGATTGGTGGGAATCGAGGCACTCTGCTTCCCAGCGAACGACAAAGTGAAGGCGCCTGTCCGCGGGCTCACAACCTGCACTTCGTTGCCAACGCCGGAGCGGTTGAACGCCTTGCTCACCAGCGGGGCGACGCCCGGCTGGAGATTCGGATTGATGGTGATCGTCGCGGGAGTGACGTCCGAGCTGGCCAATTGGATCGGCAGCACCGTTTGGGCCGCCAGGGTATTGATAAAGATGACTTCAAAAACGCCATTGGCGCCGTTGACGTCAATATTGTCGGTCAAATCCGAAATCGTATTCAGCGCGGCCAGAATCTGCTGATCCGTCGTGTTGGCATTGATCGTGATCGGAGTCGAAGCCACGCCATTGAATGAGAACGTGACCGTCGTGCTGGTCCCGGCTGCGCCGGTGAACCGGATTTCCTGCACCGCGTTGCCGTTGCCGTTGGCCAGCGTATCGATTCGGCCATTGCCAGCGCCACCGGCGCTAACCGTACCGTTGGCCGCTACCGTGACGAACTGCATCGGGTTGGCGTTGAAGCCGGTCAGGCTGTTGGTGAATTGCACGCGGAACGTGTTGCCGGATACCGCGCCGGCGCCAATGGGCGCCCCGCCGAACACCTTGATGTTCCCGTTCAAAAACGGAATCGCATTCAGGTAGTTGAATACTGCGGTCGCGTCGGCGGCCGGGGTCAACGATGCGACCGCACCAGCACCGGTTTTGGGCACGGTTTGCAGAACACCGCCGACGCTAACGGCGACGTCATACGACGTCACGTTCGTGGGCGGCGTGATGAGCTGCAGCTCAGACACGATCGCCTGCGCCGGCAAATTCGTGTTGGCCACGGTGATTCCGCCCGTACCGGTCAGGCCCGAGATCAAGCCGTTGGCCGGGGTCGTGCCCTGGATCGCAAAACCGGCCAGATCGGACTGGAAAACGAGCGTCATGGCCCGCGTCGTGCTGCCCTGATTCGGGTTGTAGTTCAGGAAGTAATTCCCGATCATGCCCGGAATCGACCGCAGGAAGAAATCGATGTTGTTGAACTGGGCGTCCGAGTTACCCAGCGCCGTACCGGTCTGGAAATCGGTGTTGTAGCGGAACAGCGGGCTGGTGTAGCCCATGAACGACAGCGTATAGGTGCTGTTGTTGTTAAACGCCGCAGGGAAGTTGATCGTTTCGATCTGGTTGAGCTCGACGTTGGCCGAGCCCACAGGCAGGTTCGTGTTCTGCGTGATCGTGCCACCAAGCGCCGGACCGTTGATCGGCGCCGGGGCCTGGGGATCAATCGGCTGGTTAGCCGCAAACGGCTGAATGGCAACGGTGATGGTGCCCGCCGGCGTCGCGACGCCGGCCGGAATCGTTGTGGCGTCAAACACGCCCGGACCAAACGTGTAATCGAGCGACTCCTGCAAATTCAGGATAAACGTATTAACGTTCGCGTTGAACTTGACGCCGATGTTCGTGCCGTCGCCGAAAGGAGTGCCAAAAGTCTGCAGCGGCGTGCCCAGCATATTGATATTTACCGCATCGCCATCCGCCGGCTGCTGAATGGCCGTGCCGTTGTTCTGGGCCGCAATCGACTGGAACGGAATCGAGACGATCTGCGCTTCGCCCCAGTACGGCCGCGTTTGACCGTTGAAGCTGAACGACACCAGGCCGCCCTGCGCGCCGCCCAAATTGATCGTTTGCACTTCGCGACCCGTGCCTTGAACGACCGTAGTGACATCGGCGCCAACGGCCCCGCTCAACGTATTGTTGAGATTGGCCTGGATCTTCGGCACGTCGAGCTCGAGGCCGGCCGCCTGGTTGAAGTTGATGTTGAAGATCAGCGGGTTGGACGTATTGGCGCTAGGCGATTGGACCGTCACCGCGGCGGTATTCTGCCCGCCGTTGGACAAATTGAACGCCGCCAGCGCCGCGTTGATCTGCGTCTGGATGTTCAGCGCCATCGAAGCTGGCGAGGCGTTGAACGTAATCGGCAGAGTCGTGATCGCCGTGCCGCCGCTGGGCAGCGTCAAAGACAGCGAGAATGTGCCGGCCGTGATGCTCGACAGTGAGCCGGGGCGATTGGTGCCGAAAATCTTCAGCTGCTGGACTTCGCTGTCCCGCGTGACAACTGCCGAAGAGCCGTTGCCGCTTAACGTCACGTCGCCCTGTTTGACCTGCGTGCCACCCGAGTAGGTGTTGACACCTTGCAGGTTCAATGTGCCCGCGCCCGTCTTGTTCAGCGTGTAATGCACCGCAGTGGCCGGAACACGGAACAAGTTCATGTTGCCGTTGTCGACCATCTCGACGAAGCTCTGGTTCGCGCCGTTCACGGTCGATTCGTTCGACGGCGTGGC
>Ga0170475_110797848_pt1 | contig 21097 bp, 16 predicted proteins | sample Soicark_Litter_5_FD_111474 | JGI IMG/M metagenome (GOLD analysis project Ga0170475, IMG submission 111474) | Avena fatua rhizosphere microbial communities from Hopland, California, USA. Combined Assembly of 48 SPs
GCGGTTTGCGAGGCGTCGGAAAGCCGGTGAGCTGCGGACCCGAGGCACGACGAAAACTTCGCGGTCGGTTGCATCTTCGTTCGCCAGCGGCGACCTAAAGGGTGCAGAGTGGACCCGGTCCGAGGAGAGAGATTCTTCAACTCGGACCGCTATTCTTCTCTTCTCGGGTGGCTCAAGTCAATGCAGAAGAAAGTTATCTTGATCATCGAGGACGACACCGCGATCGGCGAGTTGGTCGTGCAGCTGCTCGGGGAGGCAGGACATGAGCCCGTGTTGGTCGCCGATCTCGAAGCCGCGCGTCGCCACCGTGACCAAAGGGGTCTGCCGCAAGCCATTCTGAGCGACCTCATGGTGGGCGGTTCGCGAGCTCCAGCCACGATCGTCGAAGATCTGGCGCAAGTCTTCCCGCGCATCCCGGTCGCTCTGATGACGGGAGTTCCCGCGAAGCGCCGCGAGAACTTCGGGGTCACCCACGACCTCATCATCGAGAAGCCTTTCGATCTCGAAGTCTTGCTGGAAACCATCACGGCGATGGTCGAGCGAGAGGCTTCGCCGGGCTGACGCTCACGTCGTGCACGCGGCGGTGGGCGAGGAGAACGCGCCCCATTCCATCGAGCACCGGCCAAGCGAGACAGACGAAGGCGAGAACCAGAGCCGCCGGCACCGCCGCGCGCCCGAAGCTCCGCGCGATCGTCAAGACGCCAGCCGCGAGTGGCAACGCGAGGATCCAGAGTGCCATCACCACGCGTGTGCCTTCGACGGCCTTGCCAGGAACGAACAGCAGCACGACGCAGGCGGCGAGGCACCCGACGGCCCGCCAACGTCGCTCACGCAGGAAGGACCACAGTCCGACCGCGGTGATCAAACAACCCACCACCCCCAACGCCTCACCGATCGCGCGCAAAAAGCTGGGGGCATGACCCCAGCCAGGAGCGCCCTCGACGGGGCTCGCCGCTGAAGCGCGCAGCGCGAAGAACGCCACACACGCAGCCACGAGCCCGGCCGCAAAGGCACCTGCGAACCAGCCCAGCACGCCGCGCTCTCGCAACCGCGAGATGGCCCGCGCCGTGGGAAGACTCACCAGCACGAAGACGAACCAGGGCGACGCCACGCAGGCAGCCAGCAGGAGACCGAGCAGGATGCTTTCGCGTTGCGCACGTGCGCCGTGCCCTGCGCGAACCTGCGCCGCCTGCCACCACGTGACGAAACACAGCGCCGACAAGAACAGCGGTTCGGTCCCCCGTAGTCCCGACACGACCGCCGCGCGGCCCAGCACCACGCTCCCGGCGGCTCCCGCAAACGCAAGCTGCCACAACCAGGGACGATCGCCTGGCTCGAGAAGAACTCGCCAGACCCTGACCGCAAAGATTGCGACGAGAATAGCCAGCGCGACAGAAGCACCGACGGCCCCTCGGACCCCCCAGGTCGCCGGGAGGACGCCCCAGAGCCGGGCCCACAGGAAGGGAGTCACCCCGAACCAGGAGACGAGCGCGGGTGGATCATCTACTCGCCAGAGTGCCGGCAAGGTCGCAATGAGCAGCACCCAGGTCGCCACCGTCAGCCCCGCCGCCAGCGCGCCGAAGCGCATGGGAAAGGGAGCCGGACGTGGTGAACGCACCATGGTCCATTGGTACCAGGCCGACGCCGCTTGTCTATGGTGGACGCGAACGCTAGCGTGAGCGGTCACCATGATAGTCGTCCGCGGCCGCTCGCACCTCGTCTCCACGCTGGGACGTCCTCTTCGTCGTGCAGCCGTCGCCATCGGAAACTTCGACGGCGTTCACCGCGGGCACCAAGCGTTGTTGGCGAAGGCGAGAGACGTGGCCCGCCCCGACGGTGAGACCGTGGCGCTGACCTTCGATCCTCATCCGGCGCGGTTCTTTGCGGGCGATGCGGCTCCGCCTCTCCTGATGTCTCTCCCTCGCAGACTCGAACGTTTGGCCGAGGAAGGGGTACAGGTCACCGTGGTGGAGCCCTTCGATGCCCAGCTTGCTGCGCTGGAAGCGGAGGCCTTCGTCACCGATGTGCTCGGACGCGATCTCGGTGCGTCGCACGTCGTGGTGGGCTACGACTTCAGCTTCGGCCGCGGGCGACGTGGCGATGCCGAGCTCTTGCAGGAGGTCGCCGGACGTCTGGGCATGGGTGTCTCGGTGGTGGCCAAGGTCAAGGTGCACGGCCTCACCTGCTCCTCGACCCAGATCCGACAATTCGTCCGCCAGGGTCACGTCACCGGCGCCGCCGCCTTGCTCGGGCGTCCGTTCACGGTCGATGGCACCGTGGTCCACGGAGCGGCGCGCGGCCGCACCATCGGATATCCCACCGCCAACTTGTCCATTGAGGGAGAGCTGGTCCCGGGCCCTGGCATCTACGCCGGCCGCGTCACCTGCCTCGATAGCGACGGCGCGCCGACCTTCGGCGCGGCCATCAGCGTGGGGCGCAATCCCACCTTCGTGGCAGACGCCACCGCGCCTCTGGTCGTCGAAGCGTTCCTGCTGGACTTCTCGGGCGATCTCTACGGACAGCGGCTGCGGGTGACCTTCGCGGACCGGCTCCGTGATGAAGCCCGCTTCGACGACGTGGGTGCGCTGGTGCGCCAGATCGAACGAGACGTCGAACAAACACGCGCCATCCTCGGCTCGGAGCGCGGATGACCATGTTCGAGACCGAGACGATGGCCGACTTGCTCTGGCAACAAGGCCACGCGGACGACGCGGTCGCTCTGTGCGGGCGGCTGGCGGCGCGCGCCCTCGGGGAAGAGCGCCACCGCCTGGTGGCAAAGCTCAAGATGTGGCGCGGCTCGTCGGCGCGCGCGCTCGTGGAAGGCCGTCCACCAGCCGATACGGCAGCGCCCCATCGGGCGCGAGGGCAAGCTGCGGTGAGCCTCGCTCTGGCCCCGGAAGGGCTCATTCTGACGTGGTCCTTGCCCGCGTCATCCCGCCCCTCGCTGGAGGCACCGATGGCGGAGCTCTTCGTCGTTCGCCTCAAGCGGCCCGAGGGCACGCTCGACGTCCAACGACGCACCTTGCCGCTCGGGGCGCTCTCGGGCTCGTTGACGTTGCCCGCCGCGGATCTGCATTCCGCGCGGGCCGCGGTCGGCTTTTTGGAAACAAACACCTTTCATCCGCTCGCCCGTTCCGCCCTCGTCAAAGCGTGAGAATCTACGTTCCGCCGTGCTACCTTGTGCGGCCATGTCGATGCCGACCTTTCAAGGAGTCATTACCGCTCTCGTGACGCCGTTCACCGACGGCGCCGTCGACGAGGCCCGCCTCCGCCAAGCCGTGGACGAGCAGATCGCGGCAGGGGTGGATGGGCTCGTGCCGGTGGGCACCACGGGCGAGTCGCCCACGCTCGAGATCGAGGAGCACCTGCGCGTCATCGAGATCGTCGTCGAGCAAACGAAGAAGCGCGTACCCGTCATCGCTGGCACTGGCGCCAACTCCACCAAGGAATCCATCGACCTTTCGCTGGCCGCGAAGCGCCTGGGGGCCGACGGCATGTTGCAGGTGACGCCGTACTACAACAAGCCCACCCAAGACGGTCTTTACCGACACTTCCGCGCGATCGTCGAGGCTTGCCCGCTTCCCACCGTGCTGTACAACGTCCCGGGGCGAACGGGCTGCGATCTCCTTCCCGAAACCATCGAGCGCCTTTGTGAGCTGCGCGAAATCGTGGCCGTCAAAGAGGCCACCGGCAACGTCACGCGCGCTTCGCAGATTCTGGCCCGCACCGGCGATCGTTTGGCTTTGCTGTCGGGCGACGACGCCGCCGCCATGCCCATCTTCGCGATTGGCGGCAAGGGGGTCATCTCGGTGGTCAGCAACGTGGCTCCCGGCCTCATGGCCGCCATGTGGGACGCGGCGGTCGCCGGCGATTGGAAGAAAGCCCGCGCGCTGCACTTCCAGCTGCTGCCGCTGTCCGAGGGCTTGTTCATCGAGGCCAACCCGATTCCGGTCAAGGCGGCGCTGGCCATCCTCGGCAAGATCAGCGACGAGATCCGGGCGCCGCTCTACCCGATGAGCGCCGCCAACCGCGAGAAGGTCAAGGGCTTCCTGCGCGCGGCCGGCATTGCGGTGCCGACATGAGCGAGCCCCAAAACGTCAAAGACGTCAAGATCGGCATTCTGGGCGCCGCTGGACGGATGGGTGGCGCGCTGGTGCGCTCCGTGCTCGATACGCGCGGGGCCACTCTGAGCGCCGCTCTCGAGCGCGAAGGTCACCCTTCGCTGGGCCTCGATGCCGGGCAGCTTTCCGGTGCCGGGCCCTGCGGCGTAGCTCTGGCGGCCAAGCTTCCCACGCGCGTTGAAACGGACGTCTGGATCGATTTCTCCTCACCGGCGGCCACCGTCAATCATGCGCGCGCAGCAGCCGAGTCCGGCATCGCTCTGGTGGTCGGCACCACCGGGCTCGATCCCGCGCAGAAGGCCGAGCTCGGCGCGCTGGCGCAGCGGATCCCCATCATGTTCGCTCCCAACATGTCGGTGGGCGTGAACGTGCTCCTCAAGCTGGTGGCCGACGCCGCCCGCTTGCTCGGACCGTCCTACGATCTCGAAATCGTCGAGACCCATCACCGCGGTAAGCGCGACGCCCCTTCCGGGACGGCGTTGGCGCTGGCGCAAGCAGTGGCCGACGCCTCTGGGCGCGATCTGAGCAAGACCGCACGTTACGAGCGCCACGGCGACGTCGGTCCTCGTACCGCCGAGGAGATCGGCGTCCAGACTCTGCGGGGCGGTGACGTGGTCGGCGACCACACCGTCTACTTCCTGGGATTGGGTGATCGGGTCGAAATCACCCACCGTGCCTCGTCGCGCGAGACCTTCTCCCGCGGCGCGGTTCGGGCGGCCCTTTGGCTTCCCTCTCAGAAGCCGGGCCTCTACGACATGCGCGACGTCCTCGGCCTCAAGCAGACCTGAGCGCGCACGGGCTGTTAAGATGATCGCGCATGCCCCGTACCCGGCGTCGCGCGACTGGCGCGACTGACTTCGCGTCCCTGCCGACAGAAGCTCGCCATCCCCGCACGGCCCAGATGGACACCTGGGCGCCTGAGGCGATCGTGCGCCTCATGTTGGACGAGGAGACCAAAGCCGTGCGCGCCACCCGCGCGCAGGCCGCGGCCATCGGGCGCGCCGCCAAGCTGGTGGCCACCAAGCTGGCGGCGGGAGGACGCGTGGTTTACGTCGGAGCGGGGACGTCGGGACGCCTCGGCAACCTGGACGCCGTCGAGTGTGTGCCCACCTTTGGTGTGCCGCCTTCGCGCATGGTCTCGGTGTTGGCCGGGGGCACCGCCGCCCTGACCCGTTCGGCCGAGGGAGCAGAGGACAGCGCGCGCGAAGCCGACCAGCGCATGCGGCGTGCGGCGGTGGGACCGCAAGACGCCGTCATCGGGATCGCCGCGTCCGGCGCGACCCCGTTCGTCCACGCCGCGCTGGAATACGCCCGTTTTCGTCGCGCGGCAGTCATCTTCGTGACCTGCGGTGATCCCGCCGCGGCCGCTTCACTCGCCGACGTGGTCATCGCCATTCCCACCGGCCCGGAGGTCATCGCGGGCTCGACCCGCCTCAAGGCGGGGACCGCCACCAAGGTCACCCTCAACGCCATCTCGACCGCGGCCTTCGTGCTGCTCGGCAAGACCTACGGCGGCTTGATGGTCGACGTTCGCCCGACCAACGCCAAGCTCCGCGGCCGGGCCGTGCGCATCGTGCGCGCGCTGACTCCGCTCGACGAGCCGGAGGCCACCGCCTTGCTCGAGAAAGCGGAAGGTCGCGCCAAGGTCGCCCTGGTCATGCACCACGCCCGGGTTTCCGCGACGCGCGCCCGCGAGCTGCTGGTGGAGCACCGGGGCTCGCTGCGCGCGATCATCGGTGACATCGGCCCCGACGGCGTTCCCGAGACCTGAGCGGCAGAGGACCGCATGACGATCCCATGACGACCCCCATGAGGACCAAGGACGGAGCGGGCGATCCTTTGCTCGCTTTTCTCGCGCTTCGCCAGTTGCCTTCGCGCTTGGTCCTGGGGCTGCTCTCGGGCACCAGCGCCGACGGCACCGACGCGGCGCTGTGCGAGATCAGCGGCGCCGGCGAAAGCACCACGCTCGCCCTCAAGGCCTTCGTCACCACGCCCTTCTCGCGCTTGCTGCGCGAACGCATCTTCTCCTTGGCGGAGGCCGACGCCAGCGAGCTGTGCGAGCTGGACGTGCTGCTTGGCGAGGCCTTTGCCGAGGCCGCGCGTGACGCCTGCTCGGCCGCCGGGATCTCGCTGAAGGACGTTCATCTCGTGGGCTCGCACGGCCAGACCGCTGCTCACCGGCCACGCTCGGCGGGTCGGCTGGGGGCCACGCTGCAGATCGGCGAGCCGGCCGTCATTGCCGAGCGCACCGGCCTGCCGGTGATCTCGGACTTTCGTGTGCGCGACATGGCGGCCGGCGGAGAAGGCGCCCCGCTCGTTCCGCTGGTGGACTTCTTCCTTTTTCGGGCGCCGGGTCGCAGGCGCGCGCTTCAGAACATCGGCGGCATCGCCAATGTCACGCTGGTGGGTGAGACACGCGAGGACACGTTCGCGTTCGACAATGGCCCCGGCAACATGGCCTTGGACGCTGTGGCCCGCGCCGCTTCGGCAGGTCAGGAGAGCTTCGATCGCGACGGCCAACGCGCCCGGCGCGGACGCATCGATGCCACGCTGCTGGCCGAATTGCACGCTCATCCCTACTTTGCCCAGCCACTTCCCAAAACCACCGGGCGCGAGACCTTCGGCAAGGACTTCGTGTTCCCGCTGCTGGCCCGCTACGACAGCCGCCTCGACGACTTGCTCGCCACCCTCACCCGGTTCGGCGCGGAGAGCATCGTGCGCAGCTACCGCGAGCTACTGCCTGCCGCCCCGGACGAAGTGTTCGTGTCGGGTGGCGGCGCCTACAACACCACGCTGATGCAGCATCTCGAAGAGCTGATGGCCCCGGTGCCGGTGAAGACCAGCGCGGCCTTGGGCATCGATCCCAAGGCCAAAGAGGCGGTGGCCTTCGCGGTGCTGGCACACGAGACATTGTTTGGTCACGCCGGCAACATCCCGCGCGCGACCGGGGCCAAGGGACCGCGCGTTCTCGGCAAGTTGTCCTTCTGACGTCACAAAACGCATCGCCAATGCGGCTCGGATTGGGGCTGTCGCAATCGCGCGTCGTTCGTAGGCGTCAGGATTGCGCCTGGGCAAGACGCCATCCGAATTGCGGTCTCCTCAATTTCCCCATTGGAACGTGCTGCGATAGATTTCCGATATGGTGGAGCGAGGGGAACAGGACCTGACGGCGCCTCTCGCTCTCGGAACCGCCCCGCTGGCGAGCTCAGTCGCGCCCGGTGCTGCTGCGCGACCGGAAGCGCTCTCTCAAGGACTCGCGTCGCCACAGGCAGGCGCCACGTTCGAGCGGACCGTGACAGATGGCTTTGTCGAAAGCCTGCCTGGCCTCTTCTATCTCTACGATCGCAAGGGGAACTTTCTGCGTTGGAATCGACACTTCGAGACAGTCTCGGAGTATGCGCCCGCAGAAATTGCGCGCATGCACCCTCTCGAATTCTTCGCCGAGGAAGACCGCGAGCTCCTGACCACGCGAATCCAGGAAGTCTTCGACCAGGGAGAAGCGAGTATCGAAGCGCCGCTCCGAACCAAGTCCGGAAGGAGAGTCCCCCATCTCTTCACTGGAAAACGCCTCTGGGTCGATGGGCAAGAGTGCTTGGTTGGAGTGGGCGTAGATCTCTCAACGCGCCGCCAAGCCGAAGAGGCCCTCGCGAAGACCGAGGCGCGGTTCAAGTCGACCCTCGACTCCATCCTGGAGGGTTGCCAAATCCTCGCTTTCGATTGGACCTATCTCTATCTCAATGAAGCGGCTGCCATCCACAACCGCCGCCCCAATACCGAATTGCTTGGTCGGCGGATGGCAGACATCTGGCCTGGCATCGACACTACCAACGTGTTCGCCATGCTCGAGCGATGCATGAAAGAACGTGTGGCTCTTCACGACGAGGTGGACTTCGTCTTTCCCGATGGCTCACGTGGCTGGTTCGATGTGCGCGCGCAACCCGTTCCCGAGGGCATTTTCGTTCTGTCTATCGACATCAGCGAGCGAAAACGGGCAGAACACGCTCTGCGCCATCTCAATGAAAGCCTGGAGCTACGCATCGCGGAGCGCACCCGAGAGCTCGAAATTGCCTGCGCAAGGGCAGAATCGGCCGACCGCCTCAAATCGACTTTCCTGGCGACCATGTCGCATGAGCTCCGAACGCCGCTCAATTCCATCATTGGCTTCACGGGGGTCCTGCTGCAAAAGCTTGCCGGCCCGCTGAACGACGAGCAGGCGAAGCAGCTCGGCATGGTGCAGGGCAGCGCACGCCATCTCCTCGCCCTCATCAACGACGTCCTCGACATCTCCAAAATCGAAGCCGGGCAATTGGAGGTTCAGCCTCAAGCCTTCGATGTTCGCGAGTCGGTGGAGCGAACGGTCGCGACAATCCGCCCTCTTGCTCAGAAGAAGTCGCTCACCCTCGACTTTCGCCTGGCGGCCGACGTCTCACAGATGACCAGTGACAAGCGTCGGGTCGAGCAGATCATGCTCAACCTCCTCAGCAATGCGGTCAAGTTCACGGATCGGGGAGGAGTCTCGCTCTCGGTGGAGCTGATCGACAATGGCGCGAACGTAAAAATCGCGATCGAAGACACGGGCGTGGGCATCAAGAGCGACGACCTTTCCACGCTATTCCAGCCTTTCCGGCAGTTGGACGCGGGCCTCGAGAGACAGCACGAGGGCTCCGGGCTCGGTCTGGCGATTTGCCGACGCCTGACTTTGCTTTTGGGGGGAACGATCTCGGCGCAGAGCCTGTGGGAAAGAGGCAGCGTGTTTGTCGTTGTTCTTCCCCGAGAAGGGGGTGGTCTCCCATGAAGAAGAAGAAGAAGATCCTACTCATCGAGGATAACGAGCAAAACCGCTACCTTCTGACGTTCTTGCTCGAACGGCACGGCTACGAAGTGGTGTCTGCGCCAGACGGGCTTCGCGGTCTCGAGCTCGCACAGACACACCGCCCGATACTTGTCCTGCTCGACATTCAGCTTCCCACCATGGACGGCTATGCGGTGGCGCGCGCCCTTCGCATGACTGCGGGCCTTCAGAACACGCCCATTGTCGCCGTCACGTCCTACGCCATGCCGGGTGATCGAGAGAAGGCGCTGGCGGCCGGCTGCACCGGTTACATCGAGAAACCCATCAACCCGGATACCTTCGTGGCCGAGATGGAAGGCCGCCTGGCGCAGCCTCCGGAGGCCCCTTGATGCGCGTGCTGTTGGTCGACGACAAGGGCGAGAACCTCTACTACCTCAGCGCCCTGCTGAGCGGGCACGGGCACCTGGTGGAACTGGCCCACAATGGCGCGGAGGCATTGCAGAAGGCCCAGCAATCACCGCCCGACGTGGTGATCTCCGACCTGCTCATGCCCGTGATGGACGGGTACATGCTGCTGCGCCATTGGAGGACGGATCCCGTCCTGTCCCAGCGACCGTTCATCGTCTACACGGCCACTTACACCTCCCAACGCGATGAGCAACTCGCGCTGCGACTGGGCGCAGATGCCTTCATTGTGAAGCCGTGTGAACCCGAGGACCTCCTCGCTCACTTGGCCAGGGTGATGGCAGCGACCAGCGTTTCGAGGGTCTCAGCTCCCCTTCCCGCGGCGGATGGCGAGGTCTTTTCCCAGTACAGCGATGTTCTCGTCAAGAAGCTCGAAGAGAAGATGCTGCAGCTCGAAGTGACCAATCGATCACTCGAGAAGGACATTGTCGAGCGAAGGCGTATCGAATTTGCGCTGAGGGAGAGCGAAGGTCGCTTTCGGGTGCTGGCGGAGACTGTCCCCCAGCTCGTCTGGGTTTGCGACGAGAAGGGGTACCTCGTTTTCGTCAATGAGAAGTGGAAGGCGTACACCGGGCTCTCGGGAGATCCACGCGTCGAACGAGACTGGACGGCCGCCGTGCACGAAGACGATCTCGCCTCAACGCGAGCCAAGTGGAGCATCTCCGTGACCTCGGGAGAGGACTTTTCCGCCGAATTGCGGCTGCGTAGGTCCGATGGTACCGCCCAATGGTGGTTGGTACGCGGACTCCCCCTGCGCATCGCTCCCGGTCGAGCGTCGCAATGGTTCGGGACCTGCACCGACATCGACGAGTTGAAAGGCGCGCTGCTCGCTCGTGACGAAGCGGAGCAGCAAGTCGCGGAGAGCGCCGCAATTTTGCAGGCACTGTTCGCAAGCGTTCCGGACGGTGTCACGCATGTCGATCTCGCAGGCCGCATCTCTGCATCCAATGGGCGGACCGCGGCGCACGGCTCTTCGCCCAATGAGCCGTGGATCGCGTCTCTGCTCCAGGAGCATCGCCAGGTGGCCAAGAACGCTTTCGACCAGGTGTTGGCGGAGCAGCGAGCGATCTCGTTCGAGCTGGCAGAAACGGACGCGGCCGGGACCGAGCTCGTGACTTGGAACACCCTGGCTCCGGTGGTTCGCGCGGGCCGCGTCACCGGGGTGGTCGCTGTCTCGCGAGACATTACCGAACGAAAGGCAGCGGAGGCTCAGCTCCTGGTCTCGGATCGCATGGCTTCCCTCGGGACCCTCGCCGCAGGTATGGCGCACGAGATCAACAACCCGCTCGCCAGTGTCTTGGCCAATCTGTCGTTGGCGCACCCCGAGATCGAGGCTCTTTCGGCCACCTTGCCGATTCCCCGGGACTTGCGAGACGAGATCCGCGACGCATCAGAGGCGGCCGAACGCATCAGAGTCATCGTCCGCGACCTCAAGCTGTTCTCTCGGGAGGGTGGTGATCGGGTGGGCCCGGTGGATATCGAGCAAGTTCTCGAGTCGACGCTTCGGATGGCCTCCAACGACCTGCGACACCGGGCCCGGCTGGTCAAGGACTACGGAGCGGTGCCGCCGGTTCGCGGCAATGAATCGCGCTTGACCCAGGTCTTCCTCAACCTCGTGATGAACGCTGCGCAGGCCATTCCCACCGGACACGTCGAGCGCAACGTCATCCGGTTGAAGACTTACGTTGACACCGATCGGAAGCAAGCAGTCGTGGCCGTCTCCGATACGGGACAGGGGATGGCACCGGAGGTTCGCAAGAGGGTGTTCCGCCCCTTTGTCACCACCAAACCGGCAGGCGAAGGCACAGGCCTCGGCCTCTCGATCTGCAAGCGCATCATCACGGAGCTCCAGGGCACAATCGACTTCGTCAGCGAGCTAGGCCAAGGAACGACGTTCTTCGTGAGATTGCCCTTGGCGGAGGCAAGCCTCGCACCTCCGGACTCCCTCGAAGCCCTCCCGAGCCCTGCCCCGCGCTCGACCATTCTCGTGGTCGATGACGAAGAGGCCATCGGTCGGATCCTTCGGCGCATGCTCTCGAGAGACCACGACGTTTCTGTTGTGGGACGCGCGGAAGAGGCCCTGTCCCTGATTCGCGCCGGCCGCCGCTTCGACTTGATCCTGTGCGATTTGATGATGCCCGAGCTCTCGGGCGCAGAGTTTTACGAGGAGCTGAAGCGCATCGACGGAGACCAAACAGAGCGTTTGGTCTTCATGACTGGCGGGGCGTTCACCCCGGCAACACAGGCCTTCTTAGCCCGCGTCAACTTACGACGAATCGAGAAGCCCTTCACCCGCGACACCCTCCAGTCGCTGGTGTCCGGGCTGATCAGCTGAGAGCCCGCAGGCGCGGTCGTCGGTCGAACGTCCCGTCTAGGTGGAGGAGGACGGATCTAGTGCGCCGCGCGTCGGCGACGTACCGGGGCCGCCATGTGAGAGGCCTTCCCCGCGGCGTGACTGGCTGCCTCGCCGCCTTCCTCGTCGCCGGGCGACTCCACCTCGCCGGGCGCATCGGGCTCCGTCTTGGGCGGTACGATCTTCTTCACCCAGTCGAGGCATTGCTTCTCGGTGAAGGTCGCCTCCTTGCGGTCGAAGACGAAGGGTGTGCTGGCCAAGGCGGCGTACTCCTCGTCCGAGAGACGACCGCGTTCGTGAACCTTGGCGAGAATGCGGCGCACGTAGCGATCCCATTGCGCGGTCAAGCTGCCGTGGCAGTACTGAATGTAGCGGCGCTTGGGGCTCGGCAGGATCGACGAGAAGAAGGCGCCCTCGAGCGCGGTGAGCTCACTCGGCTTCTTGCCGAAGTAGTGACGGGCGGCGGCGCCGATGCCGTAAATGCGCGGGCCGAACTCGATGGCATTGAAATAGAGCTCGAGAATGCGTTCCTTCGGAACGTTCTGTTCCAGGTACCACACGAGGAAGAGCTCCTGCAGCTTGCGCGATAGCGTCTTCTCCTGAGTGAGGAGCAGATTCTTCACCGTCTGCATGGTGATGGACGAGGCGCCTCCGTGAAAGCGACCGCGCGCCAGGTTCTTCTTGAGCGCCGTGCGAAACTCGGAAGAGACCCAGCCCCGATGCTTGAAGAAGCCGTTGTCTTCGGTGGTCAGAATCGAATTGATGAGACCCGGCGAGATCTGGGCGAACGGTGCGAACTCCGGGTTCTCGGGCCCCACCACGAATTGCATATCCTCCACCTCGATGGTGGAGCCTCCCGGCAACACCTTCACGGTCCCGGTCTTACCTGGGGGCGGCGGCACCTCCACTGTCTGCACGACCGATTGGCCGGTCAGCACGGGCAGCACGGACGGCGCCGCCTTCAACACCTTGCAGCCATCGATGCCGACCTTGCCGGTGAGGGCTACGTTCTCGAGATCGGCGTAGTCGACCTTCACCCCCAGGTTGGCATCGAAGAAACCTTGCAGCGCAAATCCCTGCAGCTTGGGCACCAGCGCCGCAGGGAAACTGGCCAGGGCCTTGGCGCAGGAAACGCGCGGCACTTCCAGCGTGAGATCCAGCTTGGGTAGAAATCCGAGTCGCTTGCCGCTCGCGAAGGTGAAGCTGCCGGGCTGAAGCTCGACGAAACCGGAGAGCCGGCCCTCGAGATCGCCGAGGTGCCCCTCTAGCCGCTCGAGCGCCACGCGTCGCCTGCTGGGGAAAGCAGTCCCGCGAATGTCGAGGCGCAAAGCCATGTCTTGCAAGGGCTCCGAGGAGAGACCTTTGTGCATGAGCGACAGCCCGCTCAAACGCAGATCGCCAACGAACCTCACCGCATCCTCCGCCCAGCTCACGTCGAGGGCGCCGTCCACGGCGGTGTGCGCCGGCGTGAGAACCTCGGGGGGCAACACGTCGGCGATGCGATCGAGCGTGAAGCGCTCGGCCAGCAACGCCACTCTGCCCTCGCCGCCCCGAAGATCAACGATCCCGCGGGCGGTCCACAGGGCCTCTTTGGAGCCGCCGTAGCTGCCGCGAAGCTCGACCACCAGGGGCGCGGCGTGTCCATTGGACGCGGCGTCTCCCTGACGGGGGCCAATGGTGCCTGTGACACCGGTGAGATCGAGATTGGGCAGCGGTGTGGCGAAGGCGTCGATGATTGCCAAGGAAGGATCACCGGCCAGATGCAGGCCCTTCTCGAGACCGCCGGCCAGGGTGATCACACGCGCACCGAAGCGCGGCCCGTCCGCATCCTCGCCGCCCGGCGCCCACACGCCTTCCAACTCGCGCACGCTCGCGGTGAAGGCGCTCCCCGGCTCGACGGTCACATCGATGTCACCGGTCTTCACCCGGACCCCGTGAGCCGCATCGACCGCGCGAAGACGTGCCCGCTCCACGCGCACGCTCGGAAGGTTGCGCGGGCGGCTCTGCGGCGACGAGCTCTGCGCGCCTGTTCCCTTGCCGCGCAGCCGGGCGAGCAAGGCCTTGAGGTTGTCCTTCTCGCCCCCCCACACGACGTTGAAGGCCACGTCGGACACCGTCACCCGACCGCCGCCCAGCGCTGCGGGCCAGCTGGCTTGCAACCTGGCGATCGTCATCAGCGGCTCGGTCCCGTCGCCCACCCGCAGGTCCTTGAAGACCCATTCGCCAAGACCTAGACGGGCGGTTCCCATTCGGACCGGCAGCCCAAGCGTCTGCTCGAGCTTCTTCTTGAGGATCATCCCCGCCAAGCTGCCCCCCCACCAGGGCGCCGCGACCAGGGCCACCAGGACCAAGAAAACGGCTAGGCCGCGCCGACGCCGGCGGGGGTCTTGCGCTATTTCGGCGAGCCAACGGCGAGCATGGGCCCAAGGGGGCAGACCGCCCTCCCGGGGGGGGCGCAAGGGGGAGGCAACCAAAGCCGAGGCATATTAGCAGTCGCGTGAACACCGGCGGGTATTGCGCGACGAACTGGTCCGTCGAGGTCCAGGAGCGTGCGCTCAGCGTTAGGTCGAGCACGCCGGCCGAGCACGCCAAACGCTGAACCGCACGCGAAGTGCCAAGAGGAAGCCAAGCGTTACGCTGCGTCGAGCAGCGCCATCTCCTGCCCCAGTCTGGGAAGGGCCCCGGCCAGGCGCCGCCGGGCGTGATGCAAACGAGACATGACGGTGCCCACGGGACAGCGCGCGCGTGCGGCGATCTCGTCGTACGAGCTGTCCTCGAGCTCGCGCATCTCGAGAACCTCACGGTGAGTCGGCGACAACGTGGCGATGGCTTGACGAACGAGGGAGCCCACCTCCGCCGTCCCGAGCAAGCTCTCGGGCGTCGCCTCGACTTGCATCTCGGCCGCTTGCGCCGTTCCCTCCTCGTCTTGGCTCTCCACCAGGCGGTCCATGCGCGTGTGCTGGCGGCGCAAGCTGTCGAGGCTCGCATTGACCGTGATGCGGTGGCTCCAGGTCGACAGAGCGGCCCGCCCCTCGAACCTGTCGAGGTTGCGCCAGATGCGCAGCAGCGCCTCCTGCACGATGTCCTCCGCGTCGTCGGGGTTCTTCGCGAAGCGCAACGCCACAGCGAACAAACGGGGGCGCATGCCGCGCAACAGCGCCTGAACGTCATCCTGCTCCGCGGCGACTGTTTCGGGCTGTGTGGCTGCCGTGTACCCGGTGTGTCGAGCCGCCTCGGGGGTCTGGGGCGATTTGGTCGAAGGGCACCCGAACGTCCTGCTGTCGCAAGGGTTTTTCATGGCTGACCAACGTCTTGTGCAAGTCGGGGCCCACCTACATGCGCGTGCGACGACGACGTCTCGGTAGTCACGGAGTGGCGGCCAAGGCGCGGTAGTATCGGCCCCTTCCATGAGTGAGCGCGGAAGCCCCAGCCCAGCCCGATTGCGTGCCTTCCTCGGCCGCGTGAGGCGGCGCACGATGTGGCAGGCGGCGGCCCGGGCCGGGGCGCTTTCCGTACTCGGCGTGCTCGGTCAATTGCTGGTGCTGGCATTCCTGGCCGCTCGCATGGGCCCGGCGGGGTTCTGGCCGGGTGTCACGTTGCTGTTGGTCCTGGGCACAGTGACTGTGGTGTTTGGAGTGGGCCTGGCGCGCTCAGTCTGGCGTCTGCGAACCGACCGAGCCGCGGCTCATTGGGTGGGACGCCTCGACCCGCACGTGGCCAGCGATCTCTTGTCGGCGGTCGAGCTGACCTCGCCATCGCCCACATCGACGTCGAGTGACCCGTCGGAGGACCTTTCGCCCAGCGTCTTCGCGCCTTCGACATCCTTGCTGGCGGCGTTCCAGGACGATGTCGCGCGGCAAATGTCCGCGCTCGATCTGACGGTGCTGCTGTCCCCCCGCCCGCTCGCAAGGACCGTCGGCATCGCGCTGGGCGCCACCCTGACGTTCATCTTGGCAGCCGCCACGATCAAGCCTCTGCGCCTCGGTCTTTGGACCTTGGTCCATCGGCCGACGCGCTTCGAAGGTGCCGTCGTGTCGCCGCTGCCGCTGATGGCGGACATCAAGCTCACCTACGTCTATCCCCCGTACACCGGCCTCCCCACCCGGATCATCGATGGCTCGACCGGTGACATCGTGGGGGTCAAGGGCACGCGGGTTCTTCTGGAAGGACACCCCGTGCGCCGCTCGCGCAAGGGCGCCCTTTTGCTCGGCGACGAAGGCCAAGAAGGCGAGATCGTCGCCCGCGTGGAAAAGGGTGTGCTGCACGCCGAGCTGCTCTTGAACGACAACGGCAGCTACCGTTTCTGGTTGTTGCCGCTCCTCGGCCGCCCCATCCGCGAGCAGATGGCGCACCGGCTGAGCGCCGAACCCGACCGCGCGCCACGGGTGGAGATCGCCGCCGCGGCCGAGCACCTCGAGCTCGAACGGCCACGACCCATCGAGGTCGCCTACTCGGCCGACGACGACTTCGGCCTGGGCGGGATCGACCTGGTCTACCGGGTCGGTTCGGAGAGCGAAGGGCGCGAGCATCTGAAGGACGCTCAAGGCCTTCGTACCACGCAAGGACGCGTGCTGTGGGATCCCGGGCGCCTGGCGCTGTATCCGGGCGCGCGCGTCTCGTACCGCATCGAAGCGCGTGATCAGGACGCCGTCTCGGGCAGCAAGGTCGGCTCCTCACGCACCTTCACGCTCGTGATCCAGAACCCCCAACAGAGCCTCGAGGAGCGCCTCGATCGGCAGCGCGAGATCCTGGACAAGCTGTTGGCCGCGCTGGCCGATCGCCTCGATCGCCAGACCGAGGACGCCGAGGACCGCACCAAGGCGAACACCCCTGGCTGGTTCGACGCGCGGCACGCCGCCTATGTCAGCCTGCACGACACCGAGGAGTCGTATCTCGCCTTGCTGGGGCGGCTCCTTGAAGATGACAAGCGCGATCCCCACCTCGGCAAACCTTTGCGCGCGGCGCTTTCTAGCATCGCCGATCGCCTGGGAGATCGGCTGCGCGAAGAACGGGATCTCCTCTCGTCCCTGCACAAGAGCGCGGGCGCGACCGCACGCAAACGCTGGGATCTGGCCAGCGAGCACCACATTGCCGAAATCGAGAAGGATGTCCTTCTGCTCGACGATCTCATCGGACGGCAACGCCTGGAGGACCTCGCCTCGCTCGGCCGCGAGCTGACCGACGCCTACCATCGATTGGAAGATCTGCTGACCCGCTACCGGGCCACCAAGGACGAATCGTTGCGCCGGCAGCTCGAACGAGAGGTCCGCGCCCTCAAGGCTCAGATCGCCGATCTCGGGCAAAAGATCGGCGCGGTGAAGAGTCGCAACGACGTGTCGGAAGAATGGCGCAACATGCCTGACACCAGGAGCGTGCTCGATCAGGCCAAACGCTTCGACGAGCTCCTGGCGCAAGGCAATCCGGAAGCGCTCGATCGGGCGCTCAGCGAGCTCGGTAAGGATCTCGACGGCCTGCGACGCGCGCTCGATCAAAACGCCGAAGGCTTCGGCGCCGAGCGCTTTCCACAGGAGAACCGGGTGGTGGCCGACCTCGTGCGCCGCATCGCTGAGCTGGAAGGCGATCAGCGGCAGTTGGCCGGCGAAGCGCAAGGGCTCGCCGACAAGCAAGAAGCCGCGGTGGAGCGCAAGCTGCGCGACCGCATGGACGAGCTCGTCAAACGCATCGACGAGAAGGCCGAGCGCCTCAAGCAAAAGCTCGGCGGCGTTCCGGTGGGCGATCCGCAAGGCGAGGTGGCCGACCACGTGGGCCAGGCGAAAGACGACGCCAAACGCCTACGTCGCTCGCTGAAGGAGAAGGATCTGGGGGAGGCCAGGACCGAGGCTGACCGCGCCACCAACGCGGTATCGGAGGCGCTCGACGCACTGGAGGGAATGCGGCCCAAGAAGCACAAAGACGCCGAGGCTGCCCGCCAGCAGCTGCGGCCGCTTTGGGAGAGGCCCGCGCCCTGGCCGAAGACATCGCCAAGGACATCGCCGGTTCCCTGCCTCGCGGAGACGAGACCCTCTCGCCGCAAGAGCGCGGGCAAGCGCAAGAGCAGGCGCGCAAGCAAGAAGCGCTCGGACAGAGAGCCCAAGAACTGGCCAAAGATGCCTCTCGTCGTCTGGGACGAATGCCGGGGCTCGAAGATGCGGAGGGTGATCTGAAGGGAGCAGCCGGCGACATGAGCCGTGCATCCGAACACCTCGGGCGCAGCGAAGCCAAGCAAGCCCAAGTGGCAGAGAAGGATGCGGCCGAACGACTGTCCAAACTGCGCGAGACCCTGCAAGAGCGCACCATGGGCAGCGAGAGCGCCGGCCGGCAAAACCGGGAGCCCGTCCGGATTCCCGGTGCCGACGACTCGCAAGCCCCCCGCGCCTGGCGCCAGGAGCTCATGGACGCCATGAAGGAGAAGGCACCCGATCGCTTTCGCGATGACGTCCGTCGCTACTACGAGGAGCTGGTGCGTTGAGCTCGCTCGCGAAACGAACGGCGGGCGGACGATTCATCCGGGCGCTGGCACCAATGCTCGCGATCGCGGGCCTCGTGCAAGCACTCGGCGTGCTCCTTGCCCAGGCGGCGCCTCAGCCTCATCCACCGGTGATTTCGGACGATCCCGCGGCGCGCATGCGCAACGATCCCGATGAGCAAGCCGCCGAGCACCTCTTCGACGAATGGCAATTCGAAGATGGGCGACGCCTTCTCGGCGCTCTCCAGGCCCGCCGTCCCGACGCGCCCGAGACCATTTACTTGGACGGCTATTCCCGCTTTCTCAGCGGGGACTACCACGCCGCGGTGGTGCGACTGCAGAAGGCGCAGGCCAAGGTCCCCGCCGATCCCACGGTGGCCGAATTGCTCGCGCTCTCACAGGCGGCGGAGGACGCGGTCAAAGAACACAAGACGGCAGCGTCAGCGCATTTCAGCATTCTCTACCCGCCCGAAGACGCCGTGCTCGTGCCCTACGCGCTCGAGACCTTGGAGGCGGCCTATCAAGCGCTGCACGAGGATCTCGGGTTCACCGTGAGCTCACCCGTGCGGGTGGAGTTCTACCGAAGCCCCTCCGATCTCGCAGCGGTGTCGTCCTTGTCCGAAGCCGAGGTCGCCCGCACCGGCACCATCGCGCTTTGCAAGTGGGCACGCCTCATGGTCACCACTCCGCGCGCGCTCGCCTACGGCTACCCTTGGCTCGACAGCATCAACCACGAGCTGGTGCACTACGCGGTCTCCACCCTGTCGCACGATCGTGCGCCGGTCTGGTTGCAAGAGGGTCTGGCGAAATTTCTCGAGCGCCGCTGGCGTGAGCCCGCCGGCGGGCGGCTGGCGCCGACCATGGAGCACTTGCTGGCCAAGGCCTTGAAAGGCGGCAAGCTCATCGGCTTCGAAGCCATGCACCCGTCGATGGCCAAGCTGCCCTCGGCCGAAGATGCCACCCTGGCCTTTGCCGAAGTGGCCACGACGATCGCTTACTTGCACGCGCAAAGCGGGGTGGCAGCCCTGCGCTCGGCGGTAGAGCGGGTGGCGGCCGGCATGGACGCGCGCGAAGCCGTGGCTAGCAGCGTGGGCGTCACCTGGCCCGAGTTCGAGCGCGGCTGGAAGGCGTTCTTGGTCGCGCAACGCTTCCGCACCTTCCCGGGCTTCGACATCGCCACCACGCACATCCGGCAAGAGTCCGCGATCGCCTCGCGCCGGCGCCCCACGGAAGAAGAGGTCCTCTCGCCTGCCTTGAAGCTGGCCCCTCCGTTCAGGCACTTGCGCCTCGGCAACATGCTGCTCCTCCACAATCGTCAGCGCGCCGCCATCGCGGAGTACGAGAAGGGCAAGCTCGCCGCAGAGAGCACGCCATCGCGAGGGCAACCCGCCCCGGCGCCGGCCGCGAGCTGGCTCTTCGCCGTGAAGCTCGGACGCGCCTACCTCGGCATTGGCGATACGGAACGAGCTCTCGCTGCGGTGGCGGAGGTGCGGAGCACCTATCCCGATTTGCCGTGGCCGAGCTTGATTGCGGGCCAGGCCTTGCTGGCGCAAGGCCACTTGCCCGAAGCCTTGGCGGCCTTGCGATCTTCGCTGGCCACCAATCCGTTCGACCCGGAGGCGCATTGCGCCCTCGCCGACGCCTACGCCAGAACCGGCAAAAGCGACGGCGAGTTGCTAGCCCGCGAACGTCGCTTCTGCCGCGAGCTCGCCGGGGACTGAAGTGGGGCCGAGAGGAGTCGCCCACGGAGTCGTCCCAGGCGCGACTCTCGCTCTTCTGCTATCAACGCTGCGCATGCGGCACCGAGACGCGACGAAGGCGCGCAAGAACGCGCGAGGGTTTTCTTCTCAGGCTCTTCTCCCTTTCACTGGCGCGCAGAGGTGTCGCGCGCTGCTGGCGACGGGTTGCCTGGTCGGCCTGCTGGCTGATACGTCCTCGGCCCACGCGCAGCTCCGTGGCTCGCGCGATATCGATTCGCCGAGTCGCGGTCTGACCGTGCCGGGCGAGAGCCTCACGGGAGAAGCCTCGGCGGGCGCCATCGAGACCAACCCGGCGCAGCTCGGCTTTCTTCGCGCGGCCGACGCGACATGGGTGAGCAACATCTGGGGTCGCCGCACGGCGCTGCCTGGGCGTGGGCATGGACTCTTCCTGGCGGTGCCCCTCGGCCCCGTGGGGCTCGGTCTCGATCTCGCCGATCTGCAAGGTCTCGCCGAAGGCCCCGCTCACCGCTGGCGCTTCTCCCTCGCGTTTGGTGTTGCGCTCGGCGATCGCCTGGCACTCGGCGGAAGCTGGCACCGCGTCTTCGATTACTCCGGCGGCGGATTCAGCGCCTACGACCTCGGTGCCAGTCTTCGGCTCATCAACCCTCTCGCCCTCGCCGTCACGGTCGAGGACGTCAACCAGCCGGGTGAAGCCAGCTCGTTGCGGCGGCGCTGGCGTGGCGAGCTGCTGCTGAGACCACTCGGCACCGGCGTCCTCGATCTCGCCGCCGGGTTCGCCCACACAGCCGGCGACGATTGGTCCGACGGCACGCCCACGCTGCGTGCCCGTGTCGTGCTGCCGCGCGCGCTCGGGGTCTTCGCTGAGGCCAGCTTTCCCAAACGCGCCGAGGGTGCGTTGGGCGCTGGCGACCGCGACACGCTGATCTCCGTCGGGCTGGTTCTCGCGCTCGAGAACCTGCGTTTGCGCTCCGCCCTGCTCGGCGTCGAGCCCGCGCCCGGTGCCCGCAATGAAAGCTCTGGTCGGATGGGCGGGTCTTTTGCTCTGTCCCTCACCGGTGTGCGCGCGCCCAACGTGAAAGATCACGTCGTGCGTCTCGACTGCAAGGATCTCGGCGACGAGCGCCGCTTCATCGGTTTCGTCCTGGCGCTCGAACGTGCGGCCGACGATCCCACCGCCAC
>Ga0170475_109925261_pt1 | contig 21094 bp, 21 predicted proteins | sample Soicark_Litter_5_FD_111474 | JGI IMG/M metagenome (GOLD analysis project Ga0170475, IMG submission 111474) | Avena fatua rhizosphere microbial communities from Hopland, California, USA. Combined Assembly of 48 SPs
CCGCCAGGCGCGCGAACATCGGGTCGGACTGGGCCTCGCCGCGCTTGATCGCATCGAGCGCGGCTTCGTAGGCGTCCAGGGCCGCCAGGCGCGCGGCGGGCGCGGCGTCGCCCTCGTCGGCCAGGTCGTCGGCGCTGCGCGCGAAAGCGTACACCGCCTCCACCGCGGGCACCAGGCGGCGCGGCAGCAGCACTGACGCAACAGGAAAATTCTCGTAATGGTCGACGGGCATTTAATTAATGACCCGAAGGCCAGTTCCTCTGGTATATTTGCGCGATTATAATTGTGGCAAAGCAAGATGATTTACCTTGACCATTGCCATCAACCGACTGATCGTTGCACGCTTCACATATTAGATGAAAACAACTGTGTCCACCCCCGATAAATCGCGCCAGCCGCTCGCGTTGCTGGCCGCGCCCTTACTGGCCGTTCCGCTCGTCGCCATCCTGTTGACCGCCTGTTCCAAACCTGCTCCCAAGGCCGAGGAAATCCGTCCCGTGCGCGTCCATGTGCTTGCCGCCGCCGACGCCGGGACCAGCGCCGAGTTCTCGGGCGACGTGCGCCCGCGTTATGAGGCGCGGCTGGGCTTTCGGGTCGGCGGCAAGATCGTCGCGCGCAAGGTCGATGTCGGCACGGCGGTCAAGCGCGGCCAGCTCCTGATGCAGCTCGATCCGCAGGATCTGAAGCTGGCCGAGGCGCAGGCGCAGGCGGCGTTGCAGGCGGCCGAAACCAACCGCGATCTGGCGCTGGCCGATTTCAAACGCAACCAGGATCTGCACGCGCGCAATTTCGTCAGCCAGGCCGTGCTCGACGCGAAGGAGGCGACGCTCAAGGCGGTCCAGGCGAACGCCGATGCCGCCCGCGCCTCCTACCGCAACCAGACCAACCAGGCCGGGTATGCGAGCCTCGTGTCCGACACCGACGGTGTGGTGACCGCAATCGACGCCGAGGTGGGGCAGGTGGTCGCGCCCGGCACGCCGGTGGTGCGGGTCGCGCGCACCGATGAGAAGGAAGTCGTGATCGGCATCCCCGAGGACAAGGTCGACGCATTGCGCCAGTTGTCGAACGTGACGGTGCGCCTGTGGGCCGACCCGGCCGCGGCGATTCCGGGCAAGATCCGCGAGATCTCCCCGATGGCCGACCCGGCGACGCGGACCTACACCGTCAAGGTGGCCATTCCCGCGCGCACGGAGGCGCGCCTGGGGATGACGGCCACGGTGCAGGCATCGGCGGCATCGGGCGCGGCGGCGCTGCGCGTGCCGCTCACCGCGCTTTACCAGCACAAGGGCGCCACCAGCGTCTGGGTCGTCGAGAAGGACGTGGTGCGGCTGGCGCCGGTGCAGGTGGCCGGCCAGGACGGCAACGACATCCTGCTCGCGGCAGGCGTGCGGCCTGGGCAGGCGGTCGTGACGGCGGGCGTCAACCGGCTCCAGAACGGACAGAAAGTGCGCATCCTGACCGCCGATGTCGCCCGGCGCGGCGACACCGAGGCGCAGGCGGCCGGGGGCGGAGCGGCTAAATGAGCGGTTTCAACCTATCGCGCTGGGCGCTGAAGCACATCCCGCTCACCCGCTACCTGATTGTCGTACTCCTGTTCGGCGGCATCGTCAGCTACGGCCGGCTGGGCCAGGACGAGGACCCCCCGTTCACCTTCCGCGTCATGGTCGTGCGCGCCGTATGGCCGGGCGCCACCGCCGTGCAGATGGCCGAACAGGTCACCGACAAGCTCGAACGCAAGTTGCAGGAAACGCCGTACGTCAACACCATCCGCAGTTATTCCAAGCCGGGCGAAACCACCGTTTTGGTCGAGCTGCGCCAATCGACGCCGCCGAAGGAAACCCCGGCCATCTGGTATCAGGTGCGCAAGAAGATCGGCGACATCGCCGGCACATTGCCCAGCGGCGTCATCGGACCCTTCTTCAATGACGAATTCGGCGACACTTACGGCTCGATCTTCGCGTTGTCCGGCGACGGTTTCACCTATGCCGAGATGAAGGATTATGCCGACTTCGTCGCCAGCAACTGCTCAGGGTGCCCCTGGTGGCGAAGGTGGAAGAATTCGGGGTGCAGAACGAGAAGGTCAACGTCGAGTTTTCCAGCAAGCGGTTCGCCCAGCTCGGCGTGCCGTTCGAGCAGATCGTGAACCAGATCGCCACCCAGAACCAGGTCGAGTCGGCCGGCGTGCTGGTCACGCCGACGGACAACCTGCAGGTGCGCGTGACCGGGTCGCTGAAAACGGTCGCCGACATCGAGAACCTGCAGCTGCGCGCGGGCAGCACCACCTTTCGGCTCGGCGATTTTGCGACTGTCAAGCGCGAATACCAGGACCCTCCGACGGACAAGATGCGCTTTAACGGCAAGGAAGTCATCGGCCTGGGCGTGTCGATGGAAAAAGGCGGCAACATCATCGAGCTGGGCCGGGGGCTGGAGGCGACGGTGGCGGAAATCCGCGCCCAGTTGCCGGTCGGGATCGAACTCGAACGCGTGTCGGACAAGCCGAAGGCGGTCACCGCGTCGGTCAGCGAATTCATCCACACGCTGATCGAAGCGGTGCTGATCGTGCTCGGCGTGTCCTTCCTTGCGCTTGGCCTGCATACCAAGCCGCGCTTGCGCATCGACGTGCGCCCCGGCCTCGTGGTGGCGCTGACGATTCCGCTGGTGCTCGCGATCACCTTCCTGTTCATGCGGATGTTCGACATTTCGCTGCACAAGGTGTCGCTCGGCGCCCTGATTCTCGCGCTGGGCCTGCTGGTCGACGACGCCATCATCGCCGTCGAGATGATGGTGCGTAAGATGGAGGAAGGACTGTCGCGCTTCGAGGCCGCCACCTTCGCTTACACCTCGACCGCGATGCCGATGCTGACCGGTACCCTGATCACGGCCGCCGGCTTCCTGCCGATCGGCCTGGCCAAGTCGGCGGCGGGCGAATACACGTTTTCGATGTTCTCGGTGAACGCCATCGCGCTGCTCGCGTCGTGGGTCGTGGCCGTCACGTTCACGCCTTACATCGGCTTCATGCTGCTCAAGATTAAGCCGCACAGCCACGGCGAAAGCGCGCACGACGTGTACGATACGCCGGGTTTCCGGCGCTTCCGCCGCACCGTGAATTGGTGCGTCGAGTGGCGCAAGCTCACCATCGCGCTCACGCTCGCGGTGGTCGCGCTCGGCGTGTACGGCTTCAAGTTCATCGAGAAGCAGTTCTTCCCGGATTCGAGCCGGCCGGAGCTGATGGTCGAGATGTGGATGCCGGAAGGGACGAGCTTTGCCGCCAACGAAGCGGCGGTGAAGAAATTCGAGGCATTCCTGCGCGCGCAGGAAGGGGTCGAGAGCGTGACGAGCTACGTCGGCACCGGCAGCCCGCGTTTTTACCTGCCGCTCGATCAGATCTTCCCTCAGTCGAACGTGTCGCAGTTGGTGGTGTTGCCGGTCGACCTGGCGGCGCGCTCGGCATTGCGCCTGAAGATCACCGAGGCTTTCAGGAACGATTTTCCGGAAGTGCGGGGACGCGTCAAGCTGCTGCCGAACGGCCCGCCCGTGCCGTACCCGGTTCAGTTCCAGATCGCCGGGCCGGACATCGGCGTCGTGCGCGGCTTCGCCGACCAGGTCAAGGAAGTCATGCGCGCCAACCCCAACACCGTGGGCGTGAACGACAACTGGAACGAAATGGTCAAGGTGCTGCGCCTTGACCTCGACCAGGACAAGCTGCGCGCGTTGGGCGTAACCTCGCAGTCGGTGCGGCGCGTGGCGACCGCCCTCCTGTCGGGCATGAGGGTCGGGCAGTTCCGCGAGACCAACAAGCTCATCGACATCGAGGTGCGCCAGCCGCTGTCCGAGCGCTCGACGATCTCGGTGCTGAGCGAGGCCAGCGTGCCGACGGCGTCGGGCCGGCCGGTGACGATCGGACAGGTCGCGCGCGTGCATTTCGTGTGGGAGCCGGGCATCGTCTGGCGCGAGGGGCGCGAGTGGGCGATCATGGTCCAGTCGGACGTGGTCGAAGGCATCCAGGGGCCGACGGTATCGCTCCAGGTGAATGCAAAGCTGGAGTCTATCCGCGCCAGCTTGCCGGCCGGCTACCGCATCAAGCTCGAAGGCGCGGCGGCGGACAGCTCGGAGGCGGAAGCGTCGATCTCGGTCAACGTGCCCCTGATGCTGTTCATCGTTTTCACGCTATTGATGTTGCAATTGCATAGTTTCTCGCGCTCGCTGCTGGTGTTTCTGACCGGTCCGCTCGGGGTGGCGGGCGCGGCAATGGCGCTGCTGATTCTGCACCGCCCGTTCGGCTTCGTGGCCAACCTCGGGGTGATTGCGCTGTTTTGCATGATCATCCGGAATTCGGTGATCCTGGTCGACCAGATCGAGCGGGATATCGCGGCGGGCGCGCAGGCGTGGGATGCGATCGTCGAGGCGGCGGTGCGGCGCTGCAGGCCGATCCTGCTGACGGCGGCCGCCGCGGCGCTGGCGATGATTCCGCTGTCGCGCTCGGTTTTCTGGGGGCCGATGGCGGTGGCGATCATGGGCGGGCTGCTGGTGGCGACGGCGCTGACGCTGCTGTTCCTGCCGGCGCTGTACGCGGCCTGGTTCCGGGTGAAGAAGCCGGACCTCGGTTCGTCTTAGTTGCCGCCAGACCGGGGAAATCACGGCTGCGCGGGAATTCCGCGCAGCCGGATGACATGGCTTACGCAGTAAAAAAATGCTCCAATCGTGTCAGAAAATACAGTAAAATAATCGTTTGAAGTTGTAGCCCCTAAACAGAGTGCAGGGCGGCCGGATTCACTGTCGGGCGCCCTTTGTTTTTGTGGCAGTATGCAATTTGCGCGAGGATGGCGAAATCGGTAGACGCACCAGGTTTAGATCCTGACGCCAGTAATGGTGTGGGGGTTCGAGTCCCCCTCCTCGCACCACGAATAATTACTTTTTTGGACGATTTTTACAATGGCAACTGCAGTCGAAACCCTGGGTAAACTCGAGCGTCGTTTGACGATCTCTTTCCCGCTGAGTGACGTCCGTACGGAAGTTGAAAAGCGCCTCAAGAAGCAGGCCAAGACCGCCAGGGCGCCTGGCTTCCGTCCAGGCAAAGTGCCTTTGAAAATGGTAGCGGCGCAGTACGGCTACCAGATCGAATCCGACGTACTGAACGACAAAGTCGGCCGTGCTTTCAACGACGCGGCCAACCAGAACCAGCTGCGCGTTGCCGGCTCTCCGAAAATCGAAGCGAAGGAAGACGCGCCGGAAGGCATGCTGGCGTTCGACGCCGTCTTCGAGGTGTACCCGGAGGTCGTGATCGGCGACCTGGCCAATGTTGAAATCGACACCGTGGCCACGGAAGTGACCGACGCCGAGATCGACAAGACCATCGACATCCTGCGCAAGCAGCGCGTGCACTACCATACCAAGGGCGAAGCCGGCGAACACGGCACCGGGGGCGATGCCGTGGCCGCCGACGGCGACCGCGTGACCGTCGACTTCCTCGGCACCATCGACGGCACCGAGTTTGCTGGCGGTAAAGCGGAAGACTACGTCTTCGTGCTGGGCGAAGGCCGCATGCTGCCGGAATTCGAAGCCGCCACCGTCGGCTTGAAACCGGGCGAGAGCAAGACCTTCCCGCTGACCTTCCCCGAGGACTACCACGGTAAGGACGTGGCCGGCAAGACCGCCGAATTCACTATCACCCTGAAGAGGCTGGAGTGGGCGCACCTGCCGGAAGTGGATGCGGAATTCGCCAAGTCGCTGGGCATCGAAGATGGCGACCTCGCCAAGATGCGCGCCGACATCAAGCTGAACCTCGAGCGTGAAGTCGGCAATCGGATCAAGGCGCGCAACAAGGAAGCCGTGATGGACGCGCTGGTCAAGGTGACCGACATGGAAGTGCCGAAAGTCATGATCGCCCAGGACGCCGAGCGCCTGGCCGAAATGACCCGTCAAGACATGGCGCAACGCGGCATGGATGTGAAGAACCTGTCGTTCCCCCTGGACCTGTTCAACGCCAAGGCCGAGCGCCGCGTGCGTCTGGGTCTGATCCTGTCCGAGCTGGTCGGCGGCAACAACCTGCAGGCGACGCAAGAGCAGGTGAAGGCGCAGATCGAAGACTTCGCCCAGAGCTACGAAGATCCGAAGGAAGTATTGAAGTATTATTACAGCGATCGCCGCCGCCTGTTCGAGGTCGAAGCCCTTGTATTGGAAGAAAACGTCGTCAACTATGTGCTCGGCAAGGCGAAGGTGACCACCAAGGCCATCACCTTTGACGAATTGATGGGAAGCAACACACAGGCTTGAGCGGAGTGTTAAGCTTCATGCGTGAGCTTTTTTTTACAAGGAACGAGGCAGGTATGAATCGAAATCCGGCATTGGACACACAAGCACTCGGCCTCGTGCCGATGGTGGTAGAACAGAGCGGCCGCGGCGAACGTGCCTATGACATTTACTCGCGTCTGCTCAAGGAGCGCGTGATTTTCCTGGTTGGCCCTGTCAACGACCAGATGGCCAACCTGATCGTGGCCCAGCTGCTGTTCCTCGAGAGCGAGAATCCGGACAAGGACATCTCGCTCTACATCAACTCGCCTGGCGGCTCGGTGTCGGCGGGGTTGGCGATTTTCGACACGATGAATTTCATTAAGCCGGACGTCTCCACCCTGTGCACGGGCCTGGCGGCTTCGATGGGCGCCTTCCTGCTGGCCGCCGGCGCCAAGGGCAAGCGTTTTTCGTTGCCTAACTCGCGCATCATGATCCACCAGCCTTCGGGCGGATCGCAGGGCCAGGCTTCGGATATCGAAATCCAGGCCAAGGAAATCCTGTACCTGCGTGAGCGCCTGAACCGCATCCTGGCCGAACGCACGGGCCAGTCGATGGAACAGATCCACAAGGACACTGACCGCGACCGTTTCATGTCCGGCGATGAAGCGGTGGAATATGGTCTGATTGACAAGGTATTGACCAATCGAGCTTGACGTATCCCACGAGATGTTGCTGAAAAACGCCCGGGCGCGAATACGTTCGGGCGTTTCGTTTTTATTTCGGGTAGCATGACGGTGTGCGCACTTGTTGCGCTTCTGTATTAGCGTTATATTCATAGCAATTCAATAGAAACCTGCCCCATGTCAGACAAAAAATCCTCTAGCGGTGAAAAACTCCTGTACTGCTCGTTCTGCGGCAAGAGCCAGCACGAGGTCAAGAAGCTGATCGCTGGACCATCGGTCTTCATTTGCGACGAATGCATCGACCTGTGTAACGACATCATCCGCGACGAGACCTCGAACGTTGAAGCGGTGGCGGGTGCGAAGTCCGACCTGCCAACGCCGCACGAGATCGCCGAACTGCTCGACCAGTACGTGATCGGCCAGCAGACTGCCAAGCGCATCCTGTCGGTGGCGGTGTATAACCATTACAAGCGCCTCAAGCACCTGGGCAAGAAAGACGATGTGGAACTGGCCAAGAGCAATATCCTGCTCGTCGGTCCGACAGGTTCCGGCAAGACCTTGCTGGCGCAGACGCTCGCGCGCATGCTCAATGTCCCGTTCGTCATCGCCGATGCGACCACGCTGACCGAAGCCGGTTACGTTGGTGAAGACGTCGAGAACATCATCCAGAAGCTGTTGCAAAGCTGTAATTACGAAGTCGACAAGGCGCAGCGCGGCATTGTCTACATCGACGAAATCGACAAGATTTCGCGCAAATCAGACAATCCGTCGATCACGCGCGACGTCTCGGGCGAGGGCGTGCAGCAGGCGCTGCTCAAGCTGATCGAGGGCACCATGGCCTCGGTGCCGCCGCAGGGCGGGCGCAAGCACCCGAACCAGGACTTCGTGCAGATCGACACGACCAACATCATGTTCATTTGCGGCGGCGCCTTCGATGGCCTGGCCAAGATTATCCAGGGCCGTTCCGAAAAGAGCGGCATCGGCTTTGCCGCCACGGTCAAGAGCAGTAGCCAGCGCGCCGCCAGCGAGATACTGATGGAGGCCGAGCCGGAGGATCTGATTAAGTTTGGGCTCATTCCGGAACTTGTCGGCCGCCTGCCGGTCGTAGCTACGTTGAGCGAGCTAACGGAAGAGGCGCTGATCCAGATCCTGATCGAGCCGAAGAATGCGCTGGTCAAGCAGTACTCGAAACTGCTTGAGATGGAGGGCGCGGAATTGGAAATCCGCCCGGCTGCGCTGCATGCCATTTCCAAGAAAGCACTGGCGCGCAAGACAGGCGCGCGCGGTCTGCGTTCCATTCTTGAGCATGCCCTGCTCGACGTCATGTACGAGCTTCCGAATCAGCAAAATGTCGTCAAGGTCGTGATCGATGAAAATACGATCACAAATGGGGCGAAACCTTTACTGATTTACAGCGAAACCGCAAAAGCTTCCGGAGAAAATTAAAAAAATCGGCGTTTGAGTGCAACAAAAAGCTTGATCCTCTGATTCTTGACGGTACAATTTACCTCAATAAAACAAGCAGGCTTCAATCGAAAAGCCACTCGCGGTATTTTCCCGCGCTGTGGCTTTTTTATTTGAATTTTGCTCTTTTATCGAAACGGCTAGTAATTACAGCAAGTTGATGATTTTACTTGTAGAAAATATTACCCCGGCTGGTCTTGAGTTTTGGCCGTGAGTGCCCAATATCGTCAACACGCTTTTTATAAGGTATGCCATGACAACTTCCAAATTAACCGAGCTAACGACGCTGCCCCTCTTGCCGTTGCGCGATGTGGTCGTGTTCCCGCATATGGTGATACCGCTGTTCGTCGGTCGTCCCAAATCGATCAAGGCCCTGGAGGCCGCGATGGAGCAGGGCAAGAGCATCATGCTGGCCGCCCAAAAGGCTGCCGCTAAGGATGAACCTTCCGCCGCAGACATCTACGAGATTGGCTGCGTAGCGAATATCCTGCAAATGCTGAAGTTGCCCGACGGGACCGTTAAGGTACTGGTCGAAGGTGCGCAGCGCGCTCCTATCAACCACATCAGTGACGCGCCGACGCATTTCGTCGCTGAACTAAGCCCGCTGCATTCGGAAATCGGTGACGATTCCGAAGTCGAAGCGATGCGCCGCGCTATCGTTCAGCAGTTTGACCAGTATGTCAAACTGAACAAGAAAATTCCGCCGGAGATCCTCGCATCGCTGGCAGGCATCGACGATGCTGGCCGCCTGGCCGACACCGTCGCTGCGCATCTGCCGCTCAAGCTTGAGCAGAAGCAGGTGATCCTTGAAATCTTTAACGTCGCCAAGCGCCTTGAGCACCTGCTCGGCCAACTCGAAGGCGAACTCGACATCCTTCAAGTGGAAAAGCGCATCCGTGGCCGCGTCAAGCGCCAGATGGAAAAGTCGCAGCGCGAGTACTACCTGAACGAGCAGGTCAAGGCCATCCAGAAGGAACTGGGCGAGGGCGAAGACGGCGCCGACATCGACGAGCTTGAGAAGAAGGTGATTGCCGCCAAGATGCCGAAAGAGGCGCTGGACAAGGCCACCGCCGAAATCAAGAAGCTCAAGCTGATGTCGCCGATGTCGGCCGAGGCGACCGTGGTGCGCAACTATATCGACACCCTGGTCGGTCTGCCGTGGAAGAAAAAATCGAAGGTCAACAACGACCTCGAGAACGCGGAGAAAGTGCTTGAGGCCGACCATTACGGCCTTGAGAAGATCAAGGAACGCATCCTTGAGTACCTCGCGGTGCAACAGCGGGTCGACAAGCTCAAGGCGCCGATCCTGTGCTTCGTCGGTCCTCCGGGCGTCGGCAAGACCTCGCTCGGCCAATCGATCGCCCGCGCGACGAACCGCAAGTTCGTGCGCATGGCGCTGGGCGGCGTGCGGGACGAGGCCGAGATCCGCGGCCACCGCCGTACCTACATCGGCTCGATGCCGGGCAAGGTGTTGCAGAGCCTGACGAAGGTAGGCGTGCGCAACCCGCTGTTCCTGCTCGACGAGATCGACAAGATGGGTGCGGATTTCCGCGGCGATCCGTCGTCGGCACTGCTCGAAGTGCTCGACCCGGAACAGAACCACACGTTCTCGGACCACTACATCGAGGTCGATTTCGACCTGTCGGACGTGATGTTCGTGGCGACCTCGAACTCGTTCAACATCCCGCCGGCGCTGCTCGACCGGATGGAAGTGATCCGCCTGTCCGGGTACACGGAGGACGAGAAGACCAGCATCGCGCAGCGCTACTTGCTGCCGAAGCAAATCAAGGCGAACGGCCTGAAGGAGGACGAGATCAAGGTCGAAGAGCCGGCGATCCGCGACATCATCCGTTACTACACGCGTGAAGCCGGGGTGCGTTCGCTTGAGCGTGAAGTCTCGAAGATCTGTCGCAAGGTCGTGAAGATGCTGCTGCTGACGAAAGCCGATAAAAAGGTCGTCGTCACCAGCAAGAACATCGACAAGTTCCTGGGCGTGCGCCGCTACGACTTCGGCGTGGCCGAGAAGGAAAACCAGATCGGCCAGGTGGTCGGGCTGGCCTGGACCGAAGTCGGTGGCGACCTGCTGACGATCGAAGCCGTGAACGTGCCGGGCAAGGGCGCAATCATCCGCACCGGCACGCTGGGCGACGTGATGAAGGAGTCGATCGAGGCCGCACGCACGGTGGTGCGCAGCCGCGCGCAGCGCCTGGGTATCAAGAACGAAGTGTTCGAGAAGACCGATATCCACATCCATGTGCCGGAAGGCGCGACGCCGAAGGACGGTCCGTCCGCCGGTATCGGGATGACGACGGCGCTGGTGTCGGTGTTCACCGGCATTCCGGTCCGCGCCGACGTGGCGATGACCGGTGAGATCACGCTGCGCGGCGAAGTGTTGCCGATCGGCGGCCTGAAGGAGAAGCTGCTGGCGGCGCATCGCGGCGGCATCAAGACGGTCCTGATCCCCGAGCAGAACGTGAAAGACCTCGCCGAGATTCCAGACAACGTGAAGAACAAACTCGAAATCCTGCCGGTGCGCTGGATCGAGAAGGTGTTGGAAATCGCGTTGGAACGCCAGCCGGAGCCTTTGGTGGAGGAGTCGCCCGTGCCGGTCGCGACCGCGACGTCGGACGGCCAGGCCGAAGTCGTCAAGCACTAAGGCCGCCTTGGCGGTCATGCAAACAGGCGCCCAAGTGGCGCCTGTTTTTCGCATGGGCGCGTACGTGCGCATACTCCCGCGTATTCCGCCATTTCATTAACCCTTCTTCAAGGACGTTGCTTGACAGACCGAAATCGCCCTTGTCTAATACACGCGCTTGCAGTTTTTGCCGGTAGGCGCATCGCAGCGTCAAGAACGTACAAGAGGATACGAGTGAACAAGACAGAACTTATCGAAGAAATCGCAAGGTCCGCGGACATTACCAAAGCCTCGGCGACGCGCGCACTCGATGCCATGATCGATGCGGTCACCACGACCTTGAAAAAAAACGACAGCGTGACGCTGGTCGGCTTCGGTACCTTCACTGTTGGCGAGCGCGCTGCGCGTACTGGCCGCGATCCGCACACCAAGGAGCCGATCAAGATCAAGGCTGCCAAGGTTCCGAAATTTAAGGCTGGTAAAGCGTTAAGAGATGCTGTAAACTAATGTCCTCGCTGCGGTGACATGCGGCGAAAAAGTATCTATGCAGTGGATGTGTTTTGCTGGAGCGGTAGTTCAGTTGGTTAGAATACCGGCCTGTCACGCCGGGGGTCGCGGGTTCGAGCCCCGTCCGCTCCGCCAACAAACACGACAGAATCTGGAGCGGTAGTTCAGTTGGTTAGAATACCGGCCTGTCACGCCGGGGGTCGCGGGTTCGAGCCCCGTCCGCTCCGCCAGAACAAGTAAGAAGGGAGTGTTCCCCCTCGGGGTTCGCTCCCTGAGAAGAAGGGGCGAACGGCGGTTCGCCTTTTTTTTTTAACATGCCATGTTAAGGCATTCACACCCTCGATTGGCTGACAATGTTTGAAATTATTCGTACTCACAAACGCCTGCTGTGGGCCGCGCTGATGTTGCTGATCATCCCGTCGTTCGTGGTGGTCGGTTTTCAAAGTTACCAATCCCGTGGCGATGCCGGCGCGGGCGTTGCCAAAGTGGCCGGTCAGAAAATCACTCAGCAGGAGTGGGATGAGGCGCAGCGCAAGCAGATCGACCAGTATCGCCAGATGCTTGGCGCGCGGTTCGACCAGAAGATGTTCGATTCGCCCGAAGCCAAGCGCGCCGTTCTCGAAACCCTTCTGGTCGAGCGTTCGCTGAACGCGGAACTGGCCCACAGCAACTTGACGGTGAGCGACGCGGCGCTGCAGAAAGCCATCCTCGACATTCCGGCATTCCGCAAGCCGGACGGCAGCTTCGACATGGAGCAGTACAAGGCCGTGCTGGCTGCCCAGCGCATGACCCCGACCATGTTCGACGCGCGCCTGCGCCACGACTTGGCCCTGCAGCAGCTGTCGGGTTCGATCCAGTCCACGGCGTTTGCGCCGCGCTCGATCGCCGGTCGCCTGTCGGACATTAACGACCAGCAGCGCGAAGTGCAGGAACGGGTTTTCCCGGCCGCGAACTATTTGTCGCAGGTGAAGGTCACCGACGAGATGCTCAAGGCTTACTATGACAAGAATGCCCAGCTGTTCCAGATACCGGAGCATGTGAAGGCCGAGTACGTCGTCTTCGATCAATCGGTGGTCGAGCAGCAGGTGGCGGTGCCGGATGCGGAAGTCGTCGCGTACTACAACCAGAACCTGAATCGTTTTACTACGCCTGAACAGCGTACCGCCAGCCATATCCTGATTACCAAGCCGCATAACGCCAAGCCGGCCGACGACATGGCTGCCAAGGCCAGGACCGAGGCCGTGCTGGCTGAAGTGCGCAAGGCGCCGGGCGAATTCGCCGCGATTGCCAAGGCAAAGTCGCAGGACCAGGGCTCTGCCGAGCAGGGCGGCGACCTGGGCGTCGTGGAAAAGGGCGCCTTCGTCAAACCGGTCGAAGATGCGATCTACCAACTGAAAGAAGGTGAAATCAGCGGCATCGTGGCGTCCGAATTCGGCTACCACATCATCAAGGTTACGTCGCTCAAGCCGGCGGCTCAGAAGCCGCTGGAACTGGTAAGGGGCGAGATCGCGGCCGAGCTGGAAAAGCAGAAGGTGTCGAAGAAGTATTCGGAACTGGCGGAAGTGTTCACCGATACCGTGTATGAGCAGGCCGACAGCCTCAAGCCGGTGGCCGACAAGCTGCATCTGAAGATCGAGACCGTCGATGGCCTGAGCCGTCAGCCGAACCCTGCGTTTGGCACCGCACCGTACAACAAGGAGAAATTTTTGAATGCGATCTATTCGGCCGACGCGCTGAAGAACAAGCGTAACACCGAGGCGGTGGAAGTGGCGCCGATGGTGCTGGTGGCTGGCCGAGTGGTCGAGTTCAAGCCGGCAACGAAGCGGCCGCTGGCCGAAGTGACGGTCGCGATCCGTCAGCGTGTCACGCAGGAGGAAGCGATGCGCCTGGCGCGTCAGGCCGGCGAAGCGGCACTGGCTGCCGTGAAGGCATCGGGCGATGTGAGCGGCTTTGGCGAACCGAAGCTTGTATCCCGCACCCAGCAGCCGCCGATTAGCCCGGCCGCGGCGATGGCTGTGCTCAAGGCCGACGTAGCCAAGCTGCCTGCATATCTGGGCGTCGACATTCCTGGCCAAGGCTACGGCGTGTACCGCATCAACAAGGTATCCCAGCCGGCACAGCTCGATCAGGAGCGCCGCAAGCAGGAAGCAGAACAGATTGCCAACGCGATCGGTCAGCAAGAGATGTACAACTACATCGAAGCGCTGAAGAACAAGGCGAAGGCGGAGATCCACGTCAAGGCCGCCGACCAGAGCGCCAAGGCCGAATAGACCTCGGCGGGACTTTCCCCGAAGTTCGTAACGAACCATGAAAAAACCGGTTGCTCGTGTAACCGGTTTTTTTGTGCGTCCGGCAGGGGCGCTTACTTGAAGTGGGAGTCCGCCGCGCTGATCAATGATGATGGGATATCCATCTTTTCCTTTAACGAGCCGCCGGTTGAACGAATTTGATGATGGATGCGACTTCGTCGAGTGTGGTGTTGAACCATTCCGTTCCGGGAGCCTCACGCTTCGCGCCTCGCGCCTCCAGCGTCGAATGAATGGCATCTTCGACAGCCGCGACGCGTTGAACTTCCCAAGTTCCGAGTATGACAGGGAACTCGAAACAGCATGTCGTCTTGCATTGTTGAGAGACGCGAGCGCTCGCATCCCCGGTCGTCAGGCCGATCTTGATCGGGAACTTGTCATCCTTTCGGACGATCGAGGGAAAGGAATAGGCATAGATGATTCCCGCGTCGTCTGCCTCGATATCTGTCGCGACCGCATCGGCTTCGGCTATCTCCTCTTCGATGGAGATATTGCGGAACATGCCTCCGCCCAAGTTTTCGAAGACTTTCAGATTTTCGGCGAGGAACGGGATATAGAACCCGAAGATGGCGCTTATTTTCTCGGTTTTGTCCGACTTCTCCTTCTTCACCTTGATTTCAAGCTGCTCGGGTGTATAAGTCTCGGCAAGCAGCTTTTTCGAGATTTCACGGAGTAGAAATGGTTCGCCGCCAAAGTCCTTCGCGATCTCCGCAATGCGTGGAAGCAATTCATAGCGTGACGTCTTGTAAACGTAAGAGCGGGTAGGTTCGAACGGGATTGTCATGACTTCTGGCAAACAAAATATTGCTTCATTGATTTCAAGACCATTTTCCTCGGCAGTCATTAGTGGTTGCGGTACAACTCGCCAGTGTATACCGCTCCGTGAGACACTCCGACTCTCTTTTCAGCGACTCTCTCGGGTATGCCACAGCCTCAGCAGGTAGATGGTCGATTCCCGAATCTCATAGCGCATTTCGTAATGCCCGACGAGCAGTCGTCGCACTTCGCGCGGAGCGAACTCGAAAAGCTGTTCGCCGATGCGCGGGGTCGTCAGTAGGATGGTCGGTGCCTTGGTCAGCGCCTGCACCGTCCGCGCGGCAGCCGGCTTATTCACTGGGGCCAAGAATTCGTACAGACGCGCCAGATCGGAGAGCGCCTTGCCGGTCCACTTCAACTCCATCAGCGTGGCACTGGCAGCGGTTCGTCTGCGCTCAGACTATCCGCCCATGCCTGCACAGCCTGGTGGTCGATGACTCGCCCGGCATCCACATCGGCAAGCGCCTCGCGGGTCAGCCGCTCGCGCTCTTCCTCCTGGTCGATCCACGCCGACAGCGCCTGCTTCATGATCCAGCCGCGCGAGCGCTCCAGGCGCTCCGCCATCTGGTCGACCTTCTCGGCCAGCGGCAGAGGTATATGGGCGGTCAGGATTTTAGTTTCTGTCTGTGCCATCTTGATCCTCCTCCGCAGTATCTGATTTAAATTTAATCATAGCGCTGGATCATGTCGAGGCGTTTGCGCACGTCGGGCACCAGTTGCGCTTCCTCGCTTTGTAGGAAGAAGTGGCCGCCGTTGTATTCCAGCACTTCCAGCGTGCCGCGGATGTGTTCCTGCCAGGCGCCCATCTCGGCCACGGAGCAGCGCGCATCGCTGCGCCCGCACATCCCGACCATTGGCATTGTCAGCAGCCGGGCGGGCGGGGTGGCATGGAGCTGCTCGTACCAGCGCTCAAGCAGGATGAAGTCGGCCTTGATGGGCGGCAGCAGCAGTTCCATCAGTTCAGCGTTATCGAGCACGGCCTTGGGCGTACCATCGAGGCGCCGCAGTTCATCGAGGAAGGCCGCATCGCTCATGTGTTCCACGTTGCGCAGTTCCCGCCGCAGATGCGGCGCCTTGCAACCAGACACGAACAGGCATGCCGGCTCGTTGCCGCCACGCCGTACCAGTTCGAGCGCCACATGGTAAGCCAGCAGTGCACCCATGCTGTGGCCATACATGGCGAAACGGCCTGGGTACTTGTCAGCAAGTATGGCATCGGCGATGTCGCGCACCAGTACCCGGTAGTCGAGCTCGGGTGTGTCGAGCATGCGGCTGCCTCGTCCGCCAAGCTGAATCGCGACGAGGTCATAGCTGGCGTCGAAGTAAGCTGGCCAGTTGCGAAACACCCCCGCCGCACTGCCGCCGGCATAGGAGAACAGGTACAGCTTGAGCCGGACACGCGTCGGGTCGGGCGTGCCATACCGGTGTAAGTAACGGCCCGCAGATGGCGCAGAGCGCTGCGCCGACGGCATGGATTCGGTGCTGATGTTCATTCATACTCCTGTTAGAAAGAAATTCGGACCCAGTCTGCGCCGGGATGGCGGGCCTGAGCGTAGTGCGGCGCACGAGCGCGCCAGGCCACATCGTGCACGGGAACGTTCAGGGCGCCGGATGCAGGCGGCGCGCCGCTGCGACGAAATCGGCCGGCCCGATATCATCCAGCTCCAGCGCTTCGGCTTGCCGGAACTGGATGAAGTTGCGGTCGATCGAACGCAGGTAAGCCGGATCGTAATGTTCAGCCAGTAACTGATCGACCAGTTCCGGCATCGAGCCGCTGTTGGCCAGCTCGTGCCACGCCTGGATCTTGGCGTGGCCATGCAACGGCACCAGATGGGCGAGTTGGGCATTGAGCGATGCCGGGTCGTCCGTGAAGTGGCGGTAATCTTCCATCAAGAGCCGGACCCGGTTCGGGCGCGATAGCGTCAGCGCGATGCACGGCGAGGCGCGCATGCGCGAGATGACGGCGTCGGGCACCAGCAGATTGCCCACCTTCTTGCTCTCGGACTCTACAAACACGGGCTTGTCCGGGTCGAAGCCGCGCAACTTGTCCCAGATGCGGCTCTCGAACATCTTCTGGGTCGGCTGCGGCGCGTGCGGCAGGTTGCCCAGCACCGAACCGCGGTGCGCGGCCAAGCGTTCGAGGTCGAGCACCTGGGCGCCGATGCGATCGAGCGTTTCGAGCAGGCGGCTCTTGCCGCTGCCGGTCGTGCCGCATACGACGCGCCACTGGAGTTCCGGCGGATTCTCAAGCGCATTGCTCACGTGCGCGCGGTAAGTCTTGTAACCGCCGTCGAGCTGGACCACGGGCCAGCCGACCTTGGACAGGATATGCGCCATCGAACCGCTGCGGTTGCCGCCGCGCCAGCAGTAGACCAGTGGCTTCCACTCGCGCGGCTTGTCCGCCCACAGCGTCTCGATATGGCGCGCTACATTGCGTGCGACCAGCGGCGCCCCGATCTTCTTCGCTTCAAACGCATTGATCTGCTTGTACGTGGTTCCGACGAGGATGCGTTCTTCGTCGTTGAGAACCGGGCAGTTGATTGCTCCGGGAATGTGGTCGAGCGCGAATTCGGATTCGCTGCGCGCGTCGATAATGGTGTCGAATTGGTTCAGCACGGGTAGGATCTCGTTGAAGCTCAGCACGGCAGGGTATTTCATCGTGATTTGACCAATGCGGAAAACTGGGGCCAGATGTTGGCGAGGATAGTGGGATGGGCCGCCGCGGTCGGGTGCAAGCGGTCGGCCTGGAACAGCGACGGCTTATCTGCCACGCCCTCGAGCAGGAACGGCACCAGCGGGGTCGAGAATTCTTGCGAGAGGTGCTTGTACATGCCGAAAAAGCGTTCGGTGTAGGCGCGGCCGTAGTTCGGCGGCATGCGCATGCCCACCAGCAGCACTTTGGCATGGTTCTGCTTGGCCAGCGCGACCATGCTGCCCAGGTTTTCCTCGGCCGAGGCGATGGGCAGGCCGCGCAGGCCGTCGTTGGCGCCCAGTTCGATGATGACCACGTCCGGATGATGCTGGCCGAGCAGGGCGGGCAGGCGGGCGCGGCCACCGCTGGTGGTCTCGCCGCCGATGCTTGCGTTGATAACCGACGCATCGATCTTTTCGGATTTGAGCTTCTGTTCCAGCAGCGCCACCCAGCCGCGGCCGCGTTCGATGCCGTATTCAGCCGACAAGCTATCGCCAAGCACAAGCACTGTTTTTGGTGCAGAATAGGCGCTCGCCGACGCGGCCAATGCCAAGAGCGCGCCGGCAGATAATTTTTTGAGTAAAGCAAACATGCGTGATAATCCCGAGGCTTCCAATAGTGATCTGACGGCTGGTGCGAATCGGCCGGCCGCGATTGTCGTGAGCGACCTGTCGAAGCGGGTGGCGGATGCCAGTGGTGAACTCGCCATCCTGCATAGCATCAATTTTACCGTGCAGCCAGCCGAAACGCTCGCCCTGGTCGGCGCCTCCGGTTCGGGCAAATCCACGCTGCTGGGTCTCTTGGCCGGGCTCGATACCCCCTCGTCGGGCAAAGTCATCCTTGACGGTACCGACATTTTTGCGCTCGATGAGGATGGGCGTGCCGCTTTCCGCAAGGCCAAGCTCGGTTTTGTGTTCCAGTCATTCCAGCTGCTCGGGCACCTGAACGCACTTGAGAATGTGATGCTGCCGCTCGAATTGCGCGGTGACGGCGACGCGCGCGCCAAGGCGAGCGCCATGCTGGGGCGGGTTGGGCTGTCCAGCCGGCTCAAGCATTATCCGAAATATCTGTCTGGCGGCGAACAGCAGCGCGTTGCGCTGGCGCGGGCATTCGTGACCGAGCCGCCGCTGCTGTTCGCGGACGAGCCGACGGGCAGCCTGGACGCGGCGACCGGTGAAGCTGTCATTCAGTTGATGTTCGAACTCAATCGCGAGCGTGGCTCGACCCTGGTGCTGGTCACGCACGACCCATCGATCGCGGCGCGTTGCGGCCGCACGCTGACGATCGCGGCGGGGCGCCTCGTCGCCTGATAGCCGCTACCGAGGGCTCTCCTGAGTCATTAAGCAAACCCTGCTGTCGATCAGGGAAGCCCTAAATTGCGCGTATTGCCGGCGTAATTGCGCTTGCACAAGAAGTTGCCTGCTGCTCTGTTAGTGGGACTGGCGGCATTGATACCGGACAATCTGGCCCTTAGTGCCGCGAGCAACAATGGCTCCTTGTTACTCATTCCTTATTCCTTAAGGTAATCTTTAACTCGGAGACAACAATGGCAATCGATGTTTATCTGCAAATCGACGGTATTAAGGGCGAATCCACCGACTCGATGCATCAGGGGAGGATAGAAATCACCGCTGCCCAATGGGGTGTGATGCAGCCCAGGAGCGTGACCGTATCAACGGGAGGCGGCCACACGGCGGAGCGTTGCGAACACCGGACTCTTTCACTGTCCAAGCTCGCGGACCTGTCCTCGCCGATCCTTATGCAGACCTGCTCAATGGGCAAGACCATACCCAAGGCCAAGCTGGAGGTCATGCGTGCCGACGGTGACGGCAAGCGGATCAAGTATTACGAAGTCGAGTTAGAAAATGTCATGATTGCCAACATGGAGCAGATGATCCACGGTGGCAGCATCCTGCACGACCAAATCGGGTTGCGCTTCTCCAAAGTGAAATGGAAGTACACGCAGCAGAAGATCGGCGGCGGCGCTGGTGGCAACACGGCGGGCGGCTGGGATCTTGCTTGCAATAAGTGCGCGTAACCGGGAGGCTCGTCATGGCTGAAGACGACGATCCGCTGCGCCCGCGCCCGACACAGGATTCGCGGGGCTTCTTCATGCTCCCGCAGGCTCCAATGGACTCGGGCTACTACGTCTATGGGCTGCTTTATGGAAAACCGGCTAAAGGCGCGTACCAATACGCGCACCCGGCCATGATGACCGCAGTCCTGCGCGTAGCGTTGCAGTGGCAGGCCATCGACAAGCGTCGAATCGGCATCGGGGACATCAGCATGGCAGGAGGTCCGAAGCCCCCAGATCACGAATCGCATAAGAGCGGACTAGAGGTAGATGTTCGCCCCTTACGTAAAGACGGTCTCGAAGAGCCCGTGTGTTGGTGGGACCCGCAGTACGACAAAGAGAGCACCGCAAAGCTGATCGAGCTATTCCGCACCTTCGCGCCAGTCGCCATTGTCTTGTTCAACGGGCCTGATATACCGTTCGTGAAGAAGGCGACGCGACACGATGACCATTTTCACGTAAAGCTACGAGGCTGACATGCGCATCCGTACTATCACTTGGCTGTTGTTGGGGGCGAGTTCTGTACTCTCGCTTGCCTATGCTGCTGTGCCGATGGGGGGGTGGAAATCACTTCCTGGGGCGATCTATTTCATCCACGGTGGCTCGCTTGCGGATCGGCAGATCCCGACGGCGAAAGATAGCAAGCTTTCCATTCTAATTGATGGTCAGCCCGCGAAGGAGATTTTCGATTCGATAGGGCCCGACCTCCCCGAAACGTGCAGCGGGGAGAAAGGTGACCGGGCACGGGACAAGAAGGGCATCCATTGCATCTATACCGCGGAGGACAAGGGGGCGAAGGATGGTCCCTATCGGTGCTGGATCGGGCTCGATCTCCGTACCGGGGATAGCGTCGGGACGGTCAGTTGTTAGGCCGTGCCGGGTCAGGAGCGGCCGGCCAGGACTCGCTGCTTGAAACTTCGGGACGGCGCCTATCCCCCGGACGGTGCATCCCGTTCGTGCTGCCGCTGACAGATCACGACGACCACTTCCATGTAGAGCTGAGAGGGTAAAACATGCGCAAACTGACGTTGTTAATTTTTGCTGCAAATGCCGCTTTCTCGCAATTGGCCTGTGCCGGCGAGAGCGAAGGCCAGGTGTTGGGGCAATGGGATTCGCTCCGGGCCAGCTACATCATCCATTCTGGTGGGGCAACCTACCCGGAACCGCCGAAGCAGGCCGACCGCGCACTCACGGTCCATTTCGGGGGCAAGGCCGCCAAGGAGGTGTTCGACCTGATCGGCCCGGATGCCGCGGTCAAGTGTAGTCCCGAGACGCGCGACCGAGAGCGGAGTAAGAAGGGCGTTACGTGCACTTATACGGCCCAACTGAACGACCCGAAGGACAACCACTATCGATGCTGGATTGGGATCGATTTGCGAACTGGCGACGGCGACGTGAGGGTGAGCTGTTAGGCCATGCCGGCTGCCGCCGGTCCGCAATAAGCAGCCCGGCGCGTAGTCCAACTCTATGCGGCAACGACATCCGCGTCGTTCGCCCCCGGCGGCGTCCTGTGCAGACGCGCCGTTTCGGCGACGAGCGCATTGAGCACTGCGCGCACCGCCGCAGGCAGCTCGCCCGCCGTCATTCCCACTGGCCCGATACCTTGTTCGACCAGCCGGTCCGCCGCCGCTCCATGCATCCACACGGCGCCGAGCGCCGCTTCCCAGCCTGCCCAGCCCTGCGCCA
>Ga0170475_100999372_pt1 | contig 21058 bp, 42 predicted proteins | sample Soicark_Litter_5_FD_111474 | JGI IMG/M metagenome (GOLD analysis project Ga0170475, IMG submission 111474) | Avena fatua rhizosphere microbial communities from Hopland, California, USA. Combined Assembly of 48 SPs
CTTTGTGTTACATGTCAGTGCTCGAACTGCATCTCGAACGAGTCGCCAGAGTTGGACCAATCCTCGTCCATGCGAATGTACGTCGAAATCTGAATCGACACATTTTCCGCGTTGACGTAGTCCATGATCGCATCCATCAGGACCGGAGAGTACAGATCGTTGTCGGTCAGAACCTTAGTCACATACGGGACCAGGTCGACCTCCTTGACCAGAGCCTGGACGGCATCGGAGACTACCGACTCTGCGATCATCGGGATCATGCTCTTCACTTCACTACCACCTTCGTCGTCTCGAACAGTTGCACATCAGAAGGCGCGAACGCCTTCCGAGTCTTGGCTACCTTGTCGGTTCGGATCTCTACGATCAGCTTGCCATCAGACTTGCGAGTCCACTTGTACCGACCCTTGACTAGCTCACCGAAGTTCATGACCATACAAGTAGCGTAGTCATTCTCGATTCCGTTGACCAGAGGCAATAGCTTCCACCTCCGCTTCGAGCTTGGCTACCCGCTTGGTGAGTTCTTCGTTGTTCGCCTTGACTGCTAGGAGTTCTCGGACGACTTCATTGAGGCGGTTCCATTCCACGAACCGTTCTCCTTATGCTGGCAAGAGCAGTCTTCGTGGTCGCAGTCGGCTACGTCGTGCTCAGTTACGGAGTCAGCCAAAGCTGCACAGTTGTTGCAGATCATCGAGGAGAGTCACCGCTTCCACACGTACAGGTTTCCATGGTGCCGCCACACTTAGGGCACGTGGGCTGGTTCACTGGTGTCCACCTTCCCGGGCGGGCATGTTGTCCCACTGCGGAGGAGCTTCGTCGTCGGTCTCGTCGTGCTGCGGTTCCGGCTCAGTTGCCATACATCACCCAATCCAGGTCTAGCGCGAGCGTACCGTTCTGCTGGAACGCGAAGACAGGTGCGAGCTTCTGATGCTGGACGTGCTTCGTTGAAGTGCTGACGTACCGCTCCTTCTTCTCGTCCTTGCGGTGGCCATAGAGTTCCTCGAACTTAGTGTCCGAAAAGTACGCGTAATCCTCGCGCTTGAAGCGCAGTTCATCGGTGTCCTCGAAGTACCCTGCCCCGATCATCGAGTAGTTCTGACTCTGGGCGCTGTTGATGTACGGACCGAACACCTCGGTCACTACCTCGCCAGCCTTGTGTACAGGGACGAGGTCATACTCGCCAGTGTCTCGGTTCCAGACTCGATGCTTAGTTGTCGAGTCAGTCGTGAAGGTCGTCTTGACCACGGTCCGGTACATCCCGGTGTGGGTAAAACCCATAGTGCGTGCCATCTACTATCACTAGCCTTCCGATGCCTGCTGCTTCGATCGAGTTCCAGCATTGCTGGCATGGCTCCTCTGTCACATACAGAGTGCCGCCCTTGCAGGCGGCGTAGCCTATCCTTGAAATCGCATTGGCTTCGGCGTGGACAGCCCTGCAAGGGAACGCGTTATAGTCTGCGTCCTTCGGTATCTCATCGTGACTAAACTTTCCACGAGGACACCCACCTTCCGTGCAGTGAGTCTTGCCAGAAGCTACACCGTTGTATCCTGTGGATACGATTACGTTATCCTGAACGATGACGGCCCCCACCTTTCGGCGGGAGCACGTCGCTCGTTGAGATACTATCTTAGCTATCTCTGAATACGTCTCGTCCCAGGAGGGACGCTCGGTCACTGACCAACGATCCCATCGAGATCGTACGGGTAATCGTTGTTCTCGCGCTTCTCGTTAGCGCGAGCGACAGACTCGTCGAACTGCTTGTCGAACTCTTCGGCCTTCTGCTGTGCAGACTGGTTCTCCCAGTCGGTACTACGGTTGTGCTTACCCACGGTCCAGCACCTCCAAAGCGATGACGTAGTAGTTGTCGTACTTGAGCCCGGTGCCCTTGACCGGAAGGGAAATGACGGTGTCGTCGTCGCCGACCTCGATGCCACTCTCGTCTGCGATTTCCGCCAGGTCGTCAAGTGCATCCTGGTACGACCAGCGAGCGACTGGAATAACATCGGTCAGCTCGTACTCGGAGTCCTCAGGCAGAGACTCGTTGATGATCACGAAGATTGCAGTCATGGTCACGTCCTGATTCTAGATCGTAGTGCTTCTGGCCCATGCTTGACGAGCGTAGAGTTGACGTCTTCCTTAGCCGCCAGCGGCAGCCTGATCGCGCCAACCTCTCGTACTAGCATATCACCGAATTTCTTTCCTGCTTCGTCACCCTCTTGCCAGACGTACACACGGGTGAAGTCCTCGAACACGTTGGACCAGTGGTCCTTCCACTTCTCTGCACCAGAGATCCCAACGCACGGTACACCAGCGATGTTGCTAGTCAGGGCGTCGATCTCACCCTCGGACACGGCGATGTAATCGCCTGCCTCGGCAAGGAACTGTACGCCGTACAGAGTAGTCTCTAGTCCGGCCCATGTCATGTACTTCTGGTGCCGGTGCTCTTTGCACTGGTGATCCTTGATGCAGCGGAAGTTCATGTTCACTGGACCAGAGGGCGTGAGGTACGGGATCGACAAGCGACCCTCTAGACCTTCGTGCCCAGGGATTGGATCATGAACTACGCCAAGTCCGACGGAACGCGCGACTGCCAGATCGATTCCCCGACCTTCCAGATACCCTTCGGCCTCCGCTACGTTCTCCATGTACTGCATCGTGGCTCTTTCCAGAGACTTCCGCTGTACGTTTGAGAGCATCGCCATACTTGAGCCCTTCATGCTTCATGACACACTGTACAGCATTCCCCTTAATGCCGCAACCATGGCACACGAAGATCTGTAGCGTAGTGTTAACCGACGCGGATGCGGTCCGCTCGTTGTGGAACGGACACTTGTACATCCGCCATCCACTGTCTTCAACGCACGGCTCGCCGCCGTACGCTATCAAGAGTTCTCCGATCGAGAAGACCGGCCACTCTTTCTCATCGCTTTCGCGTGAATGCCCATATGAAGATCGCAACGAGGGCCACATCCCATCCGTTCACTAGTCGCAGTCTTCCTCGGCGAGGTACTTGTCGACCGTGTCTTCGATGTCGAACATCTGGATCTCGTCAGGCATGTGACCCTGACTTGCGGTGTACGCCTGAGTTACTTCGTGGATCGCTTCGTCTCGATCTCCACCGAACCACTTACTCATTAGCCTTCACTTGTCCGATCGTCTTGAACGCGGGAGGATCTACGATGTAGTCAGCGATCCTGTACGCGAAGTCAGGGTCATCTCTTAGATGGCCTAGGATCTTGTTGCACGTACTGCACAGCAGGCCACGAACGTAGCCGGTGGCATGGTCGTGGTCCACGGACAGCTTCCGAGAGATGCCCTTAGCTCGCTTGCACAACCAGCACGAGCCTCCCTGTGCCTCGTAGAGGGCTTCGTACTGTCCCTCCTTGAGGCCGTAGGTCTTGAGTACCCATGCGCTGTGAGCGGCGGCCTTACGGGCCGCCTTGACGGCTCTGTGGTGAGTAGCGCAGCGTGGTCCAGGATGAGGGGCGGGTCGCTTGGACCCGACCCCACAATCCTTACACGTCTTACTTGCCCTTGCCATCGTTCGGCTTCGGCTCGGTAGTGCAACCGCCCTTACGGCAGTTGACATCAGGACAACTCATTGCGACTGACCTCCAATCCTACCTTGACCGCCGCAAGTACGGCAGGTTTCCTGTGTCTGGACCGTGCTGACCTGGTTGTCTTTCCAGACGCCAGCCTTCTCTACGATAACGTAACGGTAACCCTGACAGGTGCCGCACGTCTGGTCATAGCCTTGGCTCATAGGCTCAGCCATCTTCGTTCCAATCGAACGGGTTAACCTTGAGATGATCCGGTACATAAGGACCATCGCGGAACAGGATCTCATGTTCGAGATCAAGCTCTTCGTCCTCAGTGACTCGGCAGAACGTAGGCTCTGCTTTCATCCGGAAGAACTTCTTCGCCATAGCGTCACCTGGGCCAAAGCGGTTCTTGACGACTGCCACGTCCAGTGTACCAGCGTGACCGTCGCCCCAAAGCGTGATGACAAGAATGGGAAGCTGACTTGCCTTTCCCATGATCGCTGACCTTGGCGGGGGCGACCCCGCCTTTGTGGATTCGCTGGTGTGGTGAACGATAGTGAGAGCTGTCTGTTGGTCACGCGCCATCACCTTCATCTCTGCCATCAAGGCCCAGTAGTTCTGCTCTCCCGCCCCTTCGTAGTCGACATCCATCAGGATGTCAACGATAGTGTGATGCGGGTATGTACCGTTTACCTCGCGGAAAGCTTCCGCTTCCCGCCACATGTGGTCTAGCGTAGGCGCTGCATGGAACGACCACTTAACATGGCTCCACTCGGCAAGCGTGTCTCGCGTCAGGTCTGGTGTGTTAAGCACCATCTCTTCCGCTTCTTCACCGCCGATGCCAGATCGCATCGACAAGACACGGGCCGCCATTGTGAAGTCGTCCGAGTCGGAGGAATGATACAGAGTAGGGACGTCTGGTCCCATGTTGTCCACGATGTTAAGCGTGAACATAGTCTTCATCGATCCAGGCGGACCGGCAATCATGTGCAAAGACGATCGCCTGAATGTGATCTTCTTCTGCGCGAAGATAGGGTAAGGATTAGGAAGGGGCTCTCCAGATGAGAGCCCCCTGCTAACCGCCCTTGCGAGCGTCTTAATGACTACTCCTGTTCGGGCTTGTTGCCACCGAGGGTGTCCTCGAATCGCTTTGCAGCCTCATCGAGATCCCTGTCCTGCTCTTCACCACCCGCTGGACCGCGACCCATCAGTCGGTCGGCGGAGCGTACTTGACAGTGAAGACCTTGGCATCGAACCCGCTGTCAGTCTTCTCGTCGCCCGACCAGACGACACCGATAGTGCCGCCGACCTGGACCTCGGAGATGGTCGGCCCACCCGCCTTGACGGAAGCAACACTCGCCTCCTGGAGAGCCTTCTTCAGGGCGAAGAGCATGCCACCCCGGAAGAAGATGCGCTTCTCAACGCCATCGTTATCCCGGTGGATCACCGCGAGCTGCTGCTTAGCACTGCCGTAGCTGTTGAGCTTCGGCTGCTTAGTCTTGTAGTCCAGCTCGTCGCTGACCACCGGCTCACGAGTGACAACACCCTGAGTCACCTCGCCCTTGGTGAGGTAGAACTTGTCGGTCGGAACCGACGGGCCGAACAGGTCTGCCTGAGACGCCATGTTATATCCTTCTCTGTGGTTTGATTCGTCGTCCGTTCGTTAGAACAGACTTACCTTGCTCTTGGTTTCCCACGGCTTAGGGCTGGCGGCAGGAGCGGGCTGCTCCCACGGAGCGTCGCCCTGCGGGGGCTCCGGCTGGTCGGGAACGGCCTCTTCCGAGACTACCTTAGCACCAAGCTCGGACTTAAGAAGGGCCTCGCCCTTCTTCATGTCCTCCTGGTACTTGACTACCGCGTCGATCTCGCCGGTCTGGAAGTCCAGAGTATACTTGGCATACATCGCACCAAGGTTGGCGGGCGCCTCAAGCGTGGTAGCCTCATCGAGTTCGAACTCGATCTCAGCGTACCCGTACCCGATCTTCTTGCTCGGCAGGCGGAACGTTACCTTCACATGAACGCCTTATCCGTGAGCTTGTACTCGGCACCCTGCTTGTCGATCATGATCGTCATGCGCTCTTCGTCGTCCCAATCCACATCAATGTCATCGCTCATCATGATGCGATTGGCAATCACGGAAGCTGCCTCGATGTAGTCGTTCTTCATCAGGAAGTCGAACGCAAGGACCATCCCTAGCACTCGACCCACGTCAAGGTCAGTTACCTGCTCGTTAGAATGGGAATCCATCTGTGTCCGCCTTGTCGTAGTACCTAGCGCGGGGCGTTGGCCCCGCTTCGAGTAGACAGTTCTCCTGATGGAAGCAGAAGCGGCAGTTGTAACCAGCGTTGGTCTTGTAAATCTTCTTGACCATCTGCTCGTACACTGCCTGATACTTCTCTCCGACATCCTTCGGTGACACACTAGACAGGTCAACCGGTCGTGCTTTGCTGGCCTTGGGTGAGAGCATCGCCCACAGTCCAGTGTCAACCATACTATTCGTGGCCGACTTACTGAATGCTTGGTACTCTAGCAGGGCCTTGTATGTCTCTAGCTGAAAGTTGTTCTTAGGCTTAGAAGCACCGCTCTTCCAGTCCACGATCACTGGCCCGAGCTTCTTGTGTTCCCCGATGATGTCAACGAATGCCTTGAGTGGTACGTCTAGTCCGGGCAGCGGCCCGGAAGCATCGTACTCTACTTCCCAGACGTCGATCTCAGCAAGGAACTCTAGCGCTTTCTCGTAGCAGTCCTTCACCCGTTGCAGTGCACGAGCTTCAACGATAGGCTCATCGTGCGAGCCGCCGTGCAGCCATGTACTGGTGTCAGGTTCGATCGTCAGTTGCTCGGAAACCAGACCGTAGAAGATCGCTTCGACATCAGGCTCACCTCCTGCTAGCTTAGTCTCAACGGCCGCGTGAACGGCCGAACCTAGAGGCAGATACCATGTCTGCTTCTCTTCTGCTTTGACTACCTTGCCTAGGTACCAAGACCTAGGGCACTGAACGTACGTGTTGTACTGAGAGTAAGACAGGTACTCGATCATACTACTCCATAGGGATCGGCCTCTGGCCGCTCCTGACCGGAGGGGGAATCAGGGAATGCAAGCCAGGATATGATGGTCCCGAACCCGTAGGCGACTTGCATCCCCGCTAACTCGGTATGACCACCCCATGAGGTGGAAGCCAGGATCACTGGCGCCATTAGACCAGCCTTGACCGGTCGTCAGATCTTAACCCAAGTCCTACTACGAGTGTCGCCGAGGAGTCGAACCTCGGGCCCCTGCTTCAACGGCAGGCTGCTACCAGTACACCACGACACTCCCCCTGGTGGCCATACAGGGAGCAACCGGGAGGCCCGTCGGCCTCCCTGGTAAGAACTAGTGTATCACGCCTTCTTGGCTGCCGCAACTCGGGCGCGGTACGCCCTGACTCGCTCCCTGGCGCACTGGTGGCAGCGTCCCTTGGAGTCCTTGGAGCTTGGGTCGCTGATGTCGTGACCGTGAGCACAGTGGGTACGCTTGGGCCTGATGACCTCAGGCTCGCTGTACAGCGTAGGCCATGCGCCTCCGCGCATGGTCACACGCTTGTCGATACCAGTAGCAGCCTGCCAACACTGCGTAATCACAGGACATGTGGAGCAGATGACTTCCGCTTCCTCGAACCTTGCCCTGTTTACTTCTTTGTCCTCTGGATTCTCGGAAAGGATGAAGAGCTTAGAGTCATGGTTACGACACTCAGCTTCTTCTTCCCAGTTGTTATCTTCACCATGTGATCCACCGACAGGAGGTTGACTAATCAAACTTGAGTACACTTCTTCTCCCTCATTTTTCCTCCGGTCAACGAGTCAGCCCCTTAGGGCTGACGATCAGAGGCTAGTAAGCATGTGGCCCAGTGGCCACACGGTTCACCGAGCACACATCCCTACCAGTGATGCGATCGTACCTAGTGCGTGATTGCGCATACCCTCGCTGAGGCTCGGGCGCGCTGACGCTTGCTGTACTAAGAGCAACGCGCCAAGTCCCAAAAAAATTCCCGGAGGGGTTGTGACCTACGTCACAGTCAGTCCAGCGTGACGTACTTGCTTTCGATCACGAACAGATCGTTGTCGAAGTCGGCGACCTCGATGACCGACAGAAGGCGACCGTCGGGGGTGGTGGTTTCCATGATCAGCTCACCCTGGAAGTCGATGAAGCCAGGTGCGCCGATCACGTTGACGATAGGGCGTTCAACCATGATTGAATCCTTATGGTAGACTTGCGGGTATGATGAAGACTACGCTGATTCTTCCGGACATCCAGTATCCGTACTGCGATACCCTGATGCTGACTAAGATCCTCAGGGTAGTCGACAGCATCAAGCCCGACGCTATCCTCAGCATCGGTGACGCTATCGACTTCCCTCAGGTCTCACGCTGGAGCGTCGGTACGGCTGGCGCTTATGTCACTACGCTGCAAGAGCACGTAGAAGGCTTTCGTCGGGACGTTCTTGAACCCCTGCGGGACGTAGCTCCTGACGCCAAGATAACTTGGCTGGAAGGGAACCACGATCTCCGCCTTATGGAGTTCGTCGGGAAGTACGCCCCTGCTCTTCGGGTACTTGACGCACTCAAGATGGAATCCCTGTTCGGACTGGACGACCTCGGCATCGAGTACACGCGCGGTCCGAAAAGGATTGCTACCAATACCATCGCGGTTCATGGTCACGAGTCTAGCGGGTACTCTAGCACCCCTCAGGCTTGGCAGACAAAATTCGGGAAGCGCTACGGTACCGAGCGTAACGTGATCTTCGGTCACACTCATCAGCCTTTCCTTACTACACATGCCACTGGATACGATGGCAAGGTTACCCCGTGGTTCACGATGAACGTGGGGAGTATCATGGACCCACAGCACGCTACATACGTCAAGGACGGAGCGGTGTCGTGGACTATGTCGTTCGCGCTACTGCGCGACGACGGTAAGCGGGTGTGGCCGGAGCTTGTCCTTGCCAACAACCGAAGCTTTTGGGTGAACGGAGTTCGATATTAATGAAGATGTGTAAGATGTGCGGTGAGTCGCCAGCGAAGCCAGGGAGGGCTTCCAAGTATTGCGACGAATGTACATCGACTGGATATCCATCCCAGACCAGGGTGTCGCATCAGACGTGGAAGTTCAACGTCGATGTAGAAAAGATGGACCGAGATCAGGGTGGACGTTGCGCCATTTGTGGAAGTGTCAACCCAGATGGGAGGAGGCTTGCCGTAGACCACGATCACGCATGCTGCCCAGGCAAAAGGTCGTGTGGAGGGTGTGTGCGTGGCCTGCTGTGCGACAGGTGCAATAGGGGCATGGGCTTCTTTGGGGACGACCCTGCACTCCTGGAGTCCGCAGCCGAATACCTTAGGAACGGAGTTAAGTACTGATGCTAGACCACGATAAGATCATGCCGATCGTAAAGGGAGTAGCGGCCTCTGTGTCTTCTAAGTTCCCTTCCTACGTAACAGCAGAAGACACAGAGGGCGCGCTGTTCCTTTGGATCTATCAGAAGCGCGCTTCGATTGAGCGCGCGGTAGCGGACGGCTCCGGATGGGAAGCCAAGATCACGTCTACCCTTCGCAAGGTGGCCTATGACCACTGCAACGCAGAGAAGGCGGCGACAGAAGGCTATGATCCTTCTGATATCTACCGCTACTCAGTCCCTAAGATCAAGAGTCTTATTGCTGACGCTATGAACTATCAGGACTGGCAGTCGTTCTCTACTTTCGGAGACGGACAGCCCAAGGCTGCCGCTCAAACGTATGGTGACCACGTTACCGAACTGATCGACATCAAGAACGCGCTGTCTAAGATGAACGACGAGACGCAACTGTTCCTTGAGTACCAGTACGGCAAGGAGTACACGCTAGAGGAGATCTCCCTAGCCCTCGGCATCAGCCTTGAGGCCGCCAAGAAGCGGTCTCAGCGGGTCGTCAAGGGCCTACAGCGGGAGCTTGGGCGCAAGGATACCGGCGACACTCCACGGCCCGGCAGGCGGGCTGTCAGGAGCAACGCGGCATGGCGCGCTGAGATGTCCAATAGCTATGAAGGCTAACGTACGGTGAAGGGGTCGCTCCGAAGAGCGGCCCCAACATCATGCGTCAGATCTCTTTCATTGCGTTGAAGTCGACCTTGGTGAGGATAGCCAAGTACTCCTTGCGATCGGCCTTTACGGCCTTGGCGACGGCGGCCTCGTGTCGATCGGTGATCGACGGGTTGTCCAAGAGGTACAGATCGGTGATCGTGTACTCGGTCTGCGACGGGGAGTGCTTGTACTTGTACGTACTTCCGAGCTTGAAGAACGTGCGGGGCACCACGTCTGTGTAGTGGTTGTGGAGGACGTCGGCGTTCCGATAGATCAGAGTACCGGCCGCGAGGTGATCGTTGATCGATTCTACGATCTCTACGATATACCGACCATCGAAAGCCTTAGCGACCACCGTCCCTTTCTTGAACACAGGCGACGTGTACTCGTCGTCGTTGCGAGAGTACAGGGTCATGCCTACGGTGATGTTCATGCTTCTCCCTCTAGAACAGCTTGACTTGCTTCTTGTAAAACCTGGCTAGGTGGTCGTTAGGCTCGGGCCACGGTCGCCGGTCACGATCCGTCTGGATCAGAGCGCACTTGTCTGCTACAGCTAGGATCGTAGCTCGGATGCTACCTTGTGCGGTGGTAAGCGCGTCGCCTACTACCCACCCGTCAGAGTTGCTACCAGGCGCGCCAGTCTTGGCGCGACTTTCTGACGCGTACTTCCGCCATGGTTCGACAGGTCCGAGATAGCCATACCTGCTGTCTGATGTGGTGATCCAGTACAGTTCTCCCTCCGTCCAGGCTACGTAGTGCACTTTGTTAGTGACTGCGTGCTTGAACGGCTCGCCAACCTTTAGGGTTGGCGGCTCATCTTTCAGATCTTTAGTGAGCAGATCATAGAAACCAGAGACAATGTCTTTGGCTACTTCTTCTATGGTCTGCTCTTCTCGTTTCTCGTCTTCTAGAAACTTGACGAGAGCCTTGACCTGATCGCTCTTGCTTGCCGTATTACATCACCTCCGTGGCGACAGTCCTGATCCCCTGCGCCTTGAATACCGGACGAGTAGTGATCTCGTGAACGTAGTGGATCGTCTCCCCATACCCCTCGGAGGCGCGACCCTGCGCCTCGTTCTGGGCCGCGATCAGGTCGGCGAACACGTCTTCGTACGTGTCGATTGCGCCGACATCGAGACCGTGGTTCACTGAAACGACGTACTGTGTCATGATGCTCCTTCGCTGTAAGTCCAGATCGGTGCCTACCGGAGAGAGAGTACGGTAGGCACCGGTCAAGACCGGCAGTGAATGCAAGCAGGGGCAGGCGAAGAACACCTAGCAACCGGGCGAGGGTTGCGTAAGCGGCCGGTACTTACATTCCCGGACCTGCCCCTGCTTACAAGATTGTGTTAGAACTCGTCCCTGAGGTCGAACTTAGAGACGCTTTCCTGCGCCCGCTTCGTGGCGTCTCCCCATGTGGTGCCCATGTCCTGTCGCGCCTGAACGTTGGCCAGGAACTCGAACGCCTTGGGGGTCACGTAGAAGCCGTCGAGAAGCGCGAGAGCGCCCTCAACGTCCTTGAACTGGGCCTCCTTGTGAAGAAACTTGGCGTCGGCGCCAGCGGAGATGAGGGCGCGGCCCACGACGCACGACCCGACCACGGTACCATCGGGCAGCTCCGTTGTGTTGGAGCACGAGCGGTAAATTTCCCCTATCTGGTACACGTAATCCGGCGACTCCTTGGCGATCTCCTGATTGATCATGTCGACAGCCTTGGCGTAGTCGATACGAACCTCGTTCATGCTCTCTCCCTTTCATCCTGGCCCTAGTAGGCCAGACGGAGCACGCCCGGAGGCGTGCGCCATCCTACTCACTAGGTTACAGGGCATCGACGTTCGTGTCGATCAGTTCCGCGATCTCTGCGAACGATGCGCCGCCGTCGTTCCGGGCAGCGAGCGTGTCATTTTCGTTACCATAGAAGCCGTCGCCGGAGCCGAACAGCTTTCCGTCGTCGCTTCGCAGGCCCGCCCACTTCATGACCGAATCGGGCAGGAGCGCGTCGCTGCTGTCGTACTCAACGCCGTTCCAGTACTCCTCATCGTCGGGATCGTCGGCTTCGCAGAGCGTCGGACCATCGACGCTGATAGGAACCCCTGCCTTGACGGCGAGGTCACAGAGGACTCCGAGGCAGCAGTATCCTACCTTCTCGCCGTCCGCAGGGTTGATCTCGACCAGCACGCCCGTCGCCTGCCCATACTCACCGGAGCGAAGAGCGGCAGTCCAGATCTTTGCGATTTCCTTGTTCATGTTCTCTCCCTTGTCGGTTCTGATAAACCACACGAAGCAGGGACTTGCGCCCCTGCATCATGCTATTGATCAGAACTGTTCGTTGATCACGTCTGCGATCTGTTCGAACGTGTAACCAGCCGCGTCGTTAAGGCTGATGAGGTTGCTAACGATGCATTCTTCTCCGTTCGAGTCATTGACCTTGAGGTCGACGCCGAAGGTCCCATCGTAGCTACCGAGCCCAGCCCACTCCTGGATGCGGCTGGGAAGCACGGCACCCTCGTCGTTGTAGGTCCCGTATACAGGGTCGACCTTGACGTCAAGACCATCCTTGACGGCAATTTCGCAGAGGACTCCGAGGCAGCAGTAAGAGGGAGGGGCATTCCAACGCGTACGCCGGAGGCGCCCTTCGCCCTGCTCGTAGTCGCCACTCTTGAGAGCGTCGATCCACAGAGCCTTGACTCGCTCGTCCATGTTCTCTCCCTTGTCGGATCGCACTTATGTGCTCACCTTGTCGGTTCTGATAAACCACACGAAGCAGGGCCCGTAGGCCCTGCATCATGCTACCTATCAGAAGTCGCCCCAGCCCTTACCGTTACCCTTGAACTCGTTGGCCAGGATGTCTAGCACAATAGCGTCGTGCACCGCTTCCGCGCCCTCACGAGTGACGGAGCGCTCAGTGTGCACGACCATGTTGTCGTATGCCCGGAACACAGCAGTCTCGTACTCAGCGTCGCCCTTGTTGTACATCTTGGGCAGGAGACTGAGGCCGACAGTAGAAACCCGGTAGTCGCCGACGGTTTCGAACTTGACAGCGTCGTCCGTGACGGTCTCGTCCGGAAGCATCGGCGGGTTGTACGCGAACGTACCAGCCTCGATCTCCTTGAAGATCTGTTCCAGACGAGACTTGGCGTCCTCCCACGAGTCGTGAAACTCCTGGTGGAGCGGAGCCGCCTCGGCGAGCGTGTCATTCAGAGACGGCTCGCGCTCGGGCCAGACGTCCACGGAAAACCGCTTCGGCTCGAACCCCATCACCTTGTAGACAGCGGTAGCGAGGACGTCCAGTTCCGAGGCGAGAACGTACTCGCCGTTGGAAGCCTGACGTTCCAGTGCCTTGATCATGTTCTCTCCCTTGTCGAACCTTGGTTCAAGTGAACCAGGCGAACACTGTCCCTGTCAAGATGGATTGGACAGTGATCACCCTAAACACTTGGGCCGGTGTCCCTGATATCAGTCCTTGGGACTGAAACCAGCGAGGATGTTGCTTGCGTAGTCCTGGACGTTGAGGTACCGAAGCTCGGGACCGAGCTTGTTGATCAGGGCAGACCGCAGCGCGTCGGGGTGATATCCCTCGCTACGGCCGACCTTGATCTCCGGAGTCACGTCCTTGAGGATGTTCCGGACCTTCATCTGAGAAAGTCCGGATTCCTTGGACAGGTCCGCGATAGTACGAAACTCCTGCATGTTCTCTCCCTTGTATTTCCTCCGAACAGAGGACACGAAGCAGGGCCCGTAGGCCCTGCATCATGCTCAACGCTCGGCGATGATCTTTGTTGCGCCACACTTCTCGCAGATCTTGAACCACTGGTTACCGTAGTCACCTAACGGAGCCGGGTGGCTCCATCGGTGCAGTCCTGGGAAGCACATTAGTAAATCCTCACCCGACCCTTGCCACACTTGAGGCAGGAGCGAGTCTGGTAGTAATAGATGAACCCCTTGACTGGAGTCGTCCAGTTGGACCACTTGTGAAAGTGCATGTTCTCTCCCTTCGGCTGCGATGCCGTCAAGGTGCACCTACTAGAGATGCACCAAGAGTGGTCACAGAACCTTGTACTGCTCTTCTACGAAGTCGGCGATCTCTGCGAACGATGCACCTCTGTCGTTGTCACCGGCCAGGGAGTCATTGTGAACGCCCGTGTCGGCATCGTAGTCGTACGCACCGCTGTCAGTGTACATACCAGCCCACTTCTGCACGGCCGAAGGAAGGACTCCCCTGTCGCCGTGGTATTCGTAGCGAACGGAATACACGACCGAAGGGGAAACGACGGTCCATCCCGTTCCGTTGCCAGCCTCGATCTGCTCCTTGTCATACAAGTCGCAGAGGACTCCGAGGCAGCAGTGTCCCGTCTCGTTACGGAGCCGACCGCTGGCCTGCTCATACTCGCCGGAACGGAGAGCAGAGACCAGCTTGTCAGCGATTTCCTTGTACATGTTCTCTCCCTTGTTCGCGTTCCAGCGAAGCTGGACGCTTAGAAGACAGTTTCACTGTCTTCGTTTCGGCTGTGATGCCGTGAAACCAGCCGTTCAAGACGGCTGGCAACACTGGTCACAGAACCTGTTCACACCTTGTGCTTGTCGCGGATACGCTTCGCAGCAGCGTGTGCTCCGTTGCGTGTCTTGTACTGGCCGTACTCGCCGATAGTGCTGATGTCGCAGTCAGAGACTCCGATATCGTCTAGTACCAGAGTCGCACAGCGTACGGTGTAACGCCTGCCGTCCTCGAACATCTCACTGGAGACGAAAAGCGTTCCGGCCGTAGTTGAGAAGGTCGGGTAGACCGTCTCCGAGACGCGAGACTTGAACCATCGCAGCGTTTCCTTGTCAAACCAAAAACCCTTGTGGGCGTCCTTGATCTGACCGAGTGTGTTGAGACGGTGGTCACGAATCGCCCAAAGGGTGAAAGCGTGACGCTCGCCGTAGTAGACCGAACCGCAACCCTCGCACGGAAGCTTGCTGTATTCCACGGTCTCGCACTCACAGTACTCCTCGGGATCGCAGTCTTCTGCGTGCTCCTCTGCGACCATTCCCATAGTCACGTGAACGTCGTCACCGATGATGCTCATCGGATCCCCGCCCTCGTGGCCAAGGTCGTCGTGACAGGAGCCACACTCGCCATTGGCGTGGTGGTGCATACAGTCCTGACACATCCAGATGGTACCTAGGCTGTTGTTCATGTTCTCTCCCTTGTCGGATCGCACTTACGTGCTCACCTGTTTCAGTCTTAAGCAGGCTGAGTGAACGGACGGGCCAAAGCCCGTACGCTCAACCGTCGCTTAATCCTCGCGGTAACCCGCTTCTACCGAGCTACGCCACAGAACCGGGTGATTCGTAGCGTCCGCTCGGCTGTCGTACAGGTACATACGCTCCACGTCCGCCAGCGCCACCCGGATACGCCCGAGAGGCTGGACGCCAGAGGTCATGCCGCCAGCGATGTGCGCGCTGAGAAGATCCTTGAGGTAACCCGCTTCCTCTGCGTCGAGAGTGAGGACGTAAGTCACCTGAGTTTCGGTCTCAAGCTTTGCCATTGTTCTCTCCCTTATTCGGATCGCACTTACGTGCTCACCTGTTCGGCTGTGATGCCGTGTCAACGGACGGGCCGAAGCCCGTCCGCTCACCTTAGTCACAGACTAGTCGTTACGGGGGCCGTTTACTGCGTCGTCCCACTCATCCCAGGGCATGTCATCGATCGTGTATCCACGAACGACGCTGCCCTTGACGTCCTCCGGGGCAATCTCGCAGTATTCTGCGATCAGTTCCCGGATGGTGTCGTCAGCGTTCATGTTCTCTCCCTTGATCGGCTGTGATGCCGTCAAGACGTACGTACTAGACGTACGTCAAGAGTGGTCACAGTTCGTGGAACACCTTCGGCTCCACGGCGGGAGCCATGAGGGGCTCTGTGCGGAGCAGGCGGTACGGCTTCTCTGTCCAGCCGTTGACTCCGTCGTGGTACTTCAGAACCAGGACGACGCGTTGCCGGACCGTGAAAGGAAAGGCTTCCGTGTCCTCGTTGGCGACCGCGACGGAACGGCTGGCATCATCGGAGAAGTGCCACTTGCCAATGCCGAAGTAGTCGTCCAGCTCATCGAGGATGTTGTAGGTCGTCTCGTCAAGGTCTTCGTCGTAGCTGAAAACCTCGTGAGCGTAGTTTCGCGCTGACGCCGGATATCCGTCCCTGTCCGCCCACTCCACGAACCAGCCGGAGTCGGCGTAAGAGTACTCACCGGAGGCGAAACCGAAGACTGTCATAGTGTTCTCTCCCTTGATCCGCACACACCTTGCGGTGTGTGCGCCGAACGGAGGAGGGATGCACGGCCCTTGGCAGCTACTGCCTATACATTCTAGACAGCGCCTTCGCTTCCGGGTGATGCACCCTCCCCCCACTCTGATGGACCGCTAACCCCGAAGGACTAGCAGCCCACCAAACAAGGAAGGAAGAGGTGATGAATACCGCTGATCCCATGGTTTTACCGTGTCTCTAGCGTGGCCTAGGTTCAGACATGATCAGGCTTACGCCCTCGCTAATCTAGAGAGATGCTCACGTGTACGTCAGTCATCACGAGCCCTGTCGGCGACCGGCCCCGAAGGGTTGTAGGTCAGCCTATCCAGCCCAAGTGAAGCCAACTCCCAATTATGGGCGGCATCCATCACAAGCTCACTGTTGAGTTATCAAGGAACAAACACTGCCTTCGGAGGCCCTTTCAAGCCCCCTCAAGGGCTCTGGATTGTGACCTATCCTCCGGGTGCTGCGTTGTACCGTGGTGCGATACTGCCAGACTCTTGCGAGCCTGTCAAGCTTAGAGGTTCTGGCCTTTCGGCTCCCTCTCGCTGTGCCGTGGTCGAACCTAGCCGACTCCATGCGCACTGTCAAGCCGTTGTGCTGTGCGGTCCTGACGCCATCTCTGGCCGGATACTGGTCGGAGCCTAGGTGAGCCGTTACCTCACCTACTAGCTGATCAGCCGCAAGCCCCGAAGGTACTCACGTGTTACTCCGCAGGCCCTGTGCGACGATCTGAGACCGTGTCCGCATCCCCAAAGGGTTAGCATCGGACTACTGCCTCGGACCGCCTTAGCGGGCCGTGTGGCTTGGTGGTGCGTATGGAGTTCTCAAGGAACGATACCGCTGCCCGTGCCCCGTACTGCTGACGCGTTACCTAGATCGAAAGACCCAAGGCAGTCCGTCACGTACTCGATCAGACACGGCGCCAACCCCTTGCCCCCTGTGCTAGCGGGGCGTGTTGTTGACAAGGAGAACGCTACTCAGCCTGGCGGTAGAGTCAAGCTTTGCAGGTCAGAGGGCCTAGACGGGTGATTGGTACACCCTGGATGTCCGGTATGGGGAGCCTGGATGGATGCGTCACTATGACGATAAGACAGTCTCCAACCACTGATTCCATGGCATTACAGCGTTATATTACCTGTATCCGTGGCAGATGCGGCCACAATCCGTGGATATCAAGGCAGATGCTGCTGTTGGCCATGGATCCACAGGCGCACGCGTGTATATACAGTGTGCTGCCGTATGTATCAGTATGCATCCCAGTGCATAGGTATTGACTCGGATGAGCTAGCCCACGCTCAGATGAGCAGACAACTAGGACATGGCACGCGGTTCGGACACAAGCACACAGAGTGGCGCTCGCTGGTACAAACCTACCCGGGCATTGTTAAATCGGGCGGAGAGTGAGTGTGTGAGTCCCATTAAATTTCCATCATAAATGCCTGTGACCCTGGTCACACCAGCCGTCAGAGCCCTTGTCCCACAAGGGATGTGGGCACGTGACCCAGATCACACAGATTACCCTGTCCCTGCCAGACACGAGTGATGGGTATATATAACTATGAGACTAGTGAAGAAGTGTACACTTGTGCGCTAGGCACAGGGGCAGCCGCCTGAGCGGCCTGCCCAGTGTGCACCAGGCACGACCGTACACGGAGTCTACAGGTTCTACTAGTTATACTATAAAGGTCTCCTTCTCGGAATCCCTCCTCCGTTCCAGGCACCGCCCCTTAGGGCGGGTGCCACTGAACCAGGGGTGTGGGGAACACCCACAATACGTGCCACTGGATATAGTAGGGCCGTAGGCCATTTATATGAAAGGGCACCAGATGGCAAGGGTATACAAGACGGAGGATGGCAAGGTCTACAAGACTGATCCGACGAAGGCTCCGAAGGCTCGTAGCAGTCGTGGTCAAGTTACCGACTCTCAGCAGCGCAAGCAGACCTTCATCAACTACGTCAAGAACGGTAAGTCGATCAAGCAGGCTTGCCTGGACATGGGACTCACAGAGGCCCAGTACAAGTACCTACGTCAGTCGGATGCCAACTTCCGAGACGAGATGGATCGTCTCAGGCTTATGAAGTCTGGCGACTACGATGCTGACGAGAACCGCCAGAACATCGGTCCGTTCCCTCAGTGGTGTGAAGACTACCTAGACACGAAGCTCTTCAATCACCACCTACAGTGGATCGACGTTCTTGAAGGTCGTGACCCTAGGAACCTGCACGAGAACCAGATCTACATCAAGGGCGAGCCTGAGTTCCTACTGATCAACACTCCACCTGAGCACGCTAAGTCCACGACGATCACTATGAACTATGTAACTTACAGGATCTGCCAGGACCCGAACGTTCGTGTCATCATCGTGTCTCAGACTCAGGACATGGCCAAGCGATTCCTTCGTGGCATCAAGGATCGACTAGCATCCGAGAACAGGAACTACCAGAAGCTTCAGGTTGACTTCGGTCCCGAGGGTGGATTCGATGAAGGCTCGTCCGCCTGGACGGCGACCGAGATCTACGTATCCAGCTCTAGCCGTGAGTCCGGAGAGAAGGACCCTACGGTTCAGGCTCTTGGTATCGGAGGACAGATCTATGGTGCACGTGCTGACCTTATTATCCTCGATGACTGCGTAACAGGAAAGAACGCACATGAGTATGAGAAGCAGATGGACTGGCTCCAGCGAGAAGTATACAACCGACTATCTTACCCGGGCGGTCGTATCCTTCTGGTGGGCACGAGGCTTTCACCGGTGGACCTGTACGGTGAGATCATCAAGGACGACTACTACGGCGATGAGACGTCTCCTTGGACCTACCTCACCCAACCTGCGGTCCTGGAGTACGCCGACGATCCGGAGGACTGGAACACGCTATGGCCTCGAACTAACCGTCCTCCTGTATCCCTCGCAGGTAGGTCTCAGGTAGTTCAGGACGAAGACGGACTCTGGCCTATGTGGACTGGAGAGGCGCTTCGTAAGCGCCGCTCTTCTATGAGTCCTCGCAACTGGGCCCTGGTGTACCAGCAGGAGTCTGTGGTAGAAGACGCTATCTTCCCAGTAAAGGCGGTCACTGGTTGTGTAGACGGTATGCGCGCTGCGGGTGTAATGCAGAGCGGTGCACCCGGTCATCGTGCGAACGGAATGCAAGGACTGTATGTTGTCGGGGGCTTCGACCCTGCCATGACCGGCCACTCGGCTTCGGTAGTAATGGGAGTCGACAGGATGACCGGGGAGCGATGGGTCCTTGACGTCTGGACCAAGGGCAGCCTTAAGCCAGATGACATCTTCGACAAGATCAAGGAACTAACTGTCAAGTACGGGATCATGGAATGGCGCATCGAGAAGAACGCGATGAACCTCATGGTCACCCAGAACCGCGACATCAGGAACTTCCTTGCCAGCCGAGGCTGCATCCTCAAGGAGCACTACACTGGAAACAACAAGTGGGACGCCGACTTCGGCGTCGCTTCTATGTCTGCACTGTTCGATGGATGGGAGTCTAAGAAGGCTCTGATCCATCTGCCGTCTCGTTCCTCCGGTGAGGGCGTCAAGGCTATGATCGAGCAGCTAACCACGTGGGAGCCACTTCCTCCTGGCGTCAAGACCAAGAAGAAGACCGACGTAGTCATGGCCCTGTGGTTCGCAGAGATCAGGGCGCGAGAGATTACCAACGAAGTAAACAACGTGTTCCACGTTGACAACCCATTCCAGTCCGAGCGAGACAAGAACCGTACTACCACCATCGATCTAGATCTCATGGGAGTTGCCATGGATATAGATCCAAATGGTTGGTGGGGAGGATAACAATGATCAAGGGTATCGACGTAGCTAGCTACCAGAGCGACAGCTACGACACCACAGGGCTAGACTTCGTGGTGGTCAAGGCTACCGAAGGAACTAACTACAAGAACCCTAGGTACGCCGCTCAGGTCGCGCACGGCAGGGCTAAGGGCCTAGTCGTCGGACACTACCACTTCGTTAACTCTAGCGCGTCTATGGACGCTCAGGCTACGTTCTTCGTCAAGACCGCGACCGAGAAGTCTGGTGAGTTCCTAGTTCTCGACTGGGAGTCTCCTGGTGTCGATGACGCAGAGAAGAACGAGTTCCTAAGGAAGACCAAGGCACTGGCGCCCGGCCTCAAGGTCGGGCTGTACTGCAACAAGGACTACTGGAAGAATCGAGATCACTCTAACTATGCGGGCGACTTCCTCTGGATTGCAGATCCATCCAGCCCTGCCGGAAAGCCAGGCATCGCTCCGGGGTGGAAGATTCATCAGTATAGTTCGGCGGGTGGCGTCGATCGGGACGTTGCTGACTTCGCTAACCGAGGGGCTATGCTCGTATGGGCAGGGAAGCCTGTAGCTAAGCCAAGCCCACACTACGCCGCGTACCCCGGAGCTTCCTTCTTCCGACTTGGACGCAAGCACCCTCTCATCACTGCAATGGGTAAGCGTCTGATCGCCGAAGGATACAAGGGATACAAGAAGGGCGCAGGCCCAGAGTTCACACGTGCTGACATGGCTGCCTACTCTTGGTGGCAGAAGAAGCACGGATACAAGGGCAAGGATGCCAACGGCATTCCGGGCAAGAAGACTTGGGACCTTCTAAGGTTCCAGCGTAAGGGAGTAGCACATGGCGCTTATGATCGAACAAGTCGCAATGAAGGTCGAGTCGCTGCGCCGCGCTTCTGCCGATCGTGATCAGCGTATGAGGGATGTTCACGACGTCAGGTCTGGCGACATTGACACCGTGATCCCAGGGGCCATGCCTGATGCATGGCCCAAGCCTATCGTGGCAAACCTGATCGATACCTCTGCTCGTGACTTCGCAGAGACTATGGGCGTCATGCCTTCTATCAACTGCTCTGCTGGCGTCATCACCACAGACAAGTCGAAGAAGTTCATGGCTAAGCGAACTAAGATCGCTAACCACTACGTTCAGTTCAGTCAGCTACAGCATGGCCACCAGGTTGAGTTCTGCGATCATTACAACACGTACGGTATGGGTATCTATGTCATCGAGGCAGACTTCGAAGAGAAGATGCCAAGGATCCGCGTAGAGAACCCGATGGGCGTTTACCCAGAGATCGACCTGTACGGTAGGATCCGGTCGTACTCCAAGATCTGGCGCGAAGAGGC
>Ga0170475_103213551_pt1 | contig 21049 bp, 18 predicted proteins | sample Soicark_Litter_5_FD_111474 | JGI IMG/M metagenome (GOLD analysis project Ga0170475, IMG submission 111474) | Avena fatua rhizosphere microbial communities from Hopland, California, USA. Combined Assembly of 48 SPs
CCTGGTTGTGCACGCGGATGCTCCTCGCCGCCTGGCAGTCCGCCAGAGAGGAGATCGCCGCAGCTGATGTGACGGATGCCGCAGTTGAACTCCGAGCCGAAATGGGCGGCGAAGGCATGCCCGAGATCGGTTCGTCAGCGGTGAGTTGAGTAGTCCGACCTCAACGCCGCTTCGCTTCTGCGTCGCTCCAAGACCGTCCGCCCTGAGAAGCCGGGAGTGCCTTCGCTCACGCTTCAACACCCGTTCGCCCTGGGTCAACACGCCCGCGCGCCCTCACCCTTCCATACCTCAGGACAGGCTCGCTTCGCGATCGAAGGGCTTGTGGCTCGTCGTGACGGACTTCCAGAGGCACTGCCTCTGGACTTGGATGTCAGCAGTCGTAATGCGACTGCCACAGACCCAGGCCGCCGTACACCCCTACTGATAGTGTCAGAACGTATGACCAACCGTCATGCGGCGGCAGTCTTGTATCCGACTTCTTACGGACGCGTCGGATTCGGTCATTGAGTGCCAAAAAGAGAAGAAAAAGAGCCGGAACAAGTTCACGAATCGATGCGGCACGGCTGATGCACATAGAGCTGCGTCGTCCAAATGGCACGGTGGCAAACACCGGACAAGCTGATCCATAGCCCGCTACGCGCAGTAGCACATTGCTTAGAGGTCAGCGATGGACAAATGCCGACGACACGTGGGGAAACCCGTCCTGACGCAGAGGAGGTTGCGGCAGGAACAGTGCCAAAAGCGATGCTCCACGCATCGCGTTGCACCGACTCCGTCGGTCGCTCGCTGGAAGCACTGCATTGCGCCATCGTGGTCGCCCTTGAGCGTAACGGTGGAGGAATAACTTTATCTTCTGATTGACTCTCCCAATGCAGCCTGATACCCACCACTATCCAAAGTCTCTGCTTGTCTCTCTAATGTCAAGCGCCTTTATTGTCACTGCGTGTGGCGGCGGCGCAGACCAACCTTCTGATGCTGCGGCAGCCGGCAGCGAGGCAGCGCAGGCCACCAGTACTGCACGACCCTTAGCAATAACGACAACGTCGAGCTGGACGAAGATTGCGAGCGAAGGTCAATCGTTTTCGGTCAGCGGAACTCAGACCGTTCGATATGGATCAGGGTCCAGTTGGGTCCAAAAGACTGTCACGGGCGGCGGTCAATGTACCAATGCGTTCTTTGGCAGTGATCCGGCGGCTTGGGTCGCGAAAGAGTGCGACGTGAATACCTCTGCACCTGCACCTGCACCTGCACCTGCACCTGCACCTGCACCTGCACCTGCACCTGCACCTGCCCCTGCACCTGCACCTGCACCCGCACCCGCACCCGCACCCGCACCCGCACCCGCACCGACAACGTCAAGCTGGACGAAGATCGCAAGCGAAGGTCAATCCTTTGCTGTCAGTGGAACCCAAACCGTTCGCTATGGAGCGGGATCTAGTTGGGTTCAAAAGACTGTCACGAGTGGCGGTCAATGCACCAATGCGTTCTTTGGAAGCGACCCGGCGGTCTGGGTAGCGAAAGAATGCGATGTACAAGTACCCGCACCCGCACCCGCACCCGCACCCGCACCCGCACCCGCACCCGCACCCGCACCTGCACCTGCACCTGCACCTGCACCTGCACCTGCACCTGCACCGGCACCTGCACCGGCAACCACCGCTTCCCTGCAATGGCAGCCGCCGAGTTCTGGCGCTGCGGCTGGATACCGCGTGTACTTTGGCACAGCGTCTAACACCTATAGCCAAGCGCCCGGAACGGGAATAAATCCAGGAAATTCCACAAGCTACACGGTGACCGGTCTCCAGTCAGGAAAGACGTACTACTTCGTGGTTACGGCAGTGGATTCTTCCGGAAACGAAAGCCTGCATTCGAACGAAGTTGCGAAGGTCATTCAGTAAGGGGCTCTCACATGTACTTCCAAAATTCATCGGTAAGCGTTGTCGAAACATCCATCATGAAAATTCTCTCAAAACACCTTCGATCGAATGATTGCGATCGCCGCGCTGACTTGGCAAATGGCGGCTCGAAGCTGAAATGCGCAGTCCCACTACTTCTCGCGATGACCTTCTTTGGCGCCATGGACGCCAACGCCGCGAACTACTATGTGCGTGCAGGGGCTTCAGGAAATGGCTCTGACTGGAGTAGCGCCGCCCCATCGTTGCCTTCGGCGCTAAACCGCGGAGACGTGTACTACATCGCTGACGGCGCCTACGCAGGGCGCACGTTCGGAACTGCAGTGAGCGGCACGACCCCCATCACTATCAAGAAGGCAACGGTGGCTGACCATGGCACCTCTGTAGGATGGAGCGATGCCTATGGAGATGGGCAGGCGACCTTCTCAAGCGGATTCGTCTTCACTTCTTCGTACTGGGTTATCGACGGGCAAACCGGCGGAGGCGCGTCGAACAATTGGTCCGGAAACTTCGGGTTCAAGATCACGGAATTGGGCGATGGCAACGCCGTGATCAAGACTGGCCAAGGCGGCACATCGGACAACATCACGATCCGCCACGTGGACCTGCAGGGCATCGGGCACGCAAGCAACTCGGGCGGGTCGGCCTCGAATGACGGGCTTGCCATCTACGGGTCGTCGAACATCACCCTTAGCTACTTCAGGATGACAGGCATTGGCCGCTGTCCCTTCTTTGTGAGTCCGAAAAATGCAGTGTTCGAACACGGATGGGTTCAGTCCTACTACGGCTCGAGCGCCGTTCACTCTGAGGTCGCCAGCATCTGGGGGTTCTCCGGCAGTGTGGGTGATGTGACCTTCCGCTACAACTTGTTCACCGACATTCAAAGTACCGGCGGAATCATGTGGGACAACTCGTCCAACAATAGTGCGAAATTGAATGTTTACGGGAACGTCTTCTACAAGCCGCCCGGGGCCACTTGGCAGCAAGCCAATGGACTGGTTGGCGGCTGGACTGGCGGGGGTGGTGAGCAATATCGAAATGCGACGGTTTCCAACAATACATTCATCAATGTGGATCAAGACAGTCTGAGTACCTTACCGAATGTCTATTCCGGAAATGCGGCCTACAACAATCTGTTCTACAACAGCAATAGTCCAGACTTCGCTAAGTATGGAGTGCACGACTACAACTATGTCATCAACTCCGGAAGCATCCAGGAAAGCAACGCTGCCATTTCATCGAGTGGAGATCCATTTGTAAATGCTGCTGGCCTTGACTTCCGATTGAAGGCAGCCACGGTCGCGGGAATCGCAAGGCAAGCGCCATTCAATCTGGATCCGTTGGGCAAGACCCGAGGTGCCGACGGGGTGACCGACCGCGGCGCGTTCGAGTTCGGTATCAGTGGCGGACCGACGCTCTCGCCCCCGATGAGTCTCCAGGTGAAGTAGGCAAGCGAGGTCAGCTTCCGGAGCGCCCGGCAACGAGAACCACTTCTTGTTGTCGGGCGCTTCCACGTTCAGTCCTATGCTTCTAACTTAACTAGTGCCTGAACGAAAAGTCATGTTTTCAGAAATTCCAATGGCGCTGGCATGTCTGCAACTGTGCTGTCGCGCCGATGACCTCGAGACTTTTTGTTCTTCGGACGCGACAAATCGCCGCTTGCCACCAATTCGGCGTTGTTCAGACGGATTTATCTCTGCCCCTGCGTTCGCAGCAGCAGAAAAATCGCGAATCAAAGTGGTCTAGGCCGCTTTCTTGTAAGGCCCGCGTATTCGATCGGCTTCTTGCTGACGCAGAACAGCGCCCAGGCGTTGAACGTTGCGCGCGACGACAGCCAGCGCAACGTATCTCTTGAAGCCAACTATCCCATGATCCGGACAGACGTCCAAGCCATGCTGCTCCAGCGCATTGATCGCTGACTCGACGGCGGAATGCCGCTGACGCAGTCTGACGAACTCAGATCCAGATTCGATTTCCAGATCAACTGCGCTGAGCCTGCCCTTCTTGGGTATAACAACAACGTTCACGATCTCTTTGAGCTTGACTTGATTGTCTTTGCTGTGGAACCCTTTGTCCATGCTGACGCTGTGAATCCCATCGAATCGTTGCTTCGTTTCTTCGATGATTGGCACGGCTACAGCATCATCCGTAATGCCTTCCATCACCTGATGGTTCAGGATGAAGCGGTGCTGGTCCTCGACCACGGACACGCGCAAGCCGAGCTCCACCGGAACGCCTGCCTTGCCCTTGCTGATCCACTCCGTATGTGGCTGGAACAAGGAGAAGACTTTCTCTTCGTGAGGAATGCTTTGACCTTGCAGTACTCGACGCTCAATCTGGTCGATCTGCCTCTTGGCATGCCGCATGAACTCGTCGAGCTCGCTCAGAAAAACCTCCGCCAGCACGATGTGCTGAAGCTTGCGGCGGGTGTCGCTCGCCCGATCCAGGTAGACCTTCGCTTGCTCGAGATAAGCGCTGTGCGCCTGCCTCATCGCAGCCTCCTTGTCTTGACGCTTGACCTCGTCCTTCGAGGTTGAGTGCTTGAGCTTTTGCGCGTGCCGGTAGAACTTCTTGAATTGACGCAGGTTGTACGCGCTCTGGCGCCAGTCGCTCAGGCCATGGGCCTCGCACAGGTCCGCAGAGATCTCGATGGTCTTGCGTATCGCATCCCAAAGCAGATTGATGTCGGTCGGGTAGTGCACGTGCGTCTCAACGACAAAGGAGTCACAGCGAACCTCGAGGCCTTCTGCTGGACTTTTTTTTACCAACACATGCCCAGCCTTGACCACCTCCTGATTGATGCGATCAAGAATCTCGGGTGTGAACAGGCGAAGGTTGTCCTTGAGCGTCTGCAGCTTGTAATCCGTCTTGTCGGACCAGTCGCCGTGACCCAGCATCTGACGCAGCGTGCCGTGCTGATTGACCAGGTCGTGAATGCGGTCGTAGTCAGCATTCAAGCCCAGCCGAATGACACCGAGCACGAGAATCCTCCATTGATCCATCCCCGGTCGACCCGTGCCCGCATCGGCCTTGCCCTCGCCTGCGGTGCGCTGCGGTATCACTTCCCGCAAGATGCTGAAGACACGCTCACGCAGCTCCGGCTGCGTATAGATGTGCTGCAACCCGCGCAGAAGTTGCGGAATGTCGTCCCGGGATTTCGGGTCCAGCCGGATTGCACCAATGTCTACTTCGCCGAGCATCAATTGCGGATTGATCACATTGCGCATGGAGTTTTCGTCGGACGAAGTTTTTGGAAAATGAACCGTCAGGACAGGTTCGATGAAGCCACCGAAGTTCGACGCCACCTATGAAAGCGACGCCATGCACAAACTCGGGCAAGGACGTCAGCTTCACCGCACCTCGAAACTTCGAGCCGCGAATTCTATTGACCGCAGGCCGCGTTTCATAGGTGCGCGGCGTCGTTCGTTACCTTTTCGTTCAGGCACTAACTAACAACCAAGATTTCGGAACCCTCGAGCGGAGGTCAGGCGGTTCCAATCTTCCGTTGCCAACAAGGTCCTGGGATCTTCGGCTCGCGACAACGGGGTCTTCATTCTTCCGAGAGCAGTCTTGATGAAGTCTTTTATTTGCTTCTCGCGACGCTCTGCGTCGAAGTGGGTCACCGTCATGCACGATGTGTGAATAGGAAGGTCCTTCGGCCACTTTCTCTTGATGTAGCTATAGCAGGCATAGAACTCTGCTGGCAGTTTGACCAACTGATTGGTGTTGTGAACACAAAAGGCCGGGATTGCGTAGTTCGTCATGCCAAAGCTCTTGGCTTGAAGACATATATCGACGCCGTACATGTGGAAGTGGGGCAGGTTTGGGTCGAATTTGAGTCCGGTCGATTTCCGGAAAATTAAAACGATCTCATCCAGAGTGTCCACTTGCTCTGGTGCATGAAGTGCCTTGCCGTGCAATCCACGGCCGGTCGTGAACACCATGCCAAGCCCACCTTCCACGCCGCGGCGCAATCCGAAACAACCCAGCACCCCCCAGCGAATCCCATTTTCTTCCAAGGTTTGAATGGCACGCGATACGTTGCTGAACCAATGTTCCGGAAGGTACACGTCTTGATGAACGAACACCAAGATATCGTCCTTTGCTTCCTCCACCGCACTGTTGTAGGCCAAAGATGCGGACGAGAATCCCTCCTTGATGAGAATGTTGCGCTCATGGCCGTCAGCAAGGGCCGGCGACAGCAATAGATTTCCCTCCAGGATGCGCCGGTTGTTCACTGCGGCGATGATGGTGAATCGGTCCCTGTTCATTGCCTTGTTCCCTCCAGGTGCAAAAAAATGATGTGTATGGTGCAGTGTTGTGACCGTGAACCGAATCAGGCCGAGTCATGTGGTTTCAAGAGCGCGCTGCCGGGTAGTTTGGAGCGATTCATCAAGGCACTGTTGTGCCGCGTTGATCAGCTTAGGTCCCTGAACCTCGACCCGATAAAGCTCATGAACCTTGCGCTGACCGCAGCGTCCCAGGCGCTCAAGCAGACGAGTTTCATCATGGAGTCGGATGATCTGGGCAGAAAATCTACCGATGTCCAAATAAGGTACGGTAACGCCGCAATCGATGTCGACAAACTCCGTTCCGCCCCCTGATCGCTCAAAGCAAACAACAGGAAGACATTGTTCAGCCGCCTCTAGCATGACAAGTGGAAATGGGTCCTCTCGAGACGTCAAGGCGAACACGTCCATTGCGCAGTAGTAGTCCAGGACATTGTCCGCGGTCGGAACCAGTCGACACCGACTTTCCAGGCCCAGATGACGAATGTCGTGTTCGAACTCCAAAGACTCCTTGTCTTTGCAGCTGCCCCCGATCCACAAGAAATGGACATCGTCGTAGCCACTCGTCGATGCAATGGCTTGCGCCACCTGAAGAAACAGGTCCGTGCCCTTCCTCCACCCCAAGCTACCACAGCCTCCAACCACAAAGGCATCCCTTGGCAATCCCATTTCGTCTCTCATTCGGTTGCGGCGCGCATCTCGATCCGTCGCGCTGAGCAGGTTGAATGGGACGAAGCCGTTGACCAGATCAATCTTCTCGGCAGGCACGCCGTAGTCAGATCTCAATGTCTGCTTTACAGAGTTTGAGACTGCGATAAATCGTGTTGCCGATCGGAACGTATCTGCCAGGTCATCGTCTCGCAGCGTTAATTTCAACGCATAGCTGAGTTCGTGAACATGCCACAGTACTGAACGGCCGCGGTCTTTGAGAAGCTTCACCAAGTGTGCCGAGGCGCTGGTGTTAGCGTATATGAGGTCGTATGGACCAGTGGGCAAGGACATGCGCCTGAGCAGCGCTTCAAGTGGCCTTCGAAAGCGGGGCATGGAGTGACAGAAAAGTGTGCTCAGAGGGGGAGCCGGGTCTCTCCATGCGACCGTCTTTGGTACGGCGGCACGGAAATCGTCGATTAATGGACCGGATCCGTGAACGAGAACTTCCATGTCCCAGTCGACTTTGCCTTGAAGCCATCTCAACAAATTGAGAAGGAGGATGCTTGCGCCATTTCGCGATGCAGAGTGGCTGAGAAAAAGGACCCGAGGGCGAGACGATGCCATTAGACATTCCTCCGAAAACGATCATGCAACTCGAAATTGTCTAGAGTCGTGTTGGTCACGATTCAGCGTTCTCCGATGACTGGATGCACAATCGATCCATCTCGATATTGGTTCAAGGTGATCGCTTCCCGGATAGGAGGAGGTACCTGTTGGATCAAGTTAAGGCCAATGGTTGCCAGTGTCAGATACAAGAAAGTGACCGACTGGTCGAAATATGAGACCGACATGAACGTGGCGGCGTGTGAGAACAGCGCCGCGCCGAGCGCCCAGGCAACGAAAGAAGGCACCGACTGCGCTTCATGAGATTGCCGCAATGTCTGCCCGACCATCGAGAAGCCCTTCGCAAGCACCCAAATGAACAGCAACATCAGTGGCATGCCGCCATCCACGCCCATGCGCAGGTAATGATTTGTGATGTCGATGTGGTTGCCGCTCCACGGGACTCCATAGGGCATCCAATGACGAGTATGGTCCGTTCCCGCAAGCCACCATTCGGACCAATGATCGATTGCGGTTTCGATCAGTGCGGCGCGGTGCCAACTGGTGCTGCTTCCCGTCAGGTCAATGCGAGCCAACAGATAGTACGCCGGTGCCTTCATGACCATATCCATGGCTATATAGCCAAACACCGCCGCCCAGCGTACGAAGCGCATGTGATAGCGCAAGGGCCACATAAGTAGTGCGGCGAGCGAGAACGCGCCACTCATGATCGGACCGCTTGAAGATGACGAGAAAATCATTGAGAAACACGCCAGGAAGCCGAAAATGGCTGTCCCTCGGTATGGTTTCCACAGTGGTGCCATCAGTGGCAGCGATACCGCCCCGACGGTGCCGGCGAGGATTGAGTGGCCGAATGGCCCCTGTGCACGAAATGATCCACCGCGGATGTCGGACATCTGAACGCCGCCAAATGCGGAGAAGGCGTTGATCCCGGTGAACCTCTCGTAGACCATTGCGATGGCTATAGGAATCAGAACAATCGCCACGATCCGACATATCGCGATGATGTCGTCCGCCGACCGGCAGAATGCGCGAAACATGAAGTACGTGCCACAGGTGGTGAACACGAGGCCAGAGCGATTCACCAGGGTGGCGGCGATGTCGTCATGGAGCAGGCTGCTCGTCAGTGCCGCGGTCGCCCAGATGACCATCACCCAGTCGAGGCCGTGCATTCCATTGGCCAGGCCGTCTTTTCTTATGACGGCTCTGAGGATGGCGACGGTCAGCAGCAATCGAAGGGCGTAGAAGTTGAAGGGGCCCAGGCTGAAACTCAGCGATGTGGGCAAGTAGCAGCCCGCGCACAGGAGAGAAAGTGCAGCCCAACGTCGCGGGAGCACCAACACGCCAATCATGGCGATGAAGAGGAATGCTACTGCGAGGGGACTCATGCGTGTTGACTCTTCAGGTCTGTCGAGCTGCTTCAGCGATTTTCGAATCGGACTTGCCCATGTGGCGACGCCAGTAAGTCTTGATTTTGTCGGTCAAGCCTGCCCCCTCCACAAGGCGCCGTGCCGTTGTGTCTAGCAGGAGGCACAATTTGAGCAACAGCATCAGGACAACGCCCTTTGCGCTCGGTGCAAATAGCCACGCCGGAGTTTCTCGCCAGAAGTGATCCCCGAAGCGCGCTTTGTACGGCGCATCGCCGAGACCGAAATCGAGTCGCCGGATTCCCTCATGCATCAGTTCATCGGCCATTCGGATGAACATGAGGGTTCCGACTTCGAAGTCGCGTAAATCCGGGTCATAGCCTGTCTCTGAGGAATGGAAGACGCCTTGGTAGACCGTCCCGAACCAAAAGGCCCTGACACTTCCGTCGATCTCAAGCAATTGAACGCGCAGTTGCTTGCGACTTGCGAAGAGTTCAAACCGGCGTCGGTACTCCTCGTTGTCAAAGAAGCCTGCATTCAACGCCCGCTGATACGTCTTGGCCGCCACCGCTTCGAGGCGGGCGCACAGGGCAGGGATGTCGTCGAACTCGGTGATCCAGCGCCACGCTACCTTTCCTGAAAATGAGGCTTCGAGTTCCTTCTGGCGCTTTCGAAACTGGCTCCGGTGCTTCGGCCGCACCTTCTGCTCGAGAAAGCTCTTATCCGGAGACATCATCATTTCGCGGTGCGTGGACCACCTTGGAGTTCTCTCCCAGAGCCAAGTCGAGCGGTCGAGTTGCAGCGCCTTGAACAAGGGCGAATGCTCGGACAGGTGGTGAAAGGCTACCGCGTCGGCCACGCCACTGCGCAGAAGAGATCGCAAATAATGGACAGCTTGACTGGCCGTCTCATCATCCATCGGTCCCATGACGCCCTGATGTATGACGGTAAGAACTGTGGCCGGGATCCGTACGGGCTGGATATACCCTATCGCTGGCGCGAAGGTCGTGCGCTCGAGTCGACCCGCCACCAACACATGAGGTCGACCGTCCCGCTCGATCACAGTGACGTAAGGGCATTCGACTTCGGTCCTGACTCGGCAGACCAGTTCGAACTGGGCGAGATCGTTGTTCGCATGGCTTTGCCATTGCTCCCAATGGGCACGCACGCCGTCCAGATCCTGCAGCGTTCGAATCGCTTTGATGCTCATTCGTGAACCTTTCAATGCGTGGCATGGATCAGGATTCGGCCCGCCCCATCCAAATCGCCATCTGTGGTGCCGCAGGCGGCTGACCGAAGCGCTTCAGGAAGCCGCTGGCGTCCAGCAGGTCGGCGCAGCGAGGCGTCTTGTAGATCAGGTACAGCTTGTTCAACGCTGTCGCGCGCAAATTGGAGATGACCTTGCGGAGCACTTCTTCCGAGAATGGGTTGTAGAGGTACAGGACCATGTTGCCTTCCGGGAAGACGAAGTCCGCCGCATCGGCATGCGAGACGATTACGTTCGGAGCTTGATGTCGAGCCAGGTTTCGCGTGGCGATTTCCACGAGTTCTTCGGCAAACTCGACGCCGATGACGCGACGGAACCCCTTTTTCGCGGCCACCATGAGCGTTCTTCCCTTGCCGCATCCGAGGTCGATGAACGTGAAGTTCCGGAAGTCCTCACCGAGGAACTCGAGGGCCGCCAGAAGTTCTTCTTCGCCGGTGGCCTGATAACGCTCACCGAAAACGGCGTTGGGAGAGCGGATGCTGAGCTTCCAAAGCGGCTCGAGGCCGCCCGTGTCCGTCCGATGCCGTCGATCGAAGTCTTCCTCGGGCCGCTTGCGCCCGAGATGTGCGATGACCCGTCGACATGTCGCTGGGACGCCCTCCGTACGGAAGGTGTGGATGAGCTTCGAGGTTAGCAACTGGAGGTTCATGTGGTCATCTCGGTGGTCTGGCTGACGCCTGAGATCGAGGATCGATTCCTGCGGCTCTAGTACTTTCGAACCCAGCGTTCTCCACCCAAAGTCCAGCGCAAGCGGGCCATCCATTTACGAAATGCATTGCCGCTCGACCAGCGGCGGTCGTACAGCAAACTCATTGGCCAGGTGACCAGCAAAGCACTCACCCTGAGCGTGCTTGCGCAAAACATGGCGCAGCGGTACAGCATTGCGTAACGGAATGAACGGGTCTTGCGAAAGAATCGCCATTGCGACTCGAAGGACATGACGGCAGAAAATGTACTTGCCGAGGTCTGTGAACTGCTCGCACCACCATGGTGGATGACCACGGCAGTGGGAACATAGTAGGCGCCAAACCCGGTCCTCTCGGCCTTGAGGCAAAGATCCATGTCTTCGGCATACATGAAATAGTCAGTGCTGAACATGCCAACTGCCTCGAACATCGAACGCTTCATCATGAGGCAAGCGCCGGATATTGCTTCTACCTTGCGGGGCCTGTCGCCCCGTACGGACAGCGACTGCTTTCCCCATATACCTGCTTGCGGAAAACGGGTGCGCAGCAGGTCGGAGTCCAGGAACTGGTTCAGGACCGTGGGAAAGGCGCGGACGCAGGTGTCCTGAACGGATCCATCGCTGTTGAGAAGCTTGGGGCCGACGATCGCCGCCTGGGGCATGTTCGTCAGATGGTCGTACAAACTATTGATCGCGGTGCCGACAATCTCGGTATCCGGATTCAGAAACAGGAAGACGCGACCACGCGTGGCACCGAATGCTGCGTTGTTGGCGTTGGCGAATCCGACATTTCTGTCCAGTTGAAGGAAGCGAATCTCCGGACGTGTCTGCTGGAGCATTTCGGCGCAGCCGTCGAATGAACCGGAGTCGACAACAATGATTTCAAATGACAGCCCTCGCGTTTGGGAAATGACGGACTCGATCGCCTTGGAAAGGTAGTCCTTGGAGTTCCAATTGACCATGATGATCGACAGATCCATTTGATTTCCTCGCTATTTGCTCATGAAGGTACGGTGCCAGAGTTCCAGAGACACAAGCAGATAAATGTGTCTCATGAACTGCTCCCGACCTTGCTCATGCCGCTTGAGCATTTGCTGGATGTATCCGCGTTCGAAGTACCTCGGCATGTACGAGTCGCTGCTGAGGAGGCAATCGTCGACGAGGGCCTTCATCGGTCCTCGCAACCAATTCGCGACCGGATGCGCGAATCCCTTCTTTTTGCGATAGACGGTCTCAGACGGGAGCCATTTGGTCATTGCCTTCTTGTGCAAATACTTGCCGGTCATTCCTTTGAGCTTCAGTCCTGGCGGCAGGCTTTCGATGAACTGGACCAGGCGATGGTCCAGGAACGGTACCCGGACCTCCAATGAATTGGCCATGGACGTCTTGTCTGCAACCATCAGGAGGTCGTCCGGCAGGTTGGCTCGCGTGTCGATGTACAGCATTTGCGAAAGAGGATCGAGATGATCTACGTTGGATTGCAGTGCACGCAGAGCCTCTTTGGTCCCATAGCGAGATTCGTCGAAGCTCACCTTGAGTGCGCCTTTGTATAGCTGCGCCTTCATGTCGGCACTGAAGAAGGAGTAGATCTTCGCGAAACGGGTGAGGACGTCTGGTTCGGCCAGAGAGGCCACGCCACGCTTGAGGCGCTCCATCGGAAGAGGAACGCGGCCGATGAGCGAGGCGAGAAGTCCGGTCAGCGAGGTCGGCAATCGACTATAGAGGGACGAGAGTTTCACCCCAAGGTATCGGTCGTACCCGGCCCAAGGTTCATCGGCCCCCTGGCCGGCCAATGCCACCTTGACGTGCGCACTGGTCATTTGTGCCAGGAAATAGAACGCTGGCGCTGGTTCGTGTGCAACTGGCTCCTCCAGGTCGCCCATGTAGCGTTCGAAATAGGTGATGTAGTCCCGGTGGCTAAGCATCATCGAGTGGTGCTCGGCGCCGAACTGCAGAGCGGACTGTCTGGCGCCTTCCAGCTCGTTGGTTCGGTCCGCTCCTTCGAATCCGATGGTGAAGGTCTGTACCGGCCTGTGCGAGTGCTGGCTCATGATCGCCAAGAGCGCTCCGGAGTCGACTCCCGAACTCAGAAAGAGCCCCACGGGGACATCGCTTCGCATCTGGAGGCGGACAGCGTCCTCGAACAATGCTTGATACTCTTCGATCAAATCGTGCTCTGAGTACCTTGTCCGCTGCTTTGGAACGTCATTCCAGAATCGTCGAATCTCTATGTCCTTTCCATCTACTTTCATCCAATGCGCGGGTGGCAACTTGAATATGCCGTTGAACAAGGTTTTTGGCGAAGGCACGAAGCGGAACGTAAATAGTTCCGCAAGCGCAGAAAGGTCGACCTCTCGACGAAAGTCAGGATGCTGGAGGAGAGGCCCGATTTCGGAGGCGAACAGGACCTGGTTGCCGACCAGGGTGGCGTAGAGAGGCTTGATTCCAAGATGGTCTCGCGCCAGAAAAAGGGTCCTGCTTACGGTATTGAAGATGGCAAATGCGAACATTCCATTGAAGTGATTCACGCAGTCGCTTCCCCACTGCTCGTAGGCGTGGACAATAACCTCTGTGTCGGACACGGTCTTGAATTGGTGGCCGAAGCGTTTCAATTCTTCGCGAAGCTCGACGTAGTTGTAAATTTCTCCGTTGAAGACGACCTGCAGCGTTTCGTCTTCATTGCAAATCGGCTGCTTCCCGCCCTCTACATCGATGATGCTCAGGCGCCGATGCCCCATCCCAATTTCCCTATTCAGGTAGTAGCCCTCGCCGTCAGGCCCCCGGTGCGCCAAGGCCGTCGTCATCCGCTCGAGGGCCCTCTGGTCGACAGGACGCCCCGAGCGGTCAAAAATTCCGCAGATGCCGCACATACATACCTTTCAATGAGCTCACGAGCTTGCGTTGCTGCTCTGCCCGCAAATAGCTCACAACGTCAGGAGGCAGGACGATCGGATGCCCTTTGAGCATGCGTTGCAGGTAGCCCACCAACATGGCTGCGCTTCCGATGCCCCTGGGCGGCTCCAGCGAACGATAGACACACCGAAGGAATAGGAACATGAAGCCATATCCAAGGGATTGGAGCCTGCGTCCCTCCTTCAACTTTGCGGCAACCGGTAGCGCAGTAGCCGTTCCCGTTCTTCGATGTTCGAGAACGCGAAGGGCCGGGAAGGTACGAACTTTCCATCCCCTCATGCGCGCCATGATCTCGGCTGCCGAGTCGATTCCTCCTTCGGGCAGGGCCAGGTATCCTCCGATCTCCTCGAAGCAGCTTCGCCTGAACAACTGCACGGCACCCGCGACGCTGTCGAGGGCCACGCCCTGGCTGACGAAGCGATCTCCAATTCGCGTCGAGACCATTCCGCCGGCGATTCCGAGACGTGGATCACTCTCGAATTCGACAAGAATGTTCTTGAAGTAATCGCGCTCGAGAGAAATATCGGCGTCGAGATTTCCGACATAGAGATGGTCGAGCGTCTTCACTTCCGCCAGACCAGCGTTGAAAGCCCTGGCTTTGTTGCCGAAGTGCCTTGTCCCCGTGCGATGCAGATCGACCAAGCGCAGAAAATCGTGCTGCCCGGCGTATCGGCGAACAATATCTGCCGTGCAGTCGGTCGAGTTGTCGTTCACGATGATCCATTCGATGGGGCGAACCACCTGACTGATCATCGACTCGATCGTTCGCTCGATCAGCGCTTCTTCGTTGTGGGCAGGCGTGATGATCACGAACGGCGCGACCCTTTGCGATCGGTTCATGGCGGAACTCCAGGTTTGCAGGGCAAGACGGATCTGCTCAGCGTACCGAACCCAAACCTTTCGGGATGCCTCAATGAATGGGCGAGGAAGGGTCTCACTGTTCTTTCGTTGCGCAGCGTGAATAGTTTCGAATGGCCGATCAGTACGAATGGAAGGACTCCCTGCGCCTCGCTGTCGTGGCTGCGCGCGGCCCTGTGCAGTGCATTGATCAATTGCTGACCGCTGCATTGATTGAAGTCAGCCTTCCATGCATGTTTTTTCAAAAGAACGGATACCCATCGGATCCGGACTCCACTTGGGGGGGCACGATCCGAGTCGCTTGTTGACCCGGCCTCGCGCGCAAGTCGGTGTCGCCAACCGCTGAGGGCGCGGTGCACGCGGCCCGGTGTTGCAAAGGCGCCCAACCAGCGACGTTCGCTGTAGATCGGAACCTCCCAGAGCGCGCCGTCGTCATTGCGGACGCAGATGTCCTCGTCGTGCACTGGCCACGGTACGATCGCGCTGTGCGCATGCGAATAGTCGAAGTTCACGATGCCGCTGCGGCGCCCGTACTTGAACACTGACGTATCGATCTCGATGCCGTTGCCGACAAGCGCAAGAACGACGTTGCGCGACGGGCTTACAGACCAGTTGGCCGCGCGGAACGCGACGCATCGATAGTTTGGATCGACAGGACGAAGCAGATTCTCAAGAAATTGCTTGCCGGTCCTGATCATCCAGTCCATTCGCTCGTAAGGCAGCGACGCAAAGTCATACTCTGACCAATCTTGAGCCCAGCGTCCATTTTCTATCCGCGCATTGAAATACGAAGAGTGAATGTGCAACTGGACGTCGTGTCCGGTTTCAATAGCTCGGCGCAACTGTTCTGCAATGGCTTCATAGTGATATGTGTCACGACCATGCACATCCTTGTACTCCTTGAACTTCATGATTTCGGCGACGTCAGCCAGGATGGTCAGCTTCGCGCCATATTCGTCGAACAGGCGCAGCAGTCTTTCGGTCGGCTCGACCATCAGCGCATGAGGGCAGCCCTGTCCGTTGCCATGAATCTCGTAGTCAAGGGTAAAGATGACGCGCAACATGTGTGGTGGCCCGTGGGAGGTGGTTCAGTTTGTCGACGAATCGTGCTCAAAGACGAATCAGTCGACCGCGACGGTAAGGAACGTGGGCGTCATGTTTCGTCAACTGTTCAGGCCGCCTCGAGCAAGCTGTCCAAGATCCGCCCGGCGCTATTTCCATCCCATAGAGGCGGAATCTCTCCGAGCCCCGTTTTGTGTCTCAGTGCTTGCTCGACATCGGCCGGCAACCGTTCCAGGGTGGTGAGCCGATTGCTTCCAATCGTGATCGTGATCGGGCGCTCGGTGTTCGGGCGCAAGGTGAGGCAGGGGGTTCGGAAATAGGTGCTTTCTTCTTGCAGACCGCCGGAGTCTGTCAGGATGAAAGCTGCCGATTCGGTGAGACGCAGAGAATCGTGATAGCCCAGTGGATTGATGATGCGCAGGCCAGGGTGCCCATTGAGTGCAATACCAAACTGTTGGCACCGCTGTGTCGTTCTAGGGTGCATGGCAAACACAACAGGAATCGACGCGGCTACTTTCGACAGTGCCTGAATGACACCGCCCAGTTCCGGGGCATGGTCGACATTCGAGGGCCGATGCAGGGTGACATATGAAAACGACTTTTCCTGCAATCCCAGGCGCTCGAGAATCGAACTGGAACGTGCCTTGGGAAGATTTGCGCGCAATGCATCGATCATGACGTTGCCAACACACTTTATCCTGGTCGCCGGGATGCCTTCGCGACGCAGGTTCTCGTCTCCATCCGACGATGGGGTCAGCAGCAGGTCGGCAAGAGAATCGGTCACGATGCGATTGATTTCCTCCGGCATGCCACGGTCGAAGCTGCGCAACCCAGCTTCAACGTGCGCGACCTTGATGCCCAACTTGGCGCACACGAGGGTGCATGCCATGGTGGAGTTGACGTCTCCCACCACGACAACCCAGTCTGGCCTTTCAGACTCGCAAACGGTCTCGAAGGCCTCCATGACGCGTGCAGTCTGAACAGCGTGCGAGCCGGAGCCAACGCCGAGGTTCACGTCCGGTTGAGGAATTCCAAGTTCGTCGAAGAAAACCGCGGACATCATCTCGTCATAGTGCTGTCCGGTGTGAACCAAGCAATATTCGAGCGCAGGCCGTGCATGCCGTGAGCGCATCCGTACCTGATGGACGATCGGCGCCACCTTCATGAAGTTGGGGCGTGCACCTGCGACGATAACCAGTCGGAGGGTACGTTTCATAGTCCGCCTCCTTTGAGCGCAGGCGTGCTGTGCACGTCGAGTTCTGCCATCGCAACGATATGTCCAACGATCGCGTCGAGCGCGCCACGACCGGCCGGTGAGCGCACGTCCGGCCGTTTGCGTTTTGCGAGCACAATTCGGTCTCGCACCTGCGCGGTCGACTCCAGCAGCACCAAGCGACCCTTGGCCGCCAAGTAGCGGTCTACTGCTCCAATAGGGCCTCGAAACGTGCTGTAGACCGGGACACCGAGTGCGGCCGCCTCTCGATTCATGGTGCCGCCCCCGCTGATGACCAGATCTGAATGCCAAACAAGGTTCAAGCCATCTACTGCCCGCTCGGGCACGAGCATCTTTCCGGACTTGAGAAGCTCTGCAAATCGCATTCCCAGCTCAGCCTTCTGGTGGTCGTTGCGGGGTAACAAGATGACCTTCGTGCGCGTGTCGCCGGCGAGCAGATTCAGCGCTGCCGTGAAGAGCTCCTCGCTTTGCGGATTGTGATAGTGCGCCTCGGTAGCGGGTGGCCTGACCGTCACGACAACGTCAGTGTCGAACAGTCCCAGCTCCGCCATGATCGAGCGATCCGGCGAGAAGCTCGCCGTATAGACATCCTCCTTGATTCCGGGATACTGGAGCACCACATTCGCAAACCTGCCAGCAACCTCGCTGGGAATGATATCGGGGACGATCATGCAATCCGGTCGGGTTACATGGGTCACATGCTCGTAATCGCCGATCACGATCGATGGAATTCGCATGACCTTCGCCGCCATGGCTTGCGCTCTGGAGCCATGGGAGATCGCGAGATGAGGTCTGTTGCTCGCGACGAAGGGAAGCAACTGCGCCGCGCGAATGCCCAAGCCAATTACCTTCATCAGCTTGTTCTTGCCAAAGTGCCGCCCAATCGTCGTGCATTCGACGCGGTGCAGCTTGAGCAACTCGACGACGTTGAATGCATCTCGTGCTGTGACCATGACCGAATAGCCCCGCGCCTGAAGTTCGTCAATGAGCGGACGAAAGAACGGGACGTGCGGTGAGTTGTCGAGGTCGATCCAAATTCGACGGGCGTTTTGACTCATTCTCATTTTCATATGCCTTCTGGCCGTGGATGGAGGTGCGCGGTTGAAGCCGCGTCAGCGTTGACGTGCTGCGATGCCGGCGAGTCTCGGCCAGTCGGGCCGGTGTCCGTGCGCGTCATCGCCGACAGGGGCAGTGCGCGCCACCGGAATCGCCTTTCACTGAAGTACAAGAAGGCAGTGGCAGTCATCGTGCCAATCTCCCGAGTTGCAGAAAGTGCGCTATCGGACGTGGCAGTCGCTCGGGAGCTACCAGGTGGACAAGGATTCGAATCGACACATAGCTGCTTGCAATCGTGGCGAGAATTCCAAACGTCATTGATACGGCCGGCGGCAGCACGTGCAAGCCGATGAAGACGGCGCCGACTACGATGAAACTGCAGGTGGCCGTCTTGACGTTCACGGCAGTCCACCGGAAGCCACTCAGTCGTCGCACGATGGGATAAACAAGGAAGCCGTGGAATATGTAGGATCCGAAGAACGCTATGCCCGCACCGTTCACGCCGAAGGCTTCCACGCACCACCACGACAGCCCAATGTTGACCACGGTCCACGCCAGATCGATTGCGAAGAAGAGCATCTGTTTGTTCTTCGCGACGACGATGAATCCGATAGGCCAGGTGAGCACCCGCATTGCCATGCCAAGGCAGATCCATCGCAACACGTCCACAGCGGGAGAGAACTTGGCGCTGTAGAAGAGCGAGATCACGAGCGGGGCCAGGGTCAGGGTGATGAGTACGCCGGGTACGGCCAGCAGCAAGCTGACCTGGGCCTGTTCGTTGACCAGCCGATTGCATTCTTGGTCCTCATAGGCGACGCTGACGAGTCGCGGGTAGCAGTCCGTTCCTAGTGCCTGCAGCACAAGGCCGATATAGAGACCGCCCAATGTCCAAGCGGCGTAGTAGACGCCGGCTGCATCGAGTCCAACCTTGCGCAAAACGATGATGCGCACTGCATAGGCGGCCCCAACCATCAGCATTGCACTTGCCATGAATGCGATGCCGAGCTTCAATAGCATCTTCGATTCCTGGGCGATGTCGACAAGGCTCAATGCCGGTTGGGAAACCGTGATCTTGCGGCTGTACCACCAGGACGCCGCTAGCGAGAGTGTGGCGACAGCCACGAGGGTCGGCACCAGACCGTCTGTCCCTAGAAGGTATACGAGTGGTATGCCGATCGCGGTGCTCAGCAGGCCACTCACTATGGAGAGCCGTGCTATATCGCCGATGCGTCGCATGCCTTGGAGCAGCGCGCTCTGGCTGCCAGCGACAACGCTGACAAACACAACCAGGGAAAGCCACGCGACCGAGTTGACGTGATCAGCGCTGCCAAAAGTCAGTGTCGCGATCGGTCTTGAGAACACGGCCAAGACGATGGCTCCAAGCAGTCCACAAACGATGGATGTTCGTCGCAACGCAGTCACTGTGCGAGCGATTCGCATTGCATCTTTGGACGCTTCGGATTGGGCAATCTGCCGTACGCCGCTTGCGTTCAATCCCATTTGTGCAACGCGGCTAGCCAGTTCGCTGATGAGGATGTAGGCGCCCATCACTCCATAGCCTGCCGGGCCGAGAAGTACGGCCATGATCTTTGTCCTGATCATGCCAATGGACAGATTAATGACGGACGACCCACCGATCATTGCGGAGGTCTTCAGAATGTCACGGTAGCTGTGCTTCTTCGCACGTGACACCGGGTCAATCGGCAGTCCCGCGGTGGAAACGCTCGCAAGTACGACGGGTTCATCATCCATAGCGCCTGTCTTTCGTTGCAATGCGACAGACGTCACGATTCATAAGGCATTTATCGCTGCGTCGCTGCGGTCGATCAGGTCGCGCCTGTTCCTCGAAAAACAACCAGCACGGTCTTCAGCAATATCTTCATATCGAGCACAAGGGAACAATTGCGGATATAACGAAGATCCATCCTCACCATCTCATTGAAGGTAACCCTGCTTCGACCTTCGACCTGCCAGAGTCCGGTGATGCCAGGCCTGAGTGTCAGCAGCCGACGAAGATGCCATGACTGATAGTTCTCGGTCTCATAAGGAATAGGAGGTCGCGGGCCCACGAGGCTCATCTCTCCCTTCAGCACGTTGAATAGCTGTGGCAGCTCATCGATGCTGGTCTTGCGAATGAATCTGCCGAGTGGTGTTATGCGGGGATCGGACTGAAGCTTGTAGGATGCCGGTCTGGGGATGGCACTGGTTTGGGCCGGGCGTTCACTCTTGATAAGGTCTGCAACGAACTGGCGGTGGATGCTGTCATCCACGTTTACCAGCATCGATCGAAACTTGTAGAAGGTGAATGGCACACCGTTCTTGCCCAGGCGTGTCTGCTTGAAGAGGACGGGGCCGCGTGAACTCATGAAGATTGCTGCCGCGGTGACGAGCATCAATGGGCCAAGCATGATGAAGGCAATGAGCGATCCCACGATGTCCAGCCCGCGCTTCAATGAATAGTCGGGACGATTCGTCACTTCGGACACTAAAAACGGCTGGAATGCTGGTCGCTTGCCGACGGGTTGGGTGAGGTTTTCAAAGATTTGATCAGGATAGGTGGCGGCGGTGGCTTGAATGGGAAGTGCTCGGCCTGATCCGCGATTTTGCGCACAAATGCTTTGGTGCCAACATCATCGGTATCTGGACATAGCACCGCAATCATGTCGTCGCCGACATGTCCAAGGACATCGGTTTCGCGCTTTGCCGCATGCAGTACTTCGAGCAGGCAGTCTGCATTCTTCGCACTGAATCCGTCGTTCGCGTTGATGCGATAGAGCACGATCGAAAGGGCCGCATTGGACCTCTCCGAGCGGCGCTTCTCGCGGTTCAGATGCTTGAGAAAGTCATTGCTCGGCAAAGGGTCGTCGTGCTCGACCTGGTGTTGCTTTGCAGTGGTGGAAGTGCCGGTTTGTCGGTCGCCTTCAATCCGCAGGCGCCCCCACTGGTTTGCACCCACAGTCCTTGCGAGATCGACGACAGACAAAGTCGACGATTCATTCTTCGTACTCATGCAGCCTCCCAATTCAGCCGCAGAAACATGAACAAAAGGACCGGTGCAGCACATTGGCGCAATCGGGCCCCGCAAGCGCCGTGGCGCCATCCCCAACTTCGGCATCTGCAATGTGTGCCG
>Ga0170475_106283135_pt1 | contig 20941 bp, 23 predicted proteins | sample Soicark_Litter_5_FD_111474 | JGI IMG/M metagenome (GOLD analysis project Ga0170475, IMG submission 111474) | Avena fatua rhizosphere microbial communities from Hopland, California, USA. Combined Assembly of 48 SPs
GCCCGCGATGTCCTCGCCGTCTACGATGCCCTCACGGGCGGCGAGGCGCCGGGGAGCGTCCGCGGGGGATGCTGAACAGCGCCATCTTCCACATGCCCGCGCCAAATCGTCTATAGTGATGCCTCTTTACAAAAGCAAAACCAAGAGAGTGCGATGAAATTTGACGTAGCCATCGTCGGCAGCGGCCTCGCCGGCCTGTCGGTTGCCCTTCATCTGGCGCAAACCCGCAAGGTCGCCATCATCTCCAAGCGCGAGCTCCTCGACGGTGCCAGCAACTGGGCGCAGGGCGGGATCGCCGCCGTGCTGGACTCGGGCGACAGCCACGACCAGCATATCGCCGACACCCTGGTCGCCGGCGCCGGCCTGTGCGACGAAGCTGCCACCCGCTACATCGTCGAGCACGGGCGCGAGGCGATCGAATGGCTGATCGAGCAAGGCGTGCCGTTCACCCGCGACGAGACCGCGGAACTCGGTTTCCACTTGACCCGCGAAGGCGGCCACAGCCAGCGCCGCATCATCCACGCCGCGGACGCCACGGGCCACGCCGTGCAGGTGACGCTGGAACAGAAGGTGCGCGCACACCCGAACATCACCCTGTTCGAACATCACTGCGCGATCGACGTGATCACGTCGGATAAACTGCAGCCGGACGGCGTGCATACCGGACCGGCCCTCGTCGGCCAGCCGCGCTGCCATGGCCTGTACGTGCAGGACGAAAAAAAGCGGCAGGGTGCAGACGTTCGAGGCGGAGCACACCGTGCTCGCCACCGGCGGCGCCGGCAAGGTCTATTTGTACACGACGAACCCGGATACGGCGACGGGCGACGGCATCGCGATGGCCTGGCGCGCCGGCTGCCGCGTGTCGAACATGGAGTTCATCCAGTTCCACCCGACCTGCCTGTACCACCCGTTCGCGAAATCGTTCCTGATCACCGAAGCCGTGCGCGGCGAAGGCGGTCTGCTGAAATTGCCGCCCGAGGCGGGACCCGCCGCCGGGACTCGCTTCATGCCCGCGCATGACGACCGGGGCGAGCTGGCGCCGCGCGACGTCGTCGCACGCGCCATCGACTTCGAGATGAAGAAGCGCGGCATCGACTACGTCCACCTGGACATCACGCACAAGAGCCCGGAATTCATCAAGGAACACTTCCCGACCATTTACGCGCGCTGCCTGGAGCTGGGCATCGACATCACGAAGGAACCGATTCCCGTCGTGCCGGCCGTGCACTTCACGTGCGGCGGCGTCGTCACGGACCTGGCCGGCCGCACCGACATCCCGGGCCTGTACGCCGTCGGCGAGACCGCGTACACGGGCCTGCACGGCGCCAACCGCCTGGCCAGCAATTCGCTGCTGGAATGCCTCGTCGTCGGCCGCGCATGCGCGCACCAGATCGCCGCGGCGCCGGCCGTCGACCTGCCCGCGCTGCCCGCGTGGGACGAGAGCCGTGTTACCAATGCGGACGAGGAAGTGGTCATTGCCCACAACTGGGACGAGCTGCGCCGCTTCATGTGGAACTACGTCGGCATCGTGCGCACGACCAAGCGCCTGGAACGCGCGCAGCACCGCATCAAGCTGCTGAAGGAAGAGATCGACGAGTACTACCGCAACTTCCGCGTCACCAACGACCTGCTGGAGCTGCGCAATCTCGTCGAGGTGGCGCACCTGATCGTGCGCAGCGCGCTGTCGCGTCACGAAAGCCCGGCCTGCATTTCTCGCGCGACTACCCGGACACGCTGCCGAAGGCGTTGCCCAGCGTACTGACGCCGCGCCGCCGCTAATCCGGCTAGATGAATCAGAAGCTTACGCCGTCGACCGTCCTGCTGTTGACCGTCCCGCCCCTGCTGTGGGCGGGTAACGCCATCGTGGGACGGCTCGTGCGCGCGGCCGTCCCGCCGATGACGCTGAATCTGCTGCGCTGGACGATCGCGTTGGCCGTCCTCCTGCCGCTCGGGTGGGCGACGTTGCGCCAGGCCGGCGTGCTGGACGCCATTCGCACCCGTTGGCACCGCTATGCGCTGCTGGGGCTGCTGGGCATCGGCATGTACAACTCCCTGCAGTATCTCGCGCTGCAAAGCTCCACGCCCATCAACGTGACCCTCGTCGCCTCGGGCATGCCCGTGTGGATGATGCTCGTCGGGCGGCTGTTCTATGGCGTGGCCGTACGGACGCGCCAGGTGATCGGCGCGTTGCTGTCGATCGTCGGCGTGCTCGTCGTGCTGTGCCGCGGCGACGTCGACCAGCTGCTCGCGCTGCGCCTCGTCGCGGGCGATCTCTACATGATCCTCGCGACGATCGCGTGGTCGTTCTACAGCTGGATGTTGCTGCAGCCGCAGGACGAGCCCGCGTTGCGCGCCGACTGGGCCGCGTTCCTCGCTGCGCAGGTGGCGTTCGGGCTGCTGTGGTCGGCCGGTTTTGCCGGCGTCGAGTGGTCGCTCGGTGCGGCGGCCATCGCCTGGAGCTGGCCCGTCGTGGCGGCGTTGCTGTTCGTCGCCGTGTGCCCGGCCGTGCTCGCGTTCGCCATGTGGGGCGCGGGCATCCGCCGCGCCGGGCCCGGCATCGGCGCCTTCTTCGTCAACCTGACGCCGCTGTTCACGGCGCTGCTGTCGTCCGCCTTCCTGGGCGAACTGCCCCATGCCTACCACGTGCTCGCGTTCCTGCTGATCGTGGGCGGGATCGTCGTGTCCGCCAAACGTTGAAGCAGCCGTAACGTGTTTCTGTGCGGGCATCGGAGATGTTACGATCCCAGCGGAAGGAGCACATCAAGATGGCTGAAGCATTCACCGTCCACGACCACGCGGCGCGGATCGCCGCATTCCTCGACCGCCACCCGCGTGCGCTCGTACTGACGGGCGCGGGGCTGTCGACGGCATCCGGCATTCCCGACTACCGCGACCGCGACGGCACCCGCCGCGGCAAACCCCCGATCCACGGCCCGGATTTCCGTAAATCCGAAGCCGTGCAGCGGCGCTATTGGGCGCGCAGCATGATCGGCTGGCCCGTGCTTGCGCAGGCGCGGCCCAATCGCGGCCATGCCGCCCTCGCCGGCCTGGAGCGGATCGGGCACATCGGGTCGGTGCTGACGCAGAACGTGGATGGCCTGCACGGCCAGGCCGGCAGCCATGGCGTGCTTGAGCTACACGGCAATATCCATACGGTCGTGTGCCTCGAATGCTCGGCGATCTTCCCGCGCGCCTTCGTGCAGGGGCAGCTGGAAGATTTCAATCCGCACACGGCGGGTGGGAATGCGACGCCGCTGCCGGACGGTGATGCCTCCGTTGAACCGACGGAACTGGCCAGCTTCCGCCTCCCGTATTGCACGTGCTGCGGCGGGACCTTGATGCCGAACGTGGTCTTCTTCGGCGATAACGTCCCGCCGGCGCGCACGGCCATCGCACTGGAACAGATGGAACGGGCGGACGCGCTGCTGGTGGTCGGATCATCGCTGATGGTCTATTCCGGCTTCCGGTTCTGCCGCATGGCGCAGGCCGCCGGCAAGCCGATCGCCGCCATCAACCTCGGCCGCACGCGGGCCGACGACCTCCTCGACATCAAGATCGAAGAATCGGCCGAGCGGGTGCTCCCGCTCGCGCTGGACATGCTCATCAAAGGTTCGGAGCAGACGGAGCGAGACACGCCATCCATACCACTCGACGGGGGAATACTGTGACGAAAACGTTAAGCAGCACTGGTGTCAAACCCTGGCAGGCCGGCGCGTTGCTGGCCGGTCTCGGCCTCGCGGCCTCCTATTTCTATGTGCGCGCCAAGACGAAGCAGGCGGAGGCGGAGAACCCGCCGCAGGGCCGCTTCGTCAAGGTCGACGGCGTGCGCCTGCATTATGTGGAACGGGGCAGCGGCCCCGTGCTGGTCCTGCTGCACGGGAACGGCGTGCTGGCCAGCGATTTCCAGACCAGCGGCCTGATGGACAAGGCGGCCGAGCACTACCGCGTGATCGCGTTCGATCGCCCCGGCTTCGGCTATAGCGAGCGGCCGCGCAGCAAGGTGTGGACGCCGCAGGCCCAGGCGCGGCTGCTGCATCACGCGCTGCAGGAGATCGGCGTCGATTCGGCCATCGTGCTGGGCCACTCGTGGGGCACGCTCGTCGCGCTGTCGATGGCGCTGGAAGTGCCGGACTTCGTGCGCGGCCTCGTGCTGCTGTCGGGCTATTACTACCCGAGCCTGCGCGCCGACGTGCCGCTGCTGTCCGGTCCCGCGATTCCGGTCGTGGGCGATTTAATGCGGTACACGATCTCGCCGCTCGTCACGCGCATGCTGTGGCGTCCGCTGACGAAGCGGGTGTTCTCGCCGCAGCCGGTCGACGCCCGTTTCCGCGAACTGCCCGTGTGGATGCTGCTGCGTCCGAGCCAGCTGCGCGCCAGCGCGGCGGAGACGGCGCTGATGGTGCCGTCGGCCGTGGCGCTGGCCAAGCGTTATCCGGAGCTGAAGGTGCCCGTGGTGGTGATGGCCGGCACCAAGGACAAGATCGTCGATTTCGGCCACAACTCGGAGCGGCTGGACGAGCGCCTGCCGGACAGCGAGCTGCAGCTGCAGCCCGGCGTTGGGCACATGACGCATTATGCCCATCCGGACAAGGTGCTCGCTGCGGTCGACGAGATCGCGGGGCGCGTTGGGGAGTCGGTGTATCGGAGGAATCCGCAGGCGGAGGCGCTGGCGAGGGCCAGCGAGAGCGGGACGTAGGACGAAGAGCGGAACGTAAAACCCCCCGTCGCTCCCGCGCAGGCGGGAGCCCAAGCTTGCGTGGTCAGGCACAAAAAATTGGGTTCCCGCCTCCGCGGGAACGACGGTCTTGGGACTCTCACCTAATAGACGAGGACCAGCGAGTGCGGAACGTAGAACGAAGAGCGGAACGTAAAACACCCCGTCGCTCCCGCGCAGGCGGGAGCCCAAGCTTGCGTGATCAGTCACAAAAAATTAGGTTCCCGCCTCCGCGGGAACGACGTTTTGGGGCTCTCACCTAACAGGCGAGGGCCAGCGAGAGCGGGACGTAGAACGAAGAGCGGAACGTAAAAACACCGTCGCTCCCGCGCAGGCGGGAGCCCAAGCTTGCGTGATCAGGCACAAAAAACTGGGTTCCCGCCTCCGCGGGAACGACGGTCTTGGGACTCTCACCCAATAGACGAGGACCAGCGAACGCGGAACGCGAAAAACCACCGTCGCTCCCGCGCAGGCGGGAGCCCAAGTTTGCGTGGCCAGTCACAAAAATCAGGTTCCCGCCTCCGCGGGAACGACGGGTCTCGGGACTCTCAGCCAATAATGCGCAGCGAGTAGTCCGTCGCCTTGACGTCCTTGGTCAGGCTGCCGATCGAAATCCGGTCGACACCAGTCTCGGCGATCGCCCGCACCGTCTGCATGTTGATGCCGCCGGACGCTTCCAGCAACGCCCGCCCCTCGTTGATGCGCACGCCTTCGCGCATCATGTCCAGGTCAAAATTATCGAGCAGTACCGACGTTGCGCCAGCCGCAAGCGCTTCTTCCAGTTCGGCGATCGACTCCACCTCGATCTGGATCGACACCCCCGCGTTCAGCGCCGTCGCCGCCTGCAGCGCGGGCGTGATGCCACCCGCGGCCGCGATGTGGTTTTCCTTGATCAGGATGCCGTCGTACAGCGCCATGCGCTGGTTCGCGCCGCCGCCGACGCGCACCGCGTATTTCTGCGCCTGACGCAGGCCCGGCAATGTCTTGCGCGTATCGAGGATCTTGGCCTTCGTGCCGGCGATGACGTCCACATAGGTGCGCGTGGCCGACGCGACGCCGGACAGCAGTTGCAGGAAGTTCAGCGCCGAACGCTCCGCCGTCAGCAGCGAGCGCAGCGACCCTTCAATCGTGCAGACCACGCTGTCAGCGGCCATCACGTCGCCCTCGGCATATTTCCAGTCGATCTCGGTTTCCTGGTCGACGGCCAGCATGACGCCTTCGAACCACGGCGCGCCGCACAGGACGGCCTGCTCGCGCACGATCACACGCGCCTTCGCGCGGGGCGCTTCCGGCACGAGCTTGCCGGTCAGGTCGCCACTGCCGACGTCTTCCAGCAGCGCGGCCAGCAGGTTCTGCTCGAATGCAGCCTGCAGCTTGTCGTCGAACTGGCCTTCGTCAGCGTAAGGGTTGCGGAGATTGCTCATGCGGGACCGATTCCTTTGAAGAGATTGGCTTCCTGCTCCAGCGCGCCGGTCGGCAGTGCCTTCGCCTTCTTGGCGGCGGCGAAGTCGAGCATGCGGTCGATGGCGCGCTTGGCCTGCTTGCCGATTTCCGGATCGACGAAGATTTCGTTTTTACTGTCAGAGGCTTGCAGCACGTCGGCCAGGTTCTGCAGGCCGTTCATCGCCATCCACGGACAGTGCGCGCAGCTCTTGCAGGTGGCGCTGTTGCCGGCCGTCGGGGCTTCGATCAAGGTCTTGCCCGGCGCCGCCATGCGCATCTTGTGCAGGATGCCATTGTCGGTGGCGACGATGAAGTGCGTCGCGTCCATCGTCTGCGCAGCGTTGATCAGCTGGGTGGTCGAGCCGACGACGTCCGCCTGGGCGACGACGTTGGCCGGCGATTCCGGGTGCACGAGCACCTTCGCGTGCGGATATTCCGCGCGCAGCAGGTCCAGTTCGATGCCCTTGAACTCGTCGTGCACGAGGCAGGAACCCTGCCACAGCAGCATGTCGGCGCCCGTCTGCTTCTGGATGTACGAGCCCAGGTGGCGGTCCGGCGCCCACAGGATCTTCTTGCCCTGGTCGTGCAGGGACTTGACGATGTCCAGGCCGATCGACGACGTCACCATCCAGTCCGCGCGCGCCTTCACGGCGGCGGAGGTGTTCGCGTAGACGACGACCGTGCGGTCCGGATGCTGGTCGCAGAACGCAGCGAACTCGTCGGCCGGGCAGCCCAGGTCCAGCGAGCAGGTCGCGTCCAGGTCCGGCATCAGGATCGTCTTTTCCGGGCTCAGGATCTTCGCCGTCTCGCCCATGAAGCGCACGCCGGCCACGACGAGCGTTTTGGCCGGATGATCGCGGCCGAAGCGCGCCATTTCCAGGGAATCGGACACGCACCCGCCCGTTTCCTCGGCGAGGGCTTGCAGGTCTGCATCGACGTAGTAGTGCGCGACGAGGACGGCTTCGCGCTCCTTCAACAGGCGGCGGATGCGCTCCTTCAGCGCGGTCTTTTCAGCGACTTCGAGCGGCGACGGCGTGCGGGCCCAGGCCTCGGCAGTGGAACACACGCCGCCGACTGGCCGGTCGTATTCGAATACTTTAACGGGGGCAATGGTATTCATGGGGCAAGCTCCAATCAGTCGAGACCCTGGCTCTTCAGGTAATCTTCGTAATTGCCCTGGAAGTCGATGATGCGGTCTTCCTTGATTTCCAGGATACGGGTCGCCAGCGACGACACGAACTCGCGGTCGTGCGACACGAAGATGAGGGTGCCTGCGTATTTATCCAGCGCGATGTTCAGCGACTCGATCGATTCCATGTCCATGTGGTTGGTCGGTTCGTCGAGCAGCAGGACGTTGTGACGGCCCAGCATCAGCTTGCCGTACATCATGCGGCCCTTCTCGCCGCCGGACAGCACGCGCACGGACTTCTTGACCTCGTCGCCGCCGAACAGCAGGCGGCCCAGGATCGAGCGCACGGCCTGGTCGTCGTCGCCTTCCTTCGTCCATTTGCCCATCCAGTCGGTCAGGTTCAGGTCCGTGGCGAACTCTTCGGTCGGGTCCTGCGGCATGTAGCCCGGATTCGCATTCTCGGCCCACTTCACGCGGCCGGTGTCGGCATCGAGACCCGTGATCGGGCCGCTGCCGATGCAACGCAGCAACGTCGTCTTACCGGCACCGTTGGCACCGATGATGGCGATGCGCTCGCCGGCTTCGACCATGATCGAGAAATTCTTGAACAGCTGGCGGTCGTACGATTTCGACAGGCCTTCCGTCTCGACGGCCAGGCGGTGCAGTTTCTTCTCGCCTTCGAAGCGGACGAACGGATAGGCGCGCGACGACGGCTTGAATTCCTCGATCTTGATCTTGTCGATCATCTTGGCGCGCGACGTGGCCTGGCGGGCCTTGGACTTGTTCGCGGAGAAGCGGCGCACGAAGTCCTGCAGCTCGGCGACCTTCTCTTTCGCCTTTGCGTTGTTGGCCAGCTGCTGGTTGCGGGCCTGCGTCGACGCTTCCATGTAGTCGTCGTAGTTGCCCGGGTAGACCTTCAGCGTGCCGTAGTCCATGTCGGCGACGTGCGTGCAGACCGAGTTCAGGAAGTGGCGGTCGTGCGAGATGATGATCATCGTCGAGTTCCGCTGGTTCAGCATGTCGGCCAGCCAGCTGATCGTGTGGATGTCCAGGTTGTTGGTCGGTTCGTCGAGCAGCAGGATGTCCGGATCCGAGAACAGGGCCTGCGCCAGCAGCACGCGCAGCTTCCAGCCCGGCGCGACCGAGCTCATCGGGCCCTGGTGCAGGTCGGTGGCGATGCCCAGGCCCAGCAGCAGTTCGCCGGCGCGCGCTTCGGCCGAGTAGCCGTCGTATTCCGCGACCTTGCCTTCGAGCTCGGCCGCTTTCATGTAGTCTTCGTCGGTCGCTTCTGGATTCGCGTAGATGGCGTCGCGTTCGCGGATCGCGTCCCACAATTCCGTGTGGCCCATCATGACGACGTCGAGCACGCGCACGTCTTCGTAGGCGAACTGGTCCTGGCGGAGCTTGCCGAGGCGCTCGTGCGGGTCGAGGCTGACGTTGCCGGCGGACGGCTCGAGGTCGCCGCCGAGGATCTTCATGAAGGTCGACTTGCCGCAACCGTTCGCGCCGATGAGGCCGTAACGGTTGCCGTCGCCGAACTTGACGGAAATGTTTTCGAACAGCGGCTTGGCGCCGAACTGCATCGTGATGTTGGCTGTACTGAGCACTGGGAAACCTTCGCGTGGTGATTCAATTAACCGCACATTTTACCACCGTGAGGGGACCGTTGCGTCAGGCGGTCCTGAGTGTCGGGTATCTGGACAGCGCCAGCGACCAGCGTTCGCCATCGCACTGCAAATGCCCCTGCGCCCCGAACGGGATCGTCACGTGGCGCGCGATGTGGCCGAATTCCAGCCCCGTCAGCACCGGCACGGGCAACGTGGCGCGGACATAGGCCAGCATTTCGTCGAAGTTGTAGCCGTTGTCGTTCGTGCCGAGCCGGTAGCCGGAGAAATCGCCCAGCACGACGGCGCGCTGTTTCTCCAGCACGCCCGCATGCATCAGTTGCAGCAACATGCGCTCCACCCGGAACGGATGCTCGGCAATATCCTCCAGGAACAGGATGCCGCCGTCGATGCGCGGGAAGTACGGCGTTCCCATCAGCGACATGATCATCGCCAGGTTGCCGCCCCAGACGGTGCCCGTCACGTCGAGGCGCGGGTTCGCCGCGCCGTGGCCGGAGATCGTGTGCGTGGGGCCGGCCAGGCAATGCCAGAAATCGTCCAGCGTGAATGCGTTCGGCTCGGCCGCGCCCACGTCGGCCGTGAACATGGGTCCCGCGTAGCTGATCGCGCCCGTCCTTGCGTACAACGCCATGTGGAATGCCGTGACGTCGGAATAGCCGACGAAGATCTTGCCGCTGGCGGCCATGCGCTCGAAGTCGATGTGCGGCAGCAGGCGCGTCATGCCGTAGGCGCCGCGGATGGCCATGACGACCTGTACGTCCGGGTCGGCGGCCGCCGCTTCCAGCTGGGCGAGGCGCTCCGCGTCCGTCGCCCCGAAGCGCTGGTGGCGCTCCTCGTGCTTGTAGTAATTGTGGACCAGGATGCCCTGGGCTTCGAGGCGCGCGATGCCGCGCGGGATCGCTTCCGGGTCGGGCGCGTAGCTGCCCGGCGCGATCAGGGCAATGCCCGGTTTTTGGATGGTCACTGTTTGACGAAGAGCCTTGGTGTCGAGTCGGGCGCCATCTTACCGTGGGCATGGGCGTCGATCAAGGCGAGGAGCCGCTCCAGCAGCTGGGACGGCAGGTCGTGGCCCATGCCCTCGATGACTTCGAGGCGGGGGCCGGGAATCGCCTGCGCCGTGTCGAGGCCGCAGGCGAGCGGCACGAGCGGATCGGCCGCCCCGTGGATCACGAGCGTCGGCGCGACGATCGTCTGCAGCTGCGGCGTGCGGTCGCCGCAGGCCGTCACGGCCAGCATCTGGCGCACGACGCCGCCCGGGCTGCAATTGCGGCGCAGCGCGCGGGCGACGCGGCGGCGCAGGTGTTTTTCCGGCGTCGGATAGGCCGGGCTGCCGATTGCCTGCAGCAGTTGTACGTTGTAGTCGATCGCCGCGTCGATGTCGCCTGCGCCCCGCGGACGACGCAGCAGCGCGCGGCGCGCGGCTTGCGTCGGGCCCGGCAGGCCGCGGCGGCCGCTGCTGGACATGATCGACGTGAGACTGAGCACGCGCGACGGGTACTTTGCCGCCATCAGCTGTCCGACCATGCCGCCCATCGACATGCCGACGACGTGGGCGCGGGCGACGCCCAGCGCGGACAGCACGCCGAGCGCATCGTCGGCCATGTCTTCCAGCCGGTACGGCGGTTTGAGCGGGATGCGCAGCAGCGACTTCAGCCAGGCGAGCCCGAGCCTGGGCGTGCCGGCGTGTTCGAACTTGGTGGACAGGCCGCTGTCGCGATTATCGAAACGGATCACGTAAAAGCCCAGTTCGACGAGGCCTTCGACGAATTCGTCCGGCCAGGCCGTCAATTGCAGGCCGAGGCCCGAAACCAGCAGCAGGGGTACGGATTTCGGATCGCCCGCCGTGTCGAAGGCGATGCGGATCCCGTTGGCGTTCAGGCTAGGCATTGTCGATAGCTGGGTCGTGAAATCCTCCGCTACCGAAAGCAGCGAAGGCCTGGAACCAGCATATCATTTTTGGCAAACGGGTGGCGTCAGCCTTGCGTGCGCCGGGCCGCACGGCGTTCGGCGAAGAACCCCTTGAGCATCGCGCTCGCTTCGTCGGCCAGCACGCCGCCAACGACGTCCGTGTGGTGATTCAGTTGTTCCAGCGCGAACAGGTCGAGGATCGAGCCGCACACGCCTGTCTTCGGGTCCGGCGCCGCGTACACGACCCGCGCCAGGCGCGCGTGCATCATCGCGCCCGAGCACATCGCACAAGGTTCCAGCGTCACGTACAGCTCGCAGCCCGGCAGCCGGTAGTTGCCGAGCTTGTCCGCGGCCGCGCGCAGGGCGACGATTTCCGCGTGCGCGGTCGGGTCGTGGCGGCCGATCGGCTGGTTGAAGCCGGTGGCGATGATCTCGCCGTCGCGCACGACGACGGCGCCCACGGGCACCTCGCCCGCCGCCCAGGCCTTGCGGGCCTCCTGCAGGGCCAGGCCCATGTACGTATTGTCGTCCGCTTCAGGCATCCGTGATTTCGGCCCAGCAGTTCGGCGTCTCGTGCAGCACGAGCTTCTGCAGGCGCAGGCCGGTGCCGTAGCGGTCGGTATAGGCCGCTTGCAGGATGTTCCAGGCCACCTGCGCGAGGTTCTCCACGGTCGGGATGCGATCGATCACGACGGTTTTATGGTTCGGCAGGCTGGCCAGGAAGCCGCGCACGGCCTCGTCCTTCTCGTACACGAGGAAGGCATGGTCCCAGACGTCGACGAGATGCTCTTTCGCGAGCGCCTTGATGTCCGAGAAATCCATGATCATGCCGTTGTCGGAATTGCCTTCGACGTCGATGACGGCACCCGTCAGCGTGATTTCCAGCGTGTAGCGGTGGCCGTGCAGGTTGCGGCACTGGCTTTTATGGTCGGGGATGCGGTGGCCGGCGTCGAATTCCAGCTTGCGGGTGATGGTCAGCATGTGTGCTCAGGGAATGTTCAGGAGTTTATGGGTCTGGAGGCTGAGCTTCCACTTCGGGTTGCGGCGGCATGTGTCGATGGCCAGTTGCGTGTTGAACTGGGCCAGCGGGCCGTCCATCGGCTGTACGAAGAAGTTGTCGAAATCCAGGTGTTCGTACGCGGCCAGGTCCTGGCCCGCCTGCGGGATGACGACCTTGAGTTCGTTGCCCTTTGCGACCACCAGTGTCGAACCCATCTTCGGGCTCACGCAGATCCAGTCCACGCCCGGCGGCACGGGCAAGGTGCCGTTCGTTTCGATGGCGATCGTGAAGCCGGCGGCGTGCATCGCGTCGATCAGGGCTGCGTCCAGCTGCAGCAGCGGCTCGCCGCCGGTGAAAACGACGTATTTGCTGGCCGGGTAAGTCTCCGGCCACAGGCTGTCGATTTGCGCGGCCAGGGCTGCGGCATCCTTGAATTTGCCGCCCCGTTCGCCGTCGGTGCCGACGAAATCCGTGTCGCAGAACTGGCAGACGGCCGTGGAGCGGTCCGCTTCGCGGCCCGTCCACAGGTTACAGCCGGAAAAGCGGCAAAACACGGCCGGGCGGCCCGCATGGGCGCCCTCGCCCTGCAGGGTATAGAAGATTTCTTTGATGCTGTAAGTCACAGTAGAAGTCCGGTAAGGCTCGCGTCAACCTTCCATTATACCGCGCCCGGGCCGGGTGGCAGAAGAGGCGCATTTCCCGCGCCCGGTGCTGTAAAGACGGCAAAATTGATGGCGAGCAAAAACGTGCCATTCGGAAAGTCGTACCTTTGGATACGGAAAGTTCCTAATCGAGTCGTCCTAGTCCTCGCCGGAGGGATCGTGATGAAAACCCTGCTGCTCCAGTCGCTGCGTGTCACGCTCGGGGCCCTGCTGTTGCTTACCGCGTGGTTCGGAATGGCGGAACATGTCCGCATGCTCGCGGTGCCGGAGCGGCTGCAACTGGGTGTGCTGGTGCTCGTCGTGTTGTCAGTACTGTTTGCCGTGCTGTTCCGGCGCATGCGCAACGAGGACCAGATCGCGCGCCTGGAAGCCGCGCTGTGCCGGGAACAGAAGGCCCGCAGCCAGGCCGACCAGGCGCTGGCCGAGTCCGACATGCTGCTGGGACGCCTGACCGGGGGGACGGACGGCCGCCGCGGCAACCTCGACCCGCTCGCACAACTGGTGGCCATCCAGACCGAGCTGCTGCAGGTGCGGCGCCAGTACGCGCTGGAAGATCCGCTCCTCGCATCGCGCATCGATTTATTGTGCACCCGGGTCGATCGGGTCGCCCAGGCGATCGTCGCCCACGCCGACGAGCCCGGGTAACAGCCCCGTCCACCCTTGCTAAAAATCAAGGGGACGCCATTGTCCGTGGCGCACAATCGGTTCTCGTCAGCAAGTAATTGCTAATCAGAACCGAAGGACGGTACATGACAAGCACAACAACAATACAGCGGCTCATGGATTCCTCGGGCGCGCCGGCCGATCGCGCTTTCGCCCACCAGTTGATGGAGACGCTGGCCATTCCCATTTTCGTCCTCGACACGACATCCCGCGTGATGCTGTGGAACCGCGCCTGCGAGCGCCTGACGGGCGTTCCCGCGCGCGACATCATCGGCACGCGCGACCACTGGCGCAGTTTCTTCGAGGAGCGCCGCCCCACCCTCGCCGACCTCCTGATCGAAGAACGCGCCGGCGAAGCGCACCGGCCCCGCATCGGCCTGCCCGATGATCCGCACCTGTCCGCAGAAAGCTGGTGCGACATGCCGCGCGTGGGCCGCCGGCGCTACCTGGCCGCCGACGCGAGCCCGATCTACGACGAACGCGGCCGGCTGGCCGCCGTCGTGGAGACATTGCGCGACATGACGGATGAAAAACTGGCGCAGATCGCACTTGAACAACTCGCCACGCGCGACGGCCTCACGGGTCTCGCCAACCGCCGCTGCTTCGACGAGACGCTGCACGCCGAATGGGCGCGCGCGCTGCGCCAGCGCCAGCCGCTGTCGCTGTTGATGGTGGATGTGGACAATTTCAAGGCGTATAACGATGCGAACGGGCACCTGGGCGGCGACGAATGCCTGAAACGGATCGCCACGGCCGTCGCCAGCGAAATGCGCGCCAACGACCTGGTGGCGCGCTATGGTGGCGAGGAATTCGCCGTGATCCTGCCGAACCAGTCACTGAAGGGCGCGGCCAGCGTCGCCGAACGCATCCGCACCCGTGTCGAACAACTGCAAGTCCCCAACCGCCTGGCGCCGGCGCAGCGCGTGACGGTGTCGATCGGCGCGGCCACCGCGATCGCGTCGCCCGATAACAGCGCCAGCGAACTGGTCGCCATTGCCGATGCGGCGCTCTACCGGGCCAAGCATATGGGACGGAACCGGATCAGTTTGCCCCTCACCGAACCGGCATGAACCACGTCGTTCCCGGGAAAGCGGGAATCCATGCCGAGTACCTCGTTCGACTCGGCATGGGCCCCGCCTCCGCGGGGACGACGGTCAGCCGATGGTTGCCCTATCCCACCCGTGCCGCACCGCGGCCTTCATCTTTTCCCAGGTCGACGCGCCATCCTTGCCGTAGCGCGTATCCCAGTCGGCCCGCAGGTCGTTCTCGACGTCCGACCAGTCCCGGTTGCGATAGCGGACGTCATTGCGCATCTGGGCACCGTAACGGTAGGCCGGCGCCAGGTCGTCGTAGCTCGTGCCGCCCGGCTTGTAGGTGTTCGTCCAGTGCGTGCGGTAGTGGCTGTCGTCGTCCGTGGACGTCGTCTCGCCCGTCATGCGTTCCCAGCCGTGGCGGACCGCCGCCTTGATGCGTTCCCACGCGGACGGTTCGTTGTCCGTGCCGTACTTGCTGTGCCAGTCCTTCTTGAGGTCGTGCTCGACGTCGTCCCAGTCGCGGTCGCGATAGGTGTCGCTGCTGCGCATCTCGTTGCCGTAGCGATAGGCCGGCGCGACATCGTTGAAGTCCGTGCCGCTGGCGGCGTAGGTCGACTCGTAGTGCGTATGGTAGTAGGTCGAGTCGTCGTCCATGTCCGGGGTGATCTTGTCCCAGCCATGGCGCACGGCGTCCTTGAACTTCTCCCACGTCGATCCGCCCGTCGTGTAGCGCGAGTCCCAGTCCGATTTCAGGTCGGATTGCACGTCGTCCCAGTGGCGGCTGCGGTATTGTTGCAGGCGGCGCGCTTCGTTGCCGTAGCGGTAGGCCGGCAGGTAGTCGTCATAGGAATCGTCCGCGTTCGAGTACCGCGCATTCCAGTGGCTGCGGTAATAGCTGTCGCTATCGATGTCCGGGGTGATCTTGTCCCAGCCGCGGCGCACGGCGGCCTTGAATTTCTCCCACGTGGACTCGCCTGGATGACGCGATTCCCAGTCGCTGCGCAGGTCCGACTCCACCTCGTCCCACGAGCGGTCGCGGTATCTGGCGCTCGAACGCATTTCCGTGCCGTAGCGGTAGGCCGGCTCGTAGTCGGCGTAGCCGCCGCCCAGGCTCGAATAGTTGTCGTGCCAGTCCGCGTGGTACCAGTCGTCCGTGTTCAGGTCCGGGGTGATCCTGTCCCAGCCATGGCGGACGGCTGCCTTGAATTTCTCCCATGTCGACTCGCCCGGATGGCGCGCTTCCCAGTCGGTGCGCAGGTCCGGTTCGACGTCGTCCCACGCGCGGTTGCGGTAAGTCGCGTCGCGGCGCATGTCGCTGCCGTAGCGGTACGCGGGTGCATAGTCGTCGTAGCTGCCGCCCAGGCTCGAGTAATTGTCGTTCCAGTGGTTACGGTAGGTATCGTCGTACGTATCGCCCGTGCCGCCGTCATGCGAGAACACGCGCACGTTCCCGCGCGCGACCGACCCGCCCGTATCGCGCTGCATGGAGCTGCCGACGCGGGCCGTGCCGCCCAGCGACGTGTCGTCCGAGCCGGGAATCGATGCGGTGCCCTGCAGCGTGGAGCCGCTCTGGTTCAGCGAGCCGCCCTGCGCCGATTGCAGCGACGAGCCGGTGGCCGGGTTCTGCGCCGAGCTCTGGGTGCCGCTCAGCGTGTTGCCGCCGATGGCGCCGTCCATCGATCCGCCCGACTGCTCCGAGGCGCCCTGCGGCTCCTCGTAGGTCTGGCCTTTGGGGACCGGGTCGTTGATGTTCTGCGTGGCGAAGAAGTTGCGGTCGTCGTGGCCCGTGAATTGCAGCGAGCCCGGTTCCGTGCCCGGGGGCGTGCCCTGGTACGAACCGGACGAGCCGGAGCCCGATCCGACGTTGCCCGACTGCGCGGACATGCTGCTCGATCTTTGCATGCCGGACGATGCGCCGCCGAGGACGCCCGCGCTGCCCGGATCGCGCGTCCACTGGTCGTGGCGCTCGTCGATGTCGACGGGGCCGAAGCGCTCGATGATGTCGGCGGCCCGTTCGACTTCCGGCTCGGAGTCCGTCGTCAGGGTCAGGACGTGATGGCCGCGCGTGACGGCGTACGAGTACTTCATCGCGTGTTCGTTCGTGTCGGATCCGAACAGGCCCGTGAAGAAATGCTTGATCGAGGCGCCGAAGCCTTCCTCGCGTTCGCCCTCCAGCAACTCGTTGTCGCCCGTGACGCTGTTCGACTGGCCGGTGGGGTCGGCGCTCGAGAGGCTCGCATCGGTGCGCGAGAAGCCCGACGCCAGCAATTCGTCCAGGGCGCTTTGTGCGTCGCTTCGGTTGTCGAAGACTGCTACCAGGGTGTGTCGCATGATGTTCCTCCGCTGTATTGGTGTAGAGAACACCGGCTTCCGCGAAGCGCGCCACGCCGACCTGCTCGCCTCCGAGCACGACGTTTTCCGCGTGGAGCTCCTCACGCCGGTTCCTTGTCGAGACTACTCCAAAGCGGCCGCGTTGCGCGCACCATTGACCGGCTACAACCCATGCGTAACGCACCCATGAAAAATGGGCCGTGTGGCCCATTTTATCGTTGAGTTTCGTGAGCACACGCACCGACCGGCGCGCGGCTTGTACGGCTGTCAGCCGAACGGATTGGCGACCGTTTTCGCGTCGGGCGGCGGCAGCCGGTCCGGCAGGTCGCGCGCTTCCAGGCCAGCCACGATGCGGCCCACCAGGTCGTGCAGCAGGCGCGCCTTGGCCAGGCCGTCCTTGTCGGCCGTGAGGTCGACGTCGCCCGCCACCGTGATCCGGTCGAGCCGGTTCTCGAGCGTCAGGTTGCCGATCTCGACGACGTCGGCCTCGTTCTCGTAGGGTGCAAACTTGGTCATAAGATTCCTGATTCCTATTTACGGTTGCGGGACGGCTTGACGCGCACTTCCGGCAGCGCCAGCACGCGTTCCTTCTCGGCGTCGGACAGCGCGGGCAGCAGGTTGATGCCGATGATGCGTTCGAGCTCCGGGATCGGGATCACGTTCGCCTTCGCATCCGCCGCGTTTTCGACGAACCACGCGGCGCCGGCGCGCTGGCGCGGGCTGTACACGAGTTTATACAAATGGGTCGGCACGAGCACGTTGCCGATCTTCTTCAGGTCCGCGCCGAGGAAGGCCGGCCCCGTCACCACGTACAGGTCGCCCTCCTTCTTCGCCATCTTGCGCACGGCGCCTTCGATGCCGGCCCACAGGTTGCGGTTGTTCTCGCCGTCCTGCGGGACGATGTTGGCGAGGCTGAAGCTGTCGCGCTGGCTGTCGCGGTCCGGCATGTCGCCGTTCGGGGCCATGTGGCCGCGGTCGTAGCCGCTGCGCGAGTAATCCGATAACTCCGCCCGCTGGCCGGCCGGCAGGCGCGCTTCGGAATGGAACGAGTTTTCGCGCGACAATTCCTGCGCCGCCGCGATATTCTCTGCCTGCAGGTGTTCCGCCGACCACAATGGCGTGCGCGTGATTCCCGAGTGCAGCACGCTGAACACGTTGAAGCACAGCGTTTCCGTCTTGTTGCCGAGCTTGGGATTCGTGATGCGCGGCGCCTGGCCGGCCACGAAATGGTCGTCGCAGGATTGCGGTTGCGGTGCGCGCGCCTCCGTCTGGACGCGGGCCGGCGCCGGGTTCGTGGCCTCGCGCTTGCACGCGCCCAGGGATAACAGCGATGCCAGCACGAGCGCGGGCGTGACAAACTTCTTGAACATGATGAAAAGACAAATCAAAGATGGCGCCATTTTAGCCGACGCGCGCTTGCGCTTCCTCAGGGATTTCCTCTGTGCATAGCCGCGCACGCTTGAAATCGATCTGCATTTCCGAAAAGAATGCTATACAATCCCAGTTTCAAAAAGCTAAGTACATTTGTCCAAATTAAATGGCGATGGATAATTCCTCCATACCCGAGGACCTCCGGCGCTTCGTGCTGACCAGCATCCCCTCGGTCCCTTTCCTGGAAGCGCTGTTGCTGATGCGCGCCGATCCGGACTATGCCTGGCGCCGCGATACGCTGGCGCGGCGGCTGTACGTGCGCGAAAAGACGGCGGAAGACCTGCTCGCCGATCTGTGCACGGCCAGGATCGCCGTGCCGTGCGACGAAGCCGGCGCCTACCGCTATGGCCCGGCCGATGCCGGCCTGCGCGAACGGATCGACCGCCTGGCCGATGCGTATGCGACGCACCTCGTCGAAGTCACCCACCTGATCCACTCTTCACTCGACCGCAAGGCCCAGCAATTTGCGGACGCGTTCAAATGGCGTAAGGATTCATGATGGCGATTACCATCTATTCGCTGTGTACATTGACGTCGCTGGCGTGCGCCTGGCTGCTGCTGGGCAGCTATCGCCGCACCGGCCACCGGCTGCTGTTCTGGAGCGGCGCGTCGTTCGTGGCGCTGACCGTGAACAACGTGTTCCTCATGCTCGACAAGGTCGTGTTCCCGGACATCTACCTGCTCCCCGTGCGCCAGGTGTCGGCCCTCGTGGCCATGCTCCTGCTGCTGTACGGCCTCATCTACGAGAAAGAATGACATGAGCAACCTGATCTCCGGCGCCATCGTCATGGCTTCCTTCGTGATCGCGCTGTTCTTCCTGCGCTTCTGGCGCAGCTCGCGCGACCGCTTCTTCCTGTACTTCGCCCTGTCGTTCGGCATCGAGGGCGTGCACCGCATCGTGTCGGCGCTGACGTTCGACGAAGCCGAGGACACGCCCCTGCACTACCTCGTGCGCCTGCTGGCGTATGGGCTCATCCTGTGGGCGATCCTGGAAAAGAACCTGCCCGCGCGCCGGCGCGACCCGAAGTAGCGTGCGCCCGGCTCGCCCTCCCCTGCGCCATAATCGGCCCGACACCAACAGCGGGAGGACAGCATGACCGAACAGGACAAACGCAGGGACAACGCGCAACGCGCCGATCCCGGCCAGCAGCAGCGCGCGGAAAACCGCTCGGAGTCGTTGTTGCCGGGCGACGATGCCGACGACGGCCGCTACGACGTGGCCGAGGAAGTGAACCTCGACCAGCAGTCGGACCAGCTGCGCCGCGTCGGCAAGCCGCCGAAGGACATCCCTAAACCGTAAGCCCCATCTTGAGGCCCTCGATCGCGTGGGCCTGTTCGATGTGTTCCAGCGCCGGCACGATGCGGCAGCGCAGGTGGTCGCGCACCTCGGCCGGCAACGCATCCCAGTAGGCCTGCGTCACCTGCAAGTCGTGCTTGTCGGCGTTGCGGCCGTCCGGCGCATCGACGCCCAGCACGAGCACGGGGCGCGACTGCTGGCTACGGTTCGCCGTGCCGCGGTGGATCGTCAGGGCCGAGCGGGCCGAGATGTCCCCGACTTGCGGCAGCTTGCGCTGGGCGCGCGACTCGTAGCGGGGGTAGCGGGACTTGTCGGGGAACATGAGGTCGCCGCCGGCGAGGTCGTCCCATTGGGTACCGGGCGCGATCTCGAACGGGCCGATCTCTTCCGTCACATCGACCGTCGTGAGGTTGAAGGCGAGTGAATTCAGGCGGCGCCCGACCAGCGTTTCCGGCGGCGACGGGAAGTCGCGGTGCCACGGCTGGTGCATGGCGCCCGGGAACGGGATGTCGAAGCCGACCTCCACGATCTTGTAGTCCGGCCCCAGCACGGCCCGGCACACGGCGACGACCCAGGGGTGGGTCGCCAGCTCGACGAAGCCGCGCAGCCGTTCCGGATGCACCTCGACGTAATAGCGGCACGGGCCGCGTTCGAGGGCGCCGTTCGGACGCGCGCGCGCCTCGGCGAACAGGGTTTCGATGTCTTCCTTCAGTTGCGCCACCCACCCGGCGCTGAAGGCGCCCTTGCAGGCGATGATGCCGTCGCCGTACAGGCCGCCCATGATGGCGCCCACGTCGTAGCCGGCGCTCTCGTTCGATGCTTGCATGCTGATCTCCTCGCTGAACCGCGGGCCCGGTCGTGCCGTTGTGCCCGCGCGGCCATCGTACCGGCGTTCGGCGGCGGGCGGCGCCCGGCTGTCCTGTTGACAGCGCGGCGCTCAACTCCTACAGTCGCATCACGATGACTTCCACTTCCCGTGTGGGCGGCCGGATGCAGGGACGCGTGCTGTTCCTGTGCGACCGTCCCGTTTCCGACCCGGCCATTGGTACCGTTGCCGCCGAGATGGGCTACGACCTCGTGCGTGCACACACGCTGGACGAGGCGCTGGCCCACGCCCGCCAAGGCGACGACCTGCCCGGCTTCGCACTCGTCCTGGCCGGCTATTCCGGCAACGTCGACGCCCTGTTCGACAGCGTGCGCCGCCTGCGCGCCGCGCTGCCGGAGGCGCCCGTGATCGCGCACGGCGTGCCCGGCTCCCCGCCGTTCACGCTCGAGTCGCTGTACGACGCCGGCGCGCTGGCCGTTCTGCACGACCCCGTCTCCATCCCGATCCTCAAGGCCAAGGCGCGCTTCTTCCTGGACGCCTACGCCACGGCGGCCGAGCGGCGCCGGGCGGAAACCGCGCTGCAGGACACCCGCGCGCGCCTGGAGGCCATCATCGCCGCGGCCGAGGTGGCCGTGTGGTCGCTGGACATCGCCACGGGCCGCGTCCGGGGGGACGCGCGCATGATCGAGATGTTCGGCCTGCATCCCGCAGACGGGCCAGGCGCCGAGGTGGCCACGTATTTCGCCGCGATCCATCCGGACGACGTGCCGCCCACCCAGGTCCTGCTCGGCCGCGCGATGGAGACGGGGACGCCGTACGATGCCACGTTCCGCGTCCGTACGCCGGACGGCGCGTGGCGCTGGGTGCTGGCGCGCGGC